>Ga0213919_1000040_pt1 | contig 84351 bp, 136 predicted proteins | sample McNCre317MG_FD_161056 | JGI IMG/M metagenome (GOLD analysis project Ga0213919, IMG submission 161056) | Freshwater microbial communities from McNutts Creek, Athens, Georgia, United States - 3-17 MG | ecosystem: Environmental > Aquatic > Freshwater > Creek | place: USA: Georgia | collected...
TTTCGAACTGCTTAAGCAGAGCGAGTTTCTTAGCTACTACGCCAAAGGCTTGAATAAGTACGTTGAGTTGGAGATTGAATTTACAAGCTCACCGGCAGAGGAGTTCTTTATTGATTACGTGCACGATAAGAATGCGTGGGTTCAGATTAATTCCGGTGCTCTGCCTTCTCGTATCTATAAGAGGATTAAGAACTACCTCGCGCTGATCAATACGGACGGTACTTTCGACTGCGTACTTTCCCTTAACGGTAAGGAAGAGACTATTGAGACCCAGCTTGAATTTGATAACGAAGAAGAAAAACTTAATTACATAAGAGAGCTACTGGATAGTCGCCAGCTCTCAACTCTTGTAGTGGAGGTCGATAACTGGGGAACAGTCTCTAAGCTTGACGCAGTCCATCAAACGGAGTACGCTAGCTAATATGTTGTAAAAATTAGTCCCAAGCTTTTCTTGCGCAAAAGTTAGGGCGGGTTTTTTTGAAAGAGTAATAAAGTAAATTTAAGGAGAGTGTGTATGAAAAAAGAAAAAATGGTTGATTCTTGTGTAGATCTTGGATTCACTTCCTTTTACGCTTCTAATGCTATCAATAACGAGGACGTAAAAAAAGCCTATGTCAACAACTCTAGGCTCCGTTTTATGACCGGAGTGGAGTTGTGATTCCCGGAATTTTTCAAAGCCTTACTTCGAAAGTCTAAAAAAGGAGAATCTTTTGTTCGTATCGTAAAAAATAAGGATTGTTGGGCTTTATTCCCAGCAACAAAAGGGGAATACGAAATTAGTGTAAAAAATAGGGCATCACAGGAGGTGTTTAAAGTATCGAGAACTGCGTCACAACCCTTTGTGTCACCCTCGTCCTTATTGAAAATCTACTTTAAAAATAAGGAAATTAAAGGTTATTACAGCGTGAGTCAGTTGAGTTTTACAAAAGAAGGAGTCGCTCTTGTCATCAATTTCACAAAGAAAGTCTAATCCTGTTTTTATAAATAATCTGTCAAGTTTGACAGATTCACAAGGTATATACTTTCTATATAAGAACAGAGAACTTGTCTATATCGGACAGGCTTTAAATATTAGAAGAAGGATATTTCAACATGTAAAAGCTGGAGAAAAAATGTTTAACTGTGTAAGGATTAAGGTAACTAACTTGTCAAAAAATTCTCTAGATATGCTAGAGCAGATGGAACTGAACTTATTCCTTAAAGAAAAGGGTAAGTTGCCGATTTATAATAAAATAATGATAATAAAAGGAGCTTAATTAATATGACCGAAGCAACCGTGATGGCTCTAATCGTCCTGTATTCTCAGATGTTTGGATTTGATAGCCGAGTAGCCCTTGCTGTTGCTAAAGTTGAAAGTGGATATAAAGTCAACGCCGTATCTAAGGATACTAAAGACGTTGGAGTATTTCAACTCCGAACGACTTCCTACCCCGGATACACTCGCAAGGCTCTTATGAACCCTCGCATCAACATCATGCTCGGGATACTTCATCTTAAGCGTGTTAAGGATACGTGTGTACATAAGAAAAACTTAGACTATCTCACTTGTTTTAATATGGGAGAAGCTAAGGCTAAGCGAGTTAAGTACCCGCATTTATGGAAGTATGTCAAGAAAGTGAATGACGAGATGCAACGTAATAATTACCTTGCAATCGCCAGTATTAACGGCTATACTAATTAATAAGAGGTAATAAATGGCTAAGGATAAGATGTTTAATCTGGTTACTTATCAGTCGGAACTCAAGAGCAAGCTTACCAGCGCTGTGTCCGAAAAGCACAAGAATAACCCAGAAACCTATAAGGCGTTTCTGAACAACGAACTTCGTATCGTGAATAATAAGATTGAAGCTCTGAAACTGGCAGGTGGTAAGTGAGTATCAAGTTCGGACTACTTGACCTTGTTTTTGTTCCTGCTTTTTACGTTCTTGGCGGTATCGCCTCAGTAGGAACTTATCTTTTTGTTAGAATTACTGTGGACGCTTGTATTCAATTAATCACCAATAAGGAATAATAAATGAAAGCTCTAATTTCTATTCTTTCTGTTTTTGTATTGTCTAGCTGCTCTGTGGTCGGACCGGGTGAGCGCGGCATTCGCTTTCACTTTGGTAAAGCCTCAGACGAGGTTCAGTCTCCCGGTGCTTATGTGTATTTTCCGTTCTTTGCCGGAATGACTAAAGTCAACGTGCAGGTTCAGAAGTCAGAGGTTGAGGCTAGCGCTGCATCTAAGGATATGCAGGAGATTGTTACGCACGTTGCCGTTAACTGGTCTATTAGCCCTGATAAGGTTGTTACTATCTTTAAGAATGTGGGTAATGAGGACGATATCCTTAAACGCATCATCATTCCGGCTGTCAACGAAACCACGAAGCAAGCAGCCGCTCAACGGACGGCGGAAGACGCCCTCATTCATCGTCTTGATATGAAAAAGGATATTGACCTCGGACTTAAGGATCGACTTGCTGGTTACGGCATTACGTTGCATGATGTCTCTATTGTAAACTTTAAGTTTTCCGATGAGTTTACTAAGGCGATTGAGCGTAAGCAGATCGCAGAACAGCGGGCCAAGGAGTCGGAGTATGAAGCTCAGCAGGCTATACAAAAGGCAAAAGCCGCTGCTAATTTAGCTAAAGGCGAAGCAGAAGCTACGCTGACTCGTGCCAAAGCCGAAGCGGAAGCGCAGAAGCTTCTTAAGATGAACCTTACAAAGGAAGTTCTTAACCTTGAATATCTCAAGAAATGGAACGGCGCACTTTCTACGGTGTTGACTGGTTCAGGTTCTGGTGTTATGCTTAACATGTCTGCCGCAAATAAAAAGGAGTAATTATGACCCGCATTCGTTACGTTATTCAGGATACTAAGCTCGTTAGCAAGCCTATGCTTGCCGGTACTATGGTTATCACTGCAGAAATTGATTCTGTGGCCAACAAGTACTCTATTGTAGATTCTTCTGGTAAGACTCTTGCCGCTGGTTCAGCGGTTGATCTTGCTGTAGCCAAGAAGATGGTTAAAACCCTCGCCCAATCCCTTGGGGTGGTTTTTCAGGATGAGGTTCGCCGACGCAATGCCCAAACCTCAGTTTGATCTACTAGACGAAGTTCCTACGCCGGGTTCTATTGAAGCTATTGAACAAGGATGTTCATGTCCGGTTAGAAAGAATAATCATGGTAAAGGGATTAATAATAATCCAAACGCTTTTGAAGTAGGGCACGATTGCCCCCCTTCACGGCGAACTAGATGAGTAAAACGTATTACAACCTCACCAAGGAGCTTGTTATCTGTATGGCTAAAAAGAAAAAGGCAGTTTATCCCGGAGTTGACATCTTCAGTACGTCTGCTTACGTTACTCTAGGTAAGGGCCTTGTAGGTACTATGGTCACTGCAGATAACAAGCTCTACCTCATGTCTCTCATCAAACCTGTTAGAGTCGGAAGCTCTTGGAAAGATGAAAATCTCGGAGAAGAGACCGTCGTAATTGAATTTGACAATCTGAAGGGTTTGGATATACTTATAGAGTCTCTTAAAGAAATTAAGAAGAGCATGGGTAAGAAGAGATGACCAAGCCTAATAAAAAGCAAGAAAAAATAAGCCCCACTAAAACTCTCTTTGAAACCGTCAGTACTGTGATCGCTACAATTGGGTTCACGTGCGGAGGAATGCTCGTAATTACCGCACTAGTCAACGGATATTACGCCCCAGAGCGCATTTTGAACATTAAGACCGCGATTGAGACTGATATCAAGCGCTTGGACGCTCAACACGAAGAGGACTTCCGATTGCTTAGAGATAAGATAGATTATCTTGAAAGGAAATGTCCATGAGTAAGTTCAAAGGAAAAACAGCTCTTCAAGCGGAGATTGCAAGCCTCGTTGGCTTTCTCGGATTTGCCGCCCTGTTCGCCGGGCTCGTGGTGGCCATTTCAGGCGCAATGGGTACAGCAATGCAGTTGGCTGTGTTGTTTGGCGTGCCCGTATTGGCTCTCGCCTTCGATTTGTGCCACTCCCCTTGTGGAGGTTCGGATGAGTAAGTCCAAAGAGGCCGACGAAGAGCTGGCGTCCGTCCGCGAAGAGGCCCGCCTGCTTGCCGCCCCATACGACGACGCCTACAAGAAGGGAGTCGTCTCGTTCCATACGATGCAGCTCGCGATGCAGGCCTTGGAGCTCGTTCGTGGTCGCTAAAGTTCTACAAGCTTTGATCAACTTGTGTTGTCGTCCTCGATTAATCGTTGATCGAGATGAGGCCTTGCGAGCGAACTGGGATGAGATCATGAAGATGAAGAGGCCGGCCACGGTAGGAAAAAAAGGATGAGTAAGCGGGACGTGGTGCTTTTGGCGTTTAGTGCATTCGAGTTTGTCGGTTGCGGCGGGGCGCTTGAACGCGGCGAATTGAGTGCCTCAATTGTGATGGGCCTTGCTGGTATATCTTTTATGGCTTTGGCGGTGCTGAAATGACCAAGCTGACTGAGGCGGCGGAGAAGTTCGTAAGGGAAATGCCGGACGAGATTGCGGTTACGGACATTTATAAGGCTGGCTACCGCGCGGCGCTGGAGTCGGTCGCTACAATGATGGAGTCGGAACGCTATCTGGGACACGAGCTGTGGGCGATTGAAATGGCAATGCGTATCCGCGCCCTTGGAGGTTCCGATGAGTGACCGTATCGAAGAAATCCGAGAGCGCGTTGAGGTAGCTCGCTTTGTCGAATACGTCGTCCCCGGCGGGTTCCAAGAACCAAACCGCATGAAGTGCGTCGCTAGGGTAAGGTCATGTCTTGAGGACGCCAACACCGCCGAAAAGGTGGATGCTTGCTTAAAATTTGAGTAACACTCGGCCCTTTAAATTAAAAGTCAAAGGATTAATATGGAATTAGCGGCATTTCTTATTCTACTACTGTTATCTTTGTCTTTTCAATTAGCAGTAGAGAGGTTGATAAGATCAAAGAAGAGCGATATGTTTAAAACAGTACTAGCCGTTGTGGGTTCCATACTTTTTATTTCATTAATTCTTACCACTATGTTTACTTTATCCGCAAAAGCGGACGATATAGCTATCCGATATTCTGTAAACGCTATCGGGTCTCCTTCTGATGTCAAGTATGTATCTATAGGACATACGTTTGATCATTATTTTCTAGAAGGAAAGCTGGAAGCAGGGCTATTGTTAGATCAACGGGTTAAAAAAAGCTCCACTGGAGTAGGCATAGCGAGCCTAGGTGTGGCACCTAAAGCCGGTAACTTCTTTATGTCCTTCCACCAAGGCATAGCCCTACTAAGTAACCCAGATGATATCTATCTAAGCGGTAATCTGCAGTTCACCGAGGATTTAGGTGTAGGATTTAGGGGTAGCAACGGCACCGCTATTGTGTTAGGCTATAGGCACATGTCAAATGCAGGGATAGTAAATCCCAACCTAGGAAAAGACATGTTTTATTTAGAAACGAGACTTCCTCAATGACGCCAGAAAAAGTTCAAGGGATTGTTTATTATCTTATTAGCCATCAAGGTAGAATTAAAGAAAAGCTGCGTCCTTTTACTGAGCAAAGGAATAAGCTTCTTATAAACAATAGTTTGTTTAGTGAAGAAATTGTAGAGCAATATAAAGACTTGGTAACTAAGACGATTACAGACGAGCTTACAAAAGACCTAGGCGTTACTACAGAGGAAGCACGGATTGTATTAGAAGATCTTAATATGGAAGAGTATTTAGCTTGATAATACCGTAGCTCTGTGGTAGGTTATACTGTACGGAGGCTGACCAGAGCTATGGGAACGGTAATCTATTTTTCTTTTTTTTGTCTTTTAATTTCAGTGTACGTTGCAGTGCGCAAGCTTTTAGCTAGTGCTGATACTTTTTTGGGTTATGCTGCTGGCCTAATAGGAGCTGTGTGCCTTATTTATCTGGCGCTAGTTCTATTTTTTAACTCTTTCGCTAGAGCGGCCGATGATCGTTCCCACATTGCAGTAGTGGATACCGGAGCAAATATCCCAGCTGGATATGCTCGGTATATCTGCAACGACAACTCTCATCTAGACCTTACAAATCAAGGTCTTAACGACGTTAACGGGCACGGCACCAACATCGCCGGGATTTTAGCCAAAAGTATGAATCCCACTAGACAATGTCTTCAAATAATTAAATGGTATCATAATCAGGAACACTACGAGAAGATGAGGAAACTCTATCTTCTCGAATACCTGTCATCTAGGTCGCTTAAACACGCACTGAAGTATAAGGCCAAATTTGTAAATCTCAGTTACGGAGGCCCGGAACCCTACCCCGAAGAGTACAGAGAACTCATGAATTTGTTAAACACGGGGGCAATTGTAGCAATTGCTGCTGGAAATGAAGCAGTAAATCTAGACAATGCTTGTAATTACTATCCAGCGTGCTATGCTATTGCAAAGAAGAACTTCCATGTTGTAGGTAATAAGGGCTCAGGATCAACTAACTACGGTAACCGTGTTACGGACTGGGCAAACGGTAATAATGTAGAAGGATTTGGAGTGGTTCTAACCGGAACTAGTCAAGCAACTGCTGTGTGGCTATCCGAGGAGATTAAACGTGCATATCGTAGGTAAAACGGAAGACAATAAAGAAATTGTAGCTGGAGTGTTCAAGTTTTACGACACTTACGGCGTGCCTCTATCTTTTCTCTTTGACGCCCTGCAAGAGAATAATAAAGTGATTGATATCGTAGATTTCTATCAGTTCGCTAGACAAGCCGGGTGGAAGAAACAACGAGTACTGTCACTGCTTTCGGAACACCTAGCCGATAGCTATGGAAAAGATTACAGAAACGCAGTACTGATCAAGCTAGAGGCACTAGAATGAGTATGTATTCGGGGTCAATTATTGATATACTTTCTCCAGTGGACGAGTTAGCCGGTTGCACGTGCGGGGCTTACTCCGTCAATCCCAAGCTAGAAAAAAGTAGACACGCATACCACTGCGAGTTGCTCAAATCGGAAAAGAAAAAAGACGAAGACTACGATACATATGGGTTTTGAGTATGAAGCTACGTAATTTTTTAAGCTGGGTTTGGGACAATGGAGGCTTTGCCATACTGGGGCTAATTCTAGCGTATGGGACTGTTAAGCTAGTTAAAGCAGACGGCTACGGAAGATCCCCCTACTACTACAGCTATCAAACAGGCTGCTACAACGCCTACTATAATGAGTGTAGCTTTCATGAAAACGAAAGACAAAAAGAAGCTTGCTTTAACAGAGGTTTAGACTCGTGCGAAGCGCAGGCAAAGCAGTTTGCGGACTGGATAGTTAATGCAAGTGAATAAGCGGTATAAGCATAATAACGCTCTAGATACAGCTTTTCATACCAGTCATTTAGTAGATGAGACCAATTCTACATTGACATTTGAGGGTGGATGGTTTAACATCAGCTACACACCTCACTTCTTCATAGAAGTAGATACTATTACTATTAATAAGTCAGACTTAGACAACTGGAGACAGCTAGATGAACCAATCGAATAAGCTACTATCTGATATTGTAGCTTTCCGTACTTACGCAAAGTTCCTTCCCCACGCAGGTCGTCGAGAGATTTTAGAAGAGTCTATCAATCGAGAAATGATGATGCATCTCGATAAGTTCCCTAAGTTGTCTAGGGATATTGTCAAGGCATTTCGTAAGGTTCATGATCTAGAAGTCATGCCCTCAATGCGAGGGTTGCAGTTCGCCGGGGATGCAATCCTCAAGAATAATGCCCGTCAATACAACTGCTCCTTCACTCCTATCGATCACGTAAAAACTTTCTCAGAAGTATTATTTCTCCTACTATCTGGAGTTGGAGTAGGATTTTCCGTTCAACGCAGACATATTAACAATCTCCCCAAAGTCGGTACTCCTAGGGAAGAGGGTCGATTTATTATCCACGACTCTATTTTAGGATGGGCACAAGCTGTAGATGCTCTAATGGATGCCTATTTCAATAACTCAATCAAACCAGTATTTGATTACTCAGCAATTCGTCCTAAAGGATCTTACCTTGTCACTACTGGTGCGAAAGCTCCCGGTACTGAACCGTTGAAGTATATGTTACAAGCAGTAGAAGCTAGGCTTAAAGAGGCCCAAGGTCGCAAGCTTAGGGCTATTGAAGTACACGATATTGTCTGTCTTATTTCAGATTGCGTCCTAGCTGGTGGAATTAGACGAGCTGCCCTTCTATCCCTATTTGATCGCGACGATACTGAAATGCTTACGGCTAAGTCTGGTGAGTGGTGGGTAAAGCACCCCTACCGTGCAAGGGCAAATAACAGCGCTGTACTCCCACGAGCAGAAGTAACCAAAGATGAATTCATGGAAATCTTTCGAACCTGCAAAGACAGCGGCGCGGGGGAACCGGGCTTTAGCTGGACGAATAATCCAGACTGGGGATTTAACCCCTGCCATGAGATCGCTCTTAACCCCAATCAGTTTTGTAACCTCTCTACTATCAACCAAACTGGCATTCGTAACGAGAAGGACTTCCTAGATCGAGTATACTCAGCTACCCTCCTAGGCACCCTACAAGCAGCGTACACGGACTTCCCATTCCTACGGTCTAAGTGGAAAGAAACCACCGAAAGAGAAGCGTTAATCGGTGCGTCAATGACCGGCATTGCGGACGCTGCCGGAATCGTTACCCCCGCTATGCTAGAGAAGGGCGCCAAGCTAGCGCTGGAAGTTAATGAGAAGTACGCAAAGAAGATAGGCATTAACCCTGCCGCTCGTCTTACCGCTATTAAGCCAGAAGGTACTAGTAGTACTGTACTAGGCTCATCTAGCGGCATCCACGCTCGTCATGCAGAGTACTACTTACGACGCATTCGTATGAATAAGAATGACGCCCTAGCTACCTACCTTTCTTCAGTAGTACCAGAACTAGTTGAAGATGACGTTACCGCTTCTAATGGCATCGTAGTTACTATCCCACAGGAGTCACCGGCTGGAGCTATTATCCGTGACGCTGAAACAGCTATGTCATTGTTCAATCGCTCAATGATGTATAATAAACACTGGGTTGAACCCGGACATCGTAGCGGGGATAATAAACACAATGTATCCTGTACTATTTCAGTAAAGGATAACGAGTGGGAAGAACTAGCCGAGGCCATGTGGAACGCTAGGCATGAATACTCAGGGATGTCTCTACTACCCTTCGACGGCGGTAGCTACCGTCAGGCCCCCTTTGAAGCTTGTACAAAAGAGAAATATGAAGAACTATCTAAGCTTGTGAAGGAAATCGATCTAAAGCAAGTTAAGGAAGAAGAAGACAATACTAATCGAATGGAAAGTATTGCTTGCTCTGGCGGACTTTGTGAGTTACCATTATAATAATATGAGGAATGCTTTGAGAAATCTAATTCTAATTGTTGGTTTACTGGCTCTCAGTGGATGTGGTAAGCGCGTGTGTGTCACTGAAACAATTTTCTCCGTTGGTGGTTGTAATAAAGATGGTCGCTGTGGAGTTTTAACCGAGAGTGGGGCTAGAACAGCTCACCTACCAGTTCCAGGAACAAAATATGAGTTCTGTCATTACGAATAATCTATGTTCAAAATCATCTTCACCCTCATCGTAGCTACCTCAAACACCCACGTCACCTTAGAAGTGAAAGGTACTGGTGGACTTCCTGAATGTAATAAGGCAGCGAAGTACATACAGCAGAAGTTTGAGAAATTGGACTATGCAGTTACGTATGAGTGTGTTAAGATAGATTGAGATGGAGCATAGCAATGAGTAAGCTGACTGAGGCGGCGGAGAAGTACGTTCTGACCGAAATTGACCCAAGTGATTACGTCAATTCAGCACCGGATGAGCTGGCTAAGAGACTGTTTGAAGCCGGAGCCCGCTGGATGCTGGAGGAGGCGGCTAATTTAGCGCACGCTCGGTCAAGGAGAAGCATTGCCACAGAAGGAGCTATTGTTTGCGCGGAGGAGCTTGAAGCGGAAATCCGCGCCCTTGGAGGTTCCGATGAGTAAAGAGGTATTTGATTACATGATTGAACACTCTGGCGGCAGTTCCATTGATTTCAATGCGATGATTGCAGACATTAATCGAAGGGAAGCTGAACTCGCCAAGCTGCGTGCCCAGAATGAGGTGATGCGGGAGGCGCTGAAGGATTGGCTTGAATGGTATCCAGTCCACGACGGTAAAAGCTGCAACAACGACTGTCGTGTGTGCCGTGCTAAGAACGCCCTCACCCGCGTGAAGCAGATGGAGGATGGGAAATGAGTAAGTGCAATTGCCTCGGCGTCGGTGTCCAAATCGACAACCTCGCCCCAAACACATCGAACATCCAACTGTGTACTTGTATCAAATCCGAAATGGCAGACCTCCGCGCCGAATTGCAGCGGGTAGAGCTGAAGCTGAAAGAAGTGGGGTCCAATAGGGATTACTTCAAGGGTGAGTTTCACTTTTATCATGCCGCTTGCTCCAATCAGGACAAAGAGATTGACCGCCTCCGAGAAGTGAACGAGAAGCTGAAGAGCAGTCTCTCTGAGAGACAAGGCCGCGTGCATGAGTTGAACGAAAAGTGCGACCGCCTCCAAGCCCGCTGCAATTCTCTGGAGCTATCCGCATCGGAGTGGAAGCAAGACGCCGACCGCCTCCGTGAGCAGCTTAGGTGCGTGATTCAAGCCGTGCAGGACCACGCGGAGTCCGGATGCATTGAGAACTCCCACGCGCTGTCTGAGAAGATTGAGGAAATCGATCAACTCTGCGGGGACGGAGAGAATCCGTCGGTCCATATATGCCACGAAGCGCCGGAGCCAGAGACTCGCATTGAGCGCATGGCGGTGTGTCCGTTTTGCGGCGAGAAACTGAAGTAACGCCCACGGGCGGGGATGGGGCCTAGGCCGCACGCTTCCAGCTAACGCGCTTACGGTTCTTGTAGATAAAGGCAGGTGCTTAGACTTTTGCTGGAGTTGGGTAAATGGGTGCTAAACAAAGCTAGAAATAGCCTCTACGGAAATAAACCCAGCCTGCTTTCCTTTATATTCTAGTAGTGTGGGGCATAGGCGGTAAAGACCGCCAGTTAATAAGGTTGTCTCGTCGGCGTGGAAGGACACGCCACGTGCTCGCTGTATTTCGAGGCGGGGTGCATCGCGCGGGTCATCGGATGAATTAGCCCAAGCCGGTATCAAGCCCGGCACGAGACAAAGGGCGGCGGGTGCTCAGTAGGAGTCTGAGTATAACAAGGGTTTTCGACCCGGTCCGCCGCTTTTTCTCTTTCTCTCCTTTGTAATACGTGTTAAGCTGTACGTATGAGACTTTGGACATTACACCCCTCTCTTCTCGACTCTAAAGGCCTTGTTGCTTTATGGCGAGAAGGGTTAGGCGCACAGGCTGCTCTTCATGAATTAACAAATGGCTATAGCAAGCACCCTCAGCTAAACCGCTGGCGAGGATATCTTGGCTCATTTTCTGTGTATATGAAATATGTGTATCGTGACTCTGCAGCTAGAGGGTACAATTTCCAGCAGTCTAAGCTTATTGACACTAAAGGGATGGGAGCCATTCCACTAATTGTGACAATAGGGCAGGTAAAATATGAACTGAAGCACTTGCTGACCAAATTGGAGCACAGAGATCCTAAACAATTTCATCTAATTATAGAAATTCTGGCCAACTCTAAAGGCTCATATGATCTTCTAGTAAATCCCATTTTTGTAATTGACTATAACTGGGATAAAGTAGAGTCATGGGAAAAGGTATGAAAAAGTATAAAGTAGAGTATTCACATAACAACTCTGGCGGGAGAGACTGGCTAACTAAAGATCATTGGGATAAACTTTTATCTTTAGGCTGGACTATCTCCAGCGGATACGAATCATATATTTACAGTATTGAAAAGACATTCGAAGCTAAATCTGCAAGTAAAGCTGAAGATAAGGCTAGAGAAGAATGGAGCGAAATTACTGGACAATATGGTGATGAAGAAGGATGTAAATGCTGTGGACCTCCACATAGTTTTTACACAAGTGATGTATGAAGTCATCGTTTAATATCTTTTTATCCCCCGAAGATGTTCGGTATAAACCCAGACTGATCCTGAAAGCCACAAAGAAACATAAGGATAAGAAAAAGTATTCAAGGAAAATAAAACATGAAGCGAAGCGTAATTATTGATATTATTATAAAGAATCTCCTAGCTAGAAACAACGGCCACTATAGCTATGACGAAAAAGAACATGCTGAACTAGTGCTGAACGCTATCGAAGACGCAGGAAGGCTTCCTCCAGTTGTTCCGTATCTTAATACTAAAACTAACCAGAGTGGCTACCTACACCAATGGGAGAATGAATAATGTTCATCACACTAACCGACATTATAAAGAATACTCAAATTCGAATTAACACTGCGCACATCATAGGCTATCAGCGTAACATGTCCGTTCATGATGGACAGGAGTATACAGCAGTGTTTCTTACTGACAGAGAAGTTGGAGTAATTTTCGTAAACCAATCTCCTGAACAGATCGACAAGTTACTTGGAGAGTGCTTTATTACAGTAAAGCCCGAAATGACATGAATCAAGACGATTTTCAAAGCTTTATAAAGAGCAGAATCATCCCTGCTAAATGGCATATGTATGCAGCCATAGGGCAAACTCTATTTAATTTAAATATTATAGATGATAATAATTACCATATAGGCAGCGACACGAACAGTACCGCATATGTCGTAAAATGTATGATAAGAGACTATTGTGAAACTTATTGCTAGTTCGTATTATCCCCAATTACCAACGATAGAAGCCTTACTAAAGGCTCCACACAATGTAGGAAGACAACTTTCCGAGCTTGCGGCTGTTATTTCTGTTGCAACTGGCATTCCACTTGTGGCAATATGTATCATAGTGGAGAAGATTCAAGGTCAAAGCGAGGAGCTTACTCAGCAGAAACAGAGACTGATTGAGTTTTACGGATATACCGAGATTATTGAATGAGTACTTTTTATTATACAGAAGAGGAAGCAAAACAAGTATTTGTTATCCTCAGACAGTTAAAGGTGCATAATAAACGTATTCATAGTTTTGTGGAATTAAACTATTTAGAACCTATTTATGATTCTTTGTCTGATCTTTTCAAAGCCACATACGGCGAGGGTATCCTAGACACATTAAAATACGGAACCGCCTTCACCGCAACATACAAAGGCACTTGGAATTCAATTTCAACTCCTATTGCTTTGTGTCCCGATAACGAGGAATAAATGAGTAAGTCACTTAAGCTAAGTCACTCAGCTACTAGAATGTATTCTCAATGTAGCCGTAAGTATCAGCTACATTATCAAAAGCGGTTTCGCTCAAAGCTCACATCAGGCGCCCTGCTATTCGGTAGCTCCATGGACCATGCCCTTAATGATCTCTTAGAGCATCGTAATCTAGACCAAGCGCTAAAGCTATTTGACAAGAGCTTTCGCTTTAACTTCATTAACAAAGTAGGTACTTATCTCCCTGAAACTACTCTTGTAACCTACGCTAAATCAGATTTTGACACAGACTTACTGACTGAAGAGGACATTAAAAAATTTAATGAAAAACAATATGAATGGAATGTTTACCTTTCTAAGTCGATTGGAGAAGTCGTTTCTGTTCTACAGGCTAAGAAAGCTGAATCGGGCTTTAATTCTCTTTCTGAAGAAGAGAAAAAGGCCCTGAACCTTGCAAACTGGCTATGCCTTAACCGCAAAGGCCAGATCATGATCAAAAGCTACTACGAAAAGGCTCTACCTAAGATCAAAAACGTACTAGCTATTCAAAAACAAGTAGAAGTGGGCAATCAAGAAGGCGACAAGCTCATTGGTTATATCGATCTTATTGTAGAAACTCAGGACGGCAAGCGATACGTGATGGATAATAAGACTTCTTCTATTGAGTATGAAGCTAATTCCGCACAACGAAGTCAGCAGCTTATTCTGTACTATCACATTACTAAACAAGAGTATAAGCTAGACGGCGCCGGTTTTATTGTGATGATGAAGCACATACTTAAGAACAAGGTTAAAACCTGCTCCAAGTGCCAGTACGATGGATCTGGTGGAAGACATAAGACCTGCGCCAATGAGATTGACGGTAAACGTTGCGGAGGGGAATGGATTGAAGTCATTAACCCTGAAGCTCGTATTGAGTGGATTACTAATGAGGTGCCAGAAGCGGCAGAAAATCTAGTAATGGAAACTTTCGATGAAGCTAACTGGGGCATTAAGAATAACATCTTTGGTCCAAACCTCGGAGCCTGCTTCAATGGCCCTATTGTGTGTGAGTTTGCTAAATACTGCTGGGAAGGTTCCAAGGAAGATCTAGTAGAGTTGCATGATTAACACTTTAAAGAATTTTTTTGCTCGTTGGCTAAAAAAAGACAATGATATGTCTGTTAAAGTAATTCTTGCGCTAGAAGCTTACCACAGAACCCAACTACCCCTTGAGGCTCGACTGTGGATAGAGTGCAGCACACTTGGTATGTCGTATGGGATTATTACCGGATTTGACTACATCCGGACGGCTGAAAATTTAGATATTCTATAAACTACGCTAAAACCCAAATATGGGAGATTTGTGCTTGTTTTTATTGTTAAGGTATTATAGACTATACACATGAAAGTGAAAATGAAAACCGTAGAAGTTAGCTGTAACGAATACCGCGAGAGATTTAAAAAAAATTGGGAGTTCTACGCCCTTGCTGGCGATTCTTATCTCAATGGATTTAAAGACGCGGTGGATATGCTCACCGAAATGTTAGCTCACGATAATAATGCTCTTACCGCGCTCTATCATGTGGGTCAACAGGTTGTAGAAATTGAATTCAATAATGGAAGTCACCAGATTGGAGCTAAAATGAGCGACAAGGTGCAGGAGACTACCGCTTGAGTCAGATCCAAGTTGAATTACAGGAATCGATGGGTAGCGACCGCCGAATTGCCGAATCTGCTTGGACCTCCAGCAGTACGCATGACACCAAACTTACTAAGACCGACCAACAGGTGGCTGACTTAGTAAACCGACTAGCTAACGAAGGCCATGCTACACCGTTTGAAGCAGTAGTACTGCGCTTCTGGATTAAAATGCCTATTGCAACAGATCGTCAGCACATGACACATCGAATTGCTTCCCATAACGGAATGTCTGGACGTTATAGAACCATGCCTAGCGAATTTCTAGCAATGCCAGATGAAATTGTATCTATTCTTGATAAGTGTATGCACTCTGACAAAGTAAAACAAGACTATGAAGACTTGTGCCTTAACGCTAATATGTGGTACTCTCAAGTAATGGCAATGGTTAAGGCTAACTATTCTACGGGTAACTTTACCAATCCAGAGTACAAGCGAATTAGGGAGTTCCTAAGAGGGGTACTTCCCCAGCACAACATGACCGAGCGGGTTACCGTGATGAATCTTCGTAGCTTTGCGAACTATCAGCGTTTACGCAATTCGGAGCACGCTCAACCGGAAATTAGAGAAGTATCAAGGTTAATGCTAGAAGCAGTTAAGGCGGCTAACGTTTGTCCAATTGCTCTAGCTGCACTAGAGCGCCTTGGTTGGCAGATCTAGGCTGGTAATATGATTAGATTTCCTGACGAGGGCTGTACTGTAGACGGCTATCCAAAATCAGAACGAGTTTTAGAAGATGTGTTGTATTGTGAACTTGTTTTTATATTTTTCAATTTACAAATAGCAGAAAATAAATTATGCTGGATTAACAACTGTACTGGAAAAGAAGCAAAGCTTAAAGACGCCTTATGGGGTTATAGTTATGACAAAACGAATGAAGAATGAACATGTAGGGGAATCTGTAGTTACACCAGATCTTACTCATACCGCACTAGGAGTTTACAAAGACGAAGAAACGGGTAAGTGGCAGATCGCTAAGATGAAGTTTAATCCAGAAACTGGCTCTGTAGGTGAGTTTGAGCGGATTATTAGCGATGAAGGCAGCAAAGAAGCCGTAATTTATAAATTTAAGATTCAAGCCGCGATGGACGTTCTTAAGTAATAAGGAGAAACAATGAAAACTAGCGAATCAATCAAACAGTTAGCCGCAGCTATAAATCGGGCTCAGAAGAAGATCGGGGCAGCGGTTAAAGGCAATAGCAATCCTTTCTTCAAGAGCAAGTACGCCGACCTTGGAGCGGTAATGGAGGCTTGTAAAGAACACCTTAACGCAGAAGGTATCACTGTTCTTCAACCCGTACACTCGGATGAAACTGGAGATTATGTAGAAACTGTGCTCCTTCATGACTCTGGTGAATTCATGTCATCTCGCATGCGAATGCTTCCGAGTAAGAACATGCAGGAACTGGGTAGTGCAACTAGCTACGCTCGTCGCTACGGGCTACAGAGCATGGTATTCATTCCAGCAGAAGATGATGATGGAAATCACAGCACCTTCGGTAAAGCTGCTCCTGAAAAGACGGCTCCTAAGCCCGCAGCTAAGCAGGAAGTCAAAGCAGAGCCCGCTACGGCTGCATTGGCAGCCTTCGCAGCTGCTACCCCGGCATCTCCTTCTGCTCAAGAAGCACCTAAGCGCTCTAGCTTCAGGAAGCCAGCAGCTCCGGCGGCAGCTCAACCGGTAACGTCAGACGATGGCTGGGAATAAGTATGAATGAAACCCTAACGGCCCTAACTGGCATATCCGATGCTACTACCAGTACTTCCAACTCCTCACTAATTGGTTCAATCAGTACCATTGGATATCCATACACCACAGCATACGATAATTCTACTTATCAATTCCAGATTCGTAGAGTAGCCAATGGTTGGATTGTAAAGAACCATAATACTGAGTATGTATTTACTACCGTAAACCAGTTAACTGGCTTTATTGAAAAAACTCTAACAGAAGAGAAAAAGAAATGACTTATACAGCAGAAGAAACTCAAGCACTAATGGAAGCTCAAAGTGCACCAGTAGCTCAAGAAGAGAAGCTGACAGCTCCAGAACCAGCTCCTGCTGGAAATGCTGCTACGCCGGAAGATATCGCGAGCAGCTTCTACACGCTATTTCATGCTAAGGTAGCACAAGGCGTTCAGCACCTCTCCAACAAGGATCTACGCCGCGTACTAATGGCACTAGTCGAAGTGCCACATCTTCGATCAGAGCATGGAATTACGGACGAAGCTGCTAAGAATGTGTATTTATGGACCGATCAGCTACTGAAGAGTAAGATCATGATGGAACTTAGCGTTCTTTATGCTTCGGGGGTTCTAGATCAGATTCCAGAAACTATTGACAATCCAGTAGAAGTAAGTCATACTGAAGAAAAGGAAGTAAACAATGTCTGAAAAGAAGAAAACTAAGCGTCGTGTTATTGGCTCTGTGCTAGCTAGCAAGGATAACCCAAAGGAAACTTACATTAAGATTCGAGAAGACATAACCCTATCAAAGGGAGTTACTCTCCGACTTGAAAGTAAGAGGAGCCAGCTAGAGAGCGTAGAAGCCGCTATGGCTGCTGGCAAGCTTTCAGAGGAAATGGGAGAAAAGATCAAAGAACGCATTTCAAAGATCCCGGATTGGGTTAAGTTTGAAATTGTTCAATTTCTTAGCGAGTAATCCCTAGAGAGCCGTCCTCCTCCGGCATTCCCCCTTTCTCTAGGTGTTGGGCGTAGATTGATCCTTTCCGGTCTACGCCCTCTTATTTTAAGGACTTATGAATTTATTTAAACAGCCAGAAGATATTGTGGGCATGAGGCAGTGGTTTGAAAGTCACGGATACCTGACGCCACATAATGCATATTATCCTTATGTCCTTGAGATTTTTTATAATTTAGCTATAGTTGAAACCGATCTTTTTACAGTTGGGGAAGGAACCAAGCAGGATAAGAGAATAAAAGAGAGCATCAGCAGTAGGCATAATAAGATTCATAAAGAACAGTAACTAAGTCCAATGATGAAGTACAAAGGCTTTCAAAAATACGTTAGAGAGACCTTCTCATCGGATTTATGGTATTTTGCGGATACCTGTGTTATTTTATATAATTTGAGTATCCTGCAGGAAGATGCACCGCAGCTGGGTTGCCAAATCTGTGAAAAGATTAGCGAAGAACATTCTAAGTTTGTAAGACAGTATCGTCTTCTTGACTTACAAACCGTAATCTGATAAGTTAATAGCAACGAGGAGAACCAATGCTATACCAAGCCCTTCGAGAAACAGTTAAGTCCAAAGGCCAGCTCATCCCTTATGGCGCCGATCTTCACCAGTACATGAAGTCCAATAAGGACTATTATGTTAGCTTATACCAATATACTGAAGAACAAAAAAGGCATTTTGACGAGAGTGGGTCAGTTGCTGGTATCCGCAATACCACTACTGATAAACTCTATTTTGATTTTGATTCTAAGGAAGACCTCAATAGAGCCAAGACAGACGCCATTTCCCTTGCGTTAGAGCTGGTCAACACATATGGAATCCCTGATGAGGCTGTTCAAGCTTATTTCAGTGGCAGTAAGGGGTTTGCTTTAGAAGTTAAGCTCAATGACAGGATTACCCCGGAGCATGTCCGACACATAATTCATCTACTGTCCAAGGATAGGCCTACTCTTGATACTCAAATCGTAGACCCTAATCGCATTATCCGAGTAGTGAACACAGTTCATCCTTCTAGCGGTCTTTATAAGATTGCACTTCAGCTTTGGGAACTAGACGAACTAACGGTCGCCCAAATTCAAGAGAAAGCAAAGGAGCCAAGGTTGGACGTAATCCCCACGCTTACGTCTGTACCTCTTCCAAAGGCACTTAATTATGTCCCCAAATCCGAAAAGAAGCCGGCCGCTTTGTCCGGAGATTCCGACGTTCTGGACTTCTCCAAAAAGCCCAAATTCCTTACCAACTGCCGGTGGGCACTACAGAATGGCTACTTCAGTGAAGGCAGTCGCTCAACAGCCTTTCTCTGTCTCGCCTCCACGTATAAAAACCTAGGCTTTGATCTTGAACATGTCTATAGAATGCTCAAGGGCACAGCAGAGCTACAAGCCCAACGAAATTCTGCGGATCGGTTCCCAGACGAAGAGCTTTATAATAATATCGTGACCCAAGTGTTTTCTCCAAATTGGCATGGAGGTCAGTATTCATGCCGAGAAGAAGGCAGTTGGCTCCACGGTTATTGTCAAGGGCTAGGTTCCAATGCCTGTAAGCATAAAGAGGAGATGGAAGTAAGCAGCCTAACAGCTTTCTCAAGCAAATTTAAGAATTTCGCAGCCAATATTGAACAGAACACGATTAAGTTCGGCATCAAAGCCATCGATGATCGAGTTATGATTACCACTAGTATGCTAGTAGGCCTACTTGGAGCCCCCTCAGCCGGGAAGACCCAAACGGTCTATGAAATTCTGAATAAAACGTCGAACCAAGGACTTGACTCCATGTTCTTTAGCATGGACATGGGCTTACCTCTAGTCTATACCCGCCTGATTCAGAAACATTTTGCCTACAATCGGGACAAGGTGTATTCTATCTATAAGACAGAACCGCAGGCTGAGGCAAAGACTGACCAAACCCTACAAGATCAATATAAAAACGTCAATTTCTGTTTTAAGTCTGGCTTGACAGTCCCACAGATCAAAGATATTGTAGTGGATTATGAAAAGAATACGGGTAAAAAGCTAAAGCTTATTGTAATCGATTACTTGGAGTGCTTAAGTTCTCAGTTTGCAGACGCTACCGCAAGTACTGCCTTGATTGCACAGCAATTGAAAGATTTAGCAAACGAAACTAACACGTGTGTTCTAGTACTTCTTCAGACGCAGAAAGCCTCCGGTGATCCATCAGAACCGCTTCTCAGTATGAGAAAGATTAAGGGTGCCTCTTCAATTGAACAGGCATGTTCTGTAATCTTTACAATCAGCCGCCCCGGATTTAGCGCTAAGAACCCTCAGGACGATAAGTTCATTACTATCAGCACCGTCAAGGACCGCATGGGCAGCCTAATGTCAGTAGATTGTGGGTTCGAAGGCCTTACAGGTAAAATCACTTATCCTCTCTCGGACGAAGATTATGAGCTTCTCAAGGAAGTTAGAGAACGAAAGAGGATGGAAAAAGAAATGGAAGGCGGCGGGGATGGCTGGGGGTAAGCCGGAGTTTGAAAAGTATGGTAGAGAGCTGCTGACGCCACCATTCATACCGCTTGCTTATGTTCTTTATTTGCTGGACATTTACGACTATATGGGGTACAATTTACCCCCCTGAGCAAGAATTTAGCTTTATTCTCCGCGATCCCGTCAGACAGGCAATGCATTCTCATTATTATCAAGGATATCTATGGTAAAGAAACTACTTTCTAAATAAAAGTCAAGTAAAACCGGCAATCGAGTGTTCGATACTTTCGCTGGAGTTCATGTACAAGTATTCACTAAATCCTCTATCAGCGAGATCCTCTCCTCCGAAGAGGGATCTGTGCAGCAGAGTCTTCCTTTAACCCTTACCGGTTATTTGATTGACTATGACGACAAGTTCTATTACCTAGGAGATACGCCGTATGAGGCTGACTCTGTTGTATCTGTAGATCAGGTAGTAATCATCAAGGAAATCAAACAAATTGATGAACTTGACGTGCTTATGGACATGAAGGGTCCTCCTTCTGTAAACTAATGACGTTTGAAGAGGCCAATAAGGTCATTCTTGCTGCTAAATCCATTGATAACCCGCTTTTAAAGGATTTGAGTATAACTAAAATTTTTGCGGCCGTCGGTATTTTCGCTGCTGAGTGGTTTCCAGACAACTCCCACGGAGATGAACCGCAAGTGAGAATGACTATTTGGTTATATTCTAAACATATTTGACTTTAACTGAAGCTCGTGAGCATGTGCGCGGAGATAATTACCTAGAGATGGATTTTCTGATCACAGATGTACTTTCAAACGTCGGGATAATTGAAAACTGCTGGTTTAATGATTTAAATATTATTACCGAGGATTTGGGAGAGACAGAAATAGTGGTCAGAACAAGAATTTGGAACTTCGTCGCTCACGACCTACTTCTAACGGTACCTAGGACCTTCTATTAGTATGTATAAATTTGGAAATATCCCGGAGTGGGTTTTACAGATAGACGTAAACGGCGATACGCTAAGAGAACTATTGAGTTCTTTGGCGGTGCAGAACATTAAACACGCAGACTATATCATTCGTAATCACGAGGATTCTGGGTTACCTTATTTCGAAACCTTTCGAGCCACGTCTGGGAAGCGTGTGATTTTTTTAATTAATACTCCCTATGGGCAGCAGATGGTAACTACATGCAATCAGACGTAGCTTCTATTGAGAGTACCCTATCGGTATACCTTAGGCCGCATTTCCTTGCTGTAAGCACAGAAGAGGATGTAATAAATATAGTGGTGTCTCACCCTAGATTTCTCTTGCAGCGAATGTCGGAAAGGGTCTCGTCAGTATTCCAGCTAATTAAAACGCATTGTCCAGAAATACTTACCCGCAGAACGGTCGTAGTACAGCCCTTCTCCGCAAGTGAAATCAACGATTTATTTGAGTATTGGATATGAAGCCTACTATTCATGAAATGGCAAGAGAGTGTCTTAAAAAAAACTACCCTTTAGTTGACTACGTTGACATATTTACCCTTTTAACTTTTTATGAACTCCGTATCATAGACGAGGCTGGTTATTTCATAGGAAACTTTAAACGAGCACAAAATAAAAATATAGCTAATATAGTTTTCGACTATGCTCAGCTTTTTCTGGAACATGAGCAACCTTGACACATTAACGAAGCAATGGTAGAATAAAGAAGACTAAGAGGTTCTTAGAAAAATTGGAGACTTCACATAGTGCTCTCACAATCACATCAAGCTAAGATTAAGATTATATCTTCTGTAGCCGGTCTTCGCTCTTTATTTGAGGTCACTGCTCAGCAGAGCGACGAATTTGTAACAATCGATACCGAAACTGACAGCGTAAATGAAAAGATCGCTAGACTATACGGAATCGGTTTGTGCTTTAATGAAAAAGAAGCGTTCTACATTCCCATTCGCAGGCAGGACGGTAATTTGTTCTGGTCTGAAAAAACCATTTCAAAGTTATCTCAAGAGCTTCTTAAGCTAAGCACTCACAAAAAGCTCCTAGGTCATAATATTATTTATGACGTTCTTGTTCTAAAAAATAATCTCGGAATCGATCTTACTTCTCATATTTTTGCAGACACCATTCTTCTTAAACATTGCATCGACGAGGAGCCGCCTTTCGGACTTAAAGAAACTGCCGTTAAGTACTTAGGTCCTTGGGCAGATAAAGCCCAGCAAGCTCTCTATGATAATATCAAAAAGAATGGTGGCAAGACTACCAAAGAAAACATGGAGATGTACAAAGCCGACACCGAGGTATTAGCAGAGTATTGCGGCTATGACGTTGTACTGACTTACATGCTTTTTCAGTATTTCAGCCCTAAACTTCATGAACAGGAGCTAGACAAGCTCTTCTATGAAGACGAGATTATGCCTCTCTATAGGGAGTGCGTTATTCCGATGAAAGATAACGGATTTCCTATCGACATTGAGTATTTTCACCAACTGAAGAAAGACATTCAAGAAGATATTCTTAAGCTAGAAGGTGAGATTCATCAAGATATTAAAGAACATACAGATGAGTTTGCCTCTAAAGAGCTTAATGAGGAGTTCCCAGTGAAGCGCACCGGTAACTTCCCCAAAGAACTAGCTTTACTCATGGGAGTTACTTCTCCTGTCACAAAAGCTGCGATTAAAAAGTTTGAACCTTTTTCTCATGAAGCGTTTCAGTTTAAAGATTGGTTTCTAGAATCTACAGAAGAAATCAATCCCGTTCTTATCGCGCAGGCTCAGAGAAATCTCTGGCATAAGCGCTACCCAGAAGATCGTTATATCTTTAATCTCAATAGCAATAAGCATTTGTCGTGGCTATTTTTTGAACAACTAGGAATGCAACCAAAAGATCGCACCGACACCGGAGCGCCAAAGCTTGACGCGGCTACGTTAGAAGATATGGCCGGGGAGCACCCCTTTTGCGATAAGATCATCGAGTACAAAAAACTACAGAAGATTGCTGGCACGTACATTGACGGTATTCTTGATCGCCAGTATCAGGGTGTTGTGTACGGCAGCTTCTTAATGTTTGGAACTACTTCTGGGCGATTCTCTAGCCGCGACCCCAACATGCAGAATCTTCCTCGCGTAAAGGACGAAGATTCAAAGCTATCCCCTCTTGTGCTTAAGTATGTTAACGCCATTAAGCGCGGCTTTGTAGCAGGTGAGGGCTATAAGCTCGTCAACGCTGACTTCTCTGCTCTAGAGCCTTGCGCATTTGCCAGCGCCTGCGGCGACAAAAAACTACAGCAGATTTTTAAAAACAAATGGGACCTATACTCTTCTATTGCCATCGAGGCTGAAAATCTTCAGGACAAGTATAGCGCAGATAAGAAGGCTGAGAACTATCTAGGGAAGCAGGCTAAAGAACTTAGACAGAAGTATAAAGCCGTAGCACTAGCAGTTGTATACGGAGCAGAGTCAGGTCGTATTAGTCAGGTCATTGGATGTAGTCAAAACGAAGCTCAAGTCATTATTGACAATTATCTAGATGCTTACCCTGGGCTTGTTCAGTATATGAACGACTGCGATAAACAAGTAGCTACTCAAGGGTTTATCCGCAATAAGTTTGGACGTATTCGCCACTTGCCGGAAGCAAAGCGCCTAGCTGCAACGTACGGCAGAACCCTACTAGATCGCCACTGGGCGCGTAAAAACGGATTATCAGAAGCCCGTTACCAACTTAAGAACTATTTAAATAACGGCAAGAATTTCCCTATTCAATCTACTGCTGCTCACATCGTTAACAGAGCCATGCTAAAAGCCACTAGACTTCTAAAAGAGAACAACATCGAGGGGCAAATAATAGCTCAGGTTCACGACGAACTAACTCTCATAGTCAAAGAAGAACAAGCGGAAGCCGCTGCAAAGCTACTTAAAGAAGCAATGGAAAATACAACTAGGATTGAAGTACCTCTAGTAGCTGACCCGGTAATTGGGAATAACTGGGCAGAAGTTAAATAAAATGAATGATTATCGCCTCTCTTCCTTTGAGCTAGATCTAATCTACAAATACTTTCAAGATCTAAGTATTATTCCAAGTACCCTATCAATAGAAGAATGGGATAAGCTACCAACCAGAGAAATACCAGAAGGGTATAGATGCTTCGAAGATCTCTTCTGGACTTATTAACTTCGCTATTGCACATAACCTCCGTTAACAACGACACAGTGTAGGTGATTCCTAATTTTAGTTTTAACAACTATAGTCAAGGAGCTATTTATGTTAAATAAGAAATTTGGAAGATGGACTGTGATTGAAGAGGGTAAACACAAAGATTATAAGGTTTTATGTAGATGCGATTGTGGAAAAGAAAGGAGAGTTAGAACAGATGGTCTTAAAAATGGCTCATCTGTTTCCTGTGGATGTTTCCATAAAGAGGTAACAAAAAGACTTGCTTTTAAAAATAGATTAAAAATTGGAGATAAGTTTAATAAATTAACAGTGATTGGTTTAATAAAGAATGAGAAGCAAAGAACCTATTATTATAATCTAATTTGTGATTGTGGGGATTCTCCAAAACCAACAAGAGCAGAGGCGCTGATAAAAGGTAAAGTTAAATCGTGTGGATGTCTAGCGAGGGAACGAACTAGAGAAATGGGAAGACGACCAAAACCAAAGAAACCGATAGACGTAAGAATTTTATACGCTATTAGAAATCACTGTAAAAACAATGCAAAAGCTAGAGGCATATACTTCAATTTAACAATAGAAGACGTAAATAGTGTAATATATAATAACTGTATATACTGTAACAGAGAACCCTCTAATGTATATACCATTAAATATCGAAATGAATCTAAAAAGTATTCTGGAATAGATAGATTAGATAATAATTTAGGATACGAAATAGGTAATTGTGTACCATGTTGTCAGTCATGTAATTCATTAAAAAATGGTATTACTCCTAATATGGTGCATATACTATATAACTTATATCTTGAAACTGGCGTATTTTCCAGGTACAATATAAGTAATGAAAATGAGATTCTTTCAGATCGCAAAGAAAGCAACAACCCTTTCCACTCATCCTCAACACCGAGTAGGGGTTGTGATAACAAGGAAGAGTAGAGTAATATCCACAGGGTATAACCTACTAAAGACTCATCCCCGCAGCCCTCATGGGTATAAATCACAGCACGCGGAATTCCGTGCTATCTGGGGCTTAGATCCTCGCGATCTTAAGGGCGCAACAATCTACGTATACCGACAGAGTCGCGATGGATCTCTTGCACTTTCAAAACCCTGTCCTAGCTGTCTTAACCTCATTAAATCGGTAGGGATAAAGACTATCTACTACACAGATTATAATTCCTACACAACGGAGAACTTGTGAGTACGTCTAACTTCTATCGAAGGTACTTAGAGTTCTGTAAAATAATAGGAAATCTACATAATTATAACGATTATATCAATTATAACTTAACTATGTCTTACTTTATAGAATTAGGTATCACAAATTACGATAATCCTAACACGTTTGAAAATAAGTTATCTCAAATTGCTTATAAATATTTCGTTCCTAGAGGGTTTAATTGGTAATGAAATACACAACATGGGGAGAATTTGCAGAGTTACATAGACTTGAGAATGACCTGTATTGGTCAGATATGAACCTCATTATGCAATACTTCGTTGACTTAAATATAGATAGACCTCCAACAAACCCAGAAAATTTTAGTAATACGAGACTATCTATTTACGTATTTAGTAACTATGAAGAAGACACTTGAAGAGTTTGACAATGCGTTAGCCTGCTCGTCTTATGAAATTTAAAGAAACAAATAGATTACACATACCCTGTAAATCAGAGCTTCTTTACTATGATATAACTCTATTATTATTTGAACTGAACATTTTAAGGGTAGATCATTATAGTACATCGTCACATCTTCCCTATGGACTAAAGAATAATGATAAAGAGATAGAAATTAAAGTTAAGCACCAAGTAAATCTGTATACAAATAAAGCTTGCAAAGAAAACTGACCTATAGTAATCTAGAAACATAATCGAGGAGAAAACTAAATGAAACCGACCCATATTCATGAAATTCTGAATCTTACCCGTCAGGCCCGCAGTCTTGGACATAAATTCAATCCACTTTTTGTCGGACCTCCCGGCATTGGTAAGTCTGAAATTATTCAGCAGTGGTGCAATAAACATAATATTCCCTTTATCGATCTTCGGGCAGCCTATCTTGAAGCCCCAGACGTTATCGGCTTTCCTCAGATTAAGGAGGTAGATGGTCGCGCCCGCACCATTCACGCTCTCCCCGAATTCTGGCCCGCTGACCCTAATTGGGAAGGCGTCATTCTGCTTGAAGAACCCAATCGAGGCACTACCTCTGTCATGAACACGTTTATGCAGATGCTCACTGATCTGCAAGTCCACCTCTACAAGCTCCCTAAGCGGGCTATGATTGTTGGAGCAATCAATCCTGAAAACGAAGAGTACGATGTTAACACCATGGATGCGGCTCTTAAGAATCGCTTTGAGATGTTCCATGTTGACTACGACGCTGAAAGCTTCATCAAGTTTATGCGGGACGATGAATGGGACGAACGAGTTGTTGACTTCGTCCGAGGTAATTTCTGGACTTACGTTAAGCCGGAAGATGTAGCGAATAATCCCGGAGCTAAGTATATTTCTCCTCGTTCTCTCAGTAAGCTTAACTCAGCTCTTAAAGCTGGCGTCACTGAAATGGACATGGCTGTGCAGATGATGGTTTTTGAGTCCGTACTCGGAAAGAACTACGCCATCCAATTTTTTAATTTCATCTCCAAGGAGCGTCCGGTCTTTGTACGCGATCTCCTTGAGAATAAGGATGAAGCCATCAGCCGTCTTGCGCAGTTCGCTAATCCTGACAACTACAAGAACGGTCACATCTCTATGTTTATCGAGGATCTTAAGAGTTCACATGAACAGGTAAGCAACGCCGTGCTCGCGGAAGTTCTTGTAACTCTTCCTGCCGACCAATCTATCAACCTTATTCGGGAGCTTGAGTACCTCAAGAAAGTCAAAACCGGAAGCCTTGCCAAGGAGCTTGCAAAGGATTACCCCGAAGTGAAGAAATACTTTGCAAAGCATCTCAAGAAGAGCTAATATAGAACAGTAGTCTATTATGAAGGATGTCTGGACAAGTGTTGAGTTAGAAGCCGCGTGTAACGCTCTTATTTGTCTGGACATCTTTTCTAAAGAGAAAGGCAACGAATTATATGACTGGCTCTTATGTGCTAAAAGCAATCGACACTCCCTCTTCACCCGCTTCTTCGCAAACATCACCTACGACAAGCTTATCCGCGAGTGAAAAGAAGAGTAATCTAGAGCGGGCTCTTTATGATTTCGCTACGGCCAATGCTTTTTTTGCCGCATTTTTGCAGGAAATCAATATTTCACATGACGAGCAGCTACCAACTGCTGCCATCGGCTACGACAAAAAGCAGAATGAGTTTCGGGTCATGGTCAATCCAAACTACTTTGGTAGTCTCACTGGGGAGCAACGCGTAGCCGTTTTGTTCCACGAGGTTCTTCACTTCACGCACGGCCATCTTATTCGTATGGGTCTTACTGACGTAGACCTCGATAAGATGACGGCTGAAGAAAAGGTTCAGTTTAAGAACGAAACCATGATTAAGAATCTAGCCGCTGACCTTGCCATCAATCAGTACATCAAGAATCTACCGGACGGATGTATTACGTTAGATACGTTTAAAGATGAACATGGAAACCGCTTCCCGGCTTACCAGACCTATGAGGTTTACTATGACCTCATTAATAAAAATAAAGATAATCAGCATAATAAGGACAAGTTCCAAGAAGCGGAAACCCTTGTCCTAGATGACCACTTGTGGGAGCAGCTCACGGACGAAGAAAAGGCCAACATGCTTAAGAAGGCCAAGGAAGTCACCGAGCGTACTATTGAGAAGACTTCTCGCGAATATGGCAGTGGCAAGGATCACGTAAAGGATCTTATGCAGATGCTAGAAACCGAGATGAATCGTATTAATTATAAACAGCTTCTCAAGATGGCAATCCGTCGTACTGTAACTAAGCATAACAGAGACAGCACGTGGACTAAACCAAACCGCCGCTACGATGTCTATGCTCCCGGTACCCGAGAAGGTCAAGTACCGATGCTGAACATCTACATTGATACATCAGGTAGTATTTCTCACACCGAACTAAACCGTTTTCTTAAGTTTATTCAGGGGTGCCTTAAGGCTGGATCAAATACGTGCAATATTGGTCTTTGGTCAGACTCCCTGTATCATGTAGAAAAGTTTACTAAGAACACTAAGGCCGAGAATCTACCGATTGAGTCGGGAGGTACTTGCGTAGACACCACTCTAGAACACATTAACAAGAATAATCCAGACTTGGCTATCATTCTTACCGACGGGTATTACCCGGAATCTAAAATCCCGTTTAAGTATAAGAATATTATTTGGGTTATTTCTGACTCCTCGGGCGTAAGCTCTCATCCACACAAAAGTATAGGTAAGACTATCACTCTTAAGGGAGTTATTGGTGGCTGATAATATAGAAACGTTATGGGTGGTAAGCTCGTGCGGACTATATAAGTTCTGTATTATGCAGAGCTTTATTAAAAAATACGGCGATATTGTGAGGACGGAAGATGTTTATCGATTAATGACTCACTATAGACTAGATATGTACTTGCATAATGACAGCGGTTCTGCTATTTTATATCTAGAGCCAGGAAAAGAGAACATAAAGGCTTTTTTTTAAATGGTAAACAAGTGACTGAGGAAGAAATTCCAAAGTTGAAGCATAACAAGGACTTCAAAAAAGAAACTGAAGACCTTTTCGGTATTTAAGGAGATAGTATGGATATGGAAAAGAAGCTTATGGACACTGCTCTTGACAGCACGGTTACCTTTCAGGTAAAAGGTAAGCTCAGTAAGGATGAGAAGCTGTTCAATTACGAGGTAACTGTGAAGTCTGGATTTTTTCGCCAAGAAAAAAAGCCTGATTTGACTAAGAATACCATTCAAGAACTCATTACCGATTTTAATATTCTTCCGTTCCTTCATAATCCGGTAGGTCCTAGTATCACCAACACGGATACTGGCGAACGCGGGTACTTCATCAATGGTCATCCCCTTACCCCAGAAGAGGGCGCCAAGCTCCAGCATAACGTAGACTTTAAAACTGAGGCTGAGGAAGTCTTTGGCATTAAATAAGTTCTTGATGACCACAGATGAGGCTTACCTAGCCTTCGATATTCTCAAAAAATTGCAAGTAATTACAAACATCAGAACTGGCACAATAGAACAGCTTCATTTTCTTTGGGCTGTTTGTGACAATTCTGATTATTGGTATGGACTTCTTAGGAAGGAATTATAATGTTTTTGGAAGAATCACTAACTTATGCTGACGTACTAATCAAACCTGCTTTTTCTATGATTAGGTCCCGTAAGGAAGTTACGCTAGACACTACCTTCTTGGGTGTTAATATTGGTCTACCTCTTATCTCGTCTAATATGGACACTGTGACTTCTCCTCAGATGGCCGCAGCAATGTCTAAGGCTGGAGGGCTTGCTGCGCTTCATAGGTTTCAAACTATCGAGCAGAATGTTGATCAATTTTACGCATCAGTAGACCTTTCCGCTAATTCTCTTCACTCATCAAAGTACACTAAGAAACCTATTGGTAGTTTTGGAATCGGCGATATGGAGTACGAACGAGCGTTGGCCCTATATGACGCAGGGACTGAGATTCTTCTACTGGACGTAGCGCATGGTGCAGCTATTCACGTAGTTGAGCAATATGACCGGGTACGGTCCAGAGTTGGGAATAATTGTGCTATTATCGTGGGTAATTTTGATAACTATGATTCTGTTAATGCTTTTATTGGTCATCTGAAGTCCAGCCGTAAACCAGACGCTCTGAAAATCGGCGTAGGTAACGGAGCCGCGTGTATCACTCGCGTAGTCACTGGTTGTGGAGGTGGCATGATTTCCGCCCTGCTGGACTGCTCTCTATCTGGAATTCCTCTGATTGCCGATGGTGGTACCAAGAATAGCGGGGATATCGCAAAGGCTCTAGCGGCTGGCGCTAGTATGGTAATGGCTGGAAGTATGCTTGCTGGAACGGAGGAATCTCCCGGTGAGCTGGTTTATTTTAATTCTCTTAATCAGCAAGTAACAAAGGATGAGCTTTTCCGTAAAATCTATTCTGAGAAATCTGATTCTTTCGAATATGTTATTCATAGTCCAGAAGAGTCTTTTTACAGCATTAAAAAGAAATACCGTGGCTCAGCTTCTCAAGAGTCATACGAAGTGCAAGGAAAGGTAGACAACCATCGCACCCCTGAAGGTGAGGCAATGCTTCTACCGTATAAGGGTCCGGTGGCCCCTATTCTAGAGTCTAATGCCGCTGGCCTTAAGTCTACCCTTGCATACGTAGGGGCAAAGAGCTTGACAGAATTTAGAGACAATGTTAAGCTAGTAAAAGTCAGCACCTCAACGTTAGCAGAAAATGGCGCCCACGGAAAGCATAGGACATAAAAAATGGGATTTTTTAAACTTCGCTCTGTAATCTCCCTCAACGATATTCAAGCCGGAGCTGCTCTCGATATACAGGAGTCAGATTTTAGCCTACAGACCTCCGATGATAAGTTCCTCCAATTTGAATATGTTGAGGAAGAGCGAAAGCTTTCTCCTTACCCAGTAAAGCCCGGAGTATTCACTATAACTAAAACCATGACTGGGATGGATCTAATTCCCACTACCTTTACGCAGGATAAGATCCTAAAAGATCTTCTATCCACTAAAAACGTAACCGAGCGTATTGATAAGTTTTTTGACCGGCTACATGTTTATTACGAAGAGGGAATCGAAATCCCCAAACGAGGAGCACTCCTCTACGGTCCAGCTGGTACGGGTAAGTCCTCTAGCATCTCCACTATTGTTGAAAAGTACGCAGGTGATAATAAGACTATTATTATTAGCTGGAGCACCGATACGTTTGAAGCGTCAGATGTTAAGCGTTTTTTTAAGTCGTTTGACTACCAAGGCGTAGAACGCATGATCCTAATTGCGGAGGATATTGGTGGAATAGAAAATGACCAAGCTACTATTAGGTCTGACTCTTCTCTTCTTTCTTTGCTCGATAATAAGGAAAAAACTTTTAAAGTTCCTATTTACATCCTCGCCACCACTAACTTTCCTCAAAATCTAATGGGCAACTTAACTAATCGCCCAGATCGATTCGACGATAAAATTGAAGTAGGATACCCTCCAGCAATAGCGAGAGTAGAACTTCTAAAGTTTTATCTTAAAGACTCGGCTACGGAAGAAGCTATTAAGCTCATTGAATCTAAAAAGTGTGATGAATTCACTCCCGCACATATTAGAGAAATTAGAATTCGCTCTAAAATTCACGATAAAGCGGTGGAAGAAGTCATTAAGGAAATTTCACAAGAAATCGAAATGTATAAAAAAGCCTTCTCCAAACAGCGTTCGATGAGCATGGGGTTTGTGGATTGAGCAAGAACTGCACCGATAAACGCAGAGTTAATCATAATAGATATGTTGGCAGACGAACATATCGTACTGGTAGAGATAAAGATACCAACTCATGGGAGTTTATGATTAATTCGCTGGAATTTTTGGTGGACAATAAACGCCATCTTATTCACCGCAATACTTCCGCTAAGCGAGAAGCTCGTATAGAAGAACAATTTAAGAAAATCTTGGATTCTGTAGAGATTCAAAGTTCTTCTGTAGCTGAGGCGTTTGGAGAGCTATTAGAAGAACACGATATAGATAGCTCACATGAATAATATAACCGATATTAAAAAATTTAAAGCTTCTAAGAAAGCCAAGGTCGTTTATGCCGAGCTTCAGCAGGTAATAAAGATCTTCGACCTAACCACGACAGCGCTTAGATACTTTAGTAAATATAGTATTGTTATGGAAGTTATCAGCGTTCTTCAATCTAATCGTACTTTATTGGAAATTCATTGCAAAAAGTATGAAAAAATGATAAAGTCGGAGAAAGACCATGAGTAAAAGAATAGACTATAAAGCGTTAGCTAAGAATATTCCACATAACGTTCAGGTCGCTAATAAGCGGGCCTACGAAGTTCTTTACTCGGACACCATCAAGTTTGATAATAACATCATGGGCGAAACTCGCTTTGACCCCCCTCAAATCGTTCTTCAAACGGGACAGTCTAGTAGAGAAATGGTTTTAACGTACTGGCATGAATTCCTCCATGCCATATCGGAGGAGCACGAAGTCCCTCTTACTGAATCCGAAGTGCGGAGGCTGGAGCGCTCCTTTACTTACTTCTATAAGTTTTTTGATACCCTCAAAGGATAATCCATGAGCAAAAAGAATAGGCCAAAGGTTCTTCTACTAGACATCGAAATAAGCCCGTTACTCGCCTCAGTGTGGGCTTTGTTTGATCAAAACGTAGGCCTTAATCAAATTCAAAGAGATACTTTCATACTCTCATTCAGTGCCAAGTGGCTAGATAGCGATAAGGTCATTTATATGGACCAGAGTCGCGCAAAGGACATCGAGGACGACTCAACCCTACTAAAGGCTGTGTGGAAGTTACTAGACGAGGCTGACATCGTGATTGGTCAGAACTCAAAACGTTTTGATATTAAGAGATTAAATGCTCGATTCATAATTAATGGCATGCAGCCACCTTCTAGTTTCAAGCAAGTAGACACCCTAGAATTAGCTAAACGAAATTTTGCTTTTACCTCCAATAAACTAGAGTATCTCAGCAGTAAGCTGTGCACTAAACACAAGAAGCTTACTAAGCGGAAATACGCCGGATTTGAACTTTGGAAGGAATGTCTAAAGGGCAATAAGGCCGCTTGGAAAGAAATGCGAGAGTATAATACTTTAGACGTATTATCTCTACAAGAGCTATATGAGAAACTAGCACCATGGGGATCACCAGTTAACTTTGAACTTTACTCTGATGAAGTTTCTACCAAGTGTAACTGTGGCTCTGAAGAGTTTACGAAGAACGGATTTAAGTATACATCTTCTGGAAAGTTCCAACGATTCAAATGTATTAGCTGTGGAGCTGAGCACCGCGATAAGAAGAACTTATTCACGAGAGAAAAACGAGCTTCTTTAGGTGTGAAGTAATGGATAAATATAATACACGCTTGAGTAATCTAAACCCAACAAACTACATAAACAATCATGTTCTTACGCTTGAGTATAACTATAGGAAGGCATTCTTTGATTTAAATATTATTACAAATGAACCTTGGTTGCTCGTACTTCAATATGAAACAGATTATGCTGTATCAGGAAAGGTGATTGATTATGTTGAAAAATGCTTCAGGGATCAAATACGACGCAGGTAAGCCCAAGCTCTCATACCTTCCCTATGACGCTTTAGTGGAAGTCGCTAAGGTAATGGAATTCGGCGCTCAGAAATACGATAAGCACAATTATAAGAAGGGTATGGAATATACCAGACTTATAGATGCGGCCTTCAGACACCTACACCAATTTAACGACGGTCAAGATTTAGACGAAGAATCCCATCTAAATCACATCTCACATTGTATCTCTAATCTTCTTATGCTATTGTGGATGGTAAAACATAAGCCCGAGATGGATAATCGATAATGCTAAAACTAGAAGTATTTAAGTTAGATAAAACCGCAACAACCCCTACCCGGAATAATCCTAATGACGCTGGAGTGGATATTTACTCTAACGCTGATGTCTTTATTCCTGTAGGTAAGACTGTGAAAGTACCTACCGGCGTAGCTATGCGCGTAGCTAATGGATATGTCGGTAAGATTGAGGATCGTAGCTCTATGGGAGCTAGGGGTATTCGTACTGGAGCTGGGATCATAGATGCCGGGTTCAGTGGAGAAGTATCAATTGTTCTGCATAATCTTAATAATACTGAATCAGAAGCTAATGGAGTTCGTGGCTATATGGTACGAAAGGGAGATAAAATCGCCCAGATGCTGGTGGTGCATGTGTACACTCCAGTAGTAGCCGAGGTGGACTCCTTGTGGATTTCAGAGCGAGGAAATAATGGTTTCGGCAGCTCGGGTCGGTAATGGGTAGAATCAGTGATCCTAATCCGCCGCTACACGTAAGGAAACTATTACTTATTTATCCTAATTTGCTATTAGATTATAAAATTAACCATTTACTTTTTTCTTTAACAGTGTTAGAATCGGATCAGTGGGCTTTGCTGCCTGATTTAGCTCCTCTACCGGAGGATAGGCGAGCACTAGATCACTGGGAGAATGAGATAAAGCGCGTCATTGAGGAATATGCAAAAAAACTCTCGAAAGAAACGTAAGCCAAGAGATTCCGATGAAGAGACAATCGAAAGACTACAACAGGAGCTTAGAGAGCTAAAAGCATTGAACCGCAGCTTAATGAAGCGTCTGAAGAAAGTAGACAGAGAATACCATAAAGCTTTTGACGAAGAAGAAGTGTACGAAGCTAAACATAAAAAACAGAATGAGTTCGATTGCCCTCAGTGCGGTAAGGGTCATTTAAAAGACAACACCGGAATTCCGGGCAGATTATTCAGAACCTGCACATCTTGCGACTACAAAAGTAAGATCGAGAGGCTACGATAGATGACTTATAAAGAATGTCTTGAAGAAGTTAAAATGTTAGGCTATCCTTTTTATTACATTAGAGTCAATACAATGGATGCCCTTATTGGCTCATGCCTAAGTGACCTCGGAATTATTGATGATGATGCAGACCTCGGCAAGGGTGAAAACCGTGTTAAGTTCCAGATTTGGAAACATGCTTATAACGAAGTTCACAAATAGGCACAGTAGTAAATACTAGCAGGTGTAGATGCCAAAACAACAATCGTTTGATAAAAAACTAAAATCATTTGTTACCTCTACCTTAAGGCGAGCCTCACTACGTTGGCCCGCTAGATCTGAAGCCCTCAGAAATGCTAGAACTTCTAGGGGTTTATATCAATGTTCTATGTGTGGCGGTCAGTTCAAAGCCAAAGAAATAGATATTGACCATACGGTTCCAGTAGTGAGTACCGCCTCGGGGTTTACTAACTGGGATGATTTCATCAATCGACTATTTGTCCCAGCAGAGAAGCTTTCCGCTTTATGCAAGCCCTGCCATCTTAGCAAAACTCTCTTAGAGGATAGAACTAGGGCGAATATTAACGCCATAAAAAAAGGCGAGCAAGCGGAGATTATCAAGGCCGCTAAAAAAAGCAATAAAGATGATAAATAGATACCCTCTGTGTTCCTATGAAGAGATCCTCCATACCTGTTACGACGAAGAATCGCGCCTAGAAGCGCACACCTGTCAAACTCTACTGAAGCTAGATATTATAGAACGAAATGAATATCTATTAGTTAATCATGAGCTTGGGATGGAGTATAGAGTAAAGAACGAAGTAGCTACTTATGCAAATGAGTCAAGTAACCGAATTTAATTGTTGACAAATCTTAAGGAGTATATTAATATGAATTTAGTAGAAAAGTTTAAAGAAGCGGCACGTTGGATGAATGAGCATGGCGTGCCCCTCCCCATGTTGCGCGACCCGAAAACTGGGGTTTCGTCTGTATCTTTGACCATGATGTTCATTGCTTTTAATGTTGTACTAGTTGGTCTAGTAGGTAAGTGGGCTAAGCGCTTAGAAGGAATTGACGTTCAGCAAGCTATTTACTGGTTTCTTATCACAGCCTCCCTCTACTTCGGTAGAACCCTAACCTACGGTGGAAAGACCGTATCAAACGAAGAAAGCGAAAAGAAAGAATGAAGCGTACCCTATTATTTTTAACTGGATTCGCCCTAGCTGGCGTTGTTGTTTATAACCTTAATCGGCCTGCTACTCCCGTAGAGCCCATTTCTACTACAGTGGACCAAGAGGCCTCTGTAACCGCTGCTGCTGCTCCTCAGTCAGACACGCCGTTGACTGGTGCTGCGAAGCACCGAGGAGTTACCAAAAAGATCCTAGTCATTAAGCCTAACTCAGATCGAGTGCTACGTCTTTACGGCGAAGTTAACGAGATGTCTCTTCTTGTAGCGGATCAGATTAAGGTTCTAAGTGCTCAAAGTAAAGAACCTATCTACCTGCTCATTAATTCGCCCGGCGGTTCAGTACTAGATGGTGCTCAGATTGTTTCCGCGATCGAAGGTTCCGTGGCCCCTGTTTACACTGTTTGTGAGCAGCTCTGTGCTTCTATGGCAGCGATTATCCACCAGTACGGCAAGGAGCGCTTAATGTATGATCGCTCTATTCTCATGTTCCACAACGCCGCCGGTGGCGCTCAAGGCTACGTTCCTCAGATGCTTTCTCGCCTTAATGTGATCAATCGTTATGTCAATAAGATGCAAGCGCATATCGCAGCTCGCGCTGGCGTTGATCTTACCACGTGGCTAAATCGCATGGGTGATGAAATCTGGATCGACGCAGAGGATGCGACGGCTTCTAATCTTAACGATAAGATTGTTAACGTTATTCCCGAAGCTAAAGCCGGCAGTGCTCTAATCCCTTCTGGCCCTCCAGCTAACAAGGCTAAGGCAAAGATCGATCTTAACTGGTCTGGAGAATAATATGAATAATAAGCTATGTTACCCTGTAACTGTAGTCGGTTCGGAAGGACCTTCAGCTAGGATACCAGTTCTTAGAATTCTTTATTCTTCTAATACAAATCAAGTAGCTCTAATTCTAGCCGAAAGTGAGTCGTCGGCCGCTCCCTTCCTAACCCACAGCGAACTATCTAAGCTAGAAAAAGAGCAAGAACAACTGCTTATCCTTCCAACAGTGGAAGAACTTAGAGCACAAAAGCTAGGACAGTAATATGCAATATCTACTAGGGCTCATCGCACTTCTCGGTCTAGGATTCCTCTTCAAATCAAAACAAGCTTCTACTGCCGAAGCTCTACTAGATAATCAGAAAGCCAAGGAAGGCTTAAATAAAGTAGATCAAATTATTTCAAAAAACACCGACCTACTAGAAGCCGAAGACCAAAAACGTAAGGAGATTACCAATGTATCCTCGCAAGAGCTTATCGATTTTGTTAATAATCTCAAGTCTGATAAGTAATCTCTCCTTCGCGGAGGAGGCTGTTCTCCTTTCTAAAGGAGAGGCAGCCCCCTACTCAGGTGCTCTTCTCCCAGTGGACAAGCTCCAAGAACTGCGTAAAGCTTATTTAGAAAAAGATTCATTAAGCAGATCGATTGAGCTTTACAAATCTAACGAATTACTGTACACTAAAAAAGTAGACGTATTATCTGAACAGAATGACAGGTTAGCTAAAACCGCTTACGAAGAGCGCAACATGTCTACACTGGAAAAAATTGGATATTTCGGACTCGGAGCTATACTAACGGGGCTAGTTGCATATGGAATATACAGGACAAAGTGAGCCTTACACCTACGATAATCTATTAAATAGTGGGACTGGCAAGGCCGACTGCATGGAAGCCACTATTGGAAATTGTCTTTATAAGCTAGAAATTAGCGGTAATGTAATACATCAGTACACCCCTCCTCTTATTAGAACTGTAGAATTCGCAGTCTACATGTATGCCCAAAAATACACATTCTAATAAAAGACTACCAGCTAATTTAACTGTCGAAGATCTTCTCGACTCACTCGAACAAGAAGACGACGCAGAAGCAACGCCATCCGTCAATGACGACGTGCTGAGCTTTCTGTTAGCCTTTGACATTAAAGCTGGTACAGAACCTGTATCTCCTCGACTCCTACGCGAATTGTTTAATAAGTGGACCCCAAACACTCTGGATGCCGCAACGTTTCACTACAGGATTACCAAGTATTTACCTAAACGCCGCATTGGTCAACAGTATTTAGTATCAGTAGATAAGGCTTCTTGGAAAATCTCAGAAGAGATACAGAAGCTAATTTTAAGCAACACCAGAGATAAAACTAAGTCCAGAGCCTATAAACGGCATTTTGACAACTTTTTAAAGAAATACAATATCAAACCCGGAACCTTCTTCGTAGAAAGCTATATATTATACTACTTATACGATAAGTGGGTATACGGAATTAGGAAAACTAACGGGTTGGGCGAAAAACAATTTATTAATTTCTGTAAACTCTACTTTAAAGTTAAACGAAACTCAAAAAGCAGAGTCATGTGGTTCGGGATAGATAAAGATTCTATCCTAAAGGTCATTAGTATAAATAAAATGTACTCTATTAGAAAAGCTAGGAAACGACGCTATGGCATCAAAGCCAATAAAAAGAAACAAGAGAAGCAAATCTAGGTATCCTGCGGTAGATCCTCAGCTGAACCTAAAAACTAGGTATGAAGAAATTGAGGATATCGCTTCTTATTTTAAGACTTTGCCAGATACCGCTAAGGACTTCATGCATTCCTTCGTAGAAGAGTACGTGAATGCGAAGTTCGATCACAAGGGTAAGAAGATTTATAGGAAAAAGGTAGATAAGAGGGCGATCTATAATCGCAATAACGCCAGAAACCGCGATGTACTAACCAAAGCTAAAGCCTGCGGTCAGCATGTTGACTTAGACAGTACTCAGCTAAAGAAGAGTAGTAAGGCCGAGAACTTAACTTGGGGTATGGATGCTTTGCCAGCGATTAAAGAGAAACGAACCTCAGAACTTAGGCACATTCTAAGTCTGATGGAGGACGTGGCGGGGGAAGACAAATTGACTATTAAGCTTCAGATAGAAGAGGAACTAAAGAAGCGAAAGTTTTTATTTAAGAGATCGAGAAAAGCTCGATAAGAACGCGAGCGATAGCAGCGATAGAAGCTACTATACCGATTGCCTTTACTACGCCGCTTACGGCAGCAACATGGCTTTGAATAGGTTTAAAGTCCTTGCGAAGAATGTCTAAACTCTCTTCTAGCATATCGGACCTTTTCATATGAGCCTTGAGATTTTCTTCTTGCTTTGCAACAATTACATTTAGTTTTGAATGGCTTTCAGCTAGCCGCTCAACTTTATCGTAAATCCTCTCAAGCATATCTTTATCAGCCATAACTACCTCTTATTCTGCAATCAGACCTCTTTCCTTGAGCAATCTACGAGTATCGGGTTGAGATGCAAGGACGAATAGTGCTGCGTTTCTAGCTGCCATATCCTTATTGGCTAGAGCGCGTTGAAGAGCACTTCCGTAATGCTCATATCCTTTTTCTTGATTTAATGTATCCGCTACAGATGAAAGCTGATCATCGGACATTGAATATAGGTTTTTACTATCCCCAGCTGGACCTCTCGCTGGAGAATTACTCTCCGCCTGAGGGTCTTTCTTAGAACTGAAGGGGTTGAATTCTTGAACAACTTCTTGACTTTCAGGAGAAGCTATGGTTTTTTTAGTAATGGCTGAGAGAGCTTGTGCTGGTTTTTCACCCACAGTAGAGCCTAGGGTCTTGGACATATCCCCCATCGCATTGGCTTTTGCCACAGCTAGGTCTTCTGAACCTAAGTTCTTAATTACATCCTTTACTATCGCCCACTTAGGGTTATAGACATGCTCAGCCCCGCTAGAAAGCTTGATACCTTGATCACCCTTAATAAGCTTCGCTCCTAGAGCCCTTGAAGCGGCGATTAGACCGCCGGCTTGCCGATTGTTTTGCGCAATTTGAGTACCAAGTCCGGGGTCAGCTAAATTAGCCAAGTCTTCGATATGAGTTTTGATAGTTTCTCCGATATCGGCGGCCATTCTTTCCCAGCTTTGAATACTTCTGGGAGGAATCTGATTAGCTCTCTTATAAGCTACAATTTCTGCGTAGATATCAGACGCTTGCTGATAAGCCGCTCTTTTAATCTGGTTTAGACGTACGGGGTCATTTCCCGCTGCCTTAAGCTTTAGAATATAATCTTGTACTTTTGGGGCAATATCTGAAGAAAACTCGTTAGTTACGTCGCTAGACATATCCGACATTTTGTCTAATGCGTCTTGAAGAAGCTTATAAACCTTATCACCGGCATCTCCGCCAACAGATTGTGCTACTTCTTCGGGGTTCATCTCTTGTAGAACGTTACCGGCTTTAGCTAGCATTGGCTGTAGATTTTTTTCTGCCTCCGCCGCTGCTTCTCGAATACGATTAAAGCCTTGTTCTGATACGCCTTCTTTCAATGAACCAGACTTTAGTAGAGCTTCGCCGATCTTTTGGCGATTTGATTCCATGCCCTTTGCCCCAGCGGCATAAGCCAGCGACTGTTCCGCTTCTTTTTTAAGAGCAGAAGGGGATAGAGCGTTGCCAATCGTCTTGGCTACTCCGTGTCCTACTGCGCCTAGGCCTGCGCCTAGAAGAGCATTGGAGGCATCTCCAGCGACACTGTCAGCTTCGGAGGTACCGAGCCCTGCAGCGGCTCCTAGGGTCATTGCGCCCTTTACATTAGTAGGAGAGAAAAACTTAGCGAGGGCTCCTGCTTTGCTGATTGCCCCAACTTCCCCAAGTCCCGGAATGACCAAGCCACCTGCAACGTTTCCCGCAAAGTAACTCTTGGGATTGGCCTGCTCGGCCATGGCGTTTTTGGTACGCTCCATGTCCCTGTACTTCTCGTATAACTCTTTTAGCTTGCCTAGCTTATCATCAGAGGATAGGATCGCTCCGGGACTGGTAGCTGCTCCCAAAGCTCCAGCGATTTCATCTGAAGTACCTAAGGTAAGCCCCTGAACACCACCACGAGCGGCTGACTCTAGCTCAGAAATATCTGAATTAACAGGAGAAGTCGCCTCCTCCATAGGAAGAGTTTCATTATAATCTACTGGAGAGGTATCTTCGTATTTAGGTGTGTCCATATTACTCGTACCTTAGGAACTTTTTAGAATTACGATCAAATACTGCGATCCTGCCATCCTTGGTTTTACGACGCTCTTCGTTCGAAGCCGGAGCCGTTTTAGCAGAGGAAGTGGAAGTCTGCGCAGGTTTCTGATGTGCATCACCATACTGCTTCTTAGCATCTACGTAAACGTTTAATGCACGCTTAACGTGGTCATTATCAGTTGACTTTAGGCGAGTTTCTGCTAGGTCTGCTTTACGTATAACCTCATCAGCCTCAAAACCCTTATTCATCTGACTCATAATACGAGTTACGTAATCGAGAACTTCTGGGCTAGACTTACGTAGATCCTGAATCTTGCCAGTAAACTTCTGTTTATACTTATCCATCATGATTTTAGCAGTCTGGATGTCCGTATCTTTTACGAAAGACTGAGCAACAGTAGTGGTTCCGGTCATACCAGCAGCCATTTCGCGCATGATATCCTTGAAGATTTCTGGAGAAATAGGTTCGCCGCTCTGAAGCATCTGAAGACCGCGCTGTAGAGATTGCTTACGTTGAATGGTGCGCTGAACCACTGGATCTTTTTCAATAGCGTTAATGGTTCGCTCGCGTAACCCTTCACTACGAATGGCTCTATTAAGATCTTGGCTGGAGTTGCGAGTTTTAGCGTTCTCTTCCGCGATCAACTTCCGCATAGCAGCGCTTTCACGAGCCTGAAGGAGCTTTTCAACTACTGGGAATTGTTCTTTAAGTTGCTGAGCAGAAACATTCGCTGGAATATCAATATTAAGAGTCTTCTTGATAAATTCACGAGAAGATACGGAAACGTCGCTATTGGGATCTAGGCGAGCCATCTCCATCTTTTGCTTGAATTGTTCTGGAATCTGCTGAGCTACCGCGATATTGGTATCGAAAATCTTATCGTGAAGCTCCGTTGGTTTTACAACGCCTTGTGTTGCTGTAATGCCAGAGCCAATTAAGGACCCAGCTTTACCGAGCTGAGCATTAAGAATGCCCTCATTAGCGCCATGCTGAGCTTGGGCGAACTGTTGCATAATGCTAGCTTCTGGATTAGTAGGAGCAGTCGAGACAGCAGGGGTCCGGCCGGGCGCAGTGGCGGCTGCCTTAGATGGAAGTCCAGAACCTAGTCCAGAAGAGGGAGGAGTCTCTTCATCAACTGGCTCCACAGGGGTTTCTTGTTGAGTAGCCTGCTGATATGGGAGCATACCAGCGGCTTTTTTAGCAGCAAGACCCTGAGCAAATTTATCTATAGCAGCTTGTTCTTCTGGGCTTAGCCGTTCCCGTAAGCGCTTAGACACGGATTCTTCTGAATCTTCCCCCGGTCCTACAGAGATAGGAGTCGGATCTAGGAAGGCAGAGGTAGCTGCGACAGGAGTACTAAGAGCTAATCTGCCGGCGCTCATTCCTAGTTTTCCCAGACCGGATAGTGCAGCATCTCCGCCGGCTAAGGCTCCCTTGGAGGCGCCAGAGGCTAGCTTGGCTGTGTCCACGCCGCTTACGCCTAGGAATCTATTGGATTTTACGGCACTGCCAAGATCTTCAGCAGCTTCTGCCATCGTAGGAGCTTCGATTTTATGGGAGAAAAGTTCTTTAATCTTTTCAACAGGAAGTCTAGAAGCTAAGTTATCAAGCCAACTTTTTGGTGTACTATCAACAGCGGCCTGCATCGCACTAGAGGCAGAGCTTGGATTTATTTCAGACATGGCCTTTTGCGCAACTGACGTTGCTTTATTCGTCGGCAACTGAGCTAGCTCTTCTGGAGAAGCCATGCGCTCAAAACCAGAAGAAGAAGGCACGTTAGTAATCAAATCATCCCCAACAGTTCCTTTTGCCGCTCGGCTCAGCTTCTCAATAGCCTCAAATCTACGAAGTGGAGGAGTATTAGAGATAACCCCTTCCCCTACAGAACCCTTAGCGGCGTTAGTAAGCTTCTCTGCGGCTGCTTCGCGCGCCTTAACAGCGGGAGCCTTTAAGTCTTCGGGACTAATGACATCCCCTAATTTCGCGATAGGCTTATTTGCTTGGGAGGCTAGCTCCGCATTGCGGTCAGCAATGTCTTTGCTAGCGGTATCCATAGCCTCTGAAGCGCCAGTCTCGCCCTTAGCCCACTTTAGATATTCTTTTAATTGTTCGGGAGTGAAATCGCTTAGATCGGCCATATATCCCCTTACGAACGAGCAGAAATTGGACTACCATCAGCCTGCATAGGGCCAATTGCTACGTTTTTATTATCTGGATAAAGACGCTTCATCATTTGCTGCCAGTTAGACTGTTGTTGTTCCGCTTGGGTCTTTTTAAACTGGAAATCTCTATCTAAATTAGTCTGGGTTTGATCCGCCGCCGCCTTTTGCATTTGTGCAGTCTTTTCGGCGTTCATGTAATTGTTGATTCCACCAAGGCCAGCAGCCACACCCTGTCCGATGTTAGACCAACCTTGAGCAATCCCCTGAGCATTCTGCGTATGGGTTTGAGCCTGTTGATTAGCGGAATTAGCCTTCATACCGGCAAGAGCGGCTGCGTTTTGGAAGTTCTGTTGCTCACCTTGCCGTTGGCGATAAAGTTCAGAGTTAGCGTTAGAAACGTTTTGATTCGAGAGAGCCTGCTGATTCATAACGTCATACTGCGCTGCTTGATTAGTGGCGGCGGTATTACGTTGCTGCTGAGCAACTTGGTTCTGTACGTCAAACATCTTAAAGGCATCAGCAGCCTGAGCCTTAGCAGCCTCATTAGAAAAGTCCTGAGAGCGCACTGAGCCAGCCATTTGACCAAGTTGGCCAAGAGCAGACATGCGAGCGGCTTCCTGTTCAGAAGCAATACGGTCGGCAGCTTCAGCTTCGCTTTGGGCGCCTCCCTGAGAGGCGGAGAGGGCTGCCGCTAATTCAGTACCGCTACCAGCCTGACCACGCGCTTGCATGGACTGCATAAGCTGTTGACGCTTAGCTTCGGCGTCTTGCTGGGCTTGAGCGCGAGCTTTATTAAACTCAGCACGACCAGTGGCAGTTAGGCCAGTGTCCGCGATACCCTGAAGAGCATTGAGCGTAGCCATCTGCTTTTGGCGAAGAGCAGGATCTTCTTGAACCTGAGACATCTTAGAAATGCCAGCATCGATGTGCTGTTCCATTTCCGGTTTCCAAACGCCCGCAGATTTAAGTTTCTGAATAATAATAGGGCGAGCTTGATCGGGAGGGAGCTGGAGGGAGTTAATCTGATCCTGAGCAGCCTGAAGAGCTTGGGAAGCCTTTGCACGCTCATCACCGGACGCAAGTAAGCCACCGATACCGCCAGCGATACCGGAGACTGCACTACCAATTGCTAAAGCTGTTCCTAATGCCATTAGTCGATCCTCTTAACCAAATTCGTCATGCTTGTATCAGTAACTACAAAACCATGATCTTTATATCTTTCAATAAGGCCTTTATGCGTAGCTGAGGTAAAAATAGCCTTAAATCCTAACTCTTTAGCTCTACTATATAGTTGTTCAATTAACAAATCTAGAGCTTTATTTCTTTCTAGTTTTTCTGATCTCGGATTAGAAATTATAAACTCTAACCATGCGATTTTACTATCTGTTTTGTATAGAAATCCGGCACAAATATTATTAATAATAAAACCGTGTTCTGGCAGCATATCTTGATCTGGAGCCATCCAGCCATGACCAGCCCACCACGAACAAAGTTCCCAATAATCTAACCGATTATATGGTTTAATTTCCATTAACCACCAAATTTCTGACCAATCTTATACTTCTGCTTAAGCGCTTCAAGAGCAGCTTTTTGAGCTTCCGATTGATTATACGCGGAAACGAAAGAATCACGTAACTGGGAGTTTTGCAACGGGTTTACGTTATAAGTTTTTGCTGCTCCGTTGATTGACGAATTATTAGAGAGGGGGTTATATCCGGGGTTCTCAACCTGAAAACCAAACTCTCCAGATTCACGCATTACTTTTTGCTGTTCTGGACTTAGAGAAGCATACCGTTCGGTTAGCTTCTGTGCAATCAATGCATTTTTAGCTGTCCAATTACTTGGATCTCCGCTATAACCTAAAGACTTAGCTAGTAAATCTCTTTCTGCTCCGCCCATGCTTTGGATGGAGTTAGTAATTGCATTCTGGGCTGCGTTTAGTTGGCTCTGGGCTCCGCCAGACTCCCGCTCATACTCAGCTTTCTGAGCATTAACCATTGCGTTAATGCGATCCTTATCCACATTAAACTTATTCTTAGCGAAGGACCCAGCTTTAGTTTCATCACCAAAAGCCTCAGTGCCGCCTAACTTAGCTAGAGCATTGAGCTTAGCTACCTGATCCTGAGAGGCTACCCCCAAAGCAGTAGCATCTTCGCCCTTAGTAAGATCATTGCTTAAATCTGCGCCGTAAGTTTCTTGCCCAGCTAGGTCACCAAGGCCGAGAGAATCAAGCTCTTCCTTGGACACCCTACCAGAAGCTAAGTCTTGTTGATACTTAGCAAGATCTTGATCCCGTTGCGCGTTAGCCGCTTTAGCCGCATCGGTAAGTTGTTGGGTAAGGGGGTCGCGTTGCCCTGAAATCTGGCTTTCGGTATAGTCTTTTAGGCCCTGAGCCTTAGCCTGTAGCTCCTGCGCTTGTGCTCCGGCAGCTTGACTAGCAGAATCTAATTGTCCCTGAAGACCTAAGGTAGACTGTCTCGCCTGCCGTAGTCCTTGCGTTCCAGTTTGACCTAATAGAGCCGAATCTAGTCGAGACTGGCCAGACGTATAGCCTTGGTTTGGCTTCGCTGCAAAACGTTGTAGGAGGGCTAAACGGCCTCCAGCAGATTGCGTGCTTTGTCCAAGTTGTTGTGCCTGCTGGGTTTGCGCAGCGAGCTGATCGGCATTCTGTAGCCCCTGAGGACCAGCGTATTGCCCCGACCGATATTGAGCAAACTTTTGAACATCCGCATCAGCAGCTTTCGTAGGATCTTGTACTAATTGACCAATAGCAGCTCTATTAGCCTCTGTATCTAAGTTTGAGGCTTGCGCTTGCTGCTGGAACTGCTGCTGTCCGGCGCCAATAGCTTGACGGGCTTGTTGACCAACCTGCTGAACACCTTGGCCAACTGTCTGACCTAGCCGATTACCTTGATTAGCTTGTGTAATCCGTCCGATATTCGTATAACCGGAGCCTTGCTGAATGGGCTGTTGGCCCTGAGCTGGCGTTTGGCCGGGCTGAACTGCTTTAGCTCTGTTATCGGGTTTAATGGTAATAGCCATAGTTCCTCAATATTATAGTTGTTAAATCAGTAGCTTAAGCTCCAAAAGCCACGATTTTAAGTCTGTAAGTCTGCTCAGACTGTAACCCAGTAATATTGTTAATTAAAATACCAGTTTGGGTTTGTGTCCATGAAATAAAAATGCCGCTAGTCGGATACATAGAGGAAGTGGTTTGATTTAGAGCGCTTATAACCACTATCCCGTCTAATCTATTAGAGATATCCATTTGAAACTGGGTAGTAGTTGAAGGGGTACCCGCCTCGTCTACTTTGACATCAATTTCTTTAACGGTGCAGGCGATATTATCTCGGAGGGTTAATTTCCGATTTAAAGCGTCATAGATGTTCTCTATTCCGACGTTAATAGATACGGAAAGCTGATCAACAAGAGCTTGAAACTCTTGCTTAAAATCCGTACGTATTAATCGTTTGAATGAGGGTAGACGCATATTACTTAATAAATTTGCCTAGGGCTTTTAGTTTCGTAGCTTTTGAAGCAATGCCAGAAGGAGAAATAAAATCAATAGGATCTATAGCTGGTTCCTCTAGCGGTTTGTCTTCCGCTTCCAATTCCTTACCTCTCGCTAACATCGCTGGAGATAAGCCCATAGGATTAGGCTCTGCAGCTTGTGCTGGAGAAGCGGTCAAGGCTTGTTTTGCTTTTTCTGCGGCTAGAGCTTTAATTCCACCGAGTGCGTCGTCTGTAGCTCCCTCAACGAAGCCGCTCTTAGGGCCAGCGTTGATCGGAGCTTGCTTAGCAGCAGCCATAGCCTCTGCCGTTCGCTCAGCCTGACCTTCTTTACGAGAAATAATATTTGCAAGTTGTTTCATGCGATCGTCTGCATGGCTTGCACCCTGATTCGCATACTCTTGATAAAGCTGTTTTAGATTACTCACATCCATTTCATGAGTACCTAGGTCACTAATCTTTGGAGGACGAAAGGAGGCAGAGATGTCCTGACCGGGAATGGCTCTAGGAGAGCGCTTAGCCAGCATTTTTTCTACGTAATCTTCGCCTGCACCAAGAAGTTTGCCTAATGATTGAAGTTTACTCATAATATTACCTATAAGCTCTAATAGAATATGATTCGCCAGTGATAGATACCCCTGTAACTCCATACTGTTCTCGCGCGACCGCATGTTCGAACTGAATTACTAGATATCTGGCGCGTTGACAAGGACGAGGAACATACGTACGGAATGGAACGGCATGAGAAGCTCCGCCAAAAAAGCCTTCTCCGAATCCTGTATAACCAAAAATACCATTACCATCACCATTAAAGGGTATCTCTAATAGCTGAGGTAGTAGGTCGCTGGCCACTCTTACTTTAGCAGAAGTAAAGGCCTTTGACAAGAACATAATAGTTAGCTCTCTAAAATGCTTGAAGCTCACAGGATCGCCAAAATGATCAGGGGCGTAGGTAAACCTAGACACAATTGCCTCATAGCTTTTTAAAGCGCCTACGATGAAGGGAAGTTCAAGATTAAGAGTGACATACCGAGTGGTATAGTTCACATCTACTACTATGGCTTCGATAAGCGTCGTATTCGTGATGGGAGTGTAATTAGAAAAAGCTGGACCCGCGTCCGCATTTAGCTTACTAATAATCTCATTGTAACAGGTACGCATATCCTCAAAGTTATTATCCACAGTCACCCAAGTTCCAGTAGTGCCTACAGAAATCACTGAAACAGGTACACTAAAGGTATCCGCATCAATAACCGTAACTGTTTTTGCTCCATCGATTGAAGGAGAGGTGTCACTAGAACTGATCTGAATAACTCTACCAGAGATAAGGCCGTGGTTTACCGAAGTAATAACGCAGGGATCGGCCGCTGAGACTCCGGTTATAGCTCCACTCTTAGTGCCTATTGAACTAGCAAAATCACTGGCAACAACGTTCGCATCGTTATCTAGTTTAGTGGCTAATGATACTAGCTTGGTTCTCATGCTGTCACCGGAAACGGCCTTTAGCGTGGCTTCATAATCATGGTCAGCATTACCCGGATCTAAGTCAAGTTTTTTGAGTAGACTGTTAAAGGAATAAAGAGTAACCGTTTGCTCTTGAGTAATAACATCTCCGACTGAGATATTGGATACGTCAAGAAGTTTTAAACGGGTCTGGAAATAATTATTGGCTTCTAGCGTGGCTGCGAACTCGCGATCAGCATAATCTTCGCGTGTAAAGGTCTTACGCTCTTGCTCAATATTATTTATGTCTGACGCTCCGAGATACACCTTATCATCTGATAGATTCACTACACCGCAAGTCTTAGATTGATTGAAAGTAGTCCAAGTGTTGGTTAAGTTGCTGTATCTATAAGCGATAGTTGCAAAATTATCTGCAGGGTTCTTTACGGTGTAAACCGTGTAGGAGTTATCGGAATCATATCCTATGCCCCAAGTAGAAGTTTTGAATCCCGTATATCCTGAAGAAGAAACCTTAAGGATTTCAGTGTCAATGGGTCTTGAAATCGTCTGTACTCCGGATTCTGTGATAGTAGAAATTCCTTGAGTAGTCCATGCATAGATGTTATTATTGGCGACAGACACGGAATCTGGAGCAACAAGGATACAAGAGCTGTCAAAGAGGGATAGGGTAAAGGGAGCAACTTCCCCTGAGATGCGGTATAATCCGTCTTCTTTTAATACGAAAAGAGTGTCGCGTAGAGGGAAGATGCGAAGGATTGCCTTATCCTTAGCGCCAACGTCGAAATAGTTTACAGAAGGCACAGCTTCTGGCTCTTGGAGCTTTGAGTAAAAAACCCGATTAGGTTTGTCATCATTCTCCGTAACTACAGCAGAGTTTACAGGGATCAGCGCTCCGGTGTTGCCAGAAACGGTTATATACTCTACCACTCGGAACTGAGTGGAGTTTACGTAAGTGATCTGATGATATCCGTCAATAGAAGCTTCGCTGTTAGTGGCAGTGATGATTACTTTATCTAGATTACGAAGACCATGAGGGGTAGAGGTGGTTACCAGCATGGTGCTAGGATTGCCAGTACTTATGCTGCTGATGGTCAGAGTTGGAGATAGGTCAGGATTAAAGGATAGCCCCGTATTGGAGTTATTGCCAACGATATAGAACGCAGGGGTATTTAGCTGCCTCGCCTCGATGTACATCTTTCCGGGCACGTCTGAGGCTCCAGAAAGATAATAGGCGTATACTCCCTCTGTTCTGTTTTTGTTAATAATCCGGATAAAACTTCTAGAAGTCTCGTCTACGGCTTGAGCAGAAGATACTGCATCGGAAAGAAGAACGTCAAGAGCACCCAACTGGGAAGTCGCCACAGAGAAGCCCGTTGTTCCAGCTCCAGTATTTATAGCAGGACCAAAGCCTACGTTAGTAATTATAATGGAAGAAGTATCCAATTCTACACTAAAGTCATCTAAAGCGCCGACGGCCGTACCCGTAGCAGTAGCTACGGAAGTGGCAGTGGCGTTAGTTAGAATGTCAACTCTAATCCCCGTCTTGTTAGTTAGAGCGGGATCTGATCCGACACCGCTAACGCGGTACCATACATAGTATTGAGTTTGATCAAACGCATTACTTAGGGTAAAATAAGTGCCAGCTAGACTTCCACCCACATCAGCTACAAAATCAACAGTAGAGGTCTGCTGAGTAACCCGCTCGCCAACACCGGCCGAGGTAGTTGCAAAAGTAAAGGCGGTATCGACATCCGTGGTGGCGATGGTGTAGCCTACGGACATGTTCTCTACCGTAACTACATTACCAGAGACATCCACCAAAAAGTCTTGCGGATACTGAGAGAGTTTGTCAGCTAGTTTAGTTGCTACAATAGACGCACCATCATTTGTAGTAAGTTGAACCTCAATTCCAGTTTTACCAGCAACAGCGGGATCAACTCCAGCACTTGTTTTAAACCAAACATAATATTCAGTGTCATTATTTGCAGAATTAATATAAAAATATTTACCATCTAGACTGTCTGAGACATCCCCGATAGTAGTAATATCGGTAACTTGGGCTACCCCTTTGACGAAAGAGTAAGTATTAAATGAGCCGTCAGCGTTGGTGATGGTTACCTTTGGAGTAGTGCCGGCGTCGTAGTCGCTGATCATGTTAGTAACACCAAGAAGATTGATCAACTTTTTGTGTTTTGTTCTGGTGTTTGCATAAAAAGCCACATTTTTAAAGACGTTTATATCTTTAGCAAAAGGTGGAATGTCGTTAGATTGGAGTATCCCTTGACCGGACTGAGCGTTAGTGTAGAGATTAGCTCCCCGGAAAGTATCCGGAGTATTGTCTATGACAACCATTTCGAGAGCAGCAAGCTCCGCAGCCGTGGGGTAGGCCTCATATACTTGCTGCATTTCGTCACCGGGAGCAACGTCCGTAGAAAGAACCGAGGTGCCAGTGGCAGGAGCTACCGCTGTACGGTAAAGTTGTAGAAAGTAATTGCTATTGACATCTTCTGGGATAGTGAGAACTAGCTTTACAGAGGAAGAAGTAGTTACGTCTAGAACTGAAATGTACTGAGTCTGCTCAGGAGTAGGAATAATATTTGAATTTTCAGCTTGTAATTCAGAAATAATGGAGCTAAGATATGATTGAAGAGCCACTAACTGAGCATTAGTTGCTGGAGTTGAGGGCACTCCGGGCTGGGTGATCGATTTATAACTATCGTCATTGATCGAGGCCCCAGTAACGGTAGCTGCTCCACCCGCCGTAGTAGTGAAGGTGATAGTAGTTGAGGTTACAGAGCTTACCGTTTGAACACCGTTAAGTGAGCCGGTAGCAGAACTAAAGCCTGCCAAAGAGATTTTTTGGCCAGAAACAAAGTAATTACTAGCAGCTCCAGCAGAAAAAGTAACCGTGCAAAGTCCGGCAGAAATAGAGGCCGACCCAATAGTTAGAGGTGCTCCAGTGCCCGTATCATTGGCAAGAAGTAGATCAGTATCTATCTTTGCTGCAAGAGCCAAAAGATTTGTACGAAGTTCTACAGCAGAAGCACTTAAAGGGAGTTTAAGCGTAGAAACATAATTGCCGTCGCTGATTAAAGAACCAGAACCAGCTAAGGAGTCTAGCGCACCAAGAACGGCAATAAAATCCTGCACAAGTAAGGTTTGTAGGGAATTAAAAACTTCAGTTCTCTGGCTAGGAGTTCCTAGGATAAGATTATTATTTTTATCCTTGGTAGCCCATACTGCGCGATAAGCCACAGCTGAGTCTTCATCCATAAAACCAGTTTGGTTACCTGCTAGGTACTGCGGAGTGGCCGTAAAGTCAATAGCTTTAATACCTCCGGCTTGCGTAACAAAACCTGCTGTCGTGGTGAAGTCAGAGGCACTCGTTGCAGAAATCTTTTTAATGCCTTCAGAGGTAGTGAAGTAGAAGTTACCATTAGCCTCTATGCTTTTAATACGTAGACCTGTTTGAGTTTCTGAAAAAGAGTCTGCGAAGTTCTTAAAGATGGCTAGATTAGCCTCTGTCGTTTCTCCGCTGTCGTAGGCTAGGGTATTTCCATAGTGAGCAAGAATACGCTGTTTATACACAGCGAGTTGCTTCGCTCTGTCGCCAGAGGAACCAATTCCAGAGTCATAAACCTTGTATCCACGACGAGATTCCACAATATCGTCACGACGAATGACAACATCGCTAGCTTCAGTCATGCTGCCAGCAGGAACCTCAATTGGATTTGGGCTAAAGTTAAGACCTAGAGCTTTTAGAGTTGGTCCAGTAGGCATTAGAACCTCCTGCGAGTACCGAGGCGACCCCAGCGTAGTAAAGAGTATTTAGCAGTGATCTTACGAGGTGAACCATCAACTCGGTTATCGAGTAAGGTCCCTTCACTTTTATTGATTTCTTCGATCTTGGCGCTCGACATCTGTAGACCAGCAACATCGCCCATGGCGGCTAAAATACGCGCAGCAGCCCTTTCGGCCAACCCGTTGTGTAGTTCGGGCGGAAGCTGAGGGATAATGCATTCATTAGCAGTACAAACATAATCGCCGACAACTAGATCTTCTGGCACCTCGCTTGCCCGGAAAGAAATAGAGCTACTAGACACGCCGTTAATCGGAATAAGCACATCGTAAGTACGAATTTTATGTCCGGGTTTGGTCTGCAAGAAGTCAACATAACTAGACGAGGTAATATTCGAAGGAATACTATTGAATACAATCCCTTGAGTAGCTTGAATAGTTAGAGCGGCCGTATTGGAAGAAGTCAAAGTAGTGTCTAGTTCTTGATAGGATACCGTTACGACAGACGTAGAGGGGGAGCCGTTGTTAGCGGACACTTCTCCGACCGTATTAATGGCTTGAGCTAGGCTGGTAGCCGTGGCAATATCCGATGCGCCAATCTGAAATTGGAGAACAGAAGGGGAACCGGACACTGCAGTAAAGACGGAGCTACCGACAGTGACGGTATCTCCAGCAACTAGACTAGCGTTATTGACAGTAATGGTCTTTGAGAAGCCAGAAATAATGGCTGCTCTTTCGTCCTTTACGAGTTGATTCGGACGTAGAAAGAAACAGAAAACAAGGTACCCTGTAGCATCGCCCGAAACGGAAGGGGAAAGCACTACATCGTTGTTTTCAATGTAGTATTTATGTACAGCTTGATTAGCCCCAATGCTTCGTTGAAAGAAAGCCTTATCCTCTTCAGTAATTTGAGACATACCGAAAAGGTTACCGGAAGAGTCCTGCCAGAACAAATCACGAAGCTTCATCCCGATCGCACGATCAGGAATAGCGTATCGAGACTTATTTGAACGCAGAGGAACAGTCTTAGTATAAACTAAATACTCTTCGTGATACTGCATTACCGCAGGGATCTGCGAAATAGCCACTTCTTCGTTGACAAAGCGAAGAATGTCGTCTTCTGTCATCAACGTTTGCGCTATTGGCATCGAAATCTTACGTTTAATAGATTCGATGATGCCGGAACTAGTGAGCCAAGGAGTAGCTGCCATAATGATTCCCCTTTTAATGAGAACTGATTATAGACGCTTCTTAGCCTGCATTCTTTCTTTTAGCTTCATAAGATGAGAAAGCTTCGCGTCTAGTTGGGATTCGTCTAGATCTTCGCCTTCTTCCATTGGCTCAATATCGAGACCTTTTGGCTTAATGGCTTCCATTTCTAGACCGTCATGAGACTTCATGGTTTCTCCATGTTCAGCGGCTTCGTAATCAGGAGATTCCTGTGATTCATGCTCTGGACCTTCTTCATCGCCAGTAGCTTCTTCTTCCTTGCCTTCTTCACGAGCGGTCATCATGTCCTTGGCCTTCTGTAGACCATCTTCTAGACCTTCTTTGGAGTCTGAAGCGACGGTGACCTTCTTCATGCCATCCTGTAGACGGCCTTTCATCATGTCCTGAGCCATATCCTTAACATGCTGAAGGACTGACATCTTCGCATCACGCTCGGTATCACCCATTTCAGACTTCTTATCTTTCATCTTCTTAGCAAGAAGCTTGTCAAATTTTTCCATTGTGTTTCTCCAATTATTTCATTAACATTAGTTTTATCAACATCCCAAGCAAGGCTAGCGCCTGAAATGCTTGGAAAACTGTGGACCAGCTATTCTCTTTTTCGCGCTCAACGGCTACGGGTTTATAGAGATAGACTGGCTTTTCAATTTCTTTAATTACAATCTTTTCTACTACAGTAGGAACCTCAATCTTTTCGATCCTGACAACTTCCTGTGTAACTACAACAGGTTTTTCTATCTCAATGATCTTGGGTTCTATAACAATCTTAGGTACTTCGATTACCTTAATTTCCGGAACAGAGGAGCTAGCCTGTTGGTAGACTGGAGCTTCGATTTTAATGTCCTTAATGGCGGTCGTTAGCGCTTCCATGTCCAACTTAGGCTCTATTACCAAGCTATCCATACCGACAAGGGTAACACGCTGAGCGTTAGCACCCTCATCATAGGTGTAGCGCACAATCTGGTCACCATCATAATCTGATAAACGCTTGTCTGCCATATAATATAGTTGTTATTTTAAACAGTTAGCGTAGAAGCCCTGAATTTAATTGTGGCAGAAGATCCAGTAGACGAAGAAACATACTGAATTTGTCCTAAACTCGTGATACTAAAGGAGATTCCGCAAGTATCCCCAACGAAATCTTCAGAAAGCTCCCAGTTAGAAGCCTTCTGAATGCCCATTAACCTGTAAACAGCAAAAGTACTACCCCTGACAATACTGACTTGAGCCTCAAAAGAACGAACAGTGGCGTTAGCAAACGAAAATCCGGTAATATTGGCTGCAGATACTTGGTTGTCGGCCGCAGTAAAGCTAGTCTCAGCAATATCTCCAGTAGATTTTACTGATTTTGAGTCTAATTGTGCCTGAATTCCAGAAGTTACGCCTGAAACGTAGCCTAATTCTGTGGCGGTTACGGTAGATTCAACAATAGCTCCGCCGGTAGATACCATTACCTTACCATTGGTAAGTGCCGCAGAGCTATTAGTTCCGCCATTGGCAATAGCCACTACACCGGAAACGTTATTGGCTATCCCGTTTAGAGTTGCTGTAATCGTGCCAGCTGAGAAATTACCACTTGCATCACGCTTAACGATCGTACCAGAGGTATTCGAAGTCGTCGCAGCATTAGCCGCTAACTCTGCAGAGTGGATATTAGAGGCGCTTGAGCCACCTACGCTATTAACAGTAGAAGAAACAGCTCCCGGTCCAGAAGCCATTACATCGCCGGTTAGGCCGGTGATATAATTACCTGTGGGCTGCTTGGTGGCGAGCCCTAGGTCCACGTATTTTTTAGTGGTCACTTCTTCATCAAGGAAAGGGGTTGTAGGGTTTCCACCACGGGTAATCTTTATTTGGCCGTCAGTAAGCTCGATTAATGAGGGAGTGGCGCCATTGCTTACGCTGACATAACCGGGGGATACCTGAGCACTATCTCCGCTATTGGTGTCAGAAATAGAGATGTTTGAGCCCGGATCGATGGTGATTGTCTGAGTTCCATCACCAACATCAAGGTTAATCTCCGAACCAGTCACGAACATACCAGCAGTGGAGGTGATAAGACTGGTAAAAGTCTTTTCTCCGCCTAGAGTTTGAGCATCTGCGGTCACTAAACCGGGGTTGGTACCGTCAGCAGGCTGTAAAGTAATTTGTTGATTAGAGAGAGAAAGGCCACTAGCATTAGGGCTACTTCCTACTGAGGTAATACTAATAGGGTCATGAGAAGATTGATTAAGTGTAATACCCCCAGAACCGGGAGTAACAGTAGCAATTCCTGCGGTATTAGGGGCCTTAAGTACGAAGCTATTGCGGTCACCTGACGTTTTAACATAACCTGTAGCTGATCCTGCTTCTTCTAATTCAAAACCGGCGCCTGCGGCTGATCCCGCGCCGCCGCCATCGTTAAGAGTGATTAGAGCATCGGTAACATTAAGATTTGTAACCTGATTATTGTTTACTGAGCCTACAATATTAACAGTAGAACTTGCCGTGCCGATGTTAATAACAGAAGCATTAGTAGAACCGATAGATAAAGTACCACCCAACGTCGAAACATCTAGGCCTCCATTAGCATAGGTCGCGGCAGTGGCAGTAATATTCCCGGTAACATTGACGTTGTTAGAGAAGGTTTTGTCACCTGCGAAAGATTGAGCCCCGGTAGACACGGCACCGGGATGAGAGGCGTCGGCGGGCTGAATAGTTAACGTATTCCGCACGATAGCGCCAGAGGTATCTTTATTTAGAGTGTATCCCTGAGTGTTCGGACTAGAGCCAAAAGCTACAGAGGTCAACCCAGTGTCTACCCACTTGCTGGTAGTGCCATCATAAACGTAGACGTGGTCGGTAGAGCGAACTACCACTAGCATTCCATCTGCACCAGAAGGTAGAGAAGACTCATCGGCTACTGGATTAGCGAAGTTGGGATTCGAGGAGCCAGAACCTACTAAATCGAACTGGCCGGTTAGGGCATTAAAAGAAAAACCCATAAGTCACCTTATTAGGAGATGCGTTCAGCGGAAATCATTGTAGCATACGTATTATCCGTGTAGATAACTTGTATAGCGTATAGTACCGTAGCTCCGTCGAAATACGTGAAAGTTAAAGTATCGTTGGGACTTGTAGTCGTAGACGCTGCTTGCGTAATCTTATGTCCAACTTTCCCAGTAAGAAATCCTGAGGTTTGGACAGACTTATCTACGTCGTTGAAAGCGAATCGAGTAGCTTGGTTTGCATCCCGCTCTGAGATAGGCTTACTGGATTGTGACATATTACATCCTCGATTTCTTGATTTTCATCATCTGCTGAATTCTGGGAAGCTTTGGCATAGCTGGAAGTTCCGGAGCAGAATCAGGACTTTGAGGTTCTGGTAGTTTTGGTAACTTGAGATTAGGAGCGGCCGTCATACCCTGTTTAGCGGCTGCCGCCTTACCTGCAAAAAAAGCTCTACGACTGTTAGCTGATTTAAATGCCATAAAGTATTCCTTAGTTCCCGATACGATCAATGCTGATCCAGTTGCGCGACGGCACGGATCCGGCGTTCGTGATCGTCGCTCCGCTATTGTGGAACATATTAATGGAGATAAAATCTCCGGCCTGGAGACGCAGAGTTCCGCTGCCGTGGACGTACGAATTCATCCCCGGTGACGCCACTGAGAAATTCTCCAACATCAAAGATTCGCCACCAAATGTATTTTTTGCGCCTACGCGGAACTGAATCGTATTTGCAGTCGGGCCTTGCAGCGCAAACATACCCTGAATCAAGTAAATCCCAGAGACCGGAGCAACGAACTTCCAGTTAGAACCGGTCGTGACGGCGCTGTGCGTGTCCCATTCACGAGCATCAAAGTCTAGAGTGGTTGTAGTGCCGTCTCCGAATGAGTAGCTATTTGAAGTGCTATATTTAACACTGACGGTTTCGCTTGCGGCAACCTGGCTGGGCCCTGAGACACGTGCGATAGTGAAGAAACTATTGTCGGTCCCCCCACCGTAGGTACCAGCTCCGTCGGAATACCCGTAAACGCGAACTTGATCGCCAGCGTTGAGGTACTCAGCAGGAGAAGACACCTTCGGGAACGCTTGGTTCTTTGTCCCGGCGGAGCGCTCGTAACCGGCAATGCGGGAAGAGCCATTCACGTAGACCGCAACGAGGGCAGTATCGTTAGCATTGAAGGATGCGCTGGTAATTGCCAGTTCAGCTGAAATCGCGTAATAGCCGCTAACCGGAACAGTATATACGCCGCCACTAAAGCCCGCGTGAGTATCGCTAATGACTGATCCCCAGCTGACAGGGTTCATGCTGCCATTAAGAGTTCCGCTAGGAGTAATGGCTTTAAATGCGACTACCCTGGTTTCGGCATCGCTGGACATCTGGGCGTTCGAAGACCAGCCAGCAACAGCGATGTCGGTAGTGTAGACAGAGAAGACTTCTCCGGGGGCCAGACTGCTGCTGCCATTAACAGCAAAGAGGTCGCCTACAGATCCGGTCTGAATCGCCAGGAACAGAGAAGACGGGTCCGCGGCCTGAGTAATAACGGCATGCTGCTCGCTGTTGCCGTAGAGACGCGCGTACGAGCCTACCTTGGTGGTTTGGCTGAATTTCAAAATATTAATGTTCATCCCAGCCGGAAGGCTGAACGAAGCGGGACCAGCCGCAGGGCTACCAGCAGTCGCCGTACCCTTAATCTGAATGCTATCCCCCATTCGGCGGTAGAAGAATGTTACGCCGGTGACGCTGCCAAGATTGCTGAAAGTCGGGGTATACGCGGTCCAGTCGGTAACCGGAGTGCCCTGCGCGATAACCTGCGGAGAGATGCTGAAGTTATCGAGCTTTAGGCTGTAAGCTGAAGCGGAAGTTGAAGCAACGTGTAGGATTAAACGGTAAGACGTGCTGTTGGAGTTAGTCTGGAATGTAGCTTTTTGCTGCATAGAACCAGAAACAACATTCTCAATTTGATATCCAGCAGGTTGAATTACCTGTGAATTCGTGATATCGTAGAGGTATACTGCCATATCGCCAGTGGCGTACGTGCCTGAGTCCACGGCGTAGTCAAAACTTACAGTAAGAACCTTGGCCTTATCCGCTGAGTCTATGGTAAAGTCATAGCTAACGCCTTCACCTTGACGATCTGCAGCATCTTTAGAGAAGAGGAAGCTCGCAGACCCACGGAGAGGGTCGGACGTAGTCCGAGTAAAGGTAACAGTGGGAGATCCACCCGTTCCGTTTACAGGTTGAGCCCCAGCCGCATCAGCATAAGTGACATACCCTGACGTGTCAGCTTCGGCGTCAGGATTAGCGGACATGTAATTAATACCGCCGGAGAAACTTGAAAACGTAGGAGTTCCGCCTAGAACCTTTAGAACTTGTCCAGAGGAGCCAATAGGAAGACGGACATTGTTGGTACCGTCATTATAAATCATGTCACCAGCAGTGGTAGTGGGAGAAAGAGCGTCAAAAGCAGTCTGCTTGGTAGTCTGTCCAGTACCTCCGTTTGCAATAGCGACGGTGCCGGAAACGTTAGTGGCAGTGGTAGCGGTGGTGGCATTACCGGATAAAGCAGCGGTGATGGTACCAGCTGAGAAATTACCACTTGCATCACGCTTAACAATAGTGGATACTACATTGGAGCTAGTGGCATCTTGAGTGTCGGCTACAGACTGAGCTACTTCGGTAGAGGTTTTTCCGCCGACGGCGTCTACGGAAGTAGTTGATTGTGTACCAGAAACGTCACCAGAGAGGGAGCCCGTGAAGTCAGTGGCGGTATCTGCATTACCAGTAACGTCACCAGTGACATTCCCGGTTAGGTTAGCGGAGATTGTTCCAGCTGAAAAGTTACCTGAGCTATCCCGAGCTACAATCGCGGAGGGAGTGTTAACCGCTGTGGCCGTAGTTGCTGAGTTAGGAATATTAGAAAGAGTATTGGTAGAGCCGGAAATTGACTTATTCGTTAGTGTAGCAGCTTTTGCTTCCTGAACGACGCTATCCGCACTCACGCCATCGTGGATGGAAAGCTTACCAAGGTCGGAACGATACTCCATTTCGCCCTGAGCCGAGATATTCTGTGAGCTATTTGGAACAAGTCCGATGGCTTTAAGGAATTTTCTGATGTTTAACATTAGTAATTTCTCCTAATTACTGAGATAAAGACTGTGCGACGTAAGTAATCTTACCCACGTGATTAAGCCCACTTAGAGCTGAGGTAGTTAGTAACATTTGACCAGTATCGTCGATTGACAACTCAATAGAGGCGCTGCCGGAGCGCTGCTGGATGATTTCCCATTTCGTTCCAACCGGATTCGTAGGATTATAAACTACAATAAGATCCCCAGCTTCGGTCACTGTAGTGCTAGTAGTATTTCTGTATACAGAATAGCGAATAAAGGCCGCACGCACCGCTGAGGTAGCAAAAGAAAGGTTAGGTATGGCGATATTAGATCCGGGGTTATAGGCGTCTATAGAAAAGGATTGAGGCGCCACGTCAAAAGAACCTACTACGGAGGATAGAGCATCCTCTACGGCTTTAGCGAATTGAATAACGGCTTCAGACCAGTTAGGGGAAGCCGCAGAATCTGGAAAATCTATTACTGTGCCAGAAATGGTAATAAGGGGCATAGGTTAACCTCTATAAATAGCAGAATTCGCTAAATATAGTTGTTAATCCAGCAGAATTAGCTGGATAATTTAATAAATTCTGCGTATTATATAAAAAAGAAAGGGACGATGAACTTAACCACCGTCCCCATCTTAATTACTGAAACAAATCACTATCTTAGGCGCTATTGACAACGCTGGTGATAATGACGTTACGAGCTGGCGCGGCGCAGAATACAGCCTGATCGCTGTATAGGCGGAGTTCGTAAGCGGCAGAGTTCTCTAGATCGCGGAAGAACTCTTCGCCCTGACCGGGGCGCTTGAAGGTCATGTCGGTTGAACCAACACGGAACCAACCTTCGATATCGAGGAGGTAGCAATAACCTTCCTTGACATAGATTGAAGGCTCGATTTCAATTTCGCCGTTCTGTGAGTGGAAAAGGATACCCTTTGAACCCACTTCGGTCTTATCCTTGCTGTAGCTGTCGTCATAACGACGGAGAGCAGCTTGGTCGTTGAGCATGTTCGCCCAGCCACGAGGATTGACTAGAGCGAGGAGCTTGCCGTCGAGACCCTTTTCAACCGCGCGAGCAGCAGCCTGATTGATCTTGCTGAAGCTTAGCGCAGCGGAACCAGCAGAGTACTGGTTACCACGGAAGAGGTTGTACGTGCCAACGTTGATGTTGAAGAGCGTGCCGGAAGAAATCGTGAGAATCTTGTGGATTCCGGGGAATTCGTTGCCGTAAGCGCCCTTGTGCCAAATAACGTCACCAGCGCTGAGTGAGAGCGTGGAAACGTTGAGGGTGATGGTGCGAGCATCCATGTCAACAGACTGAACCGTGGCTTCGCCGCGTGACGTAGCGCCGGTTGAGTCGCGGACTTCGATTGGCATGCCTTCAGCGCCGGCCCAAATGCCGGGCGCCCACTCAGCCGTGGTGATGGTGATGACCGCGCCGCTCTGTGAAGCGACCGTGCCATAGCCCATCTGGCCGTAAAGCATTTCAATCTCAAGCTTCTTCGCCATAGAGCGAAGCATGTTGGCTACTAGGAACTTAGTAGCGTCCATGAACGCCTTAGAGCCGCCCTGAGCAGCGCGTGAAGCAGCGACATAGCCGAGGAGTGAGCGGAGGACAACGGGGTTACCCTTGACCTGAGCGTCCTTGATCTGACCGGCGACTGGAGCATTAAGATTGAAGGCATCTTCGTCGCTTGACGCGAAGGTGACGCCGTGTTCTAGACCGAGGATTACAGGCTGGTGATAGAGGTTACCGGGCTGCTTGTCCTTGGACATGAACTTGATCTTGTTTAGAAGCTTAACGCCATCAGGGATTAGCTCAGCGAGCTTGTCCGCGTAGGCTTCTTTGAAAAGGCCGTTGAGCGTGCCAACGGTACCTGCTGGATTACCAAAAGTATTAGTAGTAGCCATTTGAATTTACTCCTTAAGTAATTGATTAGGCTTCGTCGATAACGTATTGAAGCTCAATAGCGTCAGCGGCGGCGAGAGCGGCAGAGAGGGTTAGGGTTACAGCGGTACCAGAAATTGACTGTGAAGCAGCCGCAACTGGAGCGATAGTCCCAGCTGAGTCGTCCATAAAGAGGGCCATGCGGACTTCTTTAATCGTTTCTTTAACGTCGATAGTAGCAGTTGAGCCACTGACGGATACCATGTGTTTATCAGCGAGTTTTACGACAACCTTCTGGACCTTGAGTTGATTATCAAGGACGAGGCTATCTTTTGATTGGAATGCCATATTTTATCCTTTGTTTAAGACAAATAAGTTAATAGATAGTTATTGTATGTGTCGCCCTTGATTATTCGGTGTCCTTACTCGCTTTTAACGGTTATAAGGAGTCAAATAACTACAGACACTTACAGATATAGTTGTTAATACTCTTTAATATTCTTATTAAATATTAAAGAAATCTTTAAACGTTTGTTTTTGCTTAGGTTTTTCGTCTGACTTAGAGCTTGACCCCGTGTCTACAGCCGCTTTCGCAGCCGTGGGGGGAGTCTTAGCAGCTTTAACCGCAGCGATGTTCTTTTTACGTACGCGAGTAAAGACATCCTTACCAATAATAGCTTCGATGACTTCTTCTGGCATTACGCGGAACATATCCTTAAGTTCGGACTGAATTTCATCGCGAATAAGAGGGAGAACGTCTTCAGGAGATACGTCAATACCTTCCTGTAGCCCCATGAGCATATAATCAGCCATCTTTTTAACTACATAAGGGCTCTTAGGGAGGTCCGATTTGTCTAGAGCCTGCGTAATAAGCATGTCATACCGCTCGAAGGACTCTTGCTGGATGCGTTCAAAGTCGCGCTTCTTAGCTTCTTCCTTTTCCCGCTCACGTTCTTCCTTGATAGCCTTAAGTTCAGACTCAAGCTTTTCTTTTTCGATCTGTTCCGGACTTTTTTGAGAGTTAGCGATCTCTTCCTCAATCAAATCAGCGGCCATTTTCTTAACGTCAATCCCGATAGAAGGGTCGGCGAGAACCTTACGGGGGTTTTTGCGTAGCTCGTCGATAAAGCTTTTTACTTCTTTTTCGAGCTGGGAGTATTCTTGAGCGCGTTTCTGCCCCATTTTGGACATCTGAAGATTGCGCTTCATGAATTCAATAGATTCTTCGTCGTCTGGAATCTCAAACGGAAGACGTTCTTCGACTTCACGACCGTCGATCTTTAATTTTAGGCTTTTTAACATCTTCTTCGCAGCTTTTTGCTCAGAAGGGGTGCCCTTAGCAGCTAATTCCTGTAGATTTTCTACAGATTGACCTTCGGCAGAAGCGTCAAGCGCTGAATTTTCTTGATTTGGGAAGGGACTTTCGTTAGAATTAGAAGAAGAAGGGGCTGATTCTTGCGCAACTGGCGCACTAGCATTAATTTCAGACATATAATATCCTTTATTCGCCCTAAAGAGGGTAGATTAAGTTCGCTGGTCCTTATGGATACAGCAATTATAGTTGTTAACGAGTGATTATAACTCGTCCTTATCTGTTTTGTTTTTATTTAATAGAGCTTTTAAACCAGCTAATGTGCTCACGCCGCCTAAACCTGCTGAAATATTAGAACTGTGTGATTTACTTGGATCAAAGTTTGCAAATCTCGATCTAATGGCTGTGGGGTCAAATACAATGGTGTGCTTTCCATCCCGGATGCCTGTAAATAAATCTCCTGCAGCGCGAACGGCCTCATCAATCGTGCCATGATTTTGCTGTAACCGCCCGATGGCTTTATTATAATGCTCCAATAAGCCTTTATCGTTATACCATTCTGGTTTATGCTTTACATCTGGCGCACTAATTCCTAAAGCGTTTAATAGATCTATGGTGTCCTCGGTGCTATCTCTGTCGTAGTATCGGCCTTTTGCATAGACCGGCATAACTGTAGGAGTTCCGGTATCTCCTGTATTGCTTCTGAGTGCGTATTTAGACGCCTCTTCGGCATCCTCTGTTAAATAAACGCCTTTGCCATGCATTCCTGTTTCTGAGGGATTAAATCTTTTGATATCTCCAGCGGGCGTACCGTGATATAGCGGTCTAGATAAGTCGTAGCCCTGTTCAGAAATTCGCTCTGCTTCTTGTTTTGGAAATTGAAATTCTTTTTTTCCAATAGTAAGTTGACCAGTTTCATCACCTAAAAGTCTTCCAAGATGAGGTAGAACTTTAGGTACTAGTTTTTTAGCTGCTATTATGCTTCCGGCAGTAGCTAATGTTGCTAGGTCATCTGGTTGTACAGTGGAGTTCCTAATAGAATCATCACCCGGAGGGGCAGGGTCATCTCCGATCGTTTCTTGTAAAAAAGAAGGCGAGCCCTTAGCAGCAGAAGCTAAGCCAACGCTAGCGTTAAGTTCAGATAGTTTTTTAAGAATATCTGAGTAGTCTGCCATATTATCTCTTGATTAGCTTTTTAAGCATTGGAAGGGCTTCTTCAGGAGGAATAATTTGACTAGCCGCCATAGGTGCAGTGCTTTCAAGGGCCTCTTCACTTGCTTGTCTGCTACCAGCACCTAACCCGAGAAGCTCTAAAGACTTTTGCATCTCGTAGTTACCGGGATAATCAGCATGGTGATTTCTTGTTATGTGTTCTAGGTAACCCATAGGGTTTTCTTTAAGTGTTTGTCGTAGAAAAGGAGCATATTCTCTATGAATAACACCTAAAACTTCTTTGCCTTGGTCACCGGGTAGATTCCTTGCAAAAGACACAAGCTTTCGTAAAGAAGTCATATCTTTTACTTTTAGGTGTTCGGGAAGATTTAAAGAAAAATTAAGAGTATCAAAGTAACGTTGAGCTGCCTCAGGGTCTATGCGTTTAATATTGATATCTGTTAAGCTGCCTTTAAAATTGTAAGGTTTTCCGACCAGCCCGTCGTTTTTTAGCGCTTCTGCAATATGTTGATACTCGTGTGACAAAACGTGGGCATCATCTAGAGCAGTAAGAGGTTTAGCCCTATTTACAGCCACATATAGCTTGCTGGGATCTTCACCGGGATGCATTGCCATTCCAAGATAGTTATTTCTTTCAAGGAGTGGAAGATCTCCTCCGGTTTCTTTCTTGTATACTTCGCGAATTTCTTGTGGTGTACCTTCTATAAGTTTTGACTTTTTAACTTCTTCGGGATAAAGAAGTTTGGCCGCTTGTTTCGCACCTTGTGCGGTTTCTTCTTTACCGGTAGCTTCCAGTACAGCGTGACCTAGAAGATCACCTGATAGCTCTAGAGGGGATGTGCCCTTTGGAGCTACATTAGCCATTTCTTTAATAATATTGTTTTTTGTAATCTCTTCTAGAGCTTTTGCGCCTTTTTCGGATACATCTGAAGAAATCGGTTTGAACTTTTTAAGTACTTCTGCTATTTTAGTGCGAGGTAGCACCTGCCCCGCCACTGCTAGACCTTTGGCGGCAGGGGCGCTGGCCCCGGCCATTTTAGCTAATGCGGCAGCTTTTGCGGCAGCCATGGGCGCTAGTTTCGCAGCGGCAGCTCCAGCCTTAAGTAGAGGAAGGCCTCCAGTAGCGATGTCGTCTAATTGAATCCCTGACTCCCGAATAGAGTCGTCCCCTTCAGCCGGAGCTTCGTCGTTAAGCATATTTTGATATGCTTTAGCAGCTCTAACTTCCGGACTATCCTCTTGATCGTCTAGGGGATTCTTATAATCTGCCATACTATTTTTTCACTTTTTTACTATACTTCTCTTTTAAAAGAGCTTTTAAGCTTGGAAAAGTGTTCACGGTACTCATAGTTATTCAGCTACATGAAGCTCCGCAGAGGTATGACCTTCTGGGCACTGCATCATCTGTTGATAAAGAGCAATATCTGCTTCGGTGATGACAGGTTTTTCGATAGTTCCCATTTCAATACTACAAATAGGGCAAGTAATTTTAGCAATCATAGTTACCTCGATTATAAAGATACGCGAACTAGGTTGCCAGCTCCCGCTGCGCCGCCAGTAAGACCTACTGAGGGGCTACCTGCAGCGCCTGCCGAGCCGAACGTTTCTGAACCAGAGTTATCTAAACTAGAGTATAGCGTCACACGGCCGCCCGAACCACCACCGCCGCCCGCGCCGCCAGTTCCGGTCCCGATTCCGTTACCACCAACACCGCCGTCGCCTCCAGAAGCAGCCACTGCATTAGTGGCAGTAGTTCCAGTAAGTGTTGAGTAGGCAACGTATACCCAGCCTCCGCCTCCTCCAGCGCCAGCGCCGCCGCCTCCGACGTTACCAGCCGCGCCGTTAGCGCCACCACCACCAATACCGCCCAATGCTGAAATTGCTCCAGCTGCAGTTGAAGCTCCACGATTAATAACTTTTGCTAAGACAACAACAACACCTCCGCCACCACCTCCGCCGCCGCCGCCGCGACCGAGATTGGTACCGTCACCAGCTCCAGAGCCGCCGCCACGACCGCCGGCTCCGCCTTGAATAAGAGTGACACCGCGTATCATATCTTGCGTAAAATAACGAATTGGAGTTGCTAAAGCGACTGATCCACCAACTGCACCAGAACCGCCGGCTCCAGAAGTGCCGGTGCCTCCTGTTCCAGAAGAACCCCCCGCACCTCCATTAGCTGGAGTAGTACCAGTGACAGCAGCGGAAGAAGCTCCGACACCAACAACCCCCGTAGCGCCTGCGGAACCTGGAGTAGAAGCGCCTAGCATTGCAGCAGCGATGTTAGTTCCGGCTGCACCGCCGGTTTGAATCGTGGCGGTGCTGCCCGCGCCTCCGTCTGCGTTAATTGCGCCTGCGCCGGCTGCAGAAATATCAAGAATACCCTTAACAAAAACTCTGTACCCTGCGGTAGCAATCTTTGCTGCTCCGGTTAGAGTTAAGTTGTTGTAGAACATGTCTTTAGTAAGAGTGGTGACCCCAGCAGAAAGGGTAACATCTCCGTCAGAGCCGTCACCAAATGACTGGATAGAGTTAGTCTGCGCTGGACCTTGAAGGCCTCCATAGGAAAGAGAGTTCCAAGCTGTGATCCCGTTGCCGACCTTAAACTGTCCAGTGTCGGTCTCTACACCCATCTCGCCGCTGGCTAGAATAGGGTTAGCGGAAGACCACTGAGCGGCTGTGCCGCGTCTTAGTTGAATTTGAATAGACATAATATACTCCTTAAATTAAGGTGTGCCACCGTTGATAGCTGCCGTGCCGCCATAAACCGAGCTAGGCGTACCGCCCTCAAGATTGCCATAAGCTTGAGCAGCAAAAATAGAATCCACATAAGATTTAGTGGCAGCTTCAAGTGAGGAAGTAGGAGAACCACTTAGAACTAGAGTACCTAGCATCGTATCTCCGGCTTTATTAACCGGAGTGAACCCTAAAGAAGACTGCTTTCCGTTTAATTGAGTTTGAATCGAAGAAGTGACACCGCTGACAAATCCCAACTCAGTACTAGTTACAGACGAAGCTGAAGGTAGACCGTTAGTATCGCTAACTAAAGCTCTGCTTGCGGTAATTGCAGAAGATTCTACAATCTTACTTCCGCTAGAAATCATAACCCTGTTATTATTTAACGCCGTGGAGCTATTGGTACCGCCATTGGCAATGGGTAGAACCCCCGTAACTTCGGTAGCAAGGTTAGCTTGCCCCGTAGTTAGAGCAGAACCAGAGGAGCGAACTAGCCCAGAGGAGGGTACAACGGCTACAACACCTGAAGCTGGGAAAGTTGCGGTAGAAGAAATACCGATACCCCCATTAGTTGTGGCAAGGATACCACTGACCTTAGTTCCTAGTGGAAGAGTCGGAATATCGTTAACTACTAGTTGACGAAACGTAGGGGCAGCTGAGGCACCCGACGTAGGTCCAGAGAAAACTGTGTTAGCCGACTGAGAAGCAAGATCTAGAATAATGATACCGCTAGTGGTTACTGGGGAACCTGTGACGGTAAAAATAGAAGGGGCTGCTACTGCGACTGAGGTCACTGTGCCCGAACCGCCGCCTCCACCGCCACTGCCGGTATTATCTGGTATATTAACAAATGACATTTTTAGCCTCTTTTGGCATTAATAAGAGCGGTTAGATTTCCACTTCCGGAAGCTCTGTCGTAAACTACTTTTACGAAGGCATAAGCGGGCTTCTCTACGTTAACCATATGTGACCCGCTTGAACCGCTTACAACTATTAGGGATTCTGTAATTTGTGTAAAGGTTACGCCGTCGTTTGAAGCGGCCAAATATAAGTTACCAGCGGGAGAAGAACCTCCGCTCCAAATCATTTGAGCGCAGTAACTAACGGCCTCGTTTAGATTGACCGCTTCTGAAGAAAGACTGCTAGCCATGCTGCTTTCAGAAAAAACTGTCTTATTAAAAAGATGAATTGGTAATTCTGCCATAAATTTTCCTAACTAATATAGTTGTTACTCTTCTATTTTTTTAAAAATATTAATGTGCTAGTTAATAAGGCTGCATTAATTAGCGAACTTATAAATAAAGCTATAATTAACTTCTTGTTATTATTGAGCTTTGGGGTTTTTCTCGGGATAGATCCCTTAATCGCTAGTTTAGCCACAATTAATTATCCTCTTCTGTCCACTCAATATACAAAGTAAAAGAGCCCTCTTCCAAAGTAGCTCCATTTAAATTTAAACATAGGTAATCATTAGGAGATTTGAGTATAGGTTGTTGACTACCTACTTCTGGAAAATTCCATTCAAAGGGGACGTTCGGCTCCGTGGTATCACCAATAAACACCTTAGTTGCGCGTATTATTCCATTAGAACTTGCCAATGAAGGGTTTACGTTATATGCTCGAACCACTGCTCCGGGAGAAGCATTACCATTATCCATAGACGCTATAGGCTCCATAATGGGGTCGCCGCCGTCGTTGGAGCCCGATCTTTTAATAAGTAGAAAATTTAGGAGCCGTGGATTCCTCTGCGTCCCAGAAATACTAATTTTTGATATTCTTACTAGCTTCTTCTCTGCCCCTTGAATAGTTAGAATATCTGAAGCTTCGGACGCCGGAACAAGATCAATTGCAGTAGAAACATAGGTCCGTCTGGTGTAGACTTCGGTGTTTATGCTACCGTTTTTATTAATATCTAGGGTAGCTTCTCCGTCAGAAATAGCAATGCTGTCTCCTGTTCCTGCGGAGATGGATACGTCTAGGGTACCTTCAATATTTGCATTGATAGAGCCATCAGCATTGATGAGAAGCTCGTTACTATTCGAAGAATTTCTAATAGCAATATTGTCATTGCTTGATTGAATTTCTACGGCAAAGGGGCCAGCTATCGTAGCCGTGACGGACGCATCTACACGGAGCCTATCATTAGCCTGATCGAAGGATCTCTGTAGGATTTGATTCTGGTCTAATAACGTAGGACTAGGATTTTTGGCCATTGGATGTCCTGTATTTGACTAATCGGTTACCCACTTGATGGAGGGGCCATTTGCGTTGCTAATACCGGATTATTCTTAAAGGGAGCTGGGGGACTAGCTGGTTCTGGTAACTTTACGTTTTCTATGCCCGGACCCTGCATCTGCTGCCCCGGTACTACTTGTCCAGAACCCGGACTCATCTCAGCAGGAATAGGACTATTTGCTACGGCTCCGGCTGGAGGAGCGGGTGGAGCAGGAGGAGCCACAGGCTGCTCACCGATAAGCTGGAGAAGAGCTGGATCTGTATTACGTAGGAACTGTAAATGCTCATTAATATGATTTAACACTGTTTTAACAAGTTCCACATCACGACGAAGTTCAGGATCAGCAAGGACGGCGCGATGCTCCATGATATGCATTTGATGTTTATCGAGAGGTGAGGTAATAACGGACTGACCTTCCATCATCTGTTCGTTTTCGGATTTAATAAGCAATAGCTCCGACATTTCACCTTCGTACATAGCTTCGATCTTGCCGGTAGAGATGACTTGGAAGTACTGCTGAGGATCAGTAATAAGTTTCATTTGAAGCATTTGCTCAGCCATCTGTACACGACCGGCAATAGTACGAGAAAGAGGATTGCCAATGTCCACAACTACTCGGTTGATGGACGAAATTTTCTCACCCGTGAATTCTTTTAGTAGTGGGCGGTTATTTTTACCTACAACAGCTACCATCTTAGGGGTAGTAGCGAAGTCTTTTAGGATCTGAATAACAGAAGTGCCTACATCTTCAACAAGCTTCACGTAGCTCTGTTGTAGTCCTGAGATAAACTGTAGGGCCATGGACTGAACTAGGGCAAGAGCGGTGCCGGACTTTAGGGAGGCTTCGGGGTTACCTCGGGCTACTGAGTTAACACCTGAAATAGTTTCAGCATTCTGAATAACCATTTCTAGGAATTTAAAGACTTCGGCTGGAGTTTCAGTTAGATTGAGCGGTTCTGGTTTTTCATTACCTTCGATGATGTTCATCTGACCCTGAAGCGTGTTGACGTTGATATCCGCGCCACGAGGAACGAAGATATTCTGCACAGCAAACGCATTCTGGTTGGTCATGATAGAGCCAAATAGGGCGTTGATGGACTCCTGTAGGGGGTAAATATCGAACATGGGGGTATAACCGTATGGAGTTCCTAGAATATCACTGGGAGCAATACGGAAAATAGGAAGGCTGCGGTAAGGCATCTTTGTATCTAGAAGTACGCAGTCGCTGTCCAAAAAGAGCATATAGCGACCTTCTGGGAGAGCGTCCGTCTGCCTGTGGTAGAATTCATAAACGGGAATATCGTCGGTATTATCGTTAGAGAAAACAGCTAAACGATAAATTGCTGATTGATTTTTTGAGGGAATAGCGTTAATCTTATTTCTGAGTTCTGGGAACTTAGCAGCTAAGTCAAACCTATTCTTAAAGGTTCGGCACATGATCCAGTCATTGTCCCAGCTTTCCTTAGTTCCATCTACAACAACGTCGAAAGGGGTTAAATTGGAAAATTCTAGTTCACCATCACGGATGGCTTCGCCCGTATCTGGGTCTACGTCAAAGATATCTCCGCCAGAAGCATTCCAAGAAAGTTTAACATATCCAGCACCTAGAACAATTGCTAGTTCCGCTGCTTTCTTTAAACATTCCTCAAGGCGCTTTTCGCGCATATAGTATTCAAGAATGCCGTTGGCCAGATAGGTCTGCGCCATTGACTTATAATCTGTATTAATAGCTCTAGCTTCCATGATAGGTCTATTAGACGTAATCATGACATAAATGTGCTGAGCTAGATTTCGATAGTGGTTTACAGGAAAGGTTACAAGTTCGCCCTGCTCGCCCGCAAATCCTACAGAGTGACCATACCCTACCGTGCGGTCAAAATTACCGTGGTAGAAAGCCCACGACCTTGATAGTTTGTCTAAATAGGCGTTAGCTCTTAATACATTAAAAAAGGAATCTGCCTTTTCTAATAGGACTGAGGCTGCGTCCTGCGCTTCTTTAGCCGCAAAATAGACATCTTGAGGTTTCGTATAACCTTCGGTATGAGTTGAATCTTGATAGTCCATAAGTAACTTCCTATTGTTATAGTTGTTATTTGGCCCTTGGGTCTTATATTTAAATAATCTATAGCGGCTTTTACAGGATTATTTTTTACTTTTTATATTTAATATTTTGTAGAAGTTATTTAAATCCATCCCCATCTGCCTACTTCTCATGCCTAATGGATTAGCGACGTGAGCATCCTCTGACCTTAAGTTCAGATCATAGTGAGCTGGGTATGGGTTTTTTGTATAAACTATTGATCTTATTAAATAAATACAGGCGTCTGCCGCATCATAATGGGAGTCGTCGGGGGAGCGAGCAAACTTTTTACCCGTAGAATCCCATTTGACATTACGTAAATGTCTAATAAGTGTTTGACATCGTGGGTGAATTATAACTTTTTTGCTGGAAAGCATGACTCGGAGGTTGTTAATGGCCGCTTCCTTGTCATCCTTTTTAGCAGCTAGGAAGTTAATTTCACCTCCACTGGTTCGAGCTATCTCGCTCATAACAATATAGTTAATGTCGCTGACCCTTAGATAAGGCTTCTTGAGTTCGTGGGTTAGCGGATTGGTCCAAAGTGCAGCTTCTTTTTCTTTAATGACAGAACAAAGTCTTGGGACCTGTACATCGGTTCCGCTTACCACGTATTCGTCTTCAATAATAACCTTACCAGCCCTAAAATCGTAGTAAGCAAAAAGGACCACTGTCTGGTCTTGGAACCCTAAGTCCATAGATTCATAGCAATCGTAGAAGGGAGGTCTAGGCCACTCGCGAACTATTTCTTTTTCTAGAGCGGGAGTGAACTCAGGAATGACCATGGTCTTTGAATCTTTGAGAATTTGACAAAGATACTCGCGTTTAAAGTAATCTGAGTCTTTTCCACCAGCTTCAATCTCTGCTTCTTCTATTTGTTGTTTAGATAACATGGAGTTATCGTAGATAGTTTTGAGTACTAACGAGTTTTTAAGCTCGGCTTCTTCAATAATTTTAACGAAATCGTGATCTGGGTCTTTGGGGGGAGTGCCAGAGATAAGAACCTTACCCTTAGTGGTAAGCGTAGTAGGTAGAATTACTGATTTAAGAGCATCTTCAAGGCCGGTAACGTCCTGCGCTTCGTCAATAATAGACAGTTCGGAGGCGCCACCGCGAAGACGCTCTACGTGACCGGACTCGGAGCCGGCCAACTGAATTTCTGAGCCGTTGGGAAAGTAATAAGTGTAGTCCTTACTGCTAAACTGAGGCTTAATATCCTCTGGGCAGCTCTTAATAACGTCGGCCATGATTCGCCTAAGAATCATATTAATCTGAACTTTAGTTGGTGCTAAGAACTTAACTACCGATCCCGGCTTTTTTAGGCAGGTTTCTACTGCAAGTACGCACAAAGTAAAGGTTTTACCACTACGTCGAGCTAGAAGCCACGTGTTCGTTTTGTGGGTAGTGTTGTGAAAGAGGTTATAAAGATCTTTTTGGTGAGGCTTTAAAAGCCATACGAGTACGCCAGAACGCCATAAGGCATCCTCGGCTTGCTTTCTCGAAATTTTTGGCTTTTTTTCGACATTACTCATTAGAATTTTCTAGAGCAGCTAATAGCTCTTTAGGATCAATAGCTTCTATCTTAGCTTCGCTGTCAGAATCCTTCTTTTTATTAAGGGAGAGAAGAATATCATTGTAGATTTGAACTTTTTTTGTTTCTTCTAGGGTCAACTCGCCCTGCATGGCCATCACACGAAGCATTTGTAATTGGGTGCGGGCGATGATTTCAGAATCAGAGGCCCCAAGATCTACACTAGCGACGAGTGAACTTTCTTTATTAACCTGAAGGGGGTTAGTTTGCTCAAGAAGCTCTTCGAGATGCTTTTTGTCTTCCTCAAGCTTTGTAAGCTTTTGGGTTAGATTTTGTATAACCTGAAACTGAGAGCGAGCGAAAGCCTGTAATTCTACAGACGTTTTATACTCTGAAAGCATGGAATCGATGGTGCTGATGGAACTCATTAGAAGCCTCGTGTCTGCTGCTTAAGTCCTGTGGCGGTGCGAAGAGAAGATACAGAGTTTTTAAGGTCACTTGTGATAAGTTGCTGATCTTTAATCTGCTTTTCAATATCTTCAAGCTGCTTGGTGATCTTGACTGCTTCATCAGACATGGATTTATACTCAAGAAAAACATAAAGGCTAGAGAGGGCGGCTATGACGGCCACTGATTCCCAATTAACACCTAAAATTAAAGACTTAAGGCAAAACGCGGTCATAAGACCGGCGGGTAATAGTTTAATTTTCCCTGTCATATCAATCCCTTATTCATTATTTTTAGGGCAATTTAAGAACATAGACCGATTTAATCACGTACTAGACGTATTGCTATACTAATAGCTGGCGGTAGCGAATTCTTAGCTGACCTTATATAAAGTTGTTAATCTGTTCAAAAACTAGAAACCTAACTAAACAACTATAATTATGAATACTTATCAGCTTATTAAGAAAATATGCCCCCATTGCAGTGTAAGCATCCTAGATGATCATCCAACTCAGGGGCATTTATGGGATAAGTGCGGATTTTGTGGATATTGCGAACAGAAAGACTTGGAAAGAAGTAAGAAACTCAAGGAAAAGCAGGCGATGTATGAACCTAACAGAGAAGATCTCTAAGTACTTTACACTCGGCGAGGCTACTTACCTTCCCAAGTGGAACACTAATCATATTCCTACAGAAGAAGAGCTAACCAATCTTAGGCGCCTAGCAGCCGTTTTAGACGCCGTTAGGGACTACATAGGCTCTCCTATCATCGTACACGTTTGGATTCGTCCTGAGGCCGCTAATTGCGTAAATTCGGATCACAACGGCCAGTCCTACAACAAACTGGTTGGAGGTGCCTCTAGGTCTCTACATCGGTATGGTTTAGCCTGCGACTTTCATTTTAAAGAAATCGGCTGCGACGATGCTAAAATACTACTCATGCCTAAGCTAGAGGACTTCGGCCTCCGCATGGAGGATAACGGGGCAGGGGCCGGATGGATTCACTTAGATCTTGGCAAGCCTAACCCAAACCGCTTTTTTAAACCTTAGTAATGCCGGAGTAGTGGGTCGAGTATCTCTAGATCTAGTAAAGCTTTATACGCTCGGCTATAGACGCCTAGGGGATTAAAAACATCCTCCCGGTTCAGGTAGTTAGCGACCAACTGATCGATAATCGCATCATTGTGTGGATCTCTCATCCTCTGATCCTTCGCATTACCGTCTTGACTTTACTAGCATGACACTCTGGGCAGACCCGACCGTTCCATTCCCGATCAAATTGATCAACCCAGCGCTTATTAACCCCATCGGGGTACTTGCCTTTGAGTATGCGCTGCTTCTCCTGCTCACACACTTTACATTTTCTTAGATTGATTTCTGTCATATTACACCCAATACAGTAAATACTAGTTCTAGAGTATGGTAGGTCTGAACACAGGTACACCCAGTTCTTCCGTAGTACGCCTCTACATTTGCTAGAGGGCAGGATAGCTCTGAGTACCAGTCGAGCATCCTAAGCAGTCTCATCATTTCAGCATCCATATAGATAGTTGTTTCTAGAAAGTTAAGGTTATTCAGAATCTTTGTCAATAAGAATTCCGGCCACAAAGCTACAACGAGCACATTGCAGCTTGCCGTCCGCTGGTCTATACGACCATTTGTGGGGCCTACAGACCTCTTGCCGCTGCTCAAGGTAGGCATTTGTCCAGAATTCTCTCTGAGCATTAACCCAGTTGAAGTAGAAACCTAGACATGCCACACAGAATAAGATAAAAACAATAATCATAAGTATTTCCAGTCAATTAGCCCGACATTCTCAAATATCTCAAATAGAAGATTTAGGTCTTTTGCTTCAAGTTCTGGGTTCTCTTCTAAGAAGTAAGCCCATAATTTCCTTACTATTTTTCCACCTTCTTCGTCGTACGGGATGGTCCAAACTGACATGAAATCTCCTAAAAATAATTTTTTTAAAAATTTTTATCTTTTGGAAATCATTCGTAAAATTCCATTTCTTAGACGATTTCTAGAAAAACGATTTAACATCTATTTATAGTTATAGCTTCTGTAAGTTAGAGATAGATACTCAGAACTTTTTAATAAATAATTAAAAACTTCTTCGTAAATAAAGATTAATTAATAAACAAAGCTAAACATAAATCGATCAAGGCAACAGGTGTATTAATAGTAAGTTAATATACTAAGCTCAAGAAACATCCTACTTAGAGCTGAACACATGCAGCGTTCTGACCGTGTTCTGCAGTATAAGTTAATCTTGTGCTTAATACTATTATCAATATCTGTATCAGTCTGCAGCATCGTACCACCCCACTACCACATCAAGATCATGTAATAATCTTAGAATACGGTTACAATCACAATCCTGATTGTAAATATAAGAAGTATTACAAGAATTAAGTACTGTTTCTAGTATCTTTACTTCCATTTCCCATTCATCTCTAAGTTCATATAATTCAAAGAAATCTTGTATCATTTTGCACCTACTCTAAAAGTGAGCGAATGCGAACTTTTATTATTCTTATACTACTTCTTACTCTACTTCTTAGTGGTACTCTTACGAAGCTTAATAGCTGCGTCGCTTCGCTCGACTCGCTGTGACGCTATCGTGAGAGTGTATTTTATAGATTGGTACCCCTGAAGGGTAATACTGAGCTATAAACTGATTAGCTAGATCCAAGGTATTAAATACACCAACTAAGACTTCAGACCTACCCTTAGAGACTAGGCGTACCTCTAGGAGGTACTCATCATTGGAATATATCTTGGGGGTATACTCCACAGGTTGATACTCTTTATAGAACGTATACCCAAGGTGTTTATAATAATCATACCAATACTTATAGCGAAGCCTAGCTTCTACAGAGTTAGCGTCTGTTACTGTTTCTAGAATTACTACATCTAGCTGTTTGTATTCTTTTCGTAATAGTTTGTAGCTATTGTTTCTAGACTTAGCTAATCGAAGTACCCTAGCTGCAGTAGTTAAAGCATCAGTACTACGCACTAAGTATACTCTTTTGTTTCTAGAGTTAACTAACCCTAGAATACAACTTACCCCTGACAGGCTATATAGTTCTTTAATTAGCTTCATAGTACTCAATTACAGTTGTTAAGTAAAACTATCTATTACTTCCTACAATTAGCTATACCGATCTAATTCTTTTCAGTACTTATCTTCACCTACTAGACTAACTCAGCTCCGCAAATCGAGTTTTAGACAGTTTCAGAGGAGAGGGGGGGGATAGGGAGAGGGGAGGTATTGTTTCTAGAGTAGGAGCTGGAAAATGTTCGTGGGTGCTATACTCTCGTCGACTGCAGTCCAGAAGTAACACCCCCCCCCTACCTCATACCTCAATGATATCCACCACTTACTATACACCACTACTATTTACCAATGATATCAACAGCTTATACCTAGCTACTTAATCTTGATAATGATTATCAGAATTGTTTTTATATCTATTGGATTTGTTTAGACTTAATCAGATCCGTTGATTGATATTGATTCTAGCCCTCATTGTCAATCTTACCTTTCCCCTATTGTGTCAGACACTACCGAGTCTCAGCTGACACTGAACTGTTTAAATTTAGTCCCGTTAACTGAATCGGTTTAGTGCCCGGGAGGAGTAGGGTCGACTTTCTGTATATAATGATACAAGAGCGGCGGGTGAGCTACGCTTTACAGGTAGACGGGAAGGGGATGAAATAGCGTGATTCTTCCCTCCTCTCTTTTTTTTTCCCACAATCTCCCCAGCTTAACCCTTTTTCCTCCCCGTGTCTCAACTGACACAATTGTGGAAAAAACCCGGATCGACGATGCTGGAATTGTAACGCAGCGATGAAGGGCACGACGCCCCGAGCTAAAGCACGAAGCGCACCCTAGAGGTTGCAGATAGCCCTTCGGGCCTGGGTATTAAGATCCGACGAAGCAAGCGCTGCGGCAGGTAAGGGGATGCAAGCTTAACGGTTACTGCCTTAAATGGAAGCCGTTGAAAAGAAAACCAGCGCAACCCGCGTACGAGCAAGGCAAGAGCCTGCAGCGAAGCGGAAGTCAAATAGCCCGCACATGATCGAAGGGCACGGATAGAATCAGTGTAACACTGGCATATATCCCTGCAGGTAGGTGTCCGGGAAGATTGAGTGTCTGTGTTCGCAGTGACACACTGAAGAGGCGAAAGCCGAAACACTCAACGAGGTACGTTATGAATAACGATGATAAGATTCGAAAGATTAAAGAGAAGATGGACAAGCTGGCATCTAAGGGGCGAGATTTACAGTATAAACGTGATCAGCTGCAATTTAAATGGGAAGAGTTAAGCGATAAGCTTAGAGAACTTGGAATGCCTGTAGATTATGATTGGTACGATGCCCAGTCTTAACAAAGAGGGATAATAACATGCTTAAACTAATTAAGGTGAGCGTTAACAAAGATTCTTATTATGTTAGCATTTACACTAAAGTAAACAAATTCGGATAGGAATCTGAACGCTATCACTTGCATCGGGATGCCTCTAATGCCTCACAGGTTAACGATGCCCATGCCACTGAGATTGTTAAGAGAATTGCTAAGCATGTGAATTCTATTGAGATTCAAGAGGCGGCCTAATGGAATATCTAGGAATCTTTCTAATTATAGTAGGAATTACAATAATTACAAGAGGTTAGTATGTCAATTCAAGAAATTGAGAATGAGATTTCCTTTGTAAAACGGCAACTTGCCCGCCGCGATCTTCCGCAGTGCAAGGTGATCGACTTAACTATTCTACTGATTGAATTGCAGTCTAGCTTAATTCATAAGCTAAAGGAGTTTAAGTATGCAGCTTAATAAAGTGTTTGACTTTGTAGTAACCCTTCTAATCGCTTCGCTTGCCTTTGGCAGTCTGCTTGCCGTCGCCATGCTTATCGGAGCAGCGTCTACCTTAATTGGAGGTTAACATGAACGAAAAAGAACTGTCAACTAAAGAAATTGATGATTTGTTTGAAGCGCTTGATACTGCAATTAATGAGATTGAGTCAAGCGATAATAACTCTAAGTGATCTTTTTTTGTATCTTAATACCTGACCAAAGAGGTTAACTATATGAATACTAACACGATGCATTATTTTATTCTCTCCGCTGAACTGAGTACCCGTCCGGGCCTTACCAATGCCGCTAATACGCAGGATCTTAGGGACAAGCTTAGCCGCATGGGATACCCCTTCACGGAAGCGGAAGGTTTCTATAACGGCTCTAAAGAAGTGTCCTTTGTTGTTGGTTGCACCTTTGCCGATGTCGGCAAGCTTAGGCAGGGCATTATGTCTCTTGCGGAATCTTATGGACAGGAGTCAATTGCTTATGTCGACAATGAATCCCGCTTGACTCTTGAATACCCTAATGGTATCCGCGAGTATATCGGCAAGCTCGAACTTGATGATAAGGCGCTTGACTTTTATACTAAGATTAATGGTAACAAGTATTCCGCTAAGTGAAAGGATTGGAATATGAAGTCAATTAAAAAAATTAAGTTCACCGCCAAGCTTTTTACCGAAGGCTCATGGGGCACCCGCAGCATTGCCGGCAAGCATCCTTGCACCATGGAACTTTTCGGCGGTACCGTATCCACCGACGGCCATCGGAAATATTATCAAATTGAGTTTGTTGCCGGGAAGGATGGCTGTGTTGGCGTAGAACATATCGGTCTCACAGTTAACGAAAATAATGAATTGGTCGACTATGATGGGGTCTTTAGTATTCCTTTGGAAGGTATCAAGTTGATTGAATCTGTTGGTATTATCGTATCGGATGATTTTCGGTAAGAGGATTTTATGAAGAAGATTAACACTAAAGCTTGCCCTCTTATGCAAAAGCTAGTTGATATCGTCCTAACCGTCCTAATCGCCTCTATAGCCTTTGGAAGCTTAGTTTCAGTAGTTGTGATTATGGGTGCTATATCCCGCGCTCTTAACTGATTAAGGAGATTATTTATGAATAACAATGTGATGCATCATTTTATTGTGTCTGCTGAAAAGTCTAATCGTCCGAGCATGGTTAACTCCGCCAACACTAAAGAGTTGACCCTAAAGCTTTCTGAGCTTGGATATCCCTTTACTCAAGCACAAGGATGCTATAACGGAACTACCGAAGTATCCTTTATCGTCGCTTGTCAATTCAAGGATATGCCTAAGCTGAAACGTGAATTGCTTGCAATTGCCGATAGTTATGCTCAAGATTGTATCGCATATGTGGATAATGAATCACGCTTGACGTTGGAATATAGCAATGGTATCAGTGAGTATATCGGTAAGTTGTCTGTTGACAACGAAGCGAGCGACGCATATACAAGCGTCAATGGAATGAAGTATAGCGCTAAGTAAAAGGACTAAACAATATGAAGACTTATAAAAAGATTGACCTATTCTTTAATGGGGACTATCTCTGTTCTACGAATCAGTCTAAAACATTGAAAGATGCAAGAAAAAAATACGTTGAGTCTCTAGAACATAGGGGCCATACGCTTGGAAAGATATCCTTCCTTGAAGAGTATATTCTAAAACATAGTACATTGATCAAGTGTAAGTTTTCGAAATGAGGATTATATGAAAAAAATTAAACGCGAAGTTATTGACCTTGTCCCTGTTGGCCTTTGGCTTGTGTCCTTTGACCGGATATGGGATATTAACGAAGAGACTGGCCATGAGCGGATTAGTGATATTGAGCCCATGGAATTGAAACGAGTTACCTCCAAGAGTTACCTTAGCCTGTGTGAAGACGTGGTTAATAAGGATATTAATTGGAATACCGACCATGTGAACGACGATACTCATGATTTTAGGCCGCGCTTGTTTAAGACTAAGAAAGAAGCACTTGAACATATCAAGTATACAGTGAATCGGTTTAAGAATCCCCAGCCATGGGAATCTTTTATTAAGTTCTAAAGGAGTTAATATGCGAACGTTTGAAATTATCGAATGGGTAACGCTAGCGAGCGGCGATACTGTACGACGGGTAAAGGAGACTCGGGAGTTTAATAACCTTAGACATGCAATGACCGTCCTTACTTATGAGTGTTATGCTCCATCAATGATTGACTATCGTATCACTAACAATGAGTTAGTTGCTTTTAATGTTGACACTCCCGATGTGAAATTGTACATCATCCGGGAATACAAGGAGATTTAATATGTCGAACGACAATACCTATAACGGATGAGCTAACTGGGAAACTTGGAATGTAGCCCTTTGGATTGATAACGATGAATTCCTTTATGGAGCCGCACGAATGTTCCGACATAAGTTTAGGCCTTATAAAGAATTTGTGGAATACATGAAAAGCTTTGATTCAGAAATCGGGGAAATCCGTTTGCAAACTCCGGATGGCGTTGCATGGAATGATTCAGGGCTGGACACCGATGAATTGGATAAGATGATTCAAGATCTTTGAATAGTTGAGTCGAAAGATCGAAGATATTGACACAAACATTGAGGATCTTTAATATGACACGTTACCAAGTGTATGTAGAGAATGAACCGATGCAAGATTTTACTAACATCGATTCAGCTATTGATTATGCATCTAGTCATGTGTATTTAGATCCTAAGTTAGGACGCGCTGTAAAGTTTGAACTAGAAAATAATAAGTCGGTTAAGTATAGCTATGGGTTTAAAAGTGTAGAACTAAAGCCCATTGAAAATTAGTCCCGCGCACGGAAGCACTAGAAGTTGCGGAGAGTTTTTAACCGGGCTGTATCCCCTTCCTCTTATAAAGGATAGAAAGGGTAGTTGGTAACACGTGGGTTCAAATCCCACCAGCCCGACCATTTTATTTATGATTGAATACCAATACAAATGCCCTAAATGTAATAAAACCATTACATTAGGGAGCAGACACAACTACTATAAGTGCCCCTATTGTAAAAAAGCTAAGATGTATATTGTCAAGTAAAGGAGTAAGTATGTACGTTATTAAAGCCCTATTCCGAGTAGATCCTAATGCCTACACTGTACAGGAATTTGTCCTTAATAAGGAAAGTCAATGGGTAATCGCCACTGGGGATGCTATTATGTTCTATAATGTTGAAAGCGCAGTGAATTTTGCTAAGGGTTCTAAAATTATAGAAAGTCTATCTAGACTCGGATCGGGATCAATGCCTTATATCGTCGGGCCGCGCGGCGGGAAGTATTCAATCTTTACCGGGAGACTTTTAAAATGAGCGGGGAAAAAGAATTTATTTATGAATATGAGCACTATGTAAAGACTATGCCCTATAGCGAAGTGATGATGCATATGAAGCTGACAGGTACTAAATGTCGTATCAGCTTTCAAGGTGTATCAGTTAAAGTGTGACCAGATATTGACCGTGGTGGATACGTTACTGTAACTCCCAGCGAAGCTGGCCTACATTGGGACGACGAAGAGAATCGGTATTACTTTCGTAAGGAGTGAATATGTTTAAATCTATTAACGTTGAAAAGAAGTTTTCGAAACTGAATAAAGAGCTTAAGAATGAATACGGAAGTAAGGCGGTTCAGGCCATCTTCAATGGAGATCAATACGGCGCCGAACATTACTCAAGGAGGGGAGCTAAAGGATTTTCCTTTAGCGTCCCTTACCGTCCGCGCTTGCGTATTTTTAAATCATCTAGCGGCAAGCTTGTGTTTAACCCTTATACCGGTCATGGTACTAGCTATGATTGGTATTCTATTGCCCAAGTGTTTAATGGTAAATTGATTCTAAATACTTATCGTTATAGCGTTACCACTAATAAACATATCCAGGAACTACATTCCCTCTTTAATCAACTCGGTCTGAAGTATCAGACCATTGAAGCACCTAGAGGATTGCAGGACCTAGATCAAGCAATGCGTTCTAACACTCTCGCGCTTTACGGTTAAAGTTCCTAGAACCGACTCAGCTAACTATGACTTGATCTTTGAACATAACTACGCTATGTATATGGCGGATGCGTTCAATATCAAGCCTATGTTTCTAATGATCTATACGGAGAATTGAATCATAAGAATCGAGGATCAGTATGTCTGGCTGCAGGCCGCTTACTAGGGAAGAATCGGATAAAGTTTTATCTCTGCTTAAAACACAGCGAGATAAGACTTTGTTCATTCTTGGTATTAAATCAGGATTTCGTATCTCCGAATTGTTGACTATCCGAGTCAGGGATATTATCCAGAATGATCAGGTAGTTAATAGAATCAAGGTGTCTAGGATGTACATGAAAGCTAACAGGACAAGAGAAGTAGCTCTTAATCCCGTTGCTAAAGAATACATTCTGGAGTTGATTCTTCGGGACAAGTTGGAACCGAATCATTATCTATTCCGCTCTAGGAAAGGAGACAACAAGCCTATCACGCGGGTACAAGCTTGGTATGTGCTGAAGCAGGCATTCAACACGGCAGGGCTACTCGGGACTACTGGTACACATTCCATGCGAAAGTCCTTCGGCATGAATGTCTATAGGGCTTTAGGTAATGATCTAGTAGCCACGCAGAAAGCGTTGGGCCATTCGGACATTGGCTCTACTATTGCATATCTTCCCACGGACGACGAGGAGATTGACAAGGTGATTGTAAATCTGTAGTATAGAACTGCTACGTATATAGATGTTCAGTGACGAGCAGACACAACGTGTCCTTGTCGCCGGAAGTCCGGACCGTAGCAAAGCAGTAGGTAGTTTAATAGGTTAAAACACCGGAAGGAGACTGCAGGTTCAACTCCTGTCCTACTGCTTATTAATTTATCCTATCGTTAAAAATTAGTCCCGGCAAAAACAAGGGCATGATTTGGGGCGGGTTTAAAAGACTTGCCCCTTTTTATTTCTTGACGCCCGCTGAAGCCTTTTGTATAGAAGGGCTATGAAAATCCTAATTGTAGAAGATGACGATGCTATTTGTCAAACACTGAAATTAATCGTGCAGATGAACGCTCACTTTGCCGAATGCGCTATGACGATTAAAGATGCAAAAAGGTTGTTGACTGAAAATCAATACGATGCTATATGCCTAGATCTATTGATTCAAGGTGAAATGTCAACAGATCTTTTAAAATTAAAAGGGAAATCAAAAGCAATAGTGCTGTCCGCTTGGCATCAAGCTCCGGCTATTGCAGCTGAGTACTCTCTTGATTTGATAAAAAAACCATTCGATATCGAAGAGCTTGAAAAAAAGCTGTTGACAAAAGACACTGACCTGAACTAATACAGAACGCGCTGCAATAACGCAGTACTAAAGGAGAACGTAAAAATGAGTCCTATTCTTGACGGTAATAAAATTAAACAGATCACGAACGCTACGCCGACCGCAGAGGTTACTATGATGAGCCTTGCGCTTCGTCAGCGTATGCGCCCATATTCTAACTTGAGGCAGGCCAAGATGCAATTGATTCGAGAAGGCGCAAAAGTTGTAGACAAAGAATTTGTCCAATTTTGGAAAGAACTTGAAGATGCAGATGTCGGCAGTCTCGTATATGGTAAAACTGGGCAGCCTGAGAAGTTTCAATGGTACTACAATCTCAAGACGATCGCTCGCGCAGCGATTGAGGGTAAGCCGATTAACACTGAAAAGCTTCCCGACGTAGAAAAGAAGATGGCTAGAACTGCGAGAGCCAAGCTAGAGGCCAAGCCACGCAGGAAGTCCACGGTACAGGTTACGCTGACACGTAGCGAGCTGAACTTGTTCAATAAGCTACTGAACAAGATCAGTAAATAAAAGCCGCTTGCTTATGACTGAATGCCCCGGTAGGATGCTTCTTGCCGGGGCTTTTTATTTGAAAACGTTAACTTCGCATATCCATCTTTCATACTCTAGGAGGATCTAGTATGATTAAATATTCAATTCGATACCTTTTCTGTAATTCTATCGCAGATCAGCTGTGGGATATCTACGATGAGTCTGAAGCTAGACCTTTTAGCAGTGCTGCTTCTAGTCCTATCGAGATTCTCGCTGATCTAATGTCAGCTAACTATTTGAACTTAGATGGTAGCTATGAGTATGTTGATCATCGTCACCATGCTACGGTGATTGACTCAGTGACCCGTAAACCTATCCTTCACCTTGAGGAGGTCTGATGTTTCTTCCAATTCTCGCTGTAGCGAGTCTCTATTGTCTATTCACTGGCTCTATTGGAATTGGAATTCTTCTAGCTTGCGTTGTGGCTTTTGTTCAGTGGACCTTCGAATAGTCCTGTATCAATTCATAAGTATATAGACATTTAGTTTTTTATGTCTTACGCTGATACTTATGTATTTGAGTATATCATAAACCAAAGGAGAAGTCAATGCGTGCAGTTTATATTCTTACTTTGTCTACGTTCGTTTTCGGGTGCACCCCGATAACTCCGCAAATGATTGCAGGCAAGAACGAATGCAAGGCAGTGAGCAGCCTAGACTCTATTGAGGTTGACTGTGGAAGCTATACCTACTCAATCCCTAAACCTAAAGATGGAAAGGATGGTAAAGACGGTGCAGACGGAACTAACGGGCAGGATGCGGCGGCTAGCCAATACGATATTGTCTCTGTACTTGACCCATGCGGAGACACTGCTAATGTGGTTGATGAGGTTCTCCTGAAGCTTCGGAACGGTCAAACCCTAGCTAGCTTTAGTGATTCTAGTGGTGGATCTAATACCCGGTTCAGTCTCATCGGCCCCGGAAACTACGTCACGACCGACGGCAGCAACTGTTACTTTACGATTGACGCTGACGGTAATATGATCAATGATCATAGGAGTTGAGTATGAAAAAGATACCATTTGAACACAAGGATATGACCTACACCATCATCACTTTAGGTGATGTTGTAACTAGTGGGATCAGTCTACGGAAGATTCGATGGATG
>Ga0213919_1000043_pt1 | contig 83100 bp, 125 predicted proteins | sample McNCre317MG_FD_161056 | JGI IMG/M metagenome (GOLD analysis project Ga0213919, IMG submission 161056) | Freshwater microbial communities from McNutts Creek, Athens, Georgia, United States - 3-17 MG | ecosystem: Environmental > Aquatic > Freshwater > Creek | place: USA: Georgia | collected...
GCGGGGGGAGGGGGCGGAGGTGGCGGCGGGGGTTTCGGGATCGGCTTCGAGCAGTCGCCGTTCGGATGTGCAGCGATCAGCGTGCCGTCTTTGCAGTACGTGGCATGCGCGGTGCCCACGGACGCCATGAGCAGAGCGAGCGCCGCGAGTCTTTGTTTGTGCATGATGGGTTCCTCCTAGCAGTTGCCAGACAGTTGGAGAACGTCAGCCGAGCGCAGCTCCCTTGAGCTTTGCCATGGCGCGGACGCGGAAACGAACACCTGCGGGCTTGACCCACGCGGGTTTGGACGCAACGGCCTTGACCTCGACGCCGCCGAAGCCCTTGACGAGTTGGCCCTTCTTGATGGCCGGCATCTTCTTCGCCGGAGTCCGCTTCAGCGTGATCTTCAGCAGACCCGGCAGCAGGAACGTCTCGACGGACTTCGGCGCGAGCGAGCGCATCAGCAGCCGCTCTTGCGCGTTGAGGAACGCGACGACATCACGGCGCTCCCAGTCCAGTTCGTCCACGTAGTGCTGGATCAACTGGCTCTTGTTCAGCAGCGTCTTCAACGGCTTGACCGCCTCGGTCGCTGCCTTCTTGGCGCGCTTGACGACGGTCTTCACCTTCTTCACGGCGACACGTGCGGTAGCCTTGCTGGCGGTCTTGACCAGGGGCTTCGATTTGGCTTTCTTCTTCAACATGGGATGTTCCTTCAAGGATGGACGATGGTGCCGGCTGTCGGGATCGAACTGACGACCTTCCGCTTACAAGGCGGGTGCTCTACCAACTGAGCTAAGCCGGCGATGCACGAACTGTGCGATACGAAATTAGCTGGCGCAGCGCCAACCGTGTTTTACTCGTGTTTTCTCGTGGTTTGTCCTTTCAGGTACGTTGTTGGAGGAACCGGCCGAATGCTTGCAGCGTCGCCAAGTTGTGCTGGACGTCCCGCGCTGCCGTGTGCGCAGCATCGTCAACGTCTCTGCCCGTACCCAGCGGGAGCTTGCGGTATAGCGTGCGCAGGTCCAGTTCGGCCTTATGCTTCCACAGGTCCTTCTTGGCAAGGAACTGGTCACTGAGGGTCGCCAACACCGAGTAGTCGAAGCTCGACTTGTTGATCCACAGTTCGTCCAGCGGGAACGCCAGTTCACGAAGGTCCGCAAGCACCGAACCCGGCGGTGCGGCATCCGCGCAGTTGAGCCTTGCGTTCAGGTCTTCGTACTTGCCGAGGGCCCAGGTGACGGTGTTCGGGTCGATGAAGCGGCCTGCTGCCACCTGCGGCCAGATTTCGATGTGCCACAGCCACGTTTGCGCGCTGTGGGCCCTGTAGTAGGCGTCAACATCGGCGACGAGCAGCGCGACTTCGTACACCACCGCGTTGGGACGCACAGCGAGGGTTTCACAGTCCACGGTGCCGATCTTGAGCACGGTCTGCACGGGCTCCGTCTCGTAGACGACTCCCGGGTGATCCCCGTTCTTCAGCGTGATTGGCGTAACCATCAGCCGAACGCCTTGGGCAGCAGTTGGACCACGCGCATACCGAAGTACGCGATGCCGCCGAGGCAGAAGCCGACGGCGATAGCTTGACGCAGGGTCAAGCTCGAAAGGAAGCGTTTCATACGTTCTCCAATGACGAACGGGCCAGGGTCTGTCTTAGCACCCTGGCCCGTGGTTCTCGATCAGCGCTTGCGCTTGCTCGCGGCCACCGGGATCGCCGCCGGCGACGCGGCCGGCAGCACCGGCATCGGCGACGGTGCCGTGGTGGACACGGCTTTCGCCTTCTTGCCGGGTTTCGGCATCTTCACCTTGGCCTTGGCCGCGCGCTTCTCGTCACGCGCCTGCTTGTCCGCGATCTTGGCGCGCAGCCGGAGTTCGATGCGCGCGAGCGCTTCGCCGTGCAGGCTCCGCAGCAGCGAGTGCACGCCGGACTCGACGTCCTGGAGATTCATGGCTGCCATGGCCTTGTCCAGCGCTTCTTTCAGCTTCTCGACGGTCTTCGCGTCGTCGAACTTGGTGGCCTGCTTCTCCACGGTGGCCGCCGCTGTGCGCAGCGTCTTGACCATCGAGGCCAGCGTCTTCTTCATGTTCTTCGTCGTTGCCATTGTCATCAGTCCTTCTTGAGGTTTTCGCGGCTTTTGATCCCGGAGCCGCGAAATGCCGGGTTCTGGTACAGAAAGTGTCGCACTTCTGATCCCAGGTGAGCGAATGAGTTGCCTTCCACGTGGATGTGCAGCGTGCTGGTGTCTCGCACGATGGAGAGCCCGCTTCTGGTGTCCCACCGGTCCACGACGGTGATCGTCGAGAATTCGCCGAGGTCGGTGAGGTTGACGATGGCGTCGAGCACGGCGTTCACCGTGTAGAACCGGCGTACGCCTCGGTGAGCCAGATGTATGGGGACCGCGTTCACGGTCATGGCGTAGCGCATGCCGTAGTCGAACTGCTTGGCGATCAGCAGCAGGCTGCCGACGATGATCGCGGCGTACCCGAGAATCAGATACCAAGGCATGTTCGCACTCCGTTGCTGAGACACAGATAAACGATGGCGGCAACCAGCACGAGGTACACCGCGTAGGCGAGCCCCACGTGTACCGCCATCTGCTCGCGGTCCAGCGGCAGGATGGCCTTGCGACCGTACAGCGCAGCACGCCACACGGATACGAGGCGGAAGAGAAAGAACACGGCGATCAGCAACGCTGAGGCCCAGGTGAGAACTTGGTGCATGTGACCCTCGAATGTGGAAGAGCCCGAGTCGGGTATTCCGATTCGGACATACGTTGATCGAAGCCGAACTTGACCCAGGGACTGGCGTCTTCGACTGCGGAACACGCGGCATCGGACGCTTCCATGCTCACGCCCTGAGCGGCGCAGTACATGGCGGCGAGGGCGCGGCCCAACGCGACTTGCTGTTGCGGCGTCGCCACCGCTCAGTCCCCCTTGGTTTCCAGTTCGACGGTGAACTGGAGTTCGCAGCCGCCCGTCTGCGACATCCGAGTGAAGAAGTCGCGGTCGGGCACCGCGCCCGCGATGAGCACGAGGGCTCGCTGGTGCATGGTGTCGGCCACGTCCTTGGAGACGACAGTGACGACGGAGGGCGCGTTCGTCGTGTGCACAGCCATCATGATCTGATGCGCCCGTCGCGCGTCCACGGCGAAGCACTCGTTCAGGACTTCCGTGACGAACCTCGGGTTCGTGGAGCCGTCGTTGTGCAGCAGCACTGCGTACATGGGCGGCTTGGCCGGGGTTTCCTCGCGCACGGTGTCGAGTACCGGCGGACGGTCGATCACGGTGGTGTCACCGGGCACGGCGTTGCCGAAGATGCGTTCTGCGTTCATGATGATCCTCAATCGTTCTCGACCGTCAGGCCGAAGTGTTGAACAGTGTGACGAAAGTCCTTCTTGGAGCACCCGAGCAGAATGGCTCGGAGCACACGCTCTTGGTGCTCCATTTGGGCCTTCAGCTTCTCCAGTTCCCCGGCATGGTAGTCCGGGCACGAAGTCAGCAGGTGATCGACGATCGGCCCACGGTCGTCGAGGTCCACGCGGTTGTCGCCGCGCAGTGATCTGATTAGCGTTGTTGCCATGGCCTCACCATGTGGTTGAGACGAAGAACAGAATCTCGTCGGCGTACCGACGAAGACGAAAGCGAAAACCCGTAGCCAGCGGCGGCTCCCTTGGTGGCGGTTTGCCGCCGGCAGCTACGAGTTCGGCGTCGCGGCGTGCCTGCTCGGCGAGCTTGGTGTCAGCGGCAGCTTTCGCCACCAGGTCTTCCCACACCCAACACCCTTCGTGCGTGAACGGGAAGCTCCGTGGCGCACGGGTGATACCAGTGACTTCGGTGAGCCCGTCCATCGCACGTTGCACGTCACGCTGCGTCAGCGCGTTGCGGTCGTACTTGATTTCCGCACTGTGCGTGCTCCCGGGTATCACGCGGTTGTCGTTGTCGTACCGAGCCTGGAACCTTCGACGAATCGGTCGAACTCCGGTGCGGTGTCCGAGTCGTGCTTCGAGCACGGCGGTGACCTCCTCGACGGTCAACGGCTTTGCCATCGCCCGTACATCGTCAGCGGTCTTCGGCCTCGACGGCGGTACGTCGATCACCGGGCGTGGACCACTGTTCTTTCTTGTCAGCTTGCGCATGATTCTCCTTGTCGCTGGAATTTCCAAGTTGCATTGTCTTCCGGGTTTCCAGCATTGACCCGTCGGCAACCACAGTTTACCACAGTCCGGCTACCGTAGCAAACCGAACTTGGTGAGAATCGCCAGGGCTCTGCCGTAGTCACACCCGGTATCTGAGCGGAACGTCAGCAGGTAACGGTCGGATTCCGAAGCGCCCATGTTGAAGTCGTGGTACACGTCGGTGTTGAACAGGATCGCCCCGTCTTCCACGCAGAACGTCCGGGTGCATGCCGGCTCGCGTAGCCCCGGCGTGTTCAACTCCAGTTCACGGGAGACCACGAGGTCGCCACGCTTGAGGTTCACACGGGGCGCATCCGACATGGTGGCTTCGGCGTACCACGAGGTCCGGCAGTCGTTGACGGAGCCCGTGCTGAGCACGTAGTTGATGCCCATGCGGAGACTGCCGCCGTCTTTGTGCGGACGGTAGTAGTAGCCCGGCGAGGTCACGAACAACTGCACGAACTTCGGTACGAGTCCGAACTCCCGACCACCAGGGATCTCCGCGATCATCGCTGAGGCCACATCGTCCGGGTACGAGAACTTGCGGAAGCCCGGCCGTTCGTATTTCAACGTGCGAGGCCCAGCAGCGAGTTCACGGATCACGTGCTCTCGTTCATGGTGGAACACACGGTAGTATGAGTCAGAGGTCATGATGTCTCCTTAAGCGATGCGTGCTCTGAACCAGGCCATCGCGTCTTTCATGTACTGCACACGAGCAGCACGAAGTTCCGGGTCGCCCCGGTCGGACACGTAGATCACAGGGCCGTTCTCCATTTCGATCTGCAACACGTGGATGCTGACACACAGCCACGAGAGGCCGAACAGGTAGCGTCCATCCGTGTACGTGCAGACTCGACCCTCTCTCCAGTACCGAAGCCCTCGGTACGCGGCCACGAGTTGTGCGCGCAGCACGCGCCAGGGCCGGATCATGTAGTAACCGTCCGGGATCGCCGGTACGTGCTTCACTGCCATACGTTGCTCCTCAGGTGATGACTGGAATCGGGTCGGCCTCTCGAATCTCGATGCGCACGACTTCGCGGATGGAAACCCGCTCGCCTTGAATGCTCTTGCGCGTAGCCACCGAGAACCGACGCGAGAACGGCAGTTCCAGAGGCGTCCACGACTCGGCGGCGATGGCAGCCACCGTCTTGGGCAACAGCGTGGCGCACACTTTGGGGTGCACCGTTTTGAGCAACTCGTCCAGGGTGATGCCCCGGGGTCGCCTGTACTCCACCACCCGGGAATCGCTCTCGCCCTCTTCTTCGTCGCCGAAGACTACGCGGTCCACGTTCAGTTCGATGATGATGCGCATGTTCAGGCCCTCCGAGCCAGTTGGATTTCACGAGCGCGGTCAGCCACTCGCTTCTGCCTGAGCTTCAGAGCTTTGCGCTCCGCCGCGTCGAAGTCCTTGCGACGGAACTTGCCGAGCACGCCGACTCGGATGTGCACTGGAGCCTGCTTGCGATGCACGCCGTGGACCACGAAATGAAAGCGTATGCCCTCGGGCGTCACGCGGTCCACGAGCGTGACGCCGGCGTCGGGCTTGCACTTGCAGTCGTACACCGGACGGTGCTTCTCTGCGTGTGCGGTTGCCGCGTCGAATGCCGGTTGCACGCCTCCGTACTTGGAGTCCGAGAAGAAGGCGTTGTGCTCGGGTGCAGCCTTGAACCGGACTTGCCAGCCGTTGAACTTCTCGGAAGTCACGCGGCTGACGTTCGTTGGTATTGAGAACCATTCGCTGCCCACGCGGAGCTTGCGGTAACGAACGGCGATCACAGCCAGGCCTCCGCCAGCGCCAGGGTTTCGTAGAGCGCGGGTATGCCCTTCTCGCCGGCGAACGCCGTGAACGTCCTGCTGTTGGTGTCCACGCGGATGCTGATGTACCGCAGAGAGGCAGACGACGACGGCCACTGTTCCGTGCTGGACAGCCGGCGCACGACTTCCGCGAAGTGGTGCAGTAGGTCTAGGGGCAGCCAGCGATTATCCGAGGCTGCGATCTTCAGCGGAGCCAGCAGCGTTTGCAATTCGCAATCGTGCAACAGCCGTTGAAAGTCCCGCTCGGTCATGGCTTCTTCGAGCTTCGTCGCGGTGGTCACCGGGCTGCCATTGCGTAGCCCTTCGTAGTAAGCGTAGACCTCATCGCGGGTGCGTGTCTCGCCCTCGACCAGGTGGAAGTGCGACTCGACGAGAATCGCAATCGGATCAGCGTTTGCCATGATGGCCTTTCAGCAAGAGAACAGGTAGTGGAAATTACCCGGATGGTCCGGGCACGGATGCGGGTTGGCCTCGCCGGAACGGAACGTCGCATCACTCGACGGCGCCCACTGCGACCTCACACCTGTCGGGTGCTCGGTGTTGAGCCGCACGGTGGCCTCTTCGGGTTTCAGACACGTGCACACGCTGGCGTAGCACAGCCCGACGGAGTACGCTTCAAACTCCATGAACGCCTCCGCAACGGTGGATCACGGAGTTCAGGAGCCCTGGCGCCGGCGTGAACCCATGCCGGACGTACCACGCACACAGTTCTTCCGTGCTCGGGTTCCCAACTCCGTAGCTGTTGATCGGACACCAAATGCCTGCGTTGTGCGCCGTGGCAAGTCCGATCACGGTGGTCAGCAGGTTCGAGCCGATGCCCTGACGGCGTGAGCCATGCGGTACGATGATCCGGTTGAAGAACCAGATGGGGCGGCTCCAGAACGGGTCTTCGAGGTCCAAGGGGAAGCCGAGTTCGGCATTCGATTGGTACACGCGCGTGGCGTCTTCACGGCCCGTCGTGTACACCGTGAGGTCGGCCGACGCGATGTGCGCGACACCGACTTTGACGTACGCGGAGACGCTGCGGTCTACGACAGAGGCGACGACTTTCATTGGATGCTCCCGAACGTCGCGGCCAAGAACGACAGCACATCGGCCTTGGCGCGTTCACGTGACTCCGGGTGGCCGCCTGCATGCCGCGTTGCCGGAGTCATGCACGCACGCAGGTACTCTTGCAACTCGTTGCCCCGGTACTGCTGGCCGGTCTTCCAGTTCACCGAAGTGCCGTAGGCGACATCGGTTTCCGTCGTGCAGTCCGTCATGGACTGCGCACGGAACTCGTGGTACGGCCCGAGAGCATCGAAGCCGTGGCCGGCGCCTGGGTACGTGACGAGCTTGAACCCGGCCTTGGGGTAGTATTTGCGCACGAGGTCTGCGCAGTGCTCGTTCGGCGTCCAGTCGTCGGCGTCCCCGTTGAGCATGAGCACCGGCGCGTCGTTGCGGTTGCGGGAGTCCACAATCGCCGACGAGCACGAGAAGTACAGCGGAATGTGCGCGACGAACTTGCGCGTGGTCACCGCCTCGGCGAATCGGTTGATCCACGTGAGGTACGCGACGGACGCGCCGCGCGAGAAGCCCATGATGGCGATGCGCTTCGCGTCAATCCGGGGGTGCGTCGCCAGCAGATCGAGAGCCTTCAGCGCGTCCACCGTCTGCGACGCCACGGACACGGAGAAGAAGTTGCCCGTGTACGTGTCACGCACGCCACGGCCCGTGTAGGTGTCGATCACGAACGCAGCGATGCCAGCAGCGTTCAGCGTGTCGGCCCACACGCGGAAGTCTTTGCGCAGCACGCCGTCGCTGCCGTGAACGATGATCACGGCGGGCACCTTCTGGCCGTCAGCGACCACCGGCATCTTCAACGTGCCGTGCACGACGACGGGTTCACGCTGCGGGTACCGGAGTGCCTGGAAGTCCGGCACCGAGAACGAGTTGAAGTAGATGCGGCCTGCGGACTCCGCGTCGAGCGCCGTGACCGGAGCAGTTGCCGGCGCGGGAGCCAGTTCGGGTTCGACGGCGTGTGCCATCACGGATGCCAGTGCAAGCACCAGCGACATGAGAATGCGGTTCATAGCGGCCCTTCGTAGCCAAGGTGGATGGTGGTGGCCCACTCTGAGTGGGAGATTCGGAGTTGCTGTTGCGTCAGCGCAGCGAGGTCGCGCACGCTCGGCTCACGTGTGGTCACGGCGTCCCCGAGCATCAGCGCGGTACGAACTCGGTGGAGTTCGACACACAGGGGTTTGAAGCCCGGTGGTTTCACGGCGCGCAGCTTCTGTTCTTCGGCCGCGAGCGCGATTGCCAGCGCGCAGACGATCAGGCCCTTGCGCGCCGGCGTTACCGGTGGCCGGTGATCTTCGCGTTCGAGCCAGGCGCGAAGTTGGGTTTCGTGCAGTTCCAGGTACGGCGTGCCCGAGTTCACGTACACGTTGAGCATCGGCCCTACGAAGCAGATGCGGATGTCAGCCCTGGTGCCGTAGTGCATCAACAGCCACGTGTACAGTTGGGTAAGCAACTCGCTCATGGTGCCTCCACAGTGAATCGGGCTTCACGCTTCAACAGCCGGAACAACTCGAACGCGAACTCTTGCTTGGACACGGCAGCCGTGCACGAGAGCAACAGGTGCAGCCCGGTGCATTCTTCACCATGGACCACCACGGGCTCGTTGAGCACAGTGTTCGCGTAAGCGAGGTCGAACAGCGCGTCGTAGTCGAAATCGTACACGAGGCGCCCGGCGGAGAACTCGGGCTTCACTGCGAAGCTCAGCGTGCGGTACAGCCCGTTCATGATCGCGTGCTCGATGTTTGCGCGCGGCACCGTCGTCGCCACGTAGCTGGACATGGGTTTGCCTGCCAACGTGTGATGCCACCAGCGTGCGTCGAACTTCCCTTTGTTCACGGTGACCGTGATCTTCATCGTCATCTCCTTTTGTGAGCGCCAGTGCGCTGCTCCTTAAGCTCGTCGTCTGACAGGTACTGAATGCCGCCCTTGTTATACGCCTGCCCCGTGCGAGCGGCCAGTGCTTTCTTCTCGGCACGCAGCGGATCGACCACGGGTTTCACCGCGACGCCCATTGATCTGGAACCGACGACGAGCTTGGCTTTTGTCGCTGCCAAGTCGTCGTCGGGCTCCACGCTCGCAGCGACCACGGTGATGCCCTTCGCTTTCGCACCGCGTTCCAACGGACGGTCGTGCTTCGCTAGTAGTTGAGCCCACGAGTCAGCGAGTTCACGCTGCTTCGCATTGGGCTTCTGCTTCTTGCGACGACCACGAGGCGCCTTGATGATCGTCACTGCGCCCCCGCGTCGAGTTCGGCTGCCAGCCGCGAAGCCGCCCGTTGCATGAGCGTGCGCGCTGCGCGCTCGGAACCACGGACACCGGTCTGCGCCCACGGCCAAAACACCGCGACGGAGAAACTGCGGGGGTGCGAGCGCGGAGGCAGCACCTGCGTGCTCACCGCGCCGAGTTCGGTTGCTTCGGCTGCCAGCGCTTCTGCGACCTTGCGCGTGCCGAGGCACCAGAGCTTCGTCTTGTGCACGCCCTTGTCGGCGCTGGAATTCACGAAGATCGCGGGAGCGCGACGGCCATGCTTGATGGCGAGTGCGCGGGCCACCGTCGTCCACGTGTCAGCGTTGTGCAGTCGCTTCACGAGCCTTGCCGTCTCGTCCACGGTTTCCGTAGCGGGTTCGGGTTCGGGTGCTGCCGTTTCGCCCGGTGCGAGCACCACGTACGACTCAGCACGGAGCAGACGCACGGCGCGCGCCAGTTCGTCCTGGTGTTGCGCATCGTCGAACTCACGTTCATCGGTCACCGCTGCGTCCACCAGCGGACGAAACAGCGGGGCCAGCGCCACGAGTTCCGCGAGCACCGGCGACTTGTGTGCGGTCTTGCCGTAACGGGCGACCTCGTCTTCACCCTCGAAGAACTCGTGGAGGCTGGTCAGAGCGTTCACCGTCGTCAGCCCCGTGCAGCGAGCTTGGAACAGCCGGAGGCGTGCGTCATCCGGCACGAGTTCGGCGGCCTCGTGCTCCAGTTCGTACTGCTGGAGCGTCGCGTATATCTCGGCGACATCGGCGGGCACCGCCATGGACCGTGCCGTCGGGCCCCACTGCTCGATCACGGAAGTCATGATCTTCGTGGCCTCGTAAGCATCGAGCACGACGCTGCCGGTGAACGGCACAACGAGCTTGCCGTGCTTGACGCCGGCCTTGGATTTCTTGGACTTGGGTTTGCGATTGGCGGCCATGATGGCACTCCAGAGTTGATATTGGTGTTCAGCAGGGGCCGTAGCCCCCGCCGGTCTTACTTGGCCTTGGCCGGTGCGGCCGAAGTCGGCTTCTGCACGGTGTAGCCCAGCCGCTTCAGCATCTTCACGGCGTCACCAGCGCGCTCGGCGTCGCGCTTGGCCTCACGCTTCTTCTGATCCACCACGTAGGCGTCCAGCAGCGGCTGAAGTTCTGCGTACACCGGCACGAGCACGGGGTCGATCACGGCGCGCAGCGTTTTCGGCATCGAGTAGTCGTACGGGTACTCGCTGGCGATGAAGCCGATGGCCTCGTGCAGGTCGTCGCGGTCGTCCACGTTCACGAGCATCGGCGGCTGCGCGAGCACGGCGGCGAGCACCGCCTTGTAGTGGCGGATCACGGCCTCGTCGGCCATGTCGTCCACGAGTTCGCTCGCGCCGTCGATGCGGTGCTTGCGGAACGCCTTGAGCATGTCTTTGGGCATGCGGTCGTCGAGAATGCAGCACAGTGCGCCTCGCATGGAACTCATGTCCATGCTCGTGTGCACGATCACGGGGATCTCGACTTCGACTCGTTGCTGCTTGATCTTGATCTTGCGGTTGCGGTTGCGTGCCATGATGGCTCCTAGGTTGGTGGTATTGTTGCCGAGTAACGGACTCGGCGGCCGGTGATCTTCAGGCGCTCGCAGATGCGGCGAGCGTGGCTTTCGACGCCTTGGCGGCTGCGAAGTTGTAGCGAGTCTTCGCACGCTCCAAGTCGGCTTGCGCTCGGGCCAGCGCGCGCTGTGCCTTGCGCTTGTTCTCCGCGACGACTTTGGCCTTGACGGCTTGCACGTACGTTTCGAGCCGGAGCCGCGCCGCCTTGTACACGGCGACTTCGGCTTCGGTGGCCCGCCGGTACTTCGCTTGGGTCTGCACGCGGAGTACGTCACCGAGCTTGGCCGTCGGCCCGTGCTTCGCCACGAGGTCCGCGAGCTTCAGGTCGGACTTGAGCAGCTTGTCGCGCGTCGTGCCCGGCTTGTCCACGATGAACACGTTGCGGCCGACTTGGCGGAACTTCGAGCGGTACTTGAGCATCGCTGCGGGTATCGCCTTGTAGGTGCCTTCGACGTACACGGTTTTCCCGTAGCGGCTGAGCCGCGTGAGTCGCACGTTGGTGCTTCGCATGTGATTTACCTCTTTATCGTTCGATGGGTTAGCGCGGAGTTCAGTGGCCCGAGCGCGGGTCGTACTCCAGGGTGAAGCCGGCCTCGGCCAGCAGCGTGCGCACGATGTCGAGTTCGGCGTCGGTGGGCGGCCGATTCGCGTGGCCCACGACATGACGGCACACGTTGTCGGTGCCGACAGACAGTGCCAGCCCGAACGGCGTGTCTTCGGCCGCGACCGCGAACACGCGCATGCCCTTGCGTTGAATGAACGTGCGGAACTGCGGATGTTCCAGCGCGTTGCGCATGACGCGGCCGGCTTCGGCCTGCTGCGCGTCGTCGAGTTCGGTCATCTTCACTTTCGATCTCCTGCAATGTACCGGTCAACGTGACCGGCGCCGTGTTCCGGGCCCACACCGTGTCCGTGGGTGTAGGACGCCTGCTCTTGCCACTCGCCACAGTAGAAGCACTGCGCATCGGGTTCCGGGTGCCCGCACTTGGGGCACCGCCGAGTTCCGTCGGCACGCAGTGCGTCCACGACGAACCAGCGGATGTCCGCGCCGATGCCCCACGCGACCTTGACGCTTCGATCATCTTGGCCCGGCACGAACGGCGAGCTATAGATTTCGAGTTCGGGTGCGGTCACAGTGGCAGGCACGAGCCCTGCGCGATGCAAGTACGCGATGAACGTGGCGGCGCCCGCATCCGCGTCACCAGCATTGAGATACCCGTAGGCAGCACTGGCGTGCTGTGCTTCGTTGATGACAGTTCCGTTCTTCATAGTCGCCTCAGTGCAGAACTCGGCGCGCGATCATCGTCAGCGCCTTGATCTTCGTGTTCGGATTCCGAGTCCGGTAGAACTCGGAGCGTGCGGCAGCGTCACAGACTGCCTGTTGCGTGCAGTGAACATGCACTGTGACGATCACCGCCTGGGGTGCTACGTCCGCGATGTCCACCACGTACGTGACTTCGTGACGGGGCCTCATTTGCGAACCGGCATCGGCCGAGTTGCCGCAAAGCCGCCTTCGGGAAACTGCTGCGTGGTCGGAAACGGAACTTGCGTTACCGCGAAGCCCCCAACGTGCAGCGGCGGCTCGATGCCGTCACGTCCGCCCGTGCGGCTGTCGTTCGCAGCGCGTTCGACCGGCGCCGGCGGCAGCCTGGATTCGGCCATGCGAAGTCGGAGCTTGGTGGCCTCCAGTTGTTGCTTCACGATGTCCAGTTGCTTCACGACGCCGGCGTGCGCGTCGCGCCCGGCAGACACGCGCAGCTTGAGCATGCGGTTGTCGTTGCGCGCCTGCACGAGACGAAGTTGCAGCACGACGATGATGACGAAGGCAGCAGCGATGCTGACACCCATGAGTGAAATGATCCAGTACATGACTCTCCTTGTGGCCGAAATTTCCAAGTTCGTGTCGTCCGGTTTTCGGCGCTGCGACCTTCCGACAACCACATTTTACCAGAGAAAATGCGGGTCAGCAAGTGAATTTTTCACGGGTTTCCACCGGGTTTTCGAGCGAACTTGGCGGGGTTGAAGCAAGGCGCTTGAAACGTGCGACGCGCCGCAGTAGCGCGGGTCTGAAGAACGCCAGGAGGTCTGCATACTCAGGCCACTTGGCCTCGAAAGCCAAGAGTTCAATCTCGATGTACCTGATGTCATCTTGCACAGTGAAGCTGCCTAGAACAGGTTGCATCGACTGGACCATGAGGAGCCAGCGCATGCAAGGTACTCGCTTCAGTGAGCCAGGCAGGTCATGTGTGTGATGCAGCACGATGTGGTAGGCCAGCGTGATGATGGTTCTCACAGGCTCTTTCGTGTTCAACTTCGTGAACAACGCAGTCAGACAACGGTTGAGCAGTGCAGCTTCCTCATACCAGCGTTTGCGTTGCTCACGTTCAGCCTGAGTGAACGCTGCCGCATAGCTGGCACGCCCCGGACCCTTCTCTGGAAGGCGCGATAGTAAAGCCCCGGACTCAGAAAGGTAGAACCTTTTGGGGAGCTTGCGATCATTGACATCCGGCACCTTGGACACGTAAGGGACCTGAACATTGACAAACGCATCCGGACTGGTGGTCTTAGGCCATCGAAGATGCAATTCCGGGGGTCCGATTCCGACTTCAGGGGGCACGCAGCCTATTCCATGAACCATGTAGAAGTAGTCTACGGACTCCCGAGAATTGACGTACAGCACAGGTCAGGCCTCCATACTGAACGTCGCAAAGCTGTAGCTAGGCACATTGACGCGGATGTACGTCGGACGCACATACGGAGAGAGTCGCGCGCCCGGGTCACGATACAACCCACGTGTGCCATCAAGCTCTTTCAACTGGTTTGTTCCCGCAGCGCTGTTTCGGTACCTGCGTTCCAGTGGAACTTCCAATGAAACACGACGGCCACTTTCAGCGTGATGCCACACGACCTGGGCCACAACCTCGAACAGCGTTATCTCCGGGCTTTGCGCACCGTAGGGTACCTCACGCTCGATGACTTGCCATTCCAAAACGGGAGCCAGCAATGTGAATCTGTCATCGAACAGCACGGGCTTCAGACTGCTCTGTGTGTCAATGCGTGGTTGCATGCCGGCGAAGCCAATGGAAGAATGGTTGACCTTCGGGCCGCGTCCATACACGTGGACGACACCTTCTTCTTTCATCGGCAGATCGTCCCAGTCGTCCAAGTCGCCGAACCGGTCACGGTTGCCCGCGAAGTCCAGTACCAAGCAGACCTTGTTGGGGAACATACGAATGCCGCGACCTACCGCTTGCACGTAGGTGCCCTTGAACGTGTAGGGTCGCAACAGAACCACGCAGTCTATCGCGGGGAAGTTGTACGACGTGGACAGCATGTTCACGTTTATCAGGTACGTGAGTTCCCCGCGCTCGAACGCGGCGATCACATCCGCATTCGTTTCCGGTGTCTTGTAGCTGACGAGCCCCACTTTCAATCCACGCTGCTTGCACAAGAACAATGTGTGCTCAGCATGGGAAGTGTTGATGCAGAAAATGAGCACGTGCTTGTGCGCGGCACCGGGGACCGTAGTAGCGGCGACAAGTTCCGTGATCTGTTCGTTGAGGATTGCCAGCGCGGGCCTCAGCGTCAGCGCATCCACCTTCTGATCGTAGTTCTCCTGCTCGCGCTCGTTCAAGTCTTGCAGACTCAGCACTTGCTCTCGCGTGAGGCTGTGGTTGGCCTTCAGCGGACGGATTGGCGACAGGTGATTGAGCTTCACGCACTCACGGATCGTCGGGCCTGTGATCTGACGAGTGAAGAATCCGCTTCCGCCCGCAATCGGACCTGTGTCGAAACGATACGGAGTGGCGGAGAAGCCAATGATGCAGGCTTGCGGATGAGCGCTGAAGATCACTCGATAGTCAGAGTCCGCGTGAAACGGTACACGGTGCGCTTCACTGAGGATGATCGCACCGAAGTAGTTGCGCGGGTATTTTTCGAGAATGCGTCGTTGGGCCTGTCGCGTCCACGACAGAATTCGCTCACCGGAAGGGCACTCTGTAGCCAACGCTATGTTCTGATCCCGATCGCGGGTCCAATCAGTCAACGTCAGCACGGGCTTATCGGTACGTGCGATCATGTACTCGCACACGTACTGCATCATCACGCCCTTTCCCGTACCTGTGGGAGACACGACAACGGGGTGATCTTCTGCATCCAGACTGCCTCCGTGGTACAGTTGCTGGAGTAACCGTTCTTGGAAAGGCCAAAGTGTTTTCATATGCGGCTCTCAGTTAGGCGCCGTTGTGATTAGCAACGGCGCCGTTGCTCACGTCACATCGCGTAGAAGCCGGGGATCAGCCGCTCGCGGATGGTGCTCCAGCGTTCCATGTTCGGGAACTTGCCCTCGAAGTACGCATCACGCAGTTCGCCCAGCTTCTCCTGGTCCGGCGTCTGCATGTCGTACGCCACGAAATCCGAGCCTTCGCGCTCGACACGGATGTAGCCGCGCAGACTGCGCTTCATGTGGTCCTTGTCGGTCTTGGGGTCCTTGAACATCGGCACCTGCTGACCGTTGATGATCGAGTTCGTGGCCTTGTACGCATGGTTGTACGTGTCCCGCGACACCAACTGGTAGGTGTAGCTGCCGATGCCGTACACCATGTTGGACGAGCAGAAGCCCCCGTCGAACATGCGCTGGTTGATTTCGGTGCCACGGGCGAGGTTGATGGCGTCCCCGTAGATGCCGCCGACATGCGGGTCGAGCAGCCAGTGCCCGGTCTGCGTGCGATGCGTCGCCGTCGTCTCCGGGTCGAACACTTCGAGCATGCACCGGAGCAGCCCCTTCTGTTCCGGCGAACCTTGATCGGCATCGTCGTCACCCATCACGATCTTCACGGGGTCGCCCGAGTCCGGACGGATCACGTACTTGGCGAGTCCGAACATGTCGGGTTGCCGTGCGAGAATCGCGGGCTTCAACTGGCGCAGGCCTTCGGTCGCCATCCACCAGAAGTCGTAGCTGTCGTTCACGTGGGAGACGATGCCACGCGGGTACAACTCGGTGATGAGGCGCTTGACGAAATCGACCTCACCTTCCGGGCCGTTCTGCGTGACCACGCCGTGCTCCGTGGCCGGCACCGAGCCCCCGAGCATTTCCATGCTCGCGTCGGCCATGTAGGCCCACTCCAGATAGTCCAGGGTGGAAATGCTGTCGGTGCCGGTGAAGCACGCTGAGTGCCCGATGTCCATGCTCCCGTCGAACACGCCGGACATGCCACGGAACGCGAAGTTGTGTCCTTGCCAGCGGATGAAGTTGGCGATGCCGCCCGTCTTGTCGCAGAACTGCGTGAGCATGCGCCGGAACTCGTAGGCCGTCGTTGCGTTCGTCGGGGTTTTCCACACCTCTGATGACAACTGCGACTCGATGTACGCGGCGACCCAGGATGTCGGAGCACCGCGTGTGGACCGCACCGTGAACGTCGGCACCCGCAGGTTCACACGCGAGCCCTCGGGCAACTGCTTCACGTGGATTGGCAGGAAGCCCAGGTCGTGCAGCGCGCCGATCTGTTCGGTCGAAACCGCCTTGGGTCCGAGCGCATAGTCCATGCGACGCTGGAACCGTGCAAGCACCATAGCCTTGGGCTTGCTGAAGAAGGTCTGGTGCCAGATGGCGTGCAAGAACATGAGCTTGCCCTGGAGGCCGAGCCACACGGTCTTGCCATCCCAGTCCGGCAGCACCTGCGCGTGGCCGGCGCCGCGTGCCGTGAAGTTCAGGTACAGTTCTTCGGTGCCCGGCCGGTGTTGGCGCATGTGCCCCGGCTTGTAGAAGTCGGCCAGATGCGGCGCGAAGATGAAGTCCATCGGGTCCAGTGAATTCGGGATCATGGCTGGTTCTCCTGTTCAGGTTCGTAAGCGTAGGGGAAGACGTGGATGTTCTTCGGAACGTCGGCATCGGCGCGCAGCAGGTGCGCAACGTACACGTTGGCGAACCGCGAGGCGATCACCGGGTAGCCGGCGGAGAAGATGCCGTGCGTCACGTACAGGTCGATGCGCCCGTCGGTGAGCTTGCGCAGTTCGGCTTCGAGGTTCAGGAACGTGCGGCCGCCGTCGCAGATGTCATCAACGATCAGGAAGTTCCGGGTGCCGACGTGTTCCGCGTACACCACGGCACCGGACAGCGCACCGGTCACGGGATCACGCGACTTGTCGGCGCGGACCCACGCGAACCCGTAAGCCTTCGCCAGCGCTTCGACCTTTTTGATGGCGCCGGCATCAGGTGCCACGAGGATCGTGGTGTCCGCGAGCTTGCGAAGCAGCGGGGCGATGAAGTGCTCGACCCGCAGGTTCTTCACGTTGTTGAGCACCGCGAGTGCCACATCGCTGTGGACGTCCCACACGGTGACCGACTTGTAGCCCTGGAGGTTCACGAGGTCGCAGAACACCCGCAGGGAGTGGCTCTCGCCGACGGTGGTCACGCGATCTTGCCGGGCATACGGCAGGTACGGCAGCACCAGATGAACGGCCGCCGCGCCGAGCCTGCGCGCAGCGTCGCCGAGCATGAACGTGAGCATCACTTCGTCGGACGACCACACCGGGGCAACCACAGTGACTTCACCGACGAGTTCTTGCACGGAGAAGCGGACCCACACTTCTCCTCCTGGGTAACGGCCGTGATCGTAGTTCACAGGTCGGCCTTGTTGATCGTTGACGAGTATCGTCATGTACGCCTTTCAGTTGTTGAACACGGGGATCAGAGCGTCAGGGTCGTAGGATACCTCCATTCTGTAGCAGCGTGATCGTGCGTGCAGCCGTCAGCGGCGTCACGCCAGGGATCGCGCATAGGTTTTGGAACACACGGTTTCGCGGGATAGAGAGACGACGAAGACCGCGAGCATGGCCGACCAGCGCAAGCGCCAGAAACGCCCCTAGGGTTCTCACGTTCACGGCGGTTAGCGCAGCAAGCATGCCCTGATCCATCGGCACGTTGTCGAACCCGAGCCCCGAGCGGTAGTGCACGAAGTTCACGTGCAACGTCGTGGTGTCCCGAGCGATGGCCGTGGCATCAGCAACCGCTCGGTCGAATGCCGCAGCAGCACCCGCAGGAGCTGGCACGAACACCGCAGGTGCCACGTCTTCTGGCCTCGGCACCAGTTGTTCGGCTACGCGATTGACAACTTCGTCCGGGTCTTGCTCTGCCATGTCCTGCGCGTTGATCTCCTCTTCGTCTTCGTCGTCGTTTCGACGCACTCGGCGACCACGGTAGACACGACGACGCGGAAGCTCATCCTCGTCTTCTTCTTCGTCTTCCACTTCCTCCTCTTCTTCACCTTCGTCCCATTCGTCGCCTTCGTCTTCGTCCTCGAGTCCACGCGGGTACCAGCGAAGACCGGCTTCGGTTGCCCACGCTTGCAGCGCCGTGGTCAAAGCGTCGTCGATCTTGGCGTTGGCGAAGCCTCGGACTTGCACAACCGCGTTGTGGTCCGTTCGGACTTCAATGGTAGCCAAGGGGCGCTCACCAGCGGTACCACGGATGCTGTAGATCACCGTGTCCTTGCGTCCGAAGTACGAACGGACACAGTGGGACATCGTCGCGGACTCCGCTTCGTACGCGGGTCGCGTGTCGAGCTTCACGAGGAGCACTGGTGGGTCCACGTGGTCGAACGCCGTGGTTTCGACTACGGTGACGCCCTCGGTCAACGATGACATGAGCTTGGCTTTCGCCAACTGACGATCCCACAAGGCCACAGCGTCACGCAAGTGCGTCACGGTCATGCGGATGTCACGAGACGGCAACGTCAGCAGGTAGTCAGCCCAATGACGGTACATGTCCACTTCGTCGTCACCACCGGGCACCACCACGAACATCAGCGTGTTGTCTGCCAGTGCGGAAGCAGCCCACGGCGGCAACTCCGCAGGGTTCACACTGTGAACAGCGTTGCGTGCCACGGCCCCGATGTCGAGGTCGATGTGGCAAGCCGTCAGCGCTTTCTGAATGATCGCAAGCCAGGGGCTGCGGATTTCACGTTCGGCCATGACCGGTAGTGCAGGCCCCTCGTTCAGAAGCCAGCGACGGAACGTCGATGTCCACCAGCGCTGGACATGCGGAGCGTCCTTGTACCGTTTGGCAAACCCCGTGACCCACTCGTCAACGTCGGGGACGTTGAGTACGTTGCGCGCCGGGGTGGCGGCTGCCATACGCGATCTCCTTTCCGAGCACGTGAACAACAGTGGTCTTGACCTCACAGGCCACAGCCATGTCGAGGTTGACACCGTGGATGCCATGGTTGGGCAACAGTGCTTGACGCGCAGCGGTTTCCGAGTACCGTGTGGCCTTGCCCAGGTCCGGAGTCCAGTACGGGTTGTCCGTCATGTCGCTGAACGTCAGGTACTTGCCCTTGGCGTTGCGCAGCACATACAGTGCGCTACTCATCGTCGAGCCCCAGCAACGATCGCTGGCGCGGCGTCAGCAGCGCCAGCGCCGCGGCCTTCTCCGCCGTTTCCAAGTCCGTGGCCTCGGCGATGGCGAACGTGCAGGTCACGCGATACGGCGTAAGCACCGCGTCGTGCTTGCAGCCGATCAACGTCGGGTTGTTCAGGATGCGCAGCACCTGCGCTTCCGACAACTGAGAAGCATGCTCCAGCGAGTTCTGGCGTTTGGGCAGCCACACTCCAGAGCGTTCACCTTCGCCTTCTTCGGCTGCATACAGCAGCCCGTTCTCGTTCTCGATCACGTAGAACGTGCGTGCGTCGTCGCGTTTCCAGTTCATGTCCGAATCCTATGGTTGACGATGGTGGCACCACGGCGGGCGTCACCAGCAATGAACGAGTTCCACCAGAAGATGCCGGTCTTCCGGTTCTTGAAGTGGCCTATGACCTCGCGGAGCTTGCCGCGTGCAGCGAACACCGCCCTGATGTCCGCCGTCGTGACCAGCTTCTTCCGGCCGAGCAGCGACTGATCGTCCACGAGGAAGATGTCGAGCGTGTGATAGTCGAAGAACGGAGGCTTGTGCTTGGCCGCGCGCTTGGCGTTCAGGTTCTTGGGCGCCTTCACCGCGAGCACCGTGCGTAGGTTCCGCGTGTTCACGAGCGCGAGAGCGCGGAGCGCGACGCCGACGTCCTCCATGATGTCGTTCATCAAGAAGTCCATGAGCGTGGCTTCCGTGATGCCCGAGTGTCCGTCGCGGAGTTCGGCGGCGACCATCATCGGCAACAGAGGCCCTACGTCGGCCACGTACTTGTGCGTGTGCCCATCGAGGTAGAACACAGAGGTCTGGTTGTCACGGTGGAACAGCCCGACACCCATGCTCGGCATCCACGCCTTCATGTGGTCGATGTAGTACCAGACCACGAACGCGATTTCCGCTGGCTGTCGCAGCGTGGCCTTCAGCGCGAGGGCAAGCGGGGACACGCTGCGTTCCAAGTCCAGCGCGAGCACCAGCCTGGAACTGGACTTGGACGTGTTGATGCCCTGACTGTTGATCGGCGCGGTGTCCACGCTGTCGGGCACCTCGTACTCGAACACGACCTCGGGGAAGACCATGCGGATGTATGGCACTTGCGGCAGCAGCACCTTGGCCCGGAGGTTCCGGGGTGGTGGCAGCAGCATCTTGTGCGCGCGAAGCAGGGCGTCCATCATGTTGACGAACACTGGGGCGTCGTAGCCTGCTGTGAGCATTCTCGCCGCCATGTCCAGGCACTGTGTTGTGAAGTTCATCGGACCTCCGTTCTGGTATTTACCGTACGTTGGGTTAGCCGATGCCCACGGCTTTCCAGCCGGACTTGAGCTTGAGCACCGTGTTCTCGCCCCAGGCGCTCGCCAACGCTTCGGTCTTGAACCGCTTCGCCTGTGCCGGATCGTCGGTCACGCGCACTTTGATCTTGCCTCCGTCGTCGCGGCGAGCGTTCACGAGATACCGATCGCCTCGGCCGAGTCCATCGCGGAACACCCAGGGCCCGGTCTTGCTGGCGCGCACGCGCACGGTACCGCCCTTCAGCGCGGTCAACAACTGGATCATGAAGTCCACGTTGTCGCCGATGGTCGCGCCATCGTAAGGGAAGTTGAACCCGGCACGGTCTGCGATTTCCGTGCCGTCGGCCTTGATGATGTACTTGCGCACGCCGGCGAACTCTTTGCCGTCGGGCGCCGTGCTGATCTGCGCACGCCACACCACGGACTTGGAAACCGCGTGCTCTGCGAGCGTCCTCGCGGTCCATTCGCCTTCAGTTTTCTTCGCCATCGGAATCTCCTTCGTCTTTGTGAAATCTCGGGCCACAGTTCTCGCAGTTGGGGTCGCCGCAACCAGAACCGAGCAGGGTCAGCGCCGCCGTGAACGCCGCCGCCATGGACTCGGCAGCGACTTCGGGTTTCAGCGGCGGGTAGTACCGCAGGCACATGGTCGTGAGCCCGGGGCATGCGCGTTCGTCTTCGCGTCCGGGCTCCGCGTTGTCGTGCAGCCATCGGTAGAAGCACTTGGAGCACGACGGGGACGACCAGTCTTGCATGTCCGGCGTGACCTGTTGCTCCGTGAGGCTAGTGATCGGCGGTATCGGCATTGTCGCCTCCAGAGAGTTCGGCCAGCGTTCGCTCCACTGCCTTGCGCACTCGCGGCACCCACAGTGGAGACGCGCGGAGTTCGGTCAGCAGCGCCTCGACGTTCGGCTGGAAGCCGATCCAGACCTCGGACACCGAGGAGCTGATGACCACGATCTTGTTCTCGTTCTTCACGAGGTCGCGGGCGGCCACCTTGGACTTGACCACGAGCTTGGTCTTGCGGCCCGCGACCTTGATGCTGAGTAACCACTTGGCATCTGCCGGGTTCTTCGACCGGGTGCGCTCCAACTTGGAGAACGCAGCGTCGCCCAGGTACGGCAGCAGAGCCGTCAACCGGGCTTCCAGCGCGAGTTGCAGTTGTGACTTGTCGCTCATTCAGAGTCTCCTTTTGTTGCAGGTGCGAGAGCCGCACGGATGTCTTCGGGGGTGAGCGTGCGGGAGCTCGGTTGGAATTCTTCCGCACACATGAGCTTGTAGCAGTAGACCACGGTGGACTGCGCCTGGCCGCCGCGCACCAACTTCTGCAGCCTGGCGATGCACTCTTCGTCGGACTCCGCGTGGAACACTTCGGGTGCAGCGTTTGCGCCTGGCCGGAGTATCACGTAGTTCGGCGGCGGAGTCTTCGACTTGGCCCACGCTGCTGGAACAGCGCGCTCGGCGCCGCCAGCTTCAAACGGTGGAGGGTTGCCGCCCATGTCAGTTCTCACTGTGCTCAGCGTCGAGCACTGCAAGTTGCTGCTTCACGACATCGAGGCAGTTCTCCGCGCGGTCGATGTGCGCGGCCATCGTTTGCACTTCATCGGCCAGCACTTCGTCCGGTGTCAGCGGCCTGGTGTCCGGGTCCGTCAGCGGCCCTCGGAACACGTGCCCGATTCGAGAGCGCCACACGCCTGTGGCGATTCTCGTCTGGTAGTGCTCGGCGCGTAGTTGCGACTGGCGGGCTTCCGCCAGCGCCAGCGCCGCTCTCAGTTCTGGTCCCCTCATTTGCGACTCCTTGCTGCGAACTCGCGCAGCTTCTCTGCCACGAAATGCACACCGTTGCCCTGGTGGCACTCGCTGGCGATGTTGTGGATCAACTTGATGACCCTGCTGTTGACGCTCCCGTGCGAGCAGATCACGCACGGCCGGCTACTGCACTTGCGCTTGATGCCCGTGTCCGAGTTGTGCGGGTCCACCCACACGATGTCCAGAGTGGGCACCTTCTGCTGTAGCTCGACGCGGTGCTTCTCGAACACGCCGGCCACCGCGACCTTGAGCTTCGGGGGCAGCAGCACTTCGAGCGGCCGTTGCTCGAACTTCATGTGCGGCGGTGCCCCGGACACGTTGACGCTGATGGTCACGGGCTCCGGTTCGGCAGCAGCAGCCGCAGCCGCAGCGTTCTTCAGCGCCTGGATTTCCGCGTCGAGTTCGGTTACGAGCGTGACCAGCGCGCTCACTGTCATCGACCCACGGCCCGGCACTTGGTACTCGCGCGGCGCCATCAACGTCGTGACGAACTTGCGGAGTTCGACAGGGGAGAACGTCATGCGGCGTCGATCGGGCTCCAGCACGTGCTGCGCGCCGTGATACAGCAACGCAGCCTTGACGGTCGTGGTCGTCGCACCGATGCTCTGAACCTCCAGGATCTCGCGCACGCTCTGCACGACGAGATCCCGTTCAGCGACTTTCCATACGATTCTGGTCATCGCAGTCCTTTCACCAGTGAACGTGCCACGCTGTAGCTCGTGCTGAAGTTGTGGGGGCATGCTTCGAGAAAGTCGAGCGCGCACTGCGTCTTGCCCGGAAGATCGTCACGGAGTTCGTCGTGAACCAGCATCCAGAATAACCGGGCTGCCAACGAGTCCGGACCCGTTGCCGTCGGCAGCGGCTCGCCCGCGCGGTACTTCTCACGCCAGCGAGCGACGAACGCCTCCGCGTCGATCACGGGTCGAACGATGGTCCCTGATAGCTCCTGGTTGATGCGGCACCAGTAGCAGCTTCGATGCACATAGTGCAAGTCGTAGCCGCCGCGTCCGTGAACGACACGGGCGTTCTCCAGCGGGTTCGGCCAGTCCGTGACGTTCGGACAGCACGCGAGCACGCCCGGGTACTTGAGGTCCACGAGTCTCCGCAACTCGTCCATGCCCGCCGGCGTGAAGTACCGGGTGACGCTCGTGAGCTCCCAGTTGAGGTAGTGAGCGGAGAACTCGACCTTGGGGATCAGCCAGTTCGTGATCTTCGCGGGGTCGCCGGCGACTTCGTAGTGGACGCCCCGGGTGAACGACCGCTGCCAGTTGCAGTACGGCTGCATACTCGCGTCGTCGAACGACCGTGCCTGGCACTCGTAGCGCCAGCCGTCGTCCCCGATTGCCGTGTACCCGTAGTGCGACTCGGACGGCCGGTACTCGCCCTTGGACACGACTTCGGCGTCGATCACGAGCTTCACGACGTGCAGGTTGTTCACGGCGTCAGCGTCCACGTGCTCGGGACGGGTGACCCGCGTCATGCCGAAGTCTTCATCGCCCTCGGCGACGATCAGCAGCGTCTCACCTACGCGGTAGGCATGGTGGTCAAGACTCATCGTCATTCTCCTCGTCGGCGTCAGCCGTTTGGGTTTCGGGGAACTCCGCACTGGTGTCGCGTGCAGCGCGCTTGGCAGCGAGGGCCTCGCGCACGGACTTGGCGAGTTCGGCGATGCCGGGCAGTTCGTTCAGCGGTAGCACGCTCATTTCGGGGCGCTCCAGTCTTGCACGTGGTGAACGACGATGCCCGGACCCAGGTCATCGCAAGTCATGGGTGCCCGACCCTTGGGCACTTCCACGTGGCGGCACTCGCCGGTCACCGGGTTGAAGTACATCACGGGGCGCGAATGCCACCATGCAGAGAGCAGCAGCGCGATGATGACGGCGACGATCGCCCACGTATAGTGGCGGTGCCACGCGGGTTCGCGGTGGATGAACAACAGTCTCATGCTTCCTCCTGGGTTACGAAAGGGGCGTCACGCGCAACACGTGACTGACGTTGGACGAGTAGCAGCGGCCGAGAGCCTCGGCGCCGATTCTCCGCTTCACCTTCTTCGGGTCTAGCCACGTGTTCTGCTTGTAGAACCCGGTGGCCTTGAACTCGGTGCCGGCGACCGTACCTTCACGTTCGCCCAGCCGGTTCACCAGCTTCTGCCGTTCTTCGAGGAGCGCCGCGACCTCTGCGTCGATCTCCCCGATTCGGTCTACTGCTTCTGCGATCTTCATGGAACCTCCTTGTGAACGCGGCCGAAGCCGCTGATGTCAGAGCATATCGAGCACGACGTTAGCGGCATCGACGAACGATGCTGCTTGCTTTCTTGTTTCTTCCGTATCGTCTTTCAACAACGAACGTGCTTGCAACTGCAACGCTGCGAACAGTACCTCGCGTAAGAGCCTGTGCCGCTCAAGCACTGCTAACTGATACTCACTGGGCTTATGTCTTGCGGCATTCGCAGCGAAACTTGTGCATGCCGCATTCATTTCACGTGCTGCCCGTTGTTCGCTTCCGATTGTACGGAGTGGTAGTTGTAGTTTCATGGTTGTCCTCTTCGCTGAATTCTCCAAGTTCGCTCGGGTTTCAGCGGTTGACCCGGCAACCACATTGTACCACATCCGAACTCGGGGTAAACCCTAGCGCGGACGCGGGTGCTGCGCCGGGTACAGCAGGCGGTACAGCCGCCGGACCACGGCGATCAGCACGAACATCCAGACGACTAGCGCGAGGCCCAGGTAGTCGCGCACGGCGTTGCGCACGATCAGTGGTGCCCACAGTTCGGAGCCGGTGCCCACAAGGGTGAACACCGCGAGCGTGACGGCCATGCACCAGTCCTTGAACCTCGTGAACGTCATGATGCGCCCCACTGAAGCTCGGAGAGTTCGCAGGTGAAGAACTTGCGGAACCGGTTGTACAGCGCTGTGATCTCCTCGGTGGTGGCGCGACGCACGAACACGTTGCGGCCTATGTCCACCAGTTCCCCGATGTTCGCCCATTCACCGTCAGCGGTGTACGTGACGCCGACGCGCGTGCCTGACTTGAGGTACATCTGCTGAGGGTACTTGATGACCACCAGGGGCTCTTCGGTTTCCGGTTCGTCACGGGTCACCAGCGGCGTGCCATCGAGCCGCCACGTGTTGCCCGTGGCCGACACGCGGACTTCGCGGACGATGGCCGTGCGCAGGAACCTCGCAAGGTCCGCGTCACCGTAGTGCGCCTTCGTGTACGGCGGCAGCAGACCAGAGACTGCCGCTTCCACGGACTCGAACACCGTGGCGTCTGTGGGCGCCACTGAAGTTTCGTCGCCGTCGTGCTCGCTGTTGTGCGTCCCTTGCATGAGGAACGTCGTGCCCTTCGGGTTCGTGACCGTGTACCCGACCACGTGCGGGTCGTTCATCATGGGCCCCACGATGGGGTCGCGGTTGACGATCAGCCCGTCGGTCGCCAGCGCTTCGTCCAGGTAGTCGCTGGCGTCGTCGCGGTTGCGTTGACCGTGGACGGCGACGCCCACGACGAAGTGAAAAACCTTGCTCATACGGCCTCCATGTCACGAGTTGGAAATACCAGGTCCAGGGGCGGCGCTTCGCCGGCGACGAGTTCATCGCCATCCAGCGGCGTGAAGCTCGGCTCGCTCCAGAAGATTTCGACGCCGTTGTCGTCGAGCACGGGGCTGACGGACCACACAGGGTAGCCATAGTCGCCCTCGTCGGACTCGCAGATAATGCGGCTGACGAGCGTGACGAACATCCCGGCGTACTGAACGTAGACGCCGGGGTCTGTGATCTGGACGCGCTGCCCAGGGTAGAGAACACTCATGTACGTGCTCCAGGAAAGTACTTGGGTGAGAACCAGTGATGGGTCTTCGAGCCCGGGTTGTTGAATTGCATGATCCACAGTTCGGGGAACTGCTCAGGGTACCGGATCATGGCCCGATGCATGGCGAACGCATCAATCTCGTCGTGGCAGAACTCCAGCACCCGGGCGACCTTGTCGTCCATGGTGGTGCCGTAGATTGCCCAGCCACCAGTGGCTTCCACGATGGGCGAGCCCCGGTACGAGTACCAACGACGGCGGAACTCCACAGTCGTCGGCGTCGAACCCGGGCCCTCCAGCATGTAGCCGGTGACTTCGTAGCCCCGATCAGCGAGGTACTGCTGTTGCTGATCGGGGCTCATGGCATTCCACCGGTGAATGCTCATGTTCATGGGTCAGGCCCAGAAAGTGCGGACTGCACGCGCGAACGCTGCGGCCGGCGTGCCGCCCTCTTCCCAGGACTTCCACTGCGCGCCGGTGCGCAAGCCGGCGTAGAACTTGCCTTCTTCCACGACGACGGACAGACGCGGCAGGCCCGGTGCGGACACCGTGATGTGACGACGGAACCGCCGGAAGCGCACGGGCACGGCCTCGCGGTTGAGGCTGATGACACGGGTGACGAGTTTGGACTTGGAAGCCATGATGATCTTTCGTTTGGGCACTGTGGCCCGATGGTTGATATTGGTGAACGTACTAGCAGTTGGGTTCTCTGGTGGTGGGGCCTCCTAGTTAGACAAGGTGAACGTGCTTGCGCAACGCGCGCATGACCTGGGAGTAGCCGTGCTTGTCGAACACGTCACGAACGAACGAGTTCTCTTCAGCGGACACGAACATCGCGGGCCTGTCAGCATCGAGTGCAGCTTCCAGTGCCGACTCGTTGTCCACGGGCTCGCCGCACTCGATGCCGCAAGTCACGCAGTCGCTGCCGATCTGCTCCCACACGGCGTAGCACACACGGCTCAGCCGGGCAATGACGGTGGCGTCGATCATGATGCCTCCAGGGTCAGCGGGTAGCTCTTGCGCTCGCCGCCGAGGTCGATGATGAAGCCCGAGAACTGCACGCGCGCGAGCTTCCGTGCTTTGCACGTGGGGCACCACGTGTAGGTACCGTTCTCCCAAAACGTGGGGCTCTCGGTATCGCCGGGGATCACGTGGCCGTGTTCGGCGCAGGTGATGACTCCGGTGCCACGAGGTTGCGGGTCAGCGATGATGCCCGCACGAACGAGCTTCAGCACTTGTGAGGGACGGTAGACGGTTGTCATTTGGGTTTCCCATTGGTGACCAGCGCTGCTAGCGCCAGTAGCTGCCAAATCCATACGGAGAATTCGGCGTTGAAGTACGTGCAGGCCAGAGACACGGCGCACGCGACATTGGCGATTGCTGCTGCCCGTGCTCCGTACCACGGAGGCAGCACCACGAAGTACGTTGCGAGTTCCATCGTGAAACTCGCCAACGCGCGACCCAACGTGAAGCCCTTGGAGTGCATGTACGCGAAGTCCAGCACGGTGAACAGCAGGGCTGTCACGAGGTACGCGGCTCTCGTGATTTCCGGGTCACCGAAGTGCCGGGCACGAGAGAAGAACCAGAGCCGAAGGTGGTCGGCTACCAGGGCGGTCACGAAGGTCATGACAGCCACTCGATGCGGATGCGACGGCCCCGGAGCTTGCCGCGATGGCGCCGGTGAAACGCCTCGGCATCCCGCAGCGCCGTGAAGCGGAGTTCGCACCGGTTGTCGCGGCTGCGCACACGGAGCCCAGTGGCGACGAACTTGATTGCGTACGTCCAGACTTGGCGGTCTTCCACGTAGTCATCGTCGTCCCCGTCGTCGGGGTACCAGGGCTCGTCGTGCTCGCGCAACTCGTCGAGTTCGGCGGCCAGCGCGTCGTTGATCTCCCGGCGGCAGCCACGGCACCGGTAGTACACGGGTCCGGCCATGCCCTCGTCAGGGTCACGCATGGCGAACAGCGGCGTGTCGCCGGTGCCACACCGGTCGCAGCGCCCGATGAACGCGCCGCCGTCCATCGCGGCTTTCTCCGTGCGGTACCGCTCCAGGCACTCCGCGCACACGTCGAAGTATTCGGCACCGAACGAGTCGGTTTCGCCCTGGATGCGAGCCACCGCACGGCGGTCGTCGTGGTCATCACACACGGCGTCATCGGGCAGCCGGACATGCGCACCCGGCAGCGTGGAAACGGGTCCAGAAACGTGAGCCACAATGGGCCTCCTTTCAGCGTCGGAAGAAGATGGTGACGAACGTCGTGGTGTCGTGCTGCACACGGCACGCCTCGACGACGAAAAACGAGAACCGGAGCGGTATGCAGCACAACGCCCGGGTGAACAGCGAGTCGCGGCGCGCGATCACGATGCGGCCTCCTGCGGAATCACGAACCGCAACATGATGCTGCCCGTGTACAGAACTTCGATGCGCACGGCCACGTGCTTGCCGAGCCCGAGGTTGCGGTGGTACTCGGCGTCGCCAGCCAGATGCTTGCCCATGCCGTGCTTGCTCTGGTACCAACGAAACCGCTGGGCCACCTTGGTGTTCAGCATCGCCAGCAGCGGCTCGAAGTCTTCGACCCGGAGCTTCGAGCCCCACACGCGGTAGCTGATTTCCGTGGCCGATGCCGTCTTGTTCGACAACGGCAGCCCGAAGTCAGCGGCGTGCTTCTCGACCACGTGGGCCATGCGCTTGATCGTCGTCAGCGAAACTTCGTCAGTCATGTGCCCTCCGGCAATTTCATGGACTTGACCACGGCAGCGAATGCCTGTGGCGCGGTAGCAGCAGAGAAGTACCCGTCATCGGCCATGCGGTACACGACTCCAGGCACCTCGTTGTACACGTGAATGACGCCGACCGACTCACCGCCCGGCGCGTACACCACGTACGCGGTACCCGCATGCGGCGTGCCCGAGCCAATCGGAAACCGCTCTTGCACGCGAAGTTCCACTGAAGTGCCCCGGTGTTGCACCACCGCCTTCTTCTCGGTGACGATGCACGGGGAGCCCGAAGTTCGCGCCGCGTCGAATGCCGTGGCCCTTTCGGTCATCGCCGCGAAGTCTGCGTGCTCGGCCACGATGGCCGCACGCCACTGCCCGTGATTCCCGTTCGCGTGCGCCACGCGCAGCCGCTTCAGCAGACGATGGTCAGCCAGGGTGTCGGTGTCGCCCCTGATGCGTGCAGCACGCGAGTACCAGCCTTCGCGGTACCTCATCACACGCTCGGAACCGGACAGCCTGTCGATGCCACCGTCAGGGTACAGCACTGCGATGTTCGTGTCCGACACGTACACCACGGCTTCGTCATCAGGCCGTCCGTCGTGGAACAGCAAGTCCGCTTTCAGCCAGTTGCGGCTCAGCAGGCTGCGATTCGCAAGTTGTTGTTCTTGGTTCATGTTGCCTCCGCTCAGAACAAATGGTGCGCGAGCTTGGCGAATGCGACGTTCGCCCTGGACGCATAATCGTGAACATACGAGCCGGGTGCGACGCACGCGCGCGCAATGTAATAGGTGCCTCGGCGCGCTTGCTTCTCGAAGACTTCGACACGGCAGCGGCCCACGCTGGCAATGCCGATCCGCTTCAAGTTCAGGCCCTTCGTAGCGTCGTCGAACTTGAACTTCACGTTCTTCACGATTCCACGACACCGAACAGCACGCACCACGGTGCCCGTCCAGTATTGGGTGCCTTCCAGCGCCGGCAGATCGCGCACAGCGTTGGCCTCTGCCAGATCGCACAGCGCAGTGTGATGGCCCTGAATCACGCTTCCACAGTCATAGCACTTCATGATTGTCCTTCCGTTGAAATTTCCAAGTTGGTTTCCGGTGCGGTTTTCAGCGTTGACCTACCGTTGACCACATTTTACCAGAAAAAACCGGGGTCGGCAAGTGGCAAACCGCACGTTTTTCGACCGTACGCGAGCGAACTTGGAAATTCCACACGGTGGGCCACCTACGTGAACCACCGGATTTTCCGCGTCCCCGTGTTTCCGTACGGCAAGCGCCAGCGGCGTCTCCGGCGGCCCACGGTGGCCGGTGATTGCCGTGCCAATGTCGCCTGTTGGCACCCCGTTTTTCACCCCGTTTTGTGGACCGTAATTTCACGTCGGACAACGGTGGCGGATGCCGCACACGGAACCCGTACCCAAGTCTTGATCCCTCAACCATGCAAGGAGTTCAACGATGACCCGGAAAGCGATTCTCCAACGGGCTCACGTCTTGAACGCTGCCAGCTTGCAGGCCGCCGCAGCCATGGCTGTCGTGGCGACGACGGAAGCGCAACCTCCGAAGGCGGAAACCGCAAGTTTCAAGTGCGGTGACTGCTCGACGATCTTCGCTTCCAACGCCGACACCCAGCCGTTCTGCGTGTCCTGCGGTTCGCAACACGTGAAAGCGGAGGCCAGCGATGGTCTGCCGCCGGAAACCCTCCCCGGGGATTCCGAGCTTTCGGCTTACGTGTGTGCGTCGTGCGGCATCTACAACGTGCTGGCTTCCGTTCACGTGAAGGAACTGGAAACGCATGCTCACTGTGTCGCTTGCGGCACGGCGCATGCCTTCAACCTCACGGCAGAAGCCGACGACGATGCCCAGCAGCAGCAAGACGACGAGCAAGGTGCCGACGACGGCGCCGGTGCCCAGCAGCAGCAAGAAGCGACAACGGTGGACCCGGCAGCAGCGGCAGCAGCCGCCAAGGCCGCGGAAACCAAGCCGGCGTCTCCGGTGGAAGCCGGCGGCGGGCTCGCCAACTTCGGCGACAAGAAGGCTCCGCCGATCACCGCCACCGAAGACCTGAACGAACCCATCGACGAGAAGGTGGAACGTGGCCTGGACGGCGGCATCGCCGGCGAGCAGACCGCTTCGGGACCCGCGTGCGCAGCCGACCAGCAAGGTCAGCAACAGGGCCAACAGCAAGGCCAACAAGCCAGCGACCAGCAACAACAAGACCCGGGCACGGACGTGGAAACCGTTCCGCTGGCCGACGACGAGTTGCTGCAGGACAACGGCGGACAACAGCAACAAGACCAGGGCCAAGCCGTGGAAATGTCGCTGCTGGCGGCCGCGCTGCAAGCCGACCCCAAGGCGAAGCTCTCGCTGGTGCACGCCGGCACGCGCATCCTCGCGCTCGTCAACGACCTGCATGTGGCGACACTGCAACAGGACGCTGTGGCCGAGTTCGCCGGCGTGTTCGACAAGGCACCGTTCGCGCAGTCGATCCTGCACGCGGCAGCCGACAAGGGCGTGCTCGCGGCGCTGCACGACTACGGCTTCACCATGAAGAAGCTGGTCATCCCGCTGACGGCATCGGTGAGCGCACTCGTGCGCGCCGGCGTCGCGGAGAAGACGAAATCGCTGGAGGCGGTGACCGCTTCGCTGGCGGAAGACCTGAAGCAGTCCCTGTCCATCGCGGCGGTCGGTCTGAACAAGGGCTTCTGGAAGTCGAAGAGCAACCCGCTGAAGGCAGCGATGGCGCAGACCCTGGCGAATCTCGGCGTCGGCAACCCCAACCGGGTGGTCGCGTCGGTGTTCGCGTCGGCGGGAGACCAGTACATCAAGCTGCTGCTCGCCACTGCGCTCGAACTGTCGCAGAAGCCTGTCGAAGTCCGCAACGAAATCGCGACGACCCTCGGGGACATCGCGGTGCAAGCGGAAGCAGGACCTGACGACGAGGAAGACGAGGACAACGACGGCGATCACGAGTTCCGTGCATCGGCGGCGACGTTCGACGTTCCGGCCACGCCGCTCAAGGCCCCTGTCACCGCTTCGACGGATCGTTCCCCTGCCAAGGTCACCAGCATTCGCGCGATCCGCGCGAGCGTCGGTGGTCCCCTCTTCACCAAGCGCGCCTGAGCGCCAAGGAGCAACCATGCTGCTGTTTCCCAACACACGTCACGACGGCTCGTACGAGCGTCCCCTCGCCGCCGGCGTCGTCATCGAAGCCGAAGGCCAAGCGCTGATCGGCGTGTACACGGCCGGTGTCTTCGGCGTCAAGCCGAGCACCGGCGCCGCGAACGAAGTGTTCGCCGGCGTGAGCCTGAGCCGTCCGATCTCGCCGACGCACATGCCCGTGGTCGAACGTCTGACGGTGCCGGCTTCCGGCGTCGTCGCACTGAAGGCCGCCCCCGTGGCCGGCTCGGCGCGCATCGCCAACGCCGCGTCCAACGCGGTGTTCACGCAAGTCGCGGGCGCCCCGGCAGCCGCGACCGAAGTGAAGGTGGACGCCACCGCATCGCTGACCTTCCAGGCCGCCATCGCCGGCACCGTGGTCATCGCCACGTACCTGCGTGACCTGACCGTCGCGCAATCCCTGATGGTGCAAGGCAACCAGGACATCGGCGGACCGGCCGGCGCGTACTTCGGCCAAGTCGGCCTGATCGTGCGCGGCGACGTGTACACCGACCAGTTCGACACCACGGCCGACTGGTCCAACCCCGTCGATCTGCGCCTGGGTGCGAACGGCAAGTTCACCATCGGCGGAACCGGCACCAAGGTGCCCGGCTACGTGCTCGCCACCCCGGTGGAAGGTGCCGCATTCCTGGGCATCCACATCAACGCCGCCTGATCGTCGGTCACACCCTCCAAGGAGATTTCAACATGAAGCACAGCATCAAGGGTCTGACATTCAGCACCCCCGTCGTGGCGGCAACCGCCCTCAACCGTGGTCGCGGCTCCGAACGCTTCGTCGCCAGCAACGGCGATCTGAACGCGAGCAGCAAGAAGGACCTGCTGCAACAAGCGGCGGCGTTCCTGACGCTCGCGTCGCAGACCGGCGCGGTGCCCGAAGCCGAAGCCGTGTCGGCCGAAGCGCTCGCCAAGGCGCACAAGCAGATGATGACGGCGGCGACGCAAGACCCCACCGCGCACAAGGAGCTCGGCGAGGTCATGGCCGACGAACTGTACCAGGCAGCCAACCGCGAAGGTTTCGCGCGGCGCTTCCTGGCGAAGCAGACGCTCGGCCAGGGCCAGACCCCGCGTGTCCACATGCGCATGAAGAACGTCACGGCGGCCATCAGCACGAGCGCGACGCAGACGCACACGCAACTCGTCCGCGACAACCTGTACACGCCCCCGGAGTTCTACAACCAGACCCGGCCGTTCGTCGAGATGAAGGACATCGTCACGGCGACCGGCGACGTGCTGGAAGAGAAGTTCGTCGAAGCGACCGAGGGCATGGGCGTCCAGGAAGACCGCACGTGGCGGAACCTGTGTCTCCAGACCGTCGGCATCGACAACGACCCGGTGACGTTCTTCGGCTCGATGACCGCCAGCGGCCTGATGAACCTGCGCAACCAGGTGTCGCGCTGGAACCTGCCGGTGGCCTACTGGCTGGTCGCCAACGACATCTGGAACGACATCGTGGGCGATTCCAGCTTCCAGCAGGTGATCGACCCGGTGTCCAAGCACGAACTGCTGCTGACGGGCCAACTCGGCGTGATCTACGGCATGACCGTGATCTCCGACGCCTACCGTCACCCGCAGCACCGCGTGATCGACCAGGGCGAAATGTGGTGCATCGCCGATGCCGTCAACCACGGCATGATGACGGATCGCGGCGGCATCGAGTCGAGCCCGATCGACGTGTCCATCGAAGGCATCCCCGGCCGTGGCTGGCACATGGTGGCGCTGCTGTCCATGGTCGTCGCCAACTCGCGCTCGGTCGTGCGCGGTCGTCGCGTCTGATCTCCAGGGTGGGGACTAGTCCCCACTCGCTCAACCCTCACAGGAGAAACAGATGAAGACGACGTACTTCAAGTCGAAGGAAATGGTGATCGCGGCGTGCGCGCTGCTTCGCCAAGGTCAGCACGCCAAGGCCGGCGCCGCGCTGATGAAGGCCAGCCAGATGCCGGACTTCGAGGACATGGTCGAGGACATGAACGACCAGCAGCAGCAAGCGCAGCAAGCCGCTGCCGAAGCTGCGGCCGCCGCCAAGAAGGGCGACCCGAAGGAGAAGCAGGTGTCCGCGCTGGCGTCCATCGTCGAAGGCATGGCCGACGGCGTGAACGACATCGGCATCGACGACCTGCTGGAAGACCTGGACTACGAGCCGGGCGACGAGCCGCCGGAGCAGGAAGAAGTCGGCGTGGACGCGCCAGGGAACCCCGGTTCCGTGAACGTCGATGTCGATGACGACCGTCCGGAAACGGCATCGCTGTCGCCGGCGCGTCAGCGGCTGATGCGCGCGCAGGCGAACCTCCAGGTGCTGACGAAGCGCGGCAAGTAAGCGCCTGCTGCGCCGCTCGTGGCTGCTTCGAGAAGCCCTGTGAGTGTTCTTCGCTCACAGGGCTTTCTTCGTTTACGGAGTGACAATGCGCACCGTTGAACAACAACCCGCCCCTGTAGAAGAAGAGGTGATCCGCGGCCTCATGAAGATGCTGTCGGAGACGTTTAACGTCGTGGACGGTTCTTCCTTGTTCTACGGCCCCTCAAGCACGAAGATGATCGCAGCGAACCAGCAGCGGTTGAAGACCGCTGGCAAGTCTCTGTCGTGGCCGATCATGTTCGTGAAACTCTCAGCAGCGTCCCGGAACCTTCAGGTACCAGGGTACAACCAGAAGTCGCTTGCCCGTCATGGCGTGTACGTGACCCGGGACAACGGCGACCGCAGCTACATGCGCAAGCTCCATCCCATGCGAGTGGACATGGAGTTCGAGATCGCGTACCTCATCGACGATCAACGTAAAGCCCTGAGATTCGTCAGCGACTGGATGACACTCGGCCAGGAGAACCGGCTGAACTTCACCGTGGCGTACTACGGTGTGGGCATCGACATCGCCGTGGCCTTGTCTCCGGACATCACGGTGCCGGAGAAAGAGGGCAGCGTGGACGAAGCGTTGAACGTGTACGAGTTCGGCACGAGTCTCACCGTAGGCGGCTACATGACGGCGCAGCATGTGGACAACGACTCCGAAATCTTCCTCGTGAAATCCGTGAACGTCGGAGTGCAGCCCGTTGACGACGTAGATGCACTCGGCTCTTCCAAGATTCTGAACGCCGCACTCGCATACAGGAGCACCAGATGAACCTTCCGCCAACCGTCGTGGAGATGCCACTGCGGGATTCAGCACGTGTGCTGTACTTCGACCTCAAGGCTTACGAGTCCGGGCGCAAGTTCCACCGCAACGTGCTGGCCGCTCGCAACGCCGTGGCTCCGGCCGCTAATTTCATCACGGAGCAAACGCTGGTTGTTCCAAGCTCGTCAACCCCGACCGAGGCAACCCACACCTTTCAAGGTACACCGGGTAACGTCGTCACGGTCATGGCTGCAAGTGCCCCACTCCGAGTACGGGTCACGCGAGACACGGGGGTCTGCGACCTCGGCCTCCAGACTCTGATGATCCTTACATCGCCGTGCCTGAGCATTACCCTCGTCAACGAGAGTGCGCAACCCGTCGATGTGGAACTGATTCACGCCTAACCCATAGGAGAACGAACATGGCTGAAAAGCTATTGAACATGGGTCCGGTGTCCGTACCAATCCCCGTCGTGAACGGTGATGGCGCACGGGACACCGTGACTCTCCAACCAGGTGGCCGGCTGACGCTGCCGCTGGGCTACAAAGTCGATCCGGGGTTCGCAGCCGCCGGTCATCCGAAGGTGTACGTGAACGGCACACCGATGGGCAACGTCAACAAGGGGGCCTGACATGCCACTCACCTACGAAAGCTCCGACGTTTACCTGGAGGAGCGTGACCTCAGTGCCGAAGCGCAACCGGCTCCCACGAGCATCGGCGCACAGGTGTTCGCGTCGCGGCGTGGTCCGCTGGGCCGCCGCAAGATGACGAGCGTCGAGCGCTTCATCCAGAAGTACGGCAAGCCCGACGCGGCAGTGTCGTTCGGCCACTACACGGGCATCGCGTTCCTCGACGAGGCCACCGAACTCTGGTGCAATCGCGTGGTAGGTGCCGGCGCGACGTACGGCGGCCTGGTCATGCAGAAGCGGCAGACGCCGCCGGCTGACGCGACCCCGGTGCTGCGCGGCTTCACCATCGGCAAGCCCGAAGACCTGGACTTCTCCGAGGTCGGCGGCGCAGGCTCGCTGTTCGACAACGTGTTCGCGCTCTGGTGCGAAGGTCCGGGTTCGTACTCGCAGAGCCTCCGCGTCCGTGTCGTCAGCAACAACCTGCCTGTCGTCACCGGTGTGCAAGCCGCCGACTTCTCGACCGTCGGCGTCGCCATCGTGGGTGTTCCGCTGAACGGCAGCATCCAGCCGGGCAACTACGGCTACGTGGTCACCGCGTTCAACTCCGTGGGCGAGACACTGGCGTCGGCGGTTGCCACCGTGGTGATCGCAAGCACGAACACCAGCGTGTACCTCTCGTGGCAGCCTGTCGAAGGTGCCACCGGGTACAAGGTGTACGGGCGCACGAACGGTCTGGACGGCGTGCTCGGCACCACAGGCGGCGGCACGCTGTTCTTCATCGACCGTGGCGTTTCCGCACCGGATGCCGCGTCCAAGCCTCCGGTGACGCAGGTGTTCACGAACGAGTTCGTGCTCGAAGTCTACGACACCGAAATCTCCGTGGCGAACCCCGTGGAAGCCTTCGCGTGCTCGCTCGTGGAGCAGGTGGACGGCTTCGGGCGCCAACTGGAAATCGAGCAGTCGGTCAACCCGTTCTCCGACTACATCCAGGTGAAGTCCAACGCCCGAGTGTTCGCGCCGAACCCGATGCCGGTGCTGTACACGACCGCGAAGATCCCGCTGGCCGCTGGCTCGTCGGGTTCCGCTGTGCTCGCCTCGGACATCAGCGCCGGCTGGGACGAGTTCCGCGACCCGGAGAAGACGGATGTGCGCATCCTCATCAACGCCGGGTACGCGATTCCGAGCGTGCAGTTGCACATGGACGCGGTGGCTTCGGCGCGGGCCGACTCCGTGGCCGTGCTGGACGTGCCGAGCACGAAGCAGAAGTCGCAGGCGGCGGTGGACTACCGCAATCTCGACCTGAACCTGAATTCCAACCGCAGTGCGCTGTACACCCCGGACCTACTGGTCGAGGACGTGTACAACGGCAAGACCCTGTTCGTGCCGCCGTCCGGGCACATCGCCGGGGTGTTCGCCAAGACCGACCGCGTGGCCTACCCGTGGTTCGCACCCGCCGGTCTGAACCGAGGGCTGCTGCGCGTGCTCTCCGTGCGCTACCAGTACGACCGTGGTGACCGCGACAGCCTGTGGCGCGCGCAGGTGAACTACGTGCGGAACTTCCAGGGCCTGGGTCGCGCCGTGTGGGAGCAGCGCACGCTCCAATCGCTGCTGTCCGGCTTCTCGTTCATCAACGTCCGGCGTCTCATGGACTTCCTGGCGCTGACGATCCGGCGGACCATGTACGGCAAGGAGTTCGAGCCGAACGACGACATCCTGCGCCGCGAAATCCGCATCATCATCGAGCGCATTCTCGTCGCCGTGCAGCAAGCACGCGGCGTGAACAAGTTCCTGGTGGTGTGCGACAACCGCAACAACCCGAAGTTCGTGACCGCACAGGGGCAACTGAACGTGGACGTGTTCGTCGAACCGACGCTGCCGGCCGAGAAGATTCGCGTGCGCATGAACCTCACTCAGCAGGGCGTGGACTTCACGGAACTGCTGGCAAACACCGGCCTGTAAAGGAGCAACGAACATGACGCGCACGAGCTTCCGTGACGTGGCGGGTCTGCCCGACCCGCTGCTCACCTACAACTTCGACCTGTTCTTCGACAGCATCCCCGGTGGTGCAGGTCTGGACAGCCGAGGCATCACCATCCGGTGCATGACCACGGCACTGCCAGGCATGCAGATCGACCAGGTGACGGTGCCGCTGCACGGGGTCGAGGTGAACTACGCGGGGCGGCAAATCTACACCAAGCAGTTCACGGCGACGCTGCACGAGACACGGGACTCCGGCGTCCGTGCGGCGATGCGTGGCTGGATGGAGTTCGCCCGGAACAACCGCAACAACAGCGGCAACTACAAGACGAACTACGCGCGCACCGCCGAAATGGCGGTGTACGACGACATCCCGAACGAGATCAAGCGCGTGAAGATTTTCGGGTGCTTCCCGCTGAGCTTCGACGACTTGCAGATGGACGGGAGCACGAGCACGAGCGCGCAGTACAACGTGACGTTCAGCTTCGACTACACCGAGGAGTGACCCGATGTCGCAACTGCTTGACCAGCTAGTCAGCAGGGGCATCGCGGATGTGTCTTCGTCGCTGGGGAAATCAGCGCCGGCAGCAGCAAGAGGCGGAGCGGGTGGTGCGAATACACGTAGCTGGCGAACCGCTGCGCTGTCTCGTGCCGACCCGCTTCTGCAATTCGACTGGGACATCCACATCCAGGTCGGAGGGCTGACGCACCGGCCGGAGTTCGTCGAGAACATCGTGGTGCCCGGAACCACGGTGGAAGCGGAGCCGATCTACCGGGCAGGTTCTCGCGTGTACATCGCAACGGTGCACAACGTGGGGGCCGTGAGCATGCGGCTCTACGAAGACATCCAGATGTCGTCCACGAAGTTCCTGCGCTCGTGGTTCGGACTGATCGTGAAACCCAATGGCGACCACGGGCTACCCGTGGAGTACAAGGGAGTCATCGAAGTGTACCCGACTGATGCACGGGGTACGCGAGTCGCCAAGATCAAGTGCATCAATGTGTTCCCCACGCAGAACCCACCTCTGACCTTCGGGTCCGAGAACGAGCGGCAGTCACTCGACGTGGAGTTCTCCTGTGACGTGGTGGAGTACGAGTTCTACAAGTGACGGCGGTTCGCCGCTGACCCTAGAGGTACATCATCAACGCGAGAGGTACGTGCATGTCTACGCCCAACGACAATGGATTCAATCTTCCCGATGACCTGACGACTGTGGACCCCAAGGCCGTCGTCGGTCAACGCAGTGCTGGTTACGGACGAGGTGCCTTTGTGACCCGCGTCCCGGAACCCGGCAACAACGGCGACGCTGCCGCAATGGCAGCACTGACTGAGCATCGCCAACCTCCCGACTCGCAATACCTGGTGACCGGTCTGCCAAGCCTGTGTGCGTTGTATACCGGTTCGACGGACAACAGCATCGGCGTCCGGCGCTTCAACAACGACGACGTGCTGAAAATCTACGACGCCCGCGCCGAGAAGAGCCTGCGAATGCTCGCGGAAGCCGTGGGCGCCACGCTCGACGGGTTCTCCATTTGGGACCTCACGGTCGGTGACTTCTGGTACCTCATGTACTGGCACCGCCTGCACTCGTACCCGAAGAACCCGTTCATCGTGTCCTGGACGTGTACGGCCGATCCGCACCTACAGGACGTGCGAGACGAGAAAATCAGCGTCAAGACGCTGGAGCAGGAGATGATCCTCAAGAACTCCGATCTGGACATCGTGGAACTGGATGTCCCTGGGTTCACCACGCTGCTGGAGAAGATCAAGACGGACTTCGGGGTCACCGCGACGGCCATGCGCATGGGCGACTACGTGCGGCTGATCGAGATGGAGGACGAGAACGAAGAAGCGATGCGCAAGTCCATGGAAACCCAGGGCAAGTCCGTGCCGAAGTACCGAGCGTCGGACTTCTTGCGCGCGCGGCACGCAGCACACCTAAGTTCCGTCCACGGGGCCTCGTTGGAGCAGCGAAGCTCAGCGCTGATGACCTTGGCGGACTTCAGCCTCTGGCCGTGGCTCGACAAGGTAGCCACAGGGTCTGAGCACGGCGTGCGGGAGACCTACGGCGTGCGCTGCGCAGTGTGCAACACCCGAGCGGAAGTGGAGGTGGCGCTTGATGCGCTGACCTTTCTTCCCGAACTATAAGGCATCGGACGTGTTCGACCGTGACTACTCGATCATGGCGAAGCTGCACGTCGCGTTGCCCTTCGACCGCGTGAGCTTCCAGCGGTTTCTGTACATCAGTGACTGTGTAGCCCGTGACCTCAGGCGGGAGGAAGAAGAGATGCGCAAGCTGCGCGCTCGTCAAGCTGCGGGCTTCAACCGGTAACGGAGAACGATCATGAGTGAAGACGCGCTGATGGCTCGCGCTAAGGCCTTCTTCGAGGGCAAGTCCAAAGGCGGGACCAAGCTCAAGGGTGACGAAGACCCGGAACTCCAGACGTTCCTGAAGAGCCTGGAAAAGCAGGTGAAAGCTGCGCAGAACGACAAGGACTTCAAAGCCAGTCTCGTGCGCACGCTGGCCGTACTCGAACGGGAAATCCGCAGCCGTCGTGACGCCGCTACGCCCGGAATCGTGAACGCGGCTGCCGCATCAGGCCAACGGTTGTCCGGTGACGAAGTGGCTGCGCAAGCGTTGCGTGCGGTGCCACGTGAACTCCGGTACCTACAGTCATCGGGTCTGGCCTTGGTTGCCGCGCTCAACGGCAACTCGAAGATGACCGAGAAGGAGCTGCGCAAGTTCAGCGACCGTAGCTCGGCGTTCGCCGCGGGCATCGACAAGCTGCGCACCTCTGGTCCCAAGGGTGCGGACTACGCTCAGGAACGTGGAGCCGGTGGTATGTCCTTGACCGAGCGGTTGCAGCAGCACCGTGAAGGTCAACTCATGGACACGAAGCGCCATGAGGAGCTGCTGAAGAAGCTGGACGAGACAGCGGATCGCGGAGACAAGCGCAGCAAGGAGACGTCAGACGCAACGAAGCTTGGGCTAACCGCGCTGTTCGGTCCGGCGGCTCCGTTGTTCCAACTGTGGTTCGACGCCAAGGAAGACTGGAAGCGCATGCGTGGCGACACCAAGTCCACGCTTGACACCCTGAAGTCCAAGTTCCGATGGGACCGTGCTGAAGCCGAAGACGAGAAGAAGTATGAGCGGAGAAAGACCTCGCTGTGGGAGCGCATGCTCGGAGCACTGCGCCGGCAGTCTCAAGGAGAGTCCGGACGCGGCATGCTCGGATCGTTGTTCGGCGACGGCCCAGGTCGTGGACGCATCGGGAGAATCGCACGTGGCGCTGGCCGTGTACTTGGGAGAACTGTTCGTGGCGCTGGTCGGCTACTCGGTGCAGGTGGCCGTGGGCTAGCTGCCATCGGCCGGGGTGCCGTCGGACTCGCTGGTCGTGGCCTCGCTGGTATTGCGGCCTCTGGTGCAGGAGCGTTGGCAGGTGCAGCGACAGCCGTGGCCGGAGCCGGGTACGCCGGGTACAAGGCTGGTGAGTGGCTGAACGACAACGTGCTAACCGACGAGCAGAAAGAGGCGATCGGCAACGCCATTGGCCCAGCTATCGACTACATCATAGACGGCGGCAAGTCCGTAGGGTCTGCTTTGGCCTCAGCGGGGTCGAACATCGCAGGGTTCTTCGACAAGGTGGGCTCGAACATCGGCATCGGCTTGTTCAACGTGAAGGAAGAACTGGGCAAGAAGTTGGATGATGCCGGCACCACCGTGAAGAAGTGGAGTGACGATGCGAAAACGAACCTCGCGGACTTTTGGGACGCCTTCAAGTCCCGTGCTACGAATAACCCGGTGGTCAACAACGTCCGCGACTTTTTCAATCCACAAGCCGGCGGGAACAAGCTAGACCCAAGCCAGATGTCAATGGGGGAGCGCGCAAGGTCTGCGGTGAGCAATCTCGTGGATCGTGGTGCTTCCTTCTTTGGCGGCGGTTCTGGTGGGCGCATGCAAGAGGCGCTAGAAGCACAGATGACGCGCTCGGGTATCACAGACCCGAGAGAGCGAGCCATGATGCTGGCACAAATGAGTCACGAGTCATCGGGCTTCAAATCCGGAGAAGAGTCTTTCAACTACCGTGATGCGGACCGGTTGGCTTCGGTATCTGGACAGGCACGCAAAGCAGGCCCCGCTGCCATACAAGCGGCCATGGCAAAGGGCCCTGAAGCGATTGCCGAACTGATGTATGGCGGCCGCATGGGTAACGTAGACCCAGGTGACGCCTACAAATTCCGTGGGCGTGGAGTGATCCAGCTAACCGGACGCGAAAACTACGAGAAGTACGGCAAGAAGCTGGGCATTGACCTGTTGTCCAATCCGGAACTTGCCAAGGACCCGGAAATCGCGGCGAAGATCGCTACCCAATACTGGCAAGACCGCAACCTTGGCTCGGCTGCACGGGCTGGTGACGTAACAGCGGTGACACGCGGCATCAACGGTGGTACTAACGGGTTGGCCGATAGGCAAGCTCGCTACGACTACTACATGAAGCAGCAAGGTGCAGGGCCAGCAAACGCATTCGCTACGTCAACGGCAGGTGCCGGCCGCGCTGGGTTCGCGGGCACTGCGCTGGACCCGAGAAGAACGGACTACGCGGCTGCACGACCTGCTGGGGTCCCCGGCTACGAACGCGCAGCCGCGAACTCTGGTAGCCCTGTGGTGGTTCAACCGCCGGCGCCAGCCGCAGGTTCAGGTGGTGCCACGACCTCCAGTGCGAACAAGGTGGGCATGTCCAACTCGGACTTCTACGTGGACGACCTCGGGCTCATCATCATGAACCGTGGCTACAACGGCTGACGAGGAGCAATCATGCCAGGTATAGATAGGATAGTAGGTGACACAGGTAGCAACATTCGAGAGTCGCAAGACTATCGAGCACAGGCCGCTGCTGAAGAACTAGCTGCTCGTGGGCTCAATCCGAACTACTTTGCGCGCCTTGTATATCAATCGACAGCCGGCGATGACCCGGGCGTCATCACGCTGGCGCTACCGGAGAACTTCCAGTTCAACTTCAGTTCGAGCTTCGACCAGCCGTTCGCGCAAGGCATCGTGAACGCACCGGGGTTGTCGCAAGTGACGAAGTTCTTCGGCGCGTCGCTCACGTCCCAGTCGATGTCCGTGCAGGTGTGGCAAGGTTCGTCGTGCCCCGAGTTCAACCTCACGTTCCAGTTGATCGCGGAAACCGATTCCGTGAAGGACATCTTGCTGCCGGTATCCAGACTGTCGCGGCTCGTGGTGCCCGGCGTCGTCGGCGGCTTGCTGGCACCACCAGGACCGCGTCTGGACCCGAAGAAGGTTGCGGAAGCTGGCGTAGTCGCCGCCAAGTCAATCCTCGGTGTCGGCGTGCAGGGTGGTGGCATCGCCGGCGTGCTGACCGGCGGCTTCGAGGGCTTCGTACCTGCGCTGTCCGCCACGGCAACGAACATCGGCAACGCGCTGGACGGCATCCTCAAGGAACCGGCCAACAACGTGACGCTGCACATCGGTCGGTTCTTGAAGTTCCCGTCGGTCGTGATCCAGAACGTGTCGCAGACGTACGACACGGTGTTCGACAAGCGTGGGCTCCCGCTGAAAGCCAGCATCGACATCACGCTCAGCACCTGGTACGTGCCGGTCAAGGACGACATCAACACGATCTTCCAGCTTCAGGGGTGACGCATGCCTACGAACAGCAATGAACGTCGAGCCTACGTGCCGCTGTCGGTACTCACCGACGCTGCCGGCGCACTCGAACTGAGCCTGGACCTGCTGAGCGCCACGTACTCGAACATCCACGACCAGAACATCAGCTCCCAAACGTACCAAGTCACCGAGAGCGAAGCCGGAGCCCCTGATGCCATCGCTGACAGGTTCTACGGGGACTCACGGCTCTGGTGGGTGATCTGCACCTTCAACTCCGTGATCGACCCGTACACGGAAATCACTGCGGGGAAACGCCTGTTGATCCCTTCGCTGGACGAGGTGATGCTGTATCTCACTCGTGACGACGTGTCTGCGTCCTCAACGTCAAACCGCGTCGGTTCCATTGGGGTACTCTGATGCTCCGGATAAAGCAAGACGTATTCCTCGGCTTCGTCATCGGCGGTGTGGACTACCCGCTGGAGGCTACTGGGTTCAACTCGCTGAAGATCGTGAGCTCCCGCAGCATCTCTGTACCCATGGTCGAGATGGAACTCGTGGATTCCTTCAACTTCTTCTCCGAGAAGGTGACGCTGGCCGACGGTGTGCAGTTGAAAGTCCTGCTTGGTACGTCGCAGGAAGAGTACGACACCATGGTCTTCCGCGTGTTCTCGTTCTCGGACCCGAAGGCCGGTGGTAGCACGTCCGTGAAGATCATCGGGTACCTCGACGTTGTGGCCTACTACATGGCTACCGCGAACAAGCCAATCTCGGGCACGAGCTACAACGTGCTGAAGGCCATGGCTGACATGGCTGGCATGACCTTCGAGGGGGACGCAACGTCAGATGACCAGGTGTGGATACCCGGCAACGACAGGTACTGCCAGTGGGCGCGCAAGATCGTGGCACATGCGTACGGCAACGACATGAGCCTGATGGCGCTGGCGGTGACGCCGCTCAAGGTCATGCGGTACCGCGATGTCATGGCCCTAGACGTTTCGGGTGACATGCCCGCGTTCGTCAACGGTGACTCGCGTCCGAAGTCCAAGATTTTCCAGATGCGGGACTCACACTCGCTGTCTCGCTCCGGGTCGAACAACGCCAGTGGGGCATACGGTCATCGCATCGTCGTGCAACGAGCGAACGCCGAGCTACAGACCGTACGCGATGCGATACGGTACAAGCGGTTCGCCTCGTTCACGAACGTCGCCAAGGACGTGCGAGACGCTGTGAAGAACGCCGAAGGGTCGCCGGGCGTGCTGAACACGCAGTTCTCGCCCATCGAATGCGGCAACGTGCACGAGCACTACTGGGAAGCGCAGTACCAGAACGCTCGGCTGTCTCGCCTGTTCTCCACAGGTGCAACGCTGCTCGTCGAAGACCGGACGAAGATTGAAGTCCTCGATCCGGTAAAGTACATGCCGAGTTCAGCGCCAGGTGCGACAGGCGCTGAAGCCAAAGAACAAGTGCAGGGCATCTACGTGGTGACCAGCAAAGCCGTGGTCGTGCAAATGGGCAACTACTTCGAGCGCTTCGAGTTGTACACGTCAGGTCCAAGCACGGACCCGGCAGCGCTTGGCAATCAGGAGTGACGGATGAGCACGACAGGGATGGTCGATCCGCTGGAGCAGCAACGGAGTCGCAACGACTACGACGGCCAATTCTTCCTCGGTACTGTGGTGGACAACGAAGACCCGCAGAAGGAAGAGCGGCTGCGCATTCGCATTCCGAACCTGCTAGGGGAAGAACTGTCCGACACTGAGCTACCGTGGGCACGTCCGGTGAAGCACCGCGTGCGTGGCAGCAATTCCCAGGTACAGTCGCTGTCGGTCCCCGTCGTGGGTTCCAAGATGATCGTGGTGCTGCAAAACGGTGATCCGTACCATCCGCTGTACCTGGGCTCGCTGCTGGTGGGCGCTGATGTGGCCTCGGTGCTGACAACGAACTACCCGAAGCGGTACGGACTCCGCGACGACAAGGGCAACCACATGTTCGTGGACACGCAGACCGGTGACATGGAACTCCGGCATTTCTCGGGCACCACGCTGAAGATCGTACCGGACGGCTCGGTGTCGGTCACGAGTCCGAAGAACCTGACAGTGGCCTTCGACGGCAACGCCAGTGTCGCTGTCAAGGGCAACCTGTCGGCAACCGTGGATGGCAATGCCAGTGCCGTGGTCAAGGGCACTCTGGATGTCAAAGCTGATGGCGCAACGACCATCGAGTCTTCCTCGGGTATCACGATCACGGCACCGACCGTGGACATCAACTAGGAACCACCATGGCCGCGACGTGGATCGACGTTAACAGCAACTACGGCATCACCGTGGCCGGTGGTGAACTCGCCCTCGATGTCATAGCCGTGAAGAACAGCATCGAGAACATCCTGAGTACGCCAATCGGCAGCCGGCCGTTCCAACGGGACTACGGTTCCAAGCTGTACCACTTCCTGTTCGAGCCGGGTGACGCGATGACCGAAGAGGACATTCGGGTGTCGCTGATCCAAGCTCTCGGTAAGTGGGAGCCACGGATCACCGTGGACGCACAGCGCACCGTCGTGAAGCAGCAGGGCTCGGCGGGCTACGTCATCGACGTGCATTTCACCATGGTCGTACCGCAGACACGCGAGTCCGTCCAATTCGTAGCAAAGAGGATCTGACCATGGCAACGATTTCACTAAGCCGCATCCACCCGGACTACGGGCAAATCCGAGCGCAGTTGCAACTGGCACTGGCTGGCCTGGACACCTGGAAAGACCTGTTGCCGACGGCGACGGGCCAAGCGGTGATCGACTTCGTGGCCGCCGTCGGCGACATGGACCAGTACGGGATCGAGCACGCTTACCGCGAAGCGTTTCTCTCCGCACGCAAGTCCTCGTCGGTGTACGCGATTGCGAAGATGCTGGGTGTGCGCCTCGCTCGCAAGGTACCTGCCGCAGCCACTGTATCGTTGTCTCGCAAGGTCACGGCAACGACGCTGACGATCCCGGCGTACACGGTGTTCAACGGCGGCGGCGTCTCGCTGTTCAACCGTGAGCCCGTGGTGTTCAACATCGGGGTCACCTCGGTCCCCGTGCAGTTGTACGAGGGGCAGGTCAAAGAGCTTCAGCAACTGGCCGACGGCTCGGACTTCCAAGCGTTCATCGCGTCGGAACGGGACTTCACGATTTCCGACGCCGATGTGCAGGTACTCGCCGGCAACACGGAGATCCCAGTGACGCAATCCGGGCTGTGGACGCTGAAGGGCGTCCCAGGCGTACAAGACCTGACGCAAGAGCGCGGTGAACTCCTACTCGTGTTTGGCAACGACATCTACGGGTACAAGCCTGTGGTCAACACGCTGCTGACGTTCCGGTATGTCGTGAACCAAGGAGCATCAGCGAACTCCGCGAGGTTCACAGGGCAGAGCGTTACCGTACCGGACTTCGCGGACGTGAAGGGCGTTGCCAGCACGGGTTTGACCGCAGGTGCGAACGAGCGTGACCCTGGCTTCTACCGTCGGTTCGGCCCACAACTGTTCTCCAGTTCCGAGCGTGCGGTGACCGAAGACGAGTTCCAGGCCACAGCCGTGAACTACCCGTCGGTGGTCGATGCGTTGATCGTCGGCCAGCGCCGGTTGAGCCCGAGTGACAACCGTTACATGAACCTCGTTCGCGTGTCGCTGCTCACGAACAGCACGTGGGGAACACCGCAGCGGGAAGCGTTTCTCCGGTACTACCAGACACGCACGATGTTCCCAACGCGGTTCTACTTCGAGGACCCGTCGTCACTGACTGTCGATGTCGAGGCCAACGTGTACTGTCGCTTCGAGGGTGACCTGAACGAAGTGCAGGCTGCCGTGCAGCAGTCACTGGCGACGTTGTTCGCTCCGAGAGCCGGCATCATCGGGCTGAACTTCTTCAAGTCCGACATCGAGGCGGCGATCCGCACGGCGAGTCCGCACATCGAGTTCTTCGAGTTGCTGAACCCAGTGACCGATGTGTACCCGATGTTCAAGCCGCCCAAGCCGCCGATAGTGACGGAGGTACCTGGTGGAGGCACTCTCGCTGCTGGACCAGTGGCGTACGCGGTTACCGTGATGACGCCCCTTGGTGAGACACTGGCAGACAACATCGGCACGCAGGTGCTGGCAGCAGCAGGCTCAGCAGCGCACGTCGAGTGGAACGCGATCCCCGGCGCGCTCGGGTACCGTGTATACGGTCGGAGCTTCCCCGGTGCGAGGCTGCTGGCAACCACAGCGGCATCGGCCACGAGCTTCACGGACGTGGGCTTCCCGCTGACGACAGTGGAACCACCGGTGGTTGACACCAGCGGAGTACGGTACTGCACGCTCGGGAACACCGTGCTCAACATGTTCTACACGGCACGGAGGCTCACATGACTGAGCGGGTCGGACTGCTGGCTCCTCAACTGGAGAAGTCCAAGGTATGGCGCGACTTCGCAGCCGCTGTAGACCGAGTGTTCACAGACCTCGGGATCGACGGTGCACGTGATCTGCTGGCGTCGTTGCGTGCGCCGTTGAACCTCAAGGACGTGGTCGGTGCCGAACCCGGTGGCGCGCTCACTGCACTAGACGTGATCCCCAGGGCGGAGCGTCAGACGCTGGTGCGCAACGCCGAGCTCCTTGGGTTCCGCTTCTACGACAGCGCGATTCTCGACGCTGAAGACTACGTGCGGCTCTGCATGTTCCTCGGTCAATACTACGACGAGGACAAGGGTACCGCAAGGTTCGCGGATTTCATGGGGTTCATGGCGAACGTCAAGCTCCAAGTGGTACCGACGTGGACGCAGGACTACGTGACGTTCCTCAAGGAAGGCGACCCCGGCATCGGTGTACCCGTGTACCGTGGAGGACCGTGGTATCCGACGACGCACGTGGTGCTCAGCTTCGGACTCGGCAAGTTTGCAGGCGTGGACCGGAACTCGCTGATCGAGTTCTTCTACTACTTTGCGAACATCAACCTCGTGCTATGGGCCATTGAAATGACGGACGACGCCAGTATGTCCGTGAACATCAGTGGCGCAGGCACACTCGACATCTGGCTCTGACCATGCAAATGTGCGAACCACACTACGCAGCGCTGCGTACGGAAATCGAAAACCAAGGGATGGCTTCGATGATTCCAGAGACAGCGGAGCAAGCACGTGCCTCCGTGATAACAGCGCTGGAGGAAGCGCAGACGGGGGTGCAAGAAGGACCGTTCGATCCGCTGCTCACCGCCGTGTTCCAAATCTACGGGAACGCCGTACGCACCGGCGGTCTATACCTGCTGGCGGGTGACTACTGCCCGTTGTGCGAAGTGCGCAAGCACGTGCCTGCGGCGGAAAACAACGCCGACGCCCTGTGGATTTCCGGCTGCGTCACGGCCATAGCCGAACACGTACGGGAGAACGGGCTGCTCAAGCCACCGAACTGAAACCCGGTAATTTCAAGACCGTGCGCGAGAATGCACGCCACTGCAAACCACGTCCGAAAAGGAACCTCATGAAACTCGACCTCTCCCCCATCGTCGTCGGTCTGGACGGAAACGCGCTGAAGCGCAGCGCCGTCAACAAGGAGTTCGGTGACGAGCCGCTGACCTTGGCTTTCGCCCTCGCTCACGTGCTCTCCGTCGCCGTGGAAGACGTGGGCGTGCTGGAGCAAGCGGCCGCGAACCCCGCGAACCCCGACGCGGACTCCGTGCGTGCGCGAGCCTTCGCCATGAAGGTCGAGCGTGGCAACCTCGCGTTGCGCCTGGCAGCCGTTGTCGGCGATGCGGCCACCGCCGTGGAACTGACGCCGGAAGAACTGGTGCTGCTGAAAACCGTCGCGGGACCACGTCTCATGCCCATCGTGCTGGCACAGGTGAACCGCGTCATCGGCTGATCCGACGCAAAGGAACTCCAAGTGGACCTGACAATACTCGACTCTGGCCGGACCGCTTCTCTGAACTCCGGAGTGCCCGGCATCAAGATCGAAATCGGTAGCTTCACCCTGGGCTCAGCGTTCGGGTACGCGGTGAATCCCGCAACGGACACGGCGCTGCACGGTGCCGTGCTGTACACGGGGACGCCCATCGGGTACTCCGTGATCGACGCGGACACTTGCGAGTTCATGTTGCAGGTCCCTGGCAACGTCGGCACCTTCAACTTCGGTGAGGTAGGGCTCCACCTGGTTTCTGGTGCGCTGTACGCAGTCGGCGTGCTGCCGGGTTTGCAGCAGAAGATCGCGGCGCCCGGCACCGGCTGGAACACGATCAACATCAGGGCGAGGCTGCACGAATCGGGGTTGCCGGCGACCATCACCTTCGTGATTCAGGAGATCACGGCGGGTGCCATCATCGAGCTTCCCAACTGGTCCACGCTGAACCGTCCTGCGGATGCACCGTCCAACGTGTACATCGTGCATGACGCTGACGACTTGGGCAACGACGCGCTGGTCACGAGAAGCCATGATGGCACATGGGACGTCAGCACACACGGGTACCCCGTTGTCGAAGCCGGCGCGTTCACTGTCGGTCCTGGTGCCACGGGGTCCGCGCTGCTGGCTTCTGGCGTGCTGCCGATGGAAGCGAGCTTCCCGCTCGGTCGCTACCTGATCCAGCCGAAGACCGGAGCACAGGCTGGCAACATCCGCAAGGTCACGAGCGTCTCGGGCTCAGTGCTTCACTGGTCACCGTCGTTCGGTGCGCCGCTGGACACCGGTGACGAGTTCGAGATCCTTCAATCCACCGCGAGTCTGTCGGAAACAGTGGGCACCGACATCGCGTTGTTTCACGCACTTGCCACACGGAGCTTCTCATGACCATTTCCTACAAGGGCGGTGGCATGCCGCTAACGACCGTGGCGCAAGCGCTGCACACGGTCGCTGCCGGAACCAAATCTGCGGTTCCCGTGAGTGTCCACGTCACGAACGTCGATAAGGAGTTCCGCCGACGGCTGAACTTCTGGCTGTCGATCACCGGAGGCCGCAACATGATTGTGGTCAACGGCGCCGAGGTCGAGTTCGGGGTCACCACGGTGTTCGCAGGTCCCGCACTGAACCCCGGCGAATCGCTGATGGCGTACGCCGAGACACTCGGGCTGCTGGTGGCAGCGTCGTCCACAGGAGAACAACGATGAAATTTCCGACCAAGCGCGTTGCGCTACCGTACACGCTGAGTCCTGGCGACGAGGGTGTTCTCGAACTCCAGAACTCGGGCACGCTGTACGTGCCGGCAACGATTCCGTTGATGGTCCGGCGGTTCTCCGTGATCCTCATGAACCAGTCTGCTGGTTCCGTCACCCTGGAATCCCCGGTAGCGAATCTCAGCGTGCACGGGGCGACCGAGACAGCGACGATCGTGATTCCAGCGGGGCGTGCCGTGCTGCTGGCCGCGCATGACGGCGTGGCACGGTGGTTGGTGGTGAACATCACCAACCTCTCCAGCGGTGCTCCAGTGGGCGCTGTTGGTGCTCCAGTAGGGGCTGTTGGTGGCTCTGGAACAGCGGTTCTCCAGTGGGGTCCGCAAGGTGGCGACACCATCAACGGAGTTTCCTGGCTGAGCAACCCCACGCTGGCAAACGGGGGCACGTTCAACTACGTGCTACACGTGACGAATCCGAGTTCCTCGGCGGTCGGCTTCAACGGCGCTACCGCCGTGTACAGCAAAGCCACGGGGAACCCGCCACCGGGTGTCATCAACGTGCCTGCAGGTGGCAACATCACGGTCACTGGCAACATCACGGTGAACGGAGCAGTCGGCTCACCAGGCTTCATCCGGCTGACGCTGCACGATCCGTTCGGCGCGGTACAGCGTTCGGACATCAACTTCGTTGTCGGCCCCGCACCCGTCGGAGCACCGCCGGTAGGCGCACCTCCGGTCGGTGGCACCGGCGTCGGCGACTGACAGGAGAACACCATGGAAATTGGAACACCACGGTCATCGGGGCCCTACCCGCTGAAGCACGTCTCTGCCCCGTACGTCATGGACGCGAACGACATCGGGTTGACGATCATGGTCGCAGCAGGTGCCGGTGCCGTGACGCTGCCCCCGGTGGACCCGAACGTCACGGAGTTCCCGTTCATCATCGTGAACGGCACCGGAGCAGCGTTGACGATCACAGGACCTATGGCAGTGCATGGAGTACCCGGGTCCTCGTACTCGCTGGCGACGGTGCTCGCGCTGATCGGCACGCGGTACGCAGGAGACGCTCAGTACCGGGCGGAACTCATCGGCTGACGGTGATGAAGCTGACGGTACCAAGGCTCAGCGAGTACGTCGGACCGGCGCTGGACTTCCCGAGAGAACCGATTCGGGTGTTCAACGTGTGGACGCCCGCGCGAGCCGCGATGATCCGTGCTGAACTCGATGCCGTGCAATCCGAAGCTGAAGCCCTGGTGTTTCAGACGAACGGGAACGCAGGCTACGAGAACCCTGGGGTGCGCTCGTGCACGGTACTGAACCCCGGTGCGGAGCTACGGGCCTCGGTCACCAGCGATCTGCTCTCCGTGTTTCGTCCGTTCGTCCAGGCAGAACTGAAGATGCAGCGTGCCTCGTTGCACGGAGAAATCCAGTTCATCAGGTACCGCAAGCGGGATTCAGGGCGAGCCGATCACTTCGTGTTTCACGCGGATGCCGCGATCTTCGTGAACGGCCGATGGCTTGTGAACACGCCTGAGCGGCATCTGACGTTCAGTGCGTACGTCAACGACGACTTCTCAGGCGGAGACTTCGTGTTCAAGAACGTGGTCCACGATGGCGGAGTACCAGTGACAGTGCAACCTCGACCAGGGCTCGCGCTGCTGTTTCCGTCGGACCCACGGTATGAGCACGCAGTGACGCCAATGCGTAAGGGCACTCGGTACGCAATGGTCGGGTGGCTGACAATGGAGGCTTGAACGGGTGCTGCGGCACCCTTCTTCATTTCCGGTGCTCGGGTAGCAAGAACACGTGACGGATCGCCATCTCCTGGTCGAACATGGCAGTACCCATCACCTCGTCCCAGTAGAACGAGAACGCGGACACCGTGCGTGGAGGCAACTGTTCTTCCAGTGCCGACACGTACCGTCCGGTCTTGCGGCGAGCAACGCGGTCCCACACGCGGTCGTGCTGCTCTGCGCGGGCCGCTGGCGTGTACGTGAAGTACCGGTAGTACCGCTTGGACTCAGCGTACTCGATGGCGGCATCCAGTAGGATGCCCAAGCCGTTCATCGGAAGCCCGTTGCTTGCCGTTTGATCGCTGATGACGAGAAGCAGCAACCAGGCACGCTGGCTCGTCATCAGCTTCTGCAACAGGTAGCACCAGATGCGCCCCTCGCTGTCCACGAGGCCCCAGGTGCGGTACATTTCGTTCTCGGGCACTAGGTACTGGTTCTCCAGGTAGTGCCGTGCGTACATCGGGTTGGCGAGGGGCGCACCGTCTATGTCAGTTGGGTTGCCCTGGCGGATGCGCATAAGTTGGTCGGCATGTTCGGGGCGGAGTCGGAGTACGTTCATGTGCGTCCTAGTGGGTGGTTGATTAGCGAGAGCAGATCGCGGTACGGGATCTCCGTAGACGACCAGCAACGGAAGGGCATGCTCGTGCGCACGGCTTCGGACTCCGTGAACACCTGCGTGAGTTCACGTTCGTAGCCCGTGTACTTCACGCGAGGTCGCAGTCCATAGGCACGGTCTTTCACGAGGTCCGAACTGTGAACCCGACGGTTGTACTGGCCGGCGACGAGGCGGACGAGAAACGGGTTCGCCAGATACGCAGCCCATAGCTCCAGACTGTACTGGTAGAACGACGGGATGACCCTGTGGTTGTCGGTCCAGTGCAGGTACTTCTGGAACGCAGGGAACCGCTCATGGTCGTGGAACATGAACGTGCCCTTGCTGTAGTCTCCGTCGATCTGCGCTTGAAGGTCCGGCACGTAGTTGACCTCGGGTTCGTTGAACCCGGACACGAGGGCACCCGGTGTGTCGCGCACAGCGACGTACCACGGTGCGTAGCCCACATGCTTGCACTGGCTTACACGCGCGAGTTCACGAGCCTCACCGCTGTCGATCAGCACCTGCATGTCGATGTCGAAAAATCGGTAGTCGAGCCCGAGCTTGTGCGCGAGTCGCAATGCCGGCACCAGATCGTGACGATTGCCTCCGCGCGCATGCCGGATCAGCAACGTAGTGAACGGGACACCAGCGTCCAAGAACCTCCGGACCATGTACTCGGAATCAAGGCCACCGCTGAGCATCAGCACCAGGTCTTCGCCGTGGAACCTGTCGGCGATAGCCCGAGCGTTGAGTACCGCTTCGTCACGTAGAGTACCAAGAGCCCTGGTGAGCCCTCGATTGATCTTCATCACGTACGTTGCGTCCTCGTGCACACGGAACAAGCCGGGGAACCCGGCGTACCCGTAAGCGAACCACGAGTCGGCAGTGAACCTCGGTGTGGGAACCAAGTTCAGGCGCACCCACGCTGCGACGAGTTCGTCATTGTCCATCGGGGTCTCTTTGTGGAAGCGTCACTGGTCCGTGATACATGCGCACGACGTTCAGCGTCTGAGGATGGACCTCGACGAACGAGTTCTCCAGGCCGAAGTGCACCACATGGTTGTACACGAGGACCGCCAGTATATGAGCGAGCACCACGGGGCGTACGGACTCTGCGGAGTCCGGCATCGGAAACCCGAGCCGTGCGTCCCACACCTGCACGTACCCTTGCGGGCTCGTGTTGAACCGGAACACACGGCCGAACGCGACCTCAGCGTCGGTCACGATCTCCTGGGTGTCCACGAGAATGATCGACGCTCGTTCTCGCGGGACGTCCACGTTAAAGAACGGGGACAGCAGGTCGTGTACGACGGAGTTTTCGGTAAATACAGACACGTCGTCCACTTGGTTCCCGTGCCACTTCGCATCTGGTGTCACGACGGGGGCACACACAGCGGTCATCTGCGTGTGGTACTCGGGGCCTGGTGTCCAGCCGGACGCTACTGATGTCAGCAGCGACCGGTACGCTTCATGCACAGGCACCTGACCACGCAGGGTCTTTCGCAGGATCTCAGTCGGAGACAGCGCGAACAACACACGGGCGCCGCCATGCGTGATTTCGACGACGGTGTACCCCAGGGCTTCTTTCTCAGCTTTCCAGGTCATCTGGTCCTCCAGTAGTTCACAACTGATTTACCCACGTTCGGAGTTCACATGTACGTCTCGGATCATGCACGTCGCATTCTCATTCCCATTCATCTGCTGTTCGCCGCAGTGACGGCCGCCTGGGTGTACAACGGGGCTCACGTACCGTGGCCGGCAGCAGTTCTCGCCGTCGCATGGTGGACGCTGCTCTCTGGGCTTGGCATCGCCGTGGGATTCCACCGGTACTTCAGCCATCTGGCGTTTCCGGCCAAGCCGTGGGCGCGCAAGCTCATGCTCGGCGCCGGAACACTCGCTGGGCAGGGGTCACCGATCTTTTGGGTGGCGTTGCACATGGGCTACCACCATCCGCATTCGGACGAACGGAAAGACGTGCACTCCCCGGTGCACGGCATCTGGTCTGCGTACATGGGGTGGATGATCCGGCTACGGCCTGACGATGTGAGTCTCAAGTACGCGGTGCGGTTGCTCAGGGACCCGCTGATCGTCACCGTGCATCAGCGGTACTACACGGTGTTCTGGCTGGCGTACGCAGCGATACTCGGGATCGCAGCTACAGCAGGGCTACCGTACGTCATGGCCGTGATGACCGCGCTTATCGTCGCCGTACACCAGGAGTGCGCGGTGAACGTGCTGAACCACAGTCGCTGGTTCGGTTACGTGAACTACTACACGGGAGACAACAGCGTGAACAACGTGGTCACTGGCCTCTTGTGTTGGGGCCAGGGGTGGCACAACAACCACCATCAGTTGCCTGGCCGAGCGAACTTCGGTGTCCGATGGTTCGAGTACGACCCGACACGGTTGCTGATTCCCCTGGTTCGCGCACGCTGAGGACACGATCATGAACGTAAACCCCGTTGAGCAGTTCCCCACCGCCGTGCTCTGGAAAGACCTGATGAGTCCCGAGGGCATTGTCGCCATGTCCAAGACACTTGGTCCCGGCACCGTGTTCTTTCTCAATGCGGAACCTCGTGACTACGAGGAGTTCCGTGCGCTCGGCATCGACGTGCGCCCGCGGTCACAGGTGTCTACGTCGCTGGTCACCGTGGAACGACCAGGGCAGACGCAGATAACGGCGACTACGAGCGCGGCGTCCGCAGTCATGGGCAAGTCGTGGTCGCTGATCTGCGACGCCGGAGTCCGCACGTTCGTCGTCGAGAACGGCAAGGTGTGGTCCTCAGTGTGCAAACAGCGCAAGCTCATGGGTGTGCCCGACAAGTTCGAGATTTCTGATTACCCGACACGGTGCATGCGCAACGCCTGCGACTACCACTTCGACGCGCTGGCTCCGAAGCACGGCAGCGAGAACCTGGAACTCCCGAACTTCAGGAAGTTCGAGGTGCCCACGGAACTCGCATCGACAGTGGAAGACGTGCGCGTAGCGCTGCTCACGAAGCTGCAACGTGAGGAAGCAGGGTACGCAACAGGCGTCAATCGTCAACGGTATCCGAACACGCCGTTCAAGACCACGAGGTCAGTGCTACTGCGCAAGCACTGCAACATCCGGGCGTACAACTGGCAAGCGAACCTGCAAGGGAGCTACGAAGACGTGGAGTGCGCGGATGATCCCACGTGGATGACTCCGTACTCGGAAGCAGGTGTATTCGCTCGTGAACTGCTGCCGAAGATCGTCGGGGTCGAGTGGCAAGACATCGGCCAGATCATCCTGTCGAAGCTGCCGGCCGGAGAGGTCATCACCACGCACTGGGACGCCGGCTACTACTTCGAGTTCTACAACCGGTACCACTTCGTCCTCGATACGAACGACGACTGTGACTTCATGATCCGGGACGAGACAACGAACATGAAGGTTGGGAGCATCTACCGCATCAACAACATCGTCCGGCACTCAGTGGCAAACCGGGGCACCACGGACCGTTATCACGTGGTCGTGGACGCGAGGTACCGTCGATGACTGACGCAGTGGTGTTCGCGGGGTACTCCCGTGCGGCAATCGGGGTGAAGCCAGCGGGAGCACACATCATCGCCAACGTGTTTCGCCGTGCAGGACTCACTGCTGTCGTCATAGACATGTGCACGGTGCTCACCCGGGAGCAACGGCAGAAGCTGTTGCGTTCGCACGTGACGCCGTACACGAAGTTCGTGTGCCTGAGCACCACGTTGTTTGGGCTTGCCGGCGACATGGTTACGGAGATCGAGGAGGTGGATGCGAGCATGACCACGATGTTCGGAACCCTGCGGCGTCGCGCGCCGGCAGCGACGTTCATCATAGGCGGGTCGAAGGTCACAGCGGGTGACCGCACGACCATGGACTTCGACTACGGAGTGATCGGGCAAGGCGAAACGACGTTGCTGGCAATCGTGAACCACGTGCTGTACGGTGATCCCCTGGTCACGGACTTCACGGTGAACAACGTGCGGTACGTCAGCGACAAGACCTACCCGTACGGGACGTACAACACGGATGATCTCCTGGAGTTCACGGCGGATGACGGAGTAGCTCCGGGAGAGACGCTACCACTGGAGTTCGGTCGCGGCTGCGTGTTCAAGTGCAGCTACTGCATGTACGCGCTGACCGGCAAGGAGTTTGGTGACTACACGAAGCCCGCGAAGCTGCTGGCCGATGCCATGCGCCGGAATTACGAGCGCTTCGGGACCACCAGGTACGTGCTGACCGACGACACGGTGAACGACAGCCTGGAGAAGGCCCGCGTGTGGGAAACGGCAGTGTCCATGCTGGACTTCCCGGTTGAGTTCGGCGGGTACATGAGGCTCGAACTGTTCCACAAGTACCCGGAACTCATCGAGTTGTACGCGCGCACGGGGCTGCGCGCGGTGAACTTCGGCGTCGAAACCTTCAACAAGGTCGCGGGCTCAGCCGTCGGCAAGGGGTTCGGAGAACGCGGCCGTGACACGCTGCTGGCGCTGCGTGCTGCCTGGGGTGACAACGTACACGTGTCCACGAACTTCATCATCGGATTGCCGACGGAGACAGAGGAGCAGATACGAGCAGATGCCGAGTGGCTCCGAAGAACTCGTGCCTGTCACTCTGCCACGTACTACAAGCTGCTGGTGGCCCGTGACCGGTCACAGCAGGGATTCGGACCGGAGTACGCCGGCTACTACCGCGAGACGGACGAGCCGTTGCCTCCGCAACTGGACTGGACAGCGTACCTGCGTCGGTACATCAACTGGAAGTCCCCGTGCATGTCGTTGGCGCAAGCTCATCGGTTGCAAGTGGACCTGAACACCAAGTGGGAGAACTGGCGGTGGAGTCTCGACGCGACCGTTAGCGCCTTCGGCTTCATGGCGCTGCGTCGCTGGTACTCTCAGCACGAGTTGACGCACAGCACGCGCGTAGGCTACGCCGAGCACCTACGGGAAATCGCGGAACTCCGGCGTGACACGTACGCGGCACTCATGGCCGAAGTGCCCTCGACAAGGGGTAACCCGATACGTGTCACGCCCAAGATCGTGCCTGCTTCGTCGCTGGCGTTCGTGAACAAGTGGGACAAGCGAAAGGTCTGACATGGATTTCGGAGCGGACTTCCGATTGCTGGAAGCAGAAGTACCGGCACGGTTGTGCCTTCGTGCGGTTGCCGAGATACAAGAGCGTGCAGCCGCTGGGGACTTCGACAACGTAGACAACCGCGCGCGGCATCGGCTGTATCCCGAGTTGGCCGAAGCGGATGTCGTGTACCTACGAGCCCCTGTACTTCAGGGACAGCCCGGTGTGCGCGGCGACATACTGGACTGTGAGAACACGCCGGCGGTGGCGAAGTTCCCTTGGTGCTGGGTTGCACTGAGAACGGCGCTACCAGACGCCGTGTTCGGTCGTGTGATGGTCTCCCGTGTGGACGGTCCCGGTCGAGTAGCCACGCACGTGGACGCTGGTGCCATGGCCGTGCAACACCGAAGGCACCATGTGTGTCTCACAGTGGAAGACGCGGAGTTCACGGTGGGTACCACGACAGTGAGGATGGAGCCGGGGTCCGTGTGGGAGATCAACAACCGACGGCCGCACTCGGTCACGAACCACAAAGGGCTACGGTTGCACCTGATCGCTGACGTGGTTCCACGCTAATTTCAGAGCACCTGTGAAAGAGAGGCTGCAATGGCTTACCAGATCAAAGTGCAAGTGACGAAGACGAAGCCCGGCGCGAGATTCCTGCGGGAAGTGCCGGTGGACGAACCGACGCGCAAAGCCGTGTACGACCTGTACGGGATCAAGGACGTGGCGACCGGCTACCTGGGTCGAACGTACACGAGTGACGACACCGGTGCGACCGAGACACTGACCGAGACGTGGGAGTCGAAGGCCGCGTGGCTGGCGTACCGGAAAGCGAACGCTGCGGCGGCCACGGCAGCGGACAAAGCAGGAGCAGCGTTTCACAAGGCGGAGGGCAACACGCTGTTGATTACCACCGTCGTAACCTGAAGGAGCCTACCGTGCAAGGTTCACCTGTAATGGACTTCCTTGCCGGCGTTCTCAACTACACGGACCCCGCGACGTTCGGGGCCGGAATCACCGGAGCGTCGATCTACTACGTGCTGTTCGCGGATCGCGGTCGCTGGGCAAACATCGCGTTGTTCCTAATCTCGATACCCGTAGCGCTGCACGTGTCTCCGATCTTCGCGGTGAAGACCGGGCTGCACGGAAGCGGTGTTGCGCTGTTCACTGGAGCACTAGGACTCATGTTCATCGAGAAGCTCGCGTTCTACACGAGGCATCCGTCGGCGTTCATCAAGACGCTGCGCGATGCACGTGCTGCGTTACGACACGACACAGGAGGCGGTGATGACGCTCGACCCTAGCATGATTACGGAGACGTACATGGTCATCGTGACGATCACACACGTGCTATTCGCAGTCATCGTCCTGCGGCTCTACCAGTTGGTGAAAGCTGCGGGGTTCGGAGAGCAATCGTGGGCACTCAGGATCGGGGTGATCCTCATCGTCGCCGGAACGCTGACGCTGGCGATGATCCCGACGACGTTGCCAGCGGTAGCCACCGTCAAGGACGTGAGCATGGACGTGCTCATCTGGTCGCTGCTGCGAACCCTCGGGCTCATCATCGTGTGCTCACTGATCTTCACGAACATCGCGCGGTTCAAGCCGTGGGACGGACACAGCGAGCGACGCACGGGTCTGACAAGACCGGCGACGCTTGACGACCGAGTGAACTCCCGCCACTGAGACGTTGCCATTGGCCGGGCTGGCGCAAGTCACCCCGGCTTTTTTCACGCCCAAATCGAGTGGGTAAATGCGGTTACGGATCAACCGCTTTGGAGCATTCATGGGACTACGTATCGTTGTGAGCGACGCCGGCTACTACCCGTCCTTGGTAGACCGTCTCGTCTCCGAGGGACACACCGTACATCTGACGATGCCGAACTTGCCGCCGGGTGCAACGCTGGGCTACCTTCCCGGAGACGGCACGTACATGACGGATGAACAAGTGGTGCTCGCTGCCGTCGCCAACAGCATCGACCTGTACGTCGGCTTCGAGTTGGGCGACACGCTGGGCACGACGCTGCGGATGTTCGATCTGCCGGTGCTGATGCACGACGAATCGGCCTTCCGTCTGGAGACGAACCGCGCGCTCGGCGCAGCGTTCATCCAGCACCGAGTCTCCGGTGTCCGCGTTGCCAAGGCACAGACGTTCGACTCGTTGCCGGAAGTCAAGAAGTTCCTGGCGGGCAGCAAGAGCAAGCTCGTGGTGAAGCCGGCTCCGAACTCCGTCGGTCAGGCAGACAACGACCTGCGATGCCACTTCAGCACACCGCCTCATCGCAACACGTTGGCGCTCGTGGCCGAAGATGGCGGGTACTTCGACGAAGACGGACAGGGTAGCGTTCGCATCGAGGAGTTCCTCCCTGGTGTGGAAACATGTGTGGGTTGCATGTTCGACGGCACGAAGTTCGACACCGTGTTCTACATCTGCCATGAGCACAAGGATGCGCAGAACGATAGCCGCAGTGGCGTGCTCACGGGGGAGGTCGGCAGCACGCTGACATGGCACCACCGTGTACAGAATCCAGTGGTGGACGCGCTGCTGGACGAAGTGGCGCAGAGCCTGAAGGGCACTGGTGCGGGGTTCATCGACCTGAACCTCATGCTTGACCCCAAGAGGAAGACCGTGACGCTGATCGAGTGGACGGTGCGTTGGGGACGCCCGACAATGGAACTGGTGCTCGCCACGTACATGGGCGATTTCGGTGCCTACCTGCACAGGGCAGCGGCGGGCAAAATCGGCACGGTGGTCGCGGATTACGCGAAGGCAGCCCTGGGTATCGTGGTCTACCCATACGGCTATCCGTTGGTGCCAGGCAACGAGAAGCCACAGCAGTACCCTCCGTGCTTCAAGAAAACCAAGGGCGCTGCGCTGTACCCGCTGACGTGTGTGCGGCTGACCCCCACGACGTACATCGCGCAGGATCGGTACGCGGTGGCGGTCGCGGTGGCAGACACGATACCGAACACGGAGGAGCAAGTGCTGATGCTGCAAGCACGAGCAACGGCGCTAGCCGCTCGTATGGACATTCCAGGCAACACATGGCGTGACGACATCGGCAGCCATTGGCTCGACGACCTGGAAACCGCACGTATCTGCCTGGGGCTCAACCGTGGTTAACGAGACGACAGTCAGAGCCCTGGTGAACCAGGCGGATGCGGTGCCCCCTTTGGTACACGCCACCGTGGTCAAGCTCGTGGAAATAGAAGCGGGGCTCAACGCCGTGCTCAAGCCCGAGTTGGAACTGCTGCTGGACGAGCGTGTACTCCTCGTGGACGGTACAGCGAGAATGCAGTGGCGCGATGACATGTGGCATCCGTTCTTTCACGATCTGATTCCGTTTCCGGACTGGGACGTCGATGCACAGTCACTCGACCTCGTACTCGGGCACTGCGACGATGGCAAGACCGGGTTCAACCTCTACGGGTTCACCGAGGACATTGAATCCGTGCACGAGCTTGCGGTGGAAACCGAAATCCACGTGTTCACGAGGGCCACGAGTGCTCCGCTAGCCCGGCTGAACTCGAAGCAACGGAATGCCATCGGCAACACGGCGATACCCGAGGGCATGACGTTGCACCCGTGCGTTGACTCGTCGGTGTACCGGTTGCTTCCGCTCATGGTCAGTTCCTGGGTGTACAAGCACAACGTGGACGACGTGGGCAACCTCGTGCAAGAGATTTGTTCGTGGACGTACGTGGCCGAAGCGGCGAAGATGAACAGAGCCTGGCTGTGGATGCTGAAGTACGAGGAACAGCCGGTGTCGCTGATCGGCTTGGTACAGCACGACGAAGACACTGCGGTGTTCCAAGCGTTCTGGCAACTGCCCTTCGACTACGGGCTGAACAACGGATACGATCCGAAGCGGCCGTTGGGCACGCTCATGCTCGCAAACGCGCTGACCACAGTGTCTCTTCAAGGCTTCGACACTGTGCTCACATGGCCGTCCTTTACCGGACCCGGAGAGCCCATGAGCTACGAAGCGTACAAGCGCAAGTTCAGCAACGAACGCCGCGCCGCGTACTCGTACTACGGGACACACGGCAAAGCCACACCACCGTACTATGACCTGACAACCAAGGAGCTACGCAAGTGAAACCGTTGAAGATCGTGAAGGACTGGGACCACGTGTACGAGCACGCGGCGCTGTACCGAATGGGTTTCGGACACGGGCCGGCGCACATCGCGTACGAGACGGTGCTGATGCTGCAAGTCCTCGACCGCGTGCTGAACACTGTGGACCCGATCACCGTGCTCGAACTCGGTTCGGGTCCGCGTTCGTTCTACAAGGACGCGTTCTTGCGCTACGCGCCGACTGCGCTGAAAGCTCCGGTTGCCAAGTACCTAGGCTCCGACTTCGTGGTCGAGCCGGGCGTTCGCGATGTGATCCCCTGGGACTTCACCAAGGTGCTGAAGACGAAGCTCCGCGTGAACGTCGTACTGATGCCCTACTACCTCGTGAACTCGCTGATGGACTTCACGACGTTCAAGCCCATGAGTCAGCCACTGGTGCAGCAGTTCTGGAACTCGGTGTCCACAGTGCTCGAGCCCGGTGGCTTGCTCGTGGCGCACACGCCGTACCAGTCTGAGGCGAAGCGCGACCGGTGGAAACGCGAGAGGTTCATACAGCACGCGCTGATCGGCTACCACTTGGTGCCCGAAGTGGAAGCCGTGTTCGGCTTGCAACCAGGCACGTTGAAGACCCCGGTGTTCTACAAGTCGCACAGGTCAGTTGGGCACGACGACGTGTACAACTGGGACACCGTGCGGCGCATCGTCATCAACGGGGAGACCACACGAGGTCAGCCTGTATCGCTGGAAGCACGGTTCCGCAAGTCCACGCTGTACTACCCGGTGGGCAAAATCCAGTACGTGCAGTCGCAGAAGCTCGTACCTGTGGCGAAGTTCTTGGATGCCGAGCGTGCGGACTTCGAGGACCTGGTGACACCGGTAGCTCTCAAGGCCTTCACGGACACGCAGTATTGGACGGTGTACCGCAATGCCTGACGTGACGCTGTACGAAATCGAGTACGACCAGACCGTAGACACCGTGTACGATCTGCTGTCGTTGCTCGAAGAGTACCCTGTAGGCTGTGCGCCTGAAGACGTGGCACACTGGATGTCCAACTGGGATCGCTTCCGCATTGTGCTGGCCTACCGAAGGGGTAAACCAGTGGGGTTCGCCGTGGTGTTCGTCACACCCGGCTACAAAGAGATGCCCTTCGATGTGAACCACGTGCTGCTCGACGTGCTGTACGTTAGAGCCCGCTACCGTGGTCAGAACATCGGGCAGGTACTTGTGGACTACGTGAAGTCCGAGTACCCATCGGGATTCACCGTGCGCACGGACGTGGCCGACGCCATTCGCTTCTACAAGCGTGAAGGCTTTCGCGTGCTACAAACGGAGCCGCATGCGCTGGAACTAGGCACAACAGGGACGAGACTAGCATGGCAACCGAAGAAGCGATGAGCGTAGGGGACTCGAAGGTCGAGCACGCCGTCCGCACGCTAGCGAAGATGGCGCAGGTCTATGGGGCTCACGAGTTCCAGATGCAGTACGAGCACTTCAGCATCGGCGAGTTGCCTTACGAGGTCAGAGAGACAGGAGATCGTGGGTTCATCCCCATACCGTTCGCTCAGATGGAGTTTCCGGCAGAGTGGGAGACCGTGCTCAACGCGCTAGGTCAAGAACGAGCGTCGCTTATCCGGGTCGTAGACGATGGGTCCTCGGACTGCGTGGTGGACGTACCCGCAACCAAGGAACTGCTGTGGAAGCAGCAGCGGAGATTCGCACGCACATGGGTCGAGAACCTGGTATTCACGACGGAGGCGCCTGCGACATCCGTGATCGAAGAACTGCTGGAGTCGAACAAGAAGCGGTGGCTAGCCCGAGGTATCGTCCAAGAACCTGGCTCCCTGGCGACGACGCTACTGCGGTTGGCACACGTCTTCGGTCCACGTACCGTCTACTACGTGTGGGACGCCTCTAAACTCATCGCCGTGATCGAGACGCAGGATCTTCCATCGGGACCGACGTATTGGGTAAATACCTACCTATGCGCGGACGCCAACCGTAGTGGTCTTGGCAACACGTGCCTGCTGTACCTGATGCTTCAGCATCTAGGGCACTCCGTAGACCTTGGAATCTCGATCCTGGAGTACAAAGCGCTGTGGAAACCACGTATCACGTCTGTCAAGGGGTTTGACTGGCTATGAAGAAAGCTCTGTGCGTCTTCGCGCATCCTGATGACTCGTTCCTCTTCGCGCACAACATCAGACGCAGCACCCCTGATGTCGAGTGGTTCGATCTGTGCCTCACGTACCGTGCAGATCAGCGCAGAGGTCGAGAGTTCGTACAGGCCTGCGCCATCATGGAATCGCAGCCGTTGCTAGCGGGGCTCATCGACAACGTGTATGAGACGCCAGCACCGAGCGTGTACCAAGAGGCAGTAACGCATACCCTGGGTACCGCAGGCTTGACCTTGGATGACTTCACTACGGTGGTCACGCACAATCCAGTTGGCGAGTACGGGCATGGTCATCACAAAGCTGCGCACCGCGCGCTCGTGGGCCTACCGTTCACCGCGCAGCTTCTGATGCCTGCGCACAACTACGCTGTACCCGAGACGACGTACGTGTCCATGGACAAGCTGAAGAGCCCCCTCGTGGACCTGTTCGAGTCCGAGCACTACCTGCTGTTTCACTTCGACCTGATAACGGAAGGCTTCGTCACATGGCAACGATAGTCATACGGAGCCCGGAAGCTACGTTCAGGCCTGAAGGGTACATCGTCAACCACGTTGTCCGCGAACTGGTTGACGCCGGTGTTCACGTCACGGAACTCTGGTCGGCACCGTCTCCCGCGGTGTCCGCACAGACAGGCTTCTTCGACAACGCCACGCTATCTCGTGCTCATCTGGAAGCCGTGCGCAAGGCAATAAGCGTGGTGCGCGATGGTGACACCGTGTTCTTCTCTGACCTACTGGGACCGCCGCTTTCAGTGTTGCGCATGCATGCGTACTGCGCGAAGATCAGGATCACCGTGTGCGGAGTGCTGCACTGCTTTGTCAACCGACCTCGGGACTTCCTATACGATGCGCCACCCTGGGCATACCAGATGGAGTCTCACATGCTGGAGTGCGCGGACGAAGCCTACGTTGCCACCCCGCACGGTCAGGAGTGCATACGCGGAAACCGCTTTGTCTCGGAAGCTCAGTTTCAGAAGGTCAAAGTCGTGCGGTTCCCTTTTCTGGTGGAGCCGCGTGTCACGGAGAAGCCGTCGAGGCGACGAGTGGTGTTCGCGCACAGGTGGTCCCCTGAGAAGAACCCGCAGCAGTTTACGCAACTGGCAGCGTTGGCAGCAGCCCAGGGTCTGGACATGGAGTTCGTGGTGCTGCACCCGACGCCGTTGCCGGCCGAAGTCCAAGAACAAGCCCACGTGAAGTTCATTCTGTGCCGCACGCGAAGTGACTACGAACGGGAACTACAGTTGGCGCACTTCGTGTTCTCGGCATCCATGCTGGAGTCTTTCGGCTACGCCATCATCGACGGGCTGTCCTACGACGCGATCCCCGTAGTCCCCGACGTGTCTTGCTACCCCTTTCTGTACAAGCCCGAGTACGTGTACCCGCCGGGTGACTTGCAGGCTGCTCTAGCGTGCATGTCGCGGCAGCATCAAGGGTTTCCGCTGCAAGAGTGGTACTCAGAGGCTCCCACCATAGGGGCGAGCGTTCTTTCACTGACATCAAGGCACCAGACATGAACCTGCATACTGCACACCACGGCAAAGACGAGAGCGGACGAGCGCCGATCATCGAGGGCTACATTCGCCAATCCGTGGACTTTGCGTTCTCGAACATGGGGAGCACAGGTTCGGCGGTGAAGATGATGGACGTGGGTGCCGACTACGGCTATGCCATGCACTACGCAGCGACGACTTACGGTGCCCAGGTGTGGGGGCTAGAGCCGTACACGCAGAGCAACGTGTGGGGTCTGAACATCATGCAGGGCTCGGTGGAAGACCCGGCATTGCAATACCGGTGGCTCGCCGCTACATGGCCGAAGGTCGATCTCCTGTTTCTCAACCACGTGCTGGAGCACTTCTGCGATCCACATGTTGCGCTGATGAATCTCCGGCATCTGTTGAAGCCCGATGGCTGGATTTTCGTGGCGACGCCGGAAGCGAACTCGGAATGGGCACTATGGGACGGCCACTTGTCGATCTACACAAGGCCGTTCACCGACTACCTGATGAACATGCACGGGTTCATGGTGGAAGCTCGTGACGAGAAAGAATTCAGACCAGGGAACGTCGAGCTATGGACGCTCGCAAGGAGTGTGTAAGTGGACAAGCGAATTGCGGTGTGTGTCTCCGGTGGACTCGACAGCTTTCTTGCCTACCGTTGCGCGTGTGCACGGTACGGCAAAGACAACGTGGCCTCCGTGTTCATTGACTACGGACAACCGTATCTGACCAAGGAGGTGCGTGCGGTAACGCAGTTGATCCCCGATGTCACGTGTGTACACGCGGAGTTGGCGGTGCCCGCATTGTTCAACGTGCCGACGGTGGAACATCAGGAGGTCTTCGGTCGGAACATCCTGCTGGCGTTCTACGGTGCGCAGTTGGCACCTGAAGTGTGGCTGTCGGCGTTGGAAACGGAAATGAACGTGACGGCAGTGCGGGACAAGCAGCCGGAGTTCCTGCACATGCTGTCTGCGCTGTTCACCTACACGTTCGTCACCAAGAGGGCGGAGACGGTGGTGACAACGCCGTTCCGTCATCACACCAAGTCAGACATCGTGGAACTGGCGCTGGACGAAAACTGGGCTTCCCAACAGGAGATACTGAGCACCGTCAGTTGCTACGATGGAGCGCATCAAAACTGCGGAGCCTGCAGTACGTGCTTCAAGCGATGGTTAGCCATGGTCAACAACGGGATACACGAAGACTACGTGCTGTCACCGCTGCTCAACCACTACGGGCGTACGGTCTGTCGGTTGATGGCGGAGGAAGAAGCCACCGGAAAACGAAGCGGCCGGTTCTCTGCTGCGCGAGTGCAGGAGACCAAAGCGGCGCTCGCCAAGGTCGGGTACTCCCTGGAATCGTTCGGCAACGCGTGAAGGAACACCAGATGATTGCCTATGACTTGGATGGTGTGCTCGTGTCCGACGTGTGGTCCCTCGACCTTGAGTACCGCATTGCCACTCGGAACTTCCTGAAACCCGTGTTCGTGCCGCAAGGTGAGTACGCGATCATCACAGGACGCCACGTAGCGGACGCCAGGGCCACGATGGAATGGGTCGCGCTGCACCTACAACGGAACCCGCCTGTAGCGTTGCACATCGGAGCTACTGAAGGTGGCGCACGAGCGTCGGCTGCCTGGAAAATCCGGGTGCTCCGGGAGCATCCTGAGTACCGGACGTTCGTGGAGTCCGACGAGGGGCAGTACAAGGAGATTCGGGACGCGTTGCCGGACACCCGCGTTCTGCACTTCGAGTACGAACTGGGCGCCAGATTGGCGTTCTAAACCACCCTGTTGGGACCTCCAACGACGGGGTTTCCCGCAGGAATAACGAAGCCGGGTACAGCCGATGGCCGTACGCCGGCTCTTTTTGCGCCCGGAATCCGTTCTCCGCGCTCGCGGAACCACGGTAATTTCACGGCACCCGAAACTTGGAGGTACATACATGGCGATCACATTCGGCGGCGCCCTAGGTGGCGCGGCAGTCAAGGTAGCGGTCCTCGCTGGCGTTGCCGTAGCGGCATGGTGGGGCTACATGGAGTGGCGGTCCACCGTGTACCAGGAAGGCTACGACGCGGCGATCAAGGTCGCAACGGCAGACTGCGAAGCCAAGCGCAAGGCGTACTTCGACGGCGCGGCGGAAGCGGCAGCGCGAGTGGAAGCAGCAGCCTCGGCGGCAGCCGACCGGCTCACCGCGCTGAACGAGGAAACGGCTGCGAACGTCGATGCCACGGTGAAGACCGCGATGCGCAAGTGGAAGAAGACGCCGCCCATCGTGTACAACAAGACGACGAACAAGTGCGCGCCGTCCGTCACGTTCCAACTCGACTGGGCGCTCATCAACAAGGCTGCGAACGCTCGTGGCTACGTCGTGGTGCCGGCTACGCCGGGAGCACAGAAGTGAAAACCTGGGTCTTGCTCACTGCCGCGCTGGCCGGTTGTGCGGGACCCCGCGTGAACATGCCAGCGTTCGTTCCCGACCCGAGCCAACAGGTGAAGCTCGTGATCGACCCGAGGTTGCTGGAGCCGTGTCCTCCACTCCCTGAGGACGTGAAGATCGTCGAGATCGAAGACATCCTGGTCGTGAAAGCCCAAGAGGCAAAGCTGTATGCGCAGTGCCGTGCTCGTCATGGCGAACTCAGTGATCTGGTGCGGAAGGAGCTTCAGAAATGACGACGATGAGCATGGTCGAGGGCGAGACATGGACTCGCGAGTTCGTGATCGACCGGAACAACGACATGGGGTTCACGGACGTGACGTGGGGCATCGACTTCACGCTGTACGACGCGGCGGACCCGGAGACGCCGCTGTTCACGTCCTCGACGGGGAACGGCAAGGCCAAGTGGCTGCAACGCGGCGTCGCGCGCGTGGTCATCCCACAGAACGACGTGCAGGGCTTCACCTTCGCCACTGCGGCGTTCAGGCTGCGCGTGGTCAACGGCGCAGACACCGTGGATGATCCGGCTGGTCGTGCCTGGGTGTGCATGCGCGGAACCTTCGACATCGTGAGCGCTGCTCCGGGCTCCGCAACAGGAATGAGGGCCTTCTGATGGAACAACTGTACAAAGGCTCCGATGGAGTCCGTGTTCGCGTCTTCGGATTCAATGAGGCCGTGGCGGCGCTGTCCGCTGCGCCGGCTCCGACGCCGGCTCCGGCTCCACCGGGACCCACAGCGCTCCCTGCGTTGATCCCAGGTGCGATGATTGCGCTGACGCCCGTGAACGACGTGACCTACCTGGGTACCGTCGTGGATACCGGAGGCATCGACCTGACTTCTGCGTCCGTTGTCGGCAACGAGTTCAAGATCGTGCTGGCGAATCCCGGCGGTGCAGCGGCTACTGTGTCGCTGAAGCTCGGTCCCACGTACACATCGGTCGTGGCGATCCCCGTAGGGACGCTCGCCGTCGTGATGTCGTTTACCGTCGCAAGCGCTGGACTGCTCACCGCAGTCGTCCAGTTCACGCCCCTGGTGTGACCATGAATGCGAACCAGATACGTGCGGTTGCTCCCACGGTGGACCCTGGCATCTGGCTTCCGCTGCTGACAGCCGCAGCAGCGAGGTTCAACATCGTCGGTGTCCAGGCGGAGGCTGCGTGGCTAGCGAACGCCGGTCACGAGTCAGCGGGGTTCACCGTGCTGGAGGAGTCGCTGAACTACAAGTGGGTGGCGTTGCTCGGGCAGTGGCCGCGCAAGTTCGACCCGGTTACGGCCGTGCGCGTCGGTCGCGTGGACACCGTGGTCACTTCCGGGGGCCGCACCGGCGTGTACAACGGGTCCCAATTCATTCCGACGGCGGCGCATCGAGCGGACCAGCAGAGCATTGCGAACATCGCATACGCCGGGAGATTCGGCAACGACGTGCCTGGCGACGGCTGGAAGTTCCGTGGGCACGGGTTGTTCCAACTGACGTTCAAGGACAACTACGCGCAGTACGCGGCGGCGGTCAACGCGCCCTCGGTGATGAACGACCCGAGTCTGCTGTCGAAGCCGGAGCACGCTGCGTCTTCGGCAGCCTGGTTCTGGAAGTCCAAGGGGCTGTCCCAAGTGCTGGCATCGCGTGGCTTCGATGCCGTGTGCATCGCCATCAACGGTGGAAAGATCGGACTGCCCGAGAGGCAACAACTGTATGCGCGCGTCGTAGCCGCAACCTGAGGAGCACCCATGTTTGTCGAAGCAATCAACACGAACCCCCAGCTTGGGCTGCCGGACCCGGCATCCAAAATCTGGGACCATCGGAGTTCGCCGGCGTACGTTTCCAAGGACGCCGGCACCGGAACCACCGCCGTCGGACTTGCCGCTGGTGAGAAGCGAGTGGTCCCGCTGACAATGCACACGCCGTACGTCAACGATGACGGCGTACTCAGCCTGCAAGCGTCAGCCGCTGTCACCGTCAAGGTCACGACGCTGCCGTTGTCGGAAGTCCAGGCCGCAGCGGCCGCAGTCGCTGCCGGCGGGCCTGCACCTACAGCGATGTGGGCACCTGTGACAGTGGCAGCAAACTCAGTGGTGACGTTGCCGACGAACGTCACGGGCGTGTACCTGGAAGCGGCCGGAGCCGCGTACGTGGTCATCCGGAGGACCTGACATGCGCATTCTCGATACCACGGTGACGGCCGCGTTGCCAACTTCGGGGGCCACAGCGTTCGCTGCGATTCTGCTCACGGCAGGGAAGCACTACGACGAAGCGAAGACCGGCATCCTCAAGAAGTCGAAGAACGACTTGGCACCTCTGTGGAGCCTCGCCGACGACTTCGTGTACGGGCACGGCGGCGCAAAGCGCGCATGGCGACTGTTCCGCAACTGGTGCGACTCTCCGCCGACCGCGAGTTCCGACGATGAAGAGTACGGCCCGTACGAAGACGCACTGAAGGAAGTGCGGAGCAAGAAGTTCCGCGACCGCGTGAAGAACGACGGCGCACTCACGCAGGAGCAAGCGCAGGTCGCGCTAGACGCGCTGGCCTGGTGCGTCACAGGGTCGCAAACGGCGTTTCTTCGGATTCGCAAGCTCGGCACCTCGGTGGGTTTGCCGGCTTCTGTCTTGTCCCTGCTGTTCGTCGAGTCCGGAACCCAGGACAAAGAAGTCAAGACGCTGACCGCGCTGTACCGCAAGTACAAGCTGCCGATCCGCCCGGACTTGCGGCTGACCGTCGGAGAAGCGACAGCGTTCGCCGAGGAGTATCCCGAAGAAGCCAAGCGCATGTCCGACATGCGCAAGAACGCGCTGAAGGTCTTCAAGACCGAGTTGATGAACTTCATTCGCGGAGCCGGCGGCCCGCAACCGGTGGAGCACGTGCGCAAGCACATGCAAGCACAGGGCATCCTCGTCACGAGACTGCCACCCGACGTGTTCCGAGGGCAGATCGGCGAAGACGGCAAGCTGTTCACCACCGCAGGCGAACCCATCGACGGCGGGTACTCCGACGACATGGTGCTGAACCCGAACTACGACCCGCAGAAGGACAACGGGTACGTGTACAAGTACAAGGCCACACCGGATAGCCCGGGGTGGACAACGGTGTTCACGCGCTCCTGGAACCAGCGCAGCGACGACAAGACGTTCAAGCTCGCTCAGGAGCTCGAAGACAACCTGGACACCGTACGGTCCAAGCTCATGAAGGCCATGCGTGGCTCGGATCGCAAGAGCCAGGTCCTGGCGGCCATGCTCGAACTCCAGTACCTGACGGCCATGCGCATCGGCAACCCCGGTGGTGCAACCAAAGGGAAGGACGGCGTGGTCGAACCCACCTACGGGTTGACCACGTTGGAAGTCCAGCACGTACGAGTGCGTGGTCCGGGCCTGGTCATCGTGTTTCACGGCAAGTCCGCTGTCGAAGCAACGTACACGGTGACGCCTGTGGACGCGAGGATGAAGCTCGTCATCAACATCGTCAAGTCGCTTCTCGTCAACGAGGATGGGTCGCCGAAGGCCAAGACCGACTACGTGTTCGAGGACCGCTCCGGTCGGTACAACAGCGCGCGCGTGAACAAGTACCTGCGGTCGATCACGGGCATCACGGGCATCACGAACCACAAGATTCGGCACATGCGCGGCACCGCACTGGCGCGCACGGCCATCGCTGATATCCCGATGCGGCTGACGCAGGATTCGGCAGAGCATCAGTTCCTGGATGCCATGACCAAGGTCGGCAAACTCCTGAACCACGTGAAGGGTGTCGTCGGCGGAGCCAGGCAGGTCACGCCGGACACCGCGATCAAGAACTACGTGGACCCGAAACTCATGCTCGACTTCTTCCGCACACGGGGCCTGCGCATTCCCAAGAAGCTCCAGCAGTTCGCCAACCGATAGGAGCGACCATGACAACGGACATCCGCGTCCAGGTCTTCACCGTGTACAACACGACGAACGAGCGGATGATGTTTCGCAACCTCATCATCCCCGGGAAGTCGGCGCGCACGACTGAAGACTCGACGCTGTTCCTCGAACCCGACGTGCAGATGGCAATGCGCGCTCATGCCATCGAGGTGGTGCCCGACCCTGGTCTGTTCTACGCAGCATCGTCTGGTATTCCCGAGACAGCGACGGGAACCGGAGGCACTGGCGGCGGCACCGGCACCGGTGGAGGTACAGGTACAGGCGGTGGCACTGGTACGGGGACCGACGACAACAACATCGTCCGCACGTACCGCAACGCCGACGGGTTCGCGTTCTCGCCGGGGATGCCCGTGTACGTGCCGGGTGCAGATCAGGCGTTCGCTGCCGTGGGTAATTTCGATGGACGCAACGTCATCGGCTTGTACCGGGGTACCGCGCTGCTTCCTGTTGGTGCTTCCGGCGAGTTCCTGGTCGAAGGTACGCTGAACATGAGCGCTGGCGATTGGGACGCGATCACCGGCACCGTCGGCGGACTCGTTCGCGGCAAGAAGTACTTCCTCGACCTGGTGACACCAGGTCACATCCGGCTGTTGGTACCCCGTACAGGTATCCCCAGTCCGTCATACCAAGTCTGCGTGGGCTATGCACTCACGAGCACCGAGTTCAAACTCGAAATCCAACCACCTGTACGACTAGCCTGAAAGGCACATCATGTTTAAGCTCAAGATGGACAGCACCGTGCTCATGGTCGATGGCACCGAAGCCAAGTTCCCGGAGAACCCCCTGACGTTGCGCAGCGTTGTCGTCACTGCGCTCGTGAAGGTGGCCGAAGGAGACCAGTTCTTGCCGGTGGAAGCACGAGCCTACCGTACGGAACTGGCGACTCGTGCACAACGTCAGGACACGCTGGCGCTGTCTCTCGCTGACGTGGTGTCTCTCACCCCGTTGATCGTCCGCTCGTTCACGAGCCCTCTGGTTCTCAACACGTGGCTTCGCATGCTCGAAGACTCCGTGAAGTCCGTACCCACGGTGACCGAAACACCACCACCTCAGGAGTAATCCATGGCCGCACAGAAACCACTGTACATCGACGTAAACAACGACCACTCGGTCTTCCTCACAGGGGACTTCGTTGATGTCACCAATGGCGGTACCGGGGCAGTCGATGCTGCCGGTGCTCGCACAAACCTCGGACTCGCGCTCGGCACGAATGTGCAAGCGTGGGACGCCGACCTCGACGCGGTGGCAGCGCTCGCGTCCACGGGCATCCCCGTACGCACGGGTGCTGGCACCTGGGCTCAGCGCACGTTGCAACCACCGGCCGCTGGTCTGACGATCACGAACCCCGCTGGCGTTGCCGGTGATCCCACGTTCGCGCTGGCGAACGATCTGTCGGCGCTGGAAGCGTTGGGGTCCACAGGTTTTGCCGTGCGCACAGCGGCGGACACCTGGGCACAGCGGGTGATCGCCACAGCAGGCGCAACGCGAATCGCCATAACCAACGGCGACGGCGTAGCCGGCAATCCCACGATTGACCTGGCGAACATCACGGACTCGGGCGTCGGCACGTTCAAGAAGATCACGGTGGACACGTTCGGACGTGTCACGGGCACCACAGCGGTGGTCGCCGCAGACATCACGGCACTGGTGGACGCGACGTACATCAACGTCGGTGGCGACACCATGACGGGCTTCCTCACGCTGAACGCTGATCCCACGAATGCGCTGCACGCGGTGACCAAGCAGTACGCGGATGCCATCGGTGCAGGGCAGCGTGTGAAGACCAGCGTGCGCGCGCTCGGCAACACGAACGTGTCCACAGCGAATCCCGGCACCGCCGTGTTCGATGGCGTCACGCTGAACAACGGGGATCGTCTGCTGCTGACGGGTCAGACCTCGCCGGCGGAAAACGGCCCCTGGGTGTTCAACGGCGCCGGCGCTGCGCTGACGCGGCCTGCTGACTACAACACGAGCGCGCAGGCGGCTCCGAACGACACCTTTTGGGTGAACGAGGGCACGAACTTCGCGGACACAGCGTGGACGCTGACCACGAACGGCGTCATCACCCTGGGTTCCACAGGCCTGACGTTCACGCAGTCCAGCGGCCTGGGTCAAGTGGTGGCCGGTGCGGGTCTGACGAAGACCGGGAACCAACTGGACATCGGCACTGCGAGCACCGCGCGCATCGTCGTGAACGCCGACAACATCGACCTGGCAACCACGGGCGTCACCGCCGGCACGTTCACGAAGATCACGGTGGACGTGTATGGGCGTGCGACAGCGGGTGCCACGGCGACACCGGCGGACATCGGTGCACAGCCTGCGGACTCCGACCTGACGGCGCTGGCGAACATCGCCACAACCGGTCTGTACGCAGTCACCGCAACGGGCACGTCGGCCACGCGGACGTTGCAGGCACCGGCCGCCGGCTTCACCATCACGAACCCCGCAGGCGTCGCTGGTGATCCGACGTTCGTTCTCGCCAACGACCTCGCTGCGCTGGAAGCCCTGGCCGGCACCGGTATCGCGGTGCGTACGGCGGCCGACACCTGGGCACAGCGACAAATCGTCTCTGCGGGTGGTCGCATCTCCATCACGAACCCCGCAGGCATCGCCGGCAACATCGACGTGGACCTCACTTCCGGGGTCGTCACACCGGGCACGTACAACTCGGTCACGGTGGACACGTACGGTCGCGTCACCGCTGGCTCTGTGGCCTCGGCTACCGTGGACTCCACGGTGGTTGCGTTGCAGAACAACCAAGGCGCTGCAACTGCCATCGGTCGCGCCGTGTACACGGACGCTTCGGGCACCGTGAAGCTCGCGCAGTCGAACGCGGCGGGCACTTCCAAGGTCACGGGCCTGCAACTCGATGTCAACGTGAACGCTGCGGCCACCGGCAACTACGTCACGGAAGGCGTGGTCACCGCGACTACCGTGCAGTGGGACGCCGTGACCGGCCAAGCTGGCGGTCTGACACCGGATGCCTACTACTACCTGAGCGGCAGCACCGCCGGCGCGATCACGCCGACAGCACCGACGACGAACTACCTGTGCCGCATCGGCAAGGCGGTTTCGACAACGAAGATGCTGGTGCGCGTGGAACCCCGTGTCCGTCTGACCTGATCTTCAGGACCGTAAATGGCCGCGATCTCAACCGTCCTCTACGTTGACCCGACGACGGGTGACCACTCGGTCATCCTCGCCGGCGACACGATAGCACCTGCTCTGTTCCCAGCGGCGGTTTCGGCGCTTGCATCCCTGGCGCTGGTGCAGGGTGACATCCTGTACCATAACGGCACGGCGCTGACGAGGCTCGCGGCAGGGACCGCAGGGCAGGTGCTGACCACTGGAGGCCCAGCCGGAAACCCAAGCTGGGCGGCCGCCGGCGGCGCAGGTGTGACATCGCTGACGGGGACTCTGAACCAGATCACGGTGTCGTCGTCAACGGGTGCCATCACGTTGACGTTACCGCAGGACATCGCGGCAACGTCGTCGCCGACGTTCGTGGACGTGACAACAACGGGGATCCACAAGAAGGGTACGCTGACGTACGTTCCGACAAATCCGTTGACGACGTTGCAGTCCTCTGTGAACAGCCACAACCAAGTGGTCGTTCAGAACAGCAACGCAGGCACCTCCGCGTCGTCGAACTTCGTCGTGAACAACGACGTGAGTACGGACACCACGAACTACGGCGAGTTCGGGATCAACAGCAGTGCGTTCTCGGCGACCGGCAGGCTGAACGCTGCGTCCATCGTGTACGTCGCAGCACAGAACTACCCGTTGGTACTCGGTACGTGGACCGCGCAGCCCATCGACTTCGTGGTCGGCAACGCCGCGTCACCGAACCTGCGAATCGGCGCTGCGAACCAATGGGAACTCGCTGGAGTCGCCGGCACTGCTGGTCAGGTGCTGACGAGTCAGGGTGCGGCAGCGGCTCCCACATGGACAACGCTGACGATTGCTACGCCAGGCGCGGACAAGCAGGTGCTGTTCAACGACGCAGGCACCGGTGCTGGCGATGCTGACCTAACCTGGGACAAGACGGCAAACGTGTTGACGTTGAACGGCACGATCAAGCTCGCTGGTGGTGCCCCCGGTGCCGGTAAGGTGCTGACATCTGATGCCACCGGTGCTGGATCGTGGCAGACACCGGCATCCAGTTCCTCCGTCTCTCTCGGACTCGTCTACGCAATAGCCGCCGGCTACCCTCTGCTCTAACCAACAGGACCGACCATGCCAGGAAATCCATCACCCATCTTCTCCGCCGTCGGTGACATCCAAGGCGGCGAGATACTGACAGCGGCAGCCGCTGACGTTACCGGCCAAGGCGTGAACAACGTGGTGGTGTTCACTGCGAACGCCGTGAACGGGGGCTTCGTCCAGCGACTGCGTGCGAAGCCCCTGGGGACGAACGTCGCCTCCGTGCTCCGCATGTACATCAACAACGGGTTACACCGGTTGGCAACGGCGTTGGCAACGGTAGCCGGTACGCCCACAGGGACTCCAAGTGCGGCCGGTGGCACGCTCGCATCAGGCAACTACTTTGCGAAAATTGTCGCGGTGGACGGCTACGGAGGAGCAACAGCACCGTCCACGGAAACGGCAGCGGTTGCCGTCACGGGACCTACCGGCAGCATCACCTGGAACTGGACAGCGGTAGCCGGTGCGGTGTCGTACCGGATTTACGTGGGCCCGGTGACAGGTGGACAGGTCACGTACTTCACGTCCACCACGAACTCGCTCGTGCAGACAGCCATGATCGGAACACGGGACTCCATCGGTGTTCCGAACAACAACAACTGGTTCTACGGTGAACTGACGCTGCCTGCGACAACGGCGAGCGCAAACTCCGCGTTGCTCGACGCGGATTACCCGTTGAACCTCGCGTTGCCGCCGGGCTACCGCATCATCTGCGGCCTGGGTACTGCGGTCGCCGCCGGCTGGCAAGTCGGGGTCATCGGCGGAGCCTACTGATGCTCGACTTCTCGCACCTGCCGGACAGCGTAGGTGCCCACCTACAGTTTTTCACAGGTGCGGACACGTTGGCAGCGGGTACCGGTGGCAAGGCCTGGCCGAAACCACGAAACTGCTCTATCGTGTTCATGCTCTGCCAAGGAGCTGGCGGTGGTGGTGGTGGCGGGCTTACCGGAGCGGCGGCAACCGCACGCGGTGGCGGTGGCGGTGGAGGCTCTGGTGCGATCACCACGCTGATGATTCCGTCCTTCATGGTCCCTGACGTGTTGATGGTCATGCCAGGTGTCAACGGACTTGGAGGTGCGGTGGGTGCGGCGGGAACCACAGGTGCGGCTTCTTACGTGTCCGCAGAGTTCGTGCCGAACAACGCGCTGAACTGCTTCTGCATAGCGGCAGGCGGAACAGGCGGAACAGCAGGTACAGCAGTGACACCGGGTGCAGCAGGTGCTGGTGGCGCTGCGGCAACAATTGCGACGATGGGACTCGCTGGCGGTGGCGTGTGGCGGTCGTTCGCGGGGCAAGCCGGTACCGCAGCAGGTGCCGTTGCCGGCGCAGCCGGAACGAACCAGACGCTAGCGTCTGTCGGTCAGATCGCTATGGGCGGCACAGGTGGCGGAAGCACGACGAGCGCAGCGTTCCCTGGCGGCGTGGTCAACCCAATTGCCGGGGCCCTGCTGTCGCAGATCATGCCCGACAATCTGGCGACCACGTTGTTCGCAGCGGGGTTCACCGTGCGAGGACCGACGTACCCGTTTTTCTCAGCACCAGGGCTCGGCGGCTCCGCAAACAACGCTGGTGCTGCAATCCCTGGTGGAGACGGAGTGAACGGTGGCGGTGGTGGCGGTGGTGGCGGTGGTAACCCAGCGGGTGCCGGCGGCAACGGAGGCCACGGATTCATCATCATGGCGGCTTGGTAACATGCTCGATCTCAATCACGTTGCCGATGGCGTCTCTTTCACGAGCCTGGTCACCGCGTCGGGAAACGGCGTTTGGCTCAACTGGAACAAGCCCCGTGGCTGCTCCCAGGTGTACATGGTGGCAGCCGGTGGCGCAGGCGGTGGTGGTGGCGGGTTTACCGGAGCAGCGGCTACCGCACGTGGCGGTGGCTCTGGCGGTGGTGCCGGAATGCTGGCCGTCGCATGGGTCCCTGCGTACTTCATGCCCGACGTGCTGTACCTGCAAGTGGGGTTCGGCGGACTTGGCGGTGCGGCAGCATCAGTAGGCTTCGCCGGTTCCAACTCGTACGTCTCGGTGGCACCGAGTTCCGCACAAGCCAACCTGTACCTCACAGGGCAGGCTGGTGGTGCTGGTAACCCAGGTTCAGCTACGGCGGGTGGTGCTGCAGGCACAGGTGGTGGCGCAATCGGCATTGCCGGGTCTTCGCTATCTTGCTGTGGGCTGTTCACGAACCTACCGGGTGCTCCTGGTGGCGCGGGTGGCGCGCAGACAGGTGCCGTTGGCGCAGTGAGTTCTATCACGTTGACCGGTGCGCTACGCGGAGGCTGTGGTGGTTCCGGCACCACATCTGCGGACTTCGCCGGCTCCGTAGTGACGCCAACGGGAACGCAGTCTGCGCCCACCGTGTTCTACGATCCGTACACGCAAGCTGCGGCGCCTGCAGGATCGACAGTGACACCGTTCGCCAACATGCTGCTACGGCCTCCGATCAACATGTTCTACGGGTGGCCGGGCAATGGCGGTGCGTCGTCGAACGCGGCCACAGGTGGTCCTGGCACCGACGGATCCTACGGAAACGGTGGTGGCGGTGGTGGCGGTGGCGTCACAGGCGGCGCCGGTGGTCGCGGTGGCGACGGTTTCATCTTCATTTGGGCCTGGTAAGCATGCTCGATCTATTCCACATGGTGACCAGGGCTCACGAGAACGGCGACTACCAAGTCTTCGGGCCCACAGGTGCGAACCCCGTGGTGCAGAAGTTGGTGAAGCCCCGTGGTGCCAAGCTCATGTACGCCGTGGCCTTCGGTGGCGGTGGCGGTGGTGGCGCAGGAGCTACCGGAGCGGCGGCAACCGCACGTGGCGGTGGCGGTGGCGGTGGTTCCGGTGGTATGTACGTCGGCTTGTTTCCCCTGGCGTTGTTGCCTGACGCGCTGTACGTCGCGGTAGCGCCAGCGGCTGCCGCCGGTGCAGCGGGCACCGCCACGTACCTGTCGTTGTACACCGCGAACAACGTGCTGAACCACCTGCTATTGGCCCAGGGCGGCGGAGCAGGGGGAACGGGTACATCGACTGCGGTCGGTGCAGCAGGAACTGCGGCTACTAACCCGACGGGTCCGTTACTCGGTGCAATGTTTGGGCACACGCAGTTCACTTCGGGCCAAGCAGGTGCCGCTGGTGGCGCGATTGCCGGCGGAGCAGGGCCTCAGATAACGATTGCCGCAGGGTTCCGCGTCACCGGTGGCAACGGCGGTGCAGGCACAACCAGTGCTGACTTTGCCGGTGGCTTCCACGTAGCGACAGTCGGTGCGATGATCCCACAGGTACGGCCAGTGGGTCCGGCCGCAGGGTCCAACCCAGGAGGCGCAGGGTTCACCGTCGGCAACATCTTGGGTTCCAACAGCATGCCTCTGTTCTACTTCGGCGGCCAAGGCGGCTCGTCGTCGAACACGCTTCCGGGTGGCCGTGGTGGCGACGGGGCTCCCGGTTGCGGCGGTGGCGGTGGCGGTGGCGGAACCACCGGTGGCGCGGGTGGCTCAGGCGGCCCTGGTCAGGTCATCGTGCTCTTCTGGTAACGGGTAACGAAGGAACGTACATGAAGATCGTGGCGGCAACAACGCTCAGGGACTCGCTGATCGCGGATTTCGTCCGCAGGTTCCCCAAGGTGATGACACGCGCCGGTTCGTACGGCAAGTGCAAGTTCCTGAGCTACGAGCTTGCGCTGTACCTGCGCCGGCGGGGTGTTCGCGCCACCGTGCTGCACTGTCAGTCCCTGGCGAAGAACCACGGGTGGAAGAAGACTGCACACGCATCCTGGGTGGAGAAGCCTCGGTCCGAGTGGAGTCACTACGTGGTTGTGTCAGATGGCCTGGTGTACGACGTGACGGCACGCCAGTTCGACCAGGACCTACCGGTGCCGTTCGTGATCGACCGCGCGGTACTCAGCACCTACTGGGACACCGTGGAACGGGACACATTCGTGAACAACATGGTCACAGAAGTGCTGCGGTCGCATCTGGATGCCGGACGCACGCTGCGTCCTGGTGCCGTGAGCAAGATTGCGCCAGCAGCAGGCGCACAACAACTGCGGCCGCCGGTCGCCAACCCATAGGAGGCACCCATGGACGTTTCAGCATTCTCCACGTGGCTCGGAAACACCGTTGACCTCCCGGCACTGGTGTTGCTGTTGCTGCTCTACATGGGCTACCGTGTCACGCGCGCGACGCAAGCGAATCCGGAGAACGGGTTCGACTTCGCGGACATGCTGCGTGACGACCGAGGCAAGCCCAGTAGTTCACGCATGGCCGTGTTCGTGTGCCTTGCGCTCACGTCATGGGCGCTCATGTACATCGTGATCCACAACAAGGGTGCCGTGGACACGTGGCTGTTTCTAGGATACGCGGGCATCTGGTCCGGTGCCAAGGTCGTGGACTCCGCGCTCGCAGCGTACACGAAGACGAATGGGCCGCCGACTACGATGTACCGCAGTCCTTCCAGTATGCCGGTGTTGACCGACGAGGTTCAGGCACCTGAACCTCCGGCAGAGACTACGGCGACGGACGCAACGCCGCGCGGTAACCCCCAGGGCGCGCCGACGGCACGCGGCGGCAAACAACGGTAAGGAACATCGGAAGCGGCAGGTTCGCAGCGTCGAGCTTGGTACCCTTAGGCACCAGCTTGTCTTTCACAGCTTGGGCTTCCAGCCGCTTGACGTTGACGAATGTCACCTGTGTGAAGCCCGCGAACGAGCGCCGCAGCATGTTCGTTGCGGTGATCCCTGCGGTATCCGCGTCGAAGAAGATGACAACGTGTGTGGCTCCAAGCGCGAGCACGAGGTCCCGTTTCGCAGATGACCACACCTTCGCTCCGAGCACAGCAACGGCGGGCACGCCGTAGTACAGCAGTCGCAGCGCGTCACGTGGACCCTCAACCACGTATACCGTTGTTGCTCCTGCCGCGATCAGCTTGGCCGCTAGATCGTAGCCAAGAAGCCCCTGCTTCTGCGACCAAGTCCCGGGCGAGTTCACGTAAGATAGCTCGTTCCGGACCTTCGCCAGATTGGCTTTCACGTAGCCGACTGGTTCTCCGCCTACGGACACTGGCAACAACGCGCACTCGACTTTGCGCCTTGTGTCTACCGCCAGTTCGCAGCCGACGGCGTTGAGATACCCTCCGGGGAATCCCCTCCACTTGCGATCCACGGGCCACGGCTCCACGAAGTCCAGGTCGAAGTGCCGCACCGTCTCCTCATGGAGGTTGTCGGTGCTCAGCAACCGGGGGTCTGCTTTGCGCCCGTGAAACTCGGACACACGCGACGCCGCTGCCTCGTCCACGAGCGGCCACCCGAGCTTCTTCGCCAGCTTGTTCCAGAGGCCACGCTCGCCACAGCCAAAGCAGAACCAGAGTCCCGGTGGCTTCTTCGACCCGTGAACGAGGTTGATGCTCAGGCTCGGTGTCTTATCCGGGTGAAACGGACACCGGATCATCACGCCCTGGTTCGTGGACTTGATCGGGCGTGCGCGCTGCACCTGCGTGAGCATCATCCGGTGCGCGTCGTTCACGGCATTGAACTTGGCTCCGGGCACAGTGCCGACGGTCTTCGGCGCGCGGAACATCGGTGCGGGCATCACAGCGCTCCGTGATCGAGCCCCGAGCAGTTGGTTTCAGGGTCGTAGCGGAACGCCCAGCGATGAAGATCGGTGGCGTCCACGTAGCCAAGCACGTACGGGACATCGCGGGTCAACGGCGCACCAGTGTCACCAACGTGCATGGATTCCGGCGACCACGAGCCGTCACCGAAGAAGAAGATGCGCGTGCCCTCTCCGTCATGACCGAGGTCCACGGCAATGGCAGAGTCAACGCCGGGACCTGGGTGCTCCAACTGTGCGCGGCTGAACACCGGGGCACACACGTGCGTGACGAACGCGACGACGGCTACTCGCTTAGTCATGGTCTTTCTCCTGGAGGCCAGTACCGGAGTACGGTACAGACCGCATACGGGTGAACTCGGCGGTATAGCCTGGTGCCAACGAGGTACCAGCCTTCGACCACCAAGTCGTAGATTCCTGGGCGCATCACGTAGTTCCGGTCGAGAAGCACCAACGGCGTGCCCTTCAAAGCACTGAGGTCGATCACGTGTACATCGGGCTCCGCGAAGAAGCTCACAACGTGGTTACCGGCGACCGGTGCTACGATCATGCGCATGGTATTTACCGGCTGGCGTCACGGAGCGCACGGGCAGCAGCACCCGCCAGCGCGTCAGCCTTGGTGTTACCAGGATGACCGTTGTGGCCCTTCACCCAGGTAAACGCCACGTCGTGCGCCAGCGCGATCTCCTTAGCGAGCGCACGCCAGCGGTCGGCGTTGGCGACCCCGGTGTACCCGTTCGTAGCCCAGCGGTGCCGCCACGTCGTGGCCCCTGTTACCACGTACCGGCTGTCGCTGACGATCTTGAGCGCGACACCAGGCTTGTGCTTGCGAAACCACCGCAGGGCGTAGATTGCCGCATCCAGTTCCATGGCGTTGTTCGTCACGTCCAGGGCGCTGCCGCTGCGGCTGCCGTGCCGGCTGTAGAAGCCCCAACCGCCGAATCCGGGGTTACCCAGGCACGAACCGTCCACGTACACGGGAATCCGATGATCCTCGGTTTTCACCCCGGAGCCCGGCTTTTTCTTCACCAGCGGTACTCGCTCGGTAACCCACGGGAACCTCTCTGACAAACCGGGAACTACCGTTGCCAGTACCTCCAACGAGGCTAGTTGGTGCTGTAATTCGGTGACCAGCGTGGTCTGCTCGTCGCTCTCCACCCGCGTGAACCTCTTGAGTTCCCGTAGGGTTGGGAACACGATTTTCGAGGGCGTTGTTTCTCCGGTTTTCAGCAGCTTCGTGAGGCATCGTAGGAC
>Ga0213919_1000044_pt1 | contig 82688 bp, 95 predicted proteins | sample McNCre317MG_FD_161056 | JGI IMG/M metagenome (GOLD analysis project Ga0213919, IMG submission 161056) | Freshwater microbial communities from McNutts Creek, Athens, Georgia, United States - 3-17 MG | ecosystem: Environmental > Aquatic > Freshwater > Creek | place: USA: Georgia | collected...
GCGTTCAATGGCACTAGGCTCAAGAAGAACCACTACGACGACTGGCTGCAGCGCCTCGCCGCCTGGCGCGACGACCCGGAACAGGTCTCGCCCGACCTCTCCCCCGCCGCCTGGACGCGGCTCACCACGGCCGGGCTGGCCGAGGTCTGGAAGCCCGAGTTTCCCGCGCCGCAGCACCCGGCGCTCGATGCCATCGCCGCGCTGCCCGCCACCCTCGCGACGCTCCCCGACGCCCGCCTCGACATCCTGCGTCACGCCGCCCGCTGGGTGGCCGCCCGCTTCGCCGACGAGCAGGCGCGCCGCGCCCAGATGGGCTTCAACGACCTGCTCACCCGCCTCGACGAAGCGCTGGCCGGCCCCAACGGCGCGCGCCTCGGCGAGGTGATCCGGGCCCAGTTCCCGGTAGCGCTGATCGACGAGTTCCAGGACACCGACGCGATCCAGTACCGCATCTTCGACGCCATCTACCGGGTCGAGGCCAACGACCCGGCCACCGCGCTGGTGCTGATCGGCGACCCCAAGCAGGCCATCTACGCCTTCCGCGGGGCCGACATCTACACCTACCTCGCCGCCCGCGCCGCCACCGCCGGCCGGCTGTACACCCTCGGCCGCAACTTCCGCTCGACCGACGCAGCGGTGCGGGCCACCAACCGCTGCTTCCAGCTCGCCGAAGACCAGGACGACGGCTCGGGCGCCTTCCTGTTCCGCAGCGCGGCGGGCAACCCGGTGCCGTTCTTTGCCGCCGATGCCAACGGGCGCGCGGACGAACTCCGGGCCGACGGCCAGCCGCTGGCGGCCCTCAACATCTGGCGCCTGCCGCCGCCCGACGACGGCAAGCCGATGTCCAAGGACGCCTACCTCGAGGCCATGGCCGAGGTGTGCGCCAGCGCGATGGTGCGCCTGCTCACGCTGGGTCAGCGTGGCGAGGCGGGGTTTGCCGGCGACGATGGCTTGCGCGCGCTGCGCCAGGCCGACCTCGCCGTGCTGGTGAATAACCGCAGCGAGGCCGACGCGATCCGCGGCGCGCTGGCGAGCCGGGGCGTGCGCAGCGTCTATCTGTCGGAGAAAGACTCCGTCTTCCAGCGCCCCGAGGCCTTCGAGCTGCAGCGGTGGCTCACCGCCTGCGCCGAACCCGACGACGGTCGCGCCCTCCGTGCCGCGCTGGCCACCCAGACCCTCGGCCTCGACTGGGCCGGCCTCGACCGCCTCAACCACGACGAGCTCGCCTGGGACGACTACGTGCTGCAGTTCCGCGTCTATCGCGACTGCTGGCGCCGCCAGGGCGTGCTGCCGATGCTGCGCCGGCTGCTCAACGACTTCCGCGTGCCGGCCCGCCTGCTCGCCGCCGGCGCCAGCGGCGAGCGCAGCCTCACCGACCTGCTGCACCTGGCCGAGCTGCTCCAGCAGGCCAGCGCCCTGCTCGATGGCGAACACGCCCTGATCCGCCATCTGGCCGAGCAGCGCCGGGATGAAACCTCTGGCAGCGAAGCCCGCCAGGTGCGCCTCGAAAGCGACGCCGACCTGGTGCAGGTGGTCACCATCCACAAGTCCAAGGGCCTCGAATATCCGCTGGTCTTCCTGCCCTTCGCCTGTGCCTTCCGCGCCACCCAGGCCACCGACCGGCCGCTCAAGTGGCACGACGGGCAGGGCCGGCTGCAGCTGGCGCTCACCGCCGACGACGCGCTGCTGGCCCTGGCCGACCGCGAGCGCCTCGGCGAGGACCTGCGCAAGCTCTACGTTGCGCTGACCCGCGCCTGCTACGCCACCTGGATCGGCGCGGCGCCGGTTAAGGATCTCGAGGGCAGCGCCTTCGGCTACCTGATCGGCGGCACGCTGCAGGCCGGCATCGACACCCTGGCCGCCGGCTGCCCCGACATCGCCGTCATCGACACGCCAGCCAGCAGTCCGGACGTCTGTGTGCCCCATGCGCAGCCGCGGATCGAAGGCCCGGCCCGCAGCCCGCGCCGCGCTGTCCGCGAGCACTGGTGGATCGCCAGCTACTCGGCGCTGCACACCGCTGCGGCGGAGGCGGGCGCCGAGACGCCGGGCGAAGACGTCTTCCGCGAGGCCGCCGCCGCCGAAAGGCTCACCCCGCCGGCGCCCGGCCTGCCCTCGGACGAGGCGGCCTCCGTCGGGCTGCTTCACGGCTTTCCCCGCGGCGCGGCCGTCGGCACCTTCCTGCACGAGATCCTCGAATGGGCCGGCGGGCAGGGCTTCGGGCGCGTCGCCGAGACCCCGGCCCTGCTGCGGGACGCCGTCGCCCGGCGTTGCGCGGTGCGCGGCTGGGAGCGCTGGATCGACCCGCTGTGCGCCTGGCTGCAGGATTTTCTGCGGCTGCCGCTGGGGCGGGCCGACGCGCCGGGCTTTGCCCTCGCCGAGCTCGACAGCTGGGTGGTCGAGATGGAGTTCTGGGTCGCCGTGCATGACGTGGACCTGGTCGCCCTCGACGCCCTCGGCCGCCGCCACACCCCCGGCGGCGCCGAGCGCCCGCCGCTGCAGGCCGGCCAGCTCAACGGCATGCTGAAGGGCTTCATCGACCTCGTCGTCGAGCACGAAGGGCGTTATTACGTGATCGATTACAAGTCCAACTGGCTAGGCCCGGATGATGCGGCCTACACGGCCGCCGCGATGGCCCAGGAGATCCTCGCCAAGCGCTACGAGCTGCAATACGTGCTCTATCTGCTGGCCCTGCACCGCCTGCTCAAGCTGCGTCTGCCGGATTACGACTACGACACGCACATCGGCGGCGCGCTCTACCTCTTCCTGCGCGGCAGCCAGGCGCCCAGCAGGGGCATTCACGCCGAGCGGCCGCCGCGGGCGCTGATCGAATCCCTCGACCGCCTGTTCGCCCGCCGCGCCGCCAAGGAGGCCGCATGAACTCCGTCTTCTTCAACGACAGCACGGCCATGCTGGGCCTTATCGAGCGCTGGGCCGGGCACGGCTGGCTGCGCGCTCTCGACGCCGCCTTTGCGTCCTTCCTGGCGCGGGAGGTGGGCGACGCGCCGCCGCTGCTGATCCTCGCCGCGGCGCTGGCCAGCCACCAGCTCGGCCGCGGCCACGCCTGTCTCGACCTGGCCCACACCCTGCAGGACCCCGGCTTCGCCCTGTCGCTGCCGCCCGAGGGCGCCGCCGACAGCGCCGAGCCCCTGCCGCTGCCGGCGGAGGTGCTCGACGGCGTCAGCCTGGCCGACTGGCTGCAGGCGCTGCAGCATCTGCAACTGGTGAGCGACGGCGCCGGCGACACGCCGCTGGTGGGTGTGGGCACCCGGCTCTACCTGCGCCGCTACTGGCAATATGAGCAATCGGTGCGGGCCGATATCGACGCCCGACTGGCGGCACAGCCCGCCTTGCCCGAGGCCGCCCTGCACGGCGTGCTCGGGCTGCTCTTCCCGCCGGCTGCGCAGGGGCCCAGGCCCGACTGGCAGAAGCTGGCCTGCGCGCTGGCCGCACGGAGCGCCTTCGCCATCGTCACCGGTGGCCCCGGCACCGGCAAGACCACCACCGTGGTGCGCCTGCTGGCGGTGCTGCAGGCCCTGGCCATCGCCAGCCCCGCGGCCCGCCCCCTGCGCATCCGGCTGGCGGCGCCCACCGGCAAGGCCGCCGCGCGCCTCAACGAATCGATCGCCGGCGCCGTCGCCAATTTGAAATTGGCCGGCCTGCCCGACGACGAGGCCGTCCGCGCCGCTATCCCCATCGAGGTGACGACCCTCCACCGCCTGCTCGGCAGCCGCCCGGACACCCGCCACTTCCGCCACCACGCCGGCAACCCGCTGCCGGTGGACGTGCTGGTGGTGGACGAAGCGTCGATGGTCGACCTCGAGATGATGGCCGCCGTGCTGGCCGCGCTGCCACCCGGCGCGCGCCTCGTGCTGCTCGGCGACAAGGACCAGCTCGCCTCGGTCGAGGCCGGGGCGGTGCTCGGCGAGCTGTGCCGGCGCGCCCAGGACGGCCACTACACCGCCGACACCGTGGCCTGGCTGGCCAGCGTTACCGGCGAGCAGGTCGGTGCGGAACTCATAGCCCCCGCCGGTCGGCCGATCGACCAGGCGGTGGCGATGCTGCGCCACAGCTACCGTTTCGGCGGCGACAGCGGCATCGGGCAACTCGCCGGCGCGGTCAATGCCGGCAGCGTCGACGGCGTGCGCCGGGCCCTGGCCCACGGCCACGCCGACCTCACCCGGCTGGTGCTGACCGATGCCGGCGAGGGCGCGCTGTGGCGCCTCGTGATCGACGGTGTACCCAGCGCGACCGCAGGCGATGAGGGCCCGCTGGGCTATCGCCATTATCTGGAGGTGCTGCGCGACCGGCGCCCGCCCGCCGGTTCCGACCAGGCCGGCCTCGACGCCTGGGCCCGCCAGGTGATCGCCGCCCACGGTCAGTTCCAGTTGCTGTGCGCGCTGCGCCGCGGGCCATGGGGCGTCGAGGGCCTCAACCGGCGCATCGCCGGCTGGCTCCACGAAGCGGGCCTGATCGGCGCCGCGGAAGGCTGGTACGCCGGCCGCCCGGTGCTCGTCACCCGCAACGACTACGGGCTTGCGCTGATGAACGGCGACATCGGCATCACCCTCGCCCTGCCGTCACCCGATGGCGACGGCCCGCTGCGGGTGGCCTTCCCGGCCGGTGACGGCAGCGGCGGCATCAAGTGGGTTCAGCCCAGCCGCTTGCAGGCCATCGAGACGGTGTATGCGCTGACGGTGCACAAATCCCAGGGCTCCGAATTCACCCACACGGCGATGGCCCTGCCCGAACGCCTCAACCCCATCCTGACCCGGGAGCTGGTCTACACCGGCATCACCCGCGCCAAACGCTGGTTCAGCCTGATCGAAGCCGGTAGCGCCGCGGTGCTGGAGCAGGCCGTGCAGCGCCGGGTGTTGCGCCTGAGTGGCTTGATGGACGGGTGAAGAGGCGTCGGCTGCGCGCTGAAAGGGCGGGGCGCCGCGCTGAGCCGGCTTGCGGCGTGTCCCGATTGGACGTCCAGGGGGATGGCCTTGCCGAAATGGGCGGTGTGCTTCGTGGCAAGGCCTTCATTGACCAGGCTAGCTCAGCCCCTTTTGTGCGTTGATCACAACGAACCAAGTGAAGCGCAACTGGGTGAGGTTGCCAGCACAACCGGCCAATCGCATGCCGGAACTCACCTGCCGCATTGCCGCCCGGCTCAGCGCAACAGCGCCTGCAGCCGCTCCGGGGGCAGGATCGCGAAGTGGGCAGAGACCACCGGGCGGCGGGCGAGCTTGATGACCAGTTTGTCGCGGGTCACGAGTATGCGGGCAGCGCTGTCGCGGGCTACTTCGAGGAACTTCTGATCGTCCCGGTCCGGGCAGGCCGGCAGCAGGTAGGCGGGATCGGTGGCCGGCTCGACGAGGCGGCAGCGTGCCCGGTAGGCGGCGGCGATGGCGGCCTGGCGCTCCGCGGGCTGGGCAAAATGGGGGTAGGCGAGGACGCGGGTCAGTTCGCCCAGGCAGTCCGCGCGGCTGAATGCTTGCAGACGTCCGCTTTCGACAGCGGTGCGCAAGGGGATGAGAGAGGGGTCTTCGAACATCCACAGGGACAGCACGACGTTGGTGTCGAGGACGACCGGCAGGTCATGCGGCAGGGGCGTATCGAGGAGATGGGTGGCCACGGTCGATGGAGAGGATGGACGGGGAAAATGGAAAAGGGGGCCTGAGCCCCCTTTTCTCATGCCTGCTGCCGATCGGCGCTCAGGCGGCCTTCTTGACGTCGAGGCGGGCCTTGACGAAGGAGCCCGGGGCGTCTTCGAGCACCTTGAGGCTGCCGTTGACCGGATCACGGGCCGGAACCTTGCTGTCGTCCTGGGCCATCAGCCAGGCCTGCCAGTCGGTCCACCAGGAGCCCGGGTTCTGCTGGGCGCTGGCGAAGAACTCGTCGGCCGTCGCCGGCAGCTTGGCGGCGGAGTTCGTCCAGAAGCCGTACTTGTTGGCGGCGGGCGGATTGACGATACCGGCGATGTGGCCGGAGCCGCCGAGCACGAAGCGCACGTTGCCGCCGAAGTTGCGGGCACCGGCGTAGGTGCTCTTCCACGGGGCGATGTGGTCTTCGATCGCCGAGATGAAGTAGGTCGGAACCTTGATCTTGCCAAGGTCGATGGGCACGCCGGCGATCTCGATGCCACCCGGCTCCTTCAGCAGGTTCTTCAGGTACATGTTGCGCAGGTAGAAGCTGTGCATCTTCGCCGGCATGCGCGTGGAGTCGGAGTTCCAGTACAGCAGGTCGAAGGGGAAGGGGTCCTTGCCCATCAGGTAGTTGTTGACCACGAAGGACCAGATCAGGTCGTTGGCGCGCAGCATGTTGAAGGTGCCGGCCATCTCCGAGCCTTCCAGGTAGCCGCGCTCGAACATCTTCTTCTCGAGGCTGGAGACCTGGCCTTCGTCGAGGAAGACGGACAGTTCGCCCGGTTCGGCGAAGTCGGTCATCGTCGTGAAGAAGGTGCCGGAGGCGATGCGCTTGTCCTTCTTGGCGGCCATGTAGGCCAGCGTGGTGGCGAGCAGGGTGCCGCCCAGGCAGTAGCCGGCGGCGTTGATTTCCTTGACGCCGGTCTGTTCGACGATGGCGTCGACGGCGGCCAGCGTACCGTCCTGCAGGTAGGAGTCGAAGCTCTTCTCGGCCAGGCGCTCATCCGGGTTGACCCAGGAGATCACGAAGACGGTGTGGCCCTGGTCGACGCACCACTTGATGTAGGAGTTCTTCTCGCGCAGGTCGAGGATGTAGAACTTGTTGATCCACGGCGGAACGATGAGCAGCGGGCGCTTGGAGACGTCCGGGGTGGACGGCGTGTACTGCAGCAGCTGCATCATCTCGGTCTGCAGCACGACCTTGCCCGGGGTGGTGGCGACGTTCTTGCCCAGCTCGAAGGCGGTGGTGTCGGTCATCTTGACGCGCAGGTTGCCGTCGCCTTCGTCCACGTCGCGCAGCAGGTTGTTCAGACCCTTGATGAGGTTCTGGCCGTGGCTCTTGACCGTCTCGCGGAAGACTTCCGGATTGGTCAGCGCGAAGTTGGACGGGGACAGCGCGTCGATGTACTGGCGCGTGTAGAAGTTGACCTTCTTCTGGGTCTGGTCGTCGAGTCCGTCCACGCCGCTGACGGTGTCGTGGATGTGGCGGGCGGTGATCAGATAGGACTGCTTGATGAAGTCGAACAGGAAGTGTTCCTGCCACTCCTCGTCCTTGAAGCGCTTGTCGCTCTTTTCGGGGGCGGCGATCGGGGCGCTCGGCGTCATGCCGGAAAAGCGCATCATCGAGTGCTGCCACAGGGAGAAGTAATCCCACACCAGGTTCATCTGGGCCTGGGCGAGGCGGTAGGGGTTGGCCAGCAGCTTGCCCATCATGTCCATGAAGGCCTGGGCAATCCCGAGTTCGTCGGACGGCGCGCTCATGCCTTTCTGAACCTGCTTCTGCATGTGTTCGGCCAGCAGCTTGGAGGCCCGTTGTGCAACTTCGGCGTAGGTCTTGGCGACTTCCTTGGGATCCGGCAATTCGGACTTGATGATTTCTTTTTCTGGCGCAGCCATTGTTGGGCTCTCCTGGTTAATAGCGCTTGATAAAACGAATAAGGCCATCGTCTCCGACAGACCCGACCACCTCTCCCTGTTGCTCGAGGTAGTTCAGGTGGGCGATGGCTTCTCCCATAGCGAACATGACTTGGTGCGTATCCAGCTCGCGCGGGAAGAGGGTCGCAAGTACCTCCGTCGCACTGCGGGCCTGGCTGCAGGCTGCGAGCAGCTCTGCACAGCGCTCGGCGTGGTGGCGGATGAGTTGCTCCACGCGCAAGCCGATGTTCCGGAACGGGCTTCCGTGGGATGGTAGCACGAGCACGCTGTCCGGCAACTCCGTGAAATCACGGATCGAGTCGAGGAAGCGGCCCAGTGGGTCGTCCTTCGGCGTCGACGCATAGACGCTGACGTTGGTGGAGATGCGCGGCAGCAGCATGTCGCCGGAGATCAGCAGGGCGGCCTCCTCGCAGTACAGGGAGAGGTGTTCCGGCGAGTGGCCGTGGCCGACGAGGGTGCGCCATTGGCGCCCGCCGATCTGCAGGCGGTCGTCGTCGAGGAGGCGTTCGTAGGTGGTGGGCAGCGCCGGCACGCCGCGCCGGTAGGCGTTTCCGCGCGCGCTCAGGGCCTCGCAGCGTGCTTCGTCGAGGCCGTGCTGGCGGAAGTGGGCGACCATGGATGCGGTGTCGTAGCCGGGGAGTTGCTGCCACAGCGCGTAGCCGCCGAGGAATTCGCCCAGCGACATGGCGACCGGCGCGCCAGTCTTGTCGGACAGCCATCGTGCGAGGCCCAGGTGATCCGGGTGGCAGTGGGTCACGATGATCCGGGTGACCGGACGGTCGAAGCGGGCGAGGATGGCGTCCCAGGCCTCGCGGGTTGCGTCCAGCGCATAGCCGGTGTCGATGATCGCCATGCCGTCCCCGTCCTCGAGCAGCCACAGGTTGATGTGGTTCAGCGCGAAGGGCAGCGGCATCCTCACCCAGTGCACGCCGGGCGCGACCTGGAGGGTTTCACCGGCCGCGGGCGGGGTGTCGAAGGGGTATTCGAGTGGGTGGCTCATGTCTGGCTGTTCTCCTGTCGTGGTCTGCCGTAGCGTTGTCCGCCCCGGTGAAATCTGCTCTACTGGCCGGATGGATCCGGAAAAAACCTACACCATTGGCGATCTTGCCCGCGAGTTCGGGATTACTCCGCGGGCGATCCGTTTCTATGAGGACGAAGGACTGCTCGCGCCCGGCCGGGACGGGCGGACCCGTGTCTTCGGGCGGCGCGACCGGGCACGGCTCGCGCTGGTGCTGCGTGGCAAGCGCCTCGGGCTGTCACTGGCGGAAATCGGCGAACTGCTCGGTCTGTACGACGGGGTGCGCAATGCCGCGCCACAGCTGCAGCGCCTGCTGACGATGCTGGCCGAGCGGCGGCAGGCGATCGAACGGCAGCGCGACGACATTGCCGCGGTGCTCGGCGAGATCGGGATGCTGGAAAAGCAGTGCATGGCCCTGCTGGCCGAAAATCCGGCGGGGGCCGCGGCGGCGCGGGCCGAACTGGCGGTCCGGATGGAGGAGCAGGCTTGATCGGGCATCGTCGCTTGTTCGCCTTTTAATTTACGTTTACGTAAACGTTAATTTGTTGCGAGTGGGCTGGCAAGGCGTTCGATCCGGCTCCGGATGATGAATCTGAATGAATCCGAAGCCGGGCTCGCGTATCGTATCGGGCTGTTCTGTTGCATGGATGAGTGGAACCATGGCTTTGTCGATCCGGGTGTTGAGTGGCGACGATCTGAGCGAGATCGAGCACGTCCGCCAGTTCTTCCGCAATTACGCGGGCTGGCTGGGGGTGGATCTGGCTTATCAGAACTTCGCCGAAGAGATGGCGCTCCTGCCTGGTGCCTATGCCGCGCCAGCCGGCCGCCTGTTCTATGCCGAACTCGAGGGCCGTCCGGCCGGCTGCGTCGGCATCCGGCCGGCCACCGAAGGCATCTGTGAAATGAAGCGGCTCTACGTGGAGCCGGAGCTGCGCGGCAATGGCGTCGGTCGGGAACTGGCGCTGGCGGCGATCAAGGCGGCCAAGAGCCTGGGCTACCGCAAGGTCATGCTGGATACCGTGCCGGCGATGCGCATCGCGGTGAAGCTATACCGGGAACTGGGTTTCAAGGAGGCGCCGGCCTATTATCCGACGCCGATGGAAGGCACGATGTTCCTCGCGCTGGATCTGGAGAACTGGTCGGAGTCCGAGTGCCAGAACGAAAACCTGTTCCACCTCTTCGACTACAACCTGGCCTGGTCGAGGCGCATGCGCCAGGTGGATCCGGGTTTTTTCGAGAAGCTGTCCCAGCTGCAGACTCCCGAGTTCCTGTGGATCGGCTGTTCGGATTCCCGCGTGCCGGCCAATGAGATCATCGGCCTGTTGCCGGGCGAGGTCTTCGTGCATCGCAACGTTGCCAACGTGGTGGTGCATACCGATCTCAACTGCCTGTCGGTGGTCCAGTTCGCTGTCGAGGTGCTGAAGGTCAAGCACATCATGGTCGTCGGCCACTACGGCTGCGGTGGCGTCAAGGCAGCCCTCGGCCGGGAGCGGGTCGGGCTGGTGGATTTGTGGCTGCGCCACGTGCAGGACGTGCATGTCAAGCATGTCAGCCGTGTCGACCTGCTGCCGCCCGAGGTGCGTCTCGACCGTCTGTGCGAACTCAACACCATCGAGCAGGTGGTCAATGTCTGCCAGACCATCGTCGTGCAGGACGCCTGGCGGCGCGGCCAGCGCCTCACGGTGCATGGCTGGGTGTATGGCCTGAAGGACGGTCTGATCCGTGACCTGGGGATCAACGTGAAGCGTCCCGACGATCTGATGCCGCGCTACATGGCGGCCCTCGAAGCGCTGGAAAACTGAACGCGGATGACCCCTGGCCGGCGGGCCGGGGAGCGAGGATGCAGCCATGGACGACCTGCGGGCACCGATCGACTTCTATTTCGACTTTTCGTCGCCCTACGGCTATCTGGCCGCCGAGCAGATCGACGGACTGGCCGCCCGTTACGGGCGCACGGTGGCCTGGCATCCCTTCCTGCTCGGCGTGACCTTCAAGCTCACCGGGCTTGCGCCGTTGCCGACGATCCCGCTGAAGGGGGCCTACTCGATGCACGACATCGCGCGCTCGGCGCGCTACTCCGGCCTGCCCTATCGGCCGCCGTCCACCTTTCCGATCCCCACCCAGCACGCCGCCCGCGCCTTCCTGTGGATCGCCGACAGCAGCCCGGCCAGCGCCCGCGAGTTCGGGCTGGCGGCCTACCGCGCCTACTTCGTCGATGACCGGAACATCTCCGACCTCGCGGTGGTGCTCGAGCTGGCGGACCGGACCGGCGTTGACCGGGATGCGCTGGCCGCGGTGCTCGCCGGCGCCGACATCAAGGCCCGCCTGGCCGCCGAGGTGGAGCGGGGGGTGTCCCGCGGTGTGTTCGGGTCGCCTTTCTTCTTCGTCGATGGCGAGCCTTTCTGGGGCGCCGACCGTCTGCCCCAGCTCGAGCGCTGGCTGGCCGACGGCGGGTTCTGAGCCGGGGAGCGTGAAGGTGGAGGCATCGATGCGGCGCATCTGCGTCTTCTGCGGATCCCGTCCCGGCCTGAAGCCGGCCTACCGGGCAGCGGCCGAGGCGCTCGGCCAGCTCCTCGCCGAGCGGGGGATCGAACTCATTTATGGCGGCGGCAATGTCGGGCTGATGGGGGTCGTCGCCGATGCCTGTCTGGCCGCCGGTGGCAGGGTGGTCGGCGTGATTCCGCGGGCCTTGCTGGAATGGGAGGTCGGCCATGAGGGCCTGAGCCGCCTGGAGGTCGTCGATTCGATGCACGCACGCAAGGCGCGCATGGCCGAACTGGCCGACGCCTTCATCGCGCTGCCCGGCGGGCTGGGCACCTTCGAGGAATTGTTCGAGATCCTCACCTGGGCGCAGCTCGGCTTCCACAACAAGCCGGTTGGCCTGCTCAACGTCGAGGCCTATTACCTGCCGCTGATCCAGATGCTGGAGCGCGGTGTCGACGAGGGTTTCATGAAGATTGAAAACCGCGGCCTGCTGCTGGTGGAGGACAACCTCTTCACGCTGCTGCGGGCGATGGGCGCCTACCACCCGCCGGCGGTCGGCAAGCGCCTGCGCGACGAAAGACAGCTTTAAGCACTGATGACCAAGGAGATTCACCGATGAAGACCCGTGCCGCCGTCGCCTGGAAAGCCGGCGCTCCGCTGACCGTCGAAACCGTTGATCTGGAAGGCCCGAAGGCCGGCGAAGTGCTGGTTGAGGTAAAAGCTACCGGAATCTGTCATACCGATTACTACACGCTATCGGGAGCCGATCCGGAAGGCCTGTTCCCGGCCATCCTCGGCCACGAGGGGGCAGGCGTGGTCGTCGACGTGGGGCCGGACGTCAAGTCGCTGAAGGCCGGCGACCACGTGATCCCGCTCTATACGCCGGAATGCCGCGAGTGCAAGTTCTGCCTGTCGCGCAAGACCAACCTGTGCCAGAAGATCCGCAGCACCCAGGGCCGCGGGCTGATGCCCGACGCCACCAGCCGCTTCAGCCTCGACGGCCGGCCGATCCTGCACTACATGGGCACGTCCACCTTCTCGAACTACATCGTCGTGCCCGAGATCGCGCTGGCGAAGATCCGCGAGGACGCGCCCTTCGACAAGGTCTGCTACATCGGCTGCGGGGTGACCACCGGTGTCGGCGCGGTGATCTTCACCGCCAAGGTCGAGGCGGGTGCCAACGTGGTCGTGTTCGGCCTTGGCGGGATCGGCCTCAACGTGATCCAGGCGGCGCGGATGGTCGGCGCCGACAAGATCATCGGCGTGGATATCAACCCCGGCCGGGAAGCCATGGCCCGCAAGTTCGGCATGACCCATTTCATCAACCCGGACGAGGTCGACAACGTCGTCGATCACATCGTCCAGCTCACCGATGGCGGCGCCGACTACAGCTTCGAGTGCATCGGCAACACCAGGGTGATGCGCCAGGCGCTGGAGTGCACCCACAAGGGCTGGGGCCAGTCGGTGATCATCGGGGTGGCCGAGGCCGGCGCCGAGATTTCGACGCGGCCCTTCCAGCTGGTCACCGGCCGGGTCTGGAAGGGTTCGGCCTTCGGCGGCGCCCGCGGTCGCACCGACGTGCCGAAGATCGTCGACTGGTACATGGACGGCAAGCTCAACATCGACGACCTGATCACCCACACGCTGACGCTGGACCAGATCAACGACGGCTTCGACCTGATGAAGCGCGGCGAGTCGATCCGTTCGGTGGTGCTGTACTGATGACCAATCCGACGCCCCTCCTGCCCGCGCGGGTCCGCATCGTCGAAATGGGCCCCCGCGACGGGCTGCAGAACGAGAAGCAGGTCGTCAGCACCGAGACGAAGCTCGAACTGATCGCCCGTCTTGGCGCTGCCGGCCTGAAGGCCATCGAGGCCACGTCCTTCGTGTCGCCCAAGTGGGTGCCGCAGATGGGCGACAACACCGAGCTGATGCGCCGGATCGAGCGCCTGCCGGGTGTCGCTTACCCGGTGCTGACGCCCAACCTGCAGGGCTTCGAGGCCGCGCTGGCGGCCGGGGCGACCGAGGTCGCGGTGTTCGGCGCGGCCTCCGAATCCTTCAGTCGCAGGAACATCAACTGCAGCATCGCCGAATCGCTGGCCCGCTTCGAGCCGGTGATGGCGGCGGCGCAGGCCGCCGGCGTGCGTGTGCGCGGCTACGTGTCCTGCGTGCTCGGCTGCCCCTACGAAGGTGAGGTCTCATCGCAGGTGGTTGCCGACGTCGCCGCGACGCTGTTCGCGATGGGCTGCTACGAGGTGAGCCTGGGCGACACCATCGGTACCGGCACACCTGGAAAGACCCGCCGCATGCTCGACGCGGTGGCCCGGCGGGTGCCGATCGACAAGCTCGCCGGGCACTACCACGATACCTATGGCCAGGCCGTCGCCAACATCTACGCGTCGCTGGAGGCCGGCGTCGCGGTGTTCGACAGCGCGGTGGCCGGTCTCGGGGGCTGCCCCTATGCGGTCGGCGCATCGGGCAACGTGGCGACGGAGGACGTGGTGTACATGCTCGACGGCCTCGGCATAGCGACCGGCATCGACCTCGACCTGCTGGTGGATACCGCCGGCTGGATCAGCGAGCGCCTGGGCCGCGTGCCGGCCTCCAGGGTGGCGCGGGCGGTGCTGGCCCGGCGCGGCAAGGTCGCCTGCGACTGAAGTCCGGTAGATCCATGAACGTTTTCTCCCCCTGCATCAACGTCTGCCGGATGGTTCCGGAAACCGGGTGGTGCGAAGGCTGTTTCCGCAGCATTGCCGAAATCACCGAATGGGGCCGTGCCGACGACGCGCGAAAGCGCGCGATTCTCGCCCTCGTCGCCGGCAGGCGGGCGGCTGCCGACAGCGGCCGGCCCGAGGCATCCCGTGGCGACCAATCCTGAAAGGGGCATGAACATGAGCGAAGAGACGCGCTGCATCGGCGTCTGCGAGATTGCCGACGGCTACTGCGTGGGCTGCGGTCGCAGTGCCGACGAGATCTTCGGCGAGACCGATTCCGACGCCGCCGACAGCGAAGTCGTCGCCCAGCCGGTCAGGCCGCTGGCCGGCGACCAGGCCGCGAGCTCCGACTGAGCGATGCGACGCTGCAGCTTGCCACCCGGCATCCAGGTGCTGGAGCGGGGCTGGCTGTCGGCCAACAATGTGCTGCTGTTCGACGGTGGGGAGGCGATCCTCGTCGACAGCGGCTATGTCACCCACGCTGCACAGACTGTTGCGCTCGTCCGCGAGGCCCTGGCCGGCCGCCGCCTGGCTGGCCTGTTCAACACCCATTCCCACTCCGACCACATCGGCGGCAATGCGGCGGTGCAGCGCGCCTTTGCTTGCCCGATCCACCTGCCTGCAGGCATTGCCGGTGCCGTGGCCCGCTGGGACGAGGAGGCGCTGCTGCTCAGCGTCGCGGACCAGCTTGGCGAGCGCTTTCAGGCCGATCACCACCTGGCCGCCGGCGACCGCGTGGTGATGGGCGGATTCGAATGGCAGGCCCTGCCGGCGCCCGGTCACGACATGGACGCGCTGGTCTTTCATTCGGCGGATGCCCGCGGCCTGATTTCCGGCGATGCACTCTGGCGCGACGGTTTCGGCATCCTGTTTGCCGAGGTGATCGGCGACGGTGGCGGGCTGGAGGCGGCGCGGGCGACGCTGGAGGCCATCGGCCGGCTGTCGCTGGACTGGGTGATTCCGGGCCACGGCGCACCCTTCGTCGAGGTGGACGAGGCGCTCGAGGCGGCTTTCGCGCGCCTGCGCTACTTCGAGGAGGACGGGGCGCGGATCGCCCGCAACGCGATCCGCGGGTGCTTCACTTTCACCTTGCTCGAGCGGCGCTGCGTCGCGCTGGATGCGCTGGCGGGGCGGCTGGCCGCGGTGCCCCTGTTCCGGGAGGCCAACCGGCGCTTTCTCGGTCTCGATGTGGATGCCCTGGCGACGTGGCTGGTCGACGAACTGGTCCGCGCCGGCGTCGCGCAGCGGCGCGACGGGATGTTGTGCGCGACCTGATCTGACAAAAATGTGGGTTGATCGGGACGAAAAGGTGGTAGCCGTCGTCCCCTTTTGTTTATGCTGCTCCTCCACGCCAGGGCGCGTCCCGCACCAGCCTCCATCGACACAGGTCATCCCATGCAACTCGTTCTGATCAGCGGTATGTCGGGCTCCGGCAAGAGCGTCGCGCTCAATGTGATGGAAGACTGCGGGCACTATGTCGTGGACAACCTGCCGTCGGCGCTGCTGCCCCAGCTGGTGACCCACCTGCGTGGGGCGGGCTACCAGCGCATCGCGGTGGCGGTGGACGTGCGTTCCGGCGGCAGCATTGCGGCGCTGCCGCGGCAGGTCGAGACCCTGCGGGCGATGATCGACGACGTGCGCTTCCTGTTCCTCGATGCCCGTGACGCCACGCTGATCGCGCGCTTTTCGGAAACCCGCCGCAGGCATCCTCTCGGCGACGACGGTGTGACCCTCGCCGAGGCGATCGCCCGCGAGCGCGAGGCGCTGGCCCTGATCTCCGAAATTGGCCACCGCATCGACACCAGCGACCTGGCGGCGAACACGCTGCGCAACTGGGTCAAGAGTTTCATGGAACTGGAAGCGAGCAGCCAGATCACCCTGCTGTTCCAGTCCTTCGGGTTCAAGCACGGCATCCCGGTGGATGCCGATCTCGTCTTCGACGTCCGCTGCCTGCCCAACCCCCATTACGATCCGCTGCTGCGTCCCCTCACCGGGAAGGACCAGCCGGTCATCGACTTCCTCGAGAAGGAGCCCCAGGTCGGGCAGATGGCAGATGACATCTACCGTTTCATCGCCTCCTGGCTGCCGTCCTACGTGAATGACAATCGCAGCTACCTGACCGTCGCCATTGGCTGCACCGGCGGCCAGCACCGCTCGGTATACATCGCCGAGCAACTGGCCGGGCGCTTCCGCGAAACCGCCCGGGTGCTGGTCCGGCACCGTTCGTTCAAGGCGTGAGCCCGCGGTCCCGGTGGTCGGCCGGGCAGGCCTGGCTGGCAGCGTGGGCCTGTCACCTGCGCGCCGGCGACGGCCTTGTGCTTGCCGCGGCGCTGGCCTTCTGTGTCGTGTCCGCACTGCAGCTGTGGCAGGGCGGGCGGCCCGACAAGGCGGTCATCAAGGCCGGTGGACAGCGTTTCGCCGAGGTCGATCTGTCGACGCCACGCATTGTCGAGGTGCCGGGGCCGCTGGGCCGCACGCGCATCGAGATCCAGCCCGGCCGCGCCCGTGTGGCCGCCGACCCCGGGCCACGTCAGTACTGCGTGCGGCAGGGCTGGCTGACCAGCGCCGGTGCAGTGGCAATCTGCGCCCCCAACGAGGTCAGCCTGGCGCTGTCCGGGCGCAATGCGGACTATGACTCCCTCAACTACTGAACTCCTCCTCGTCCCCACCGCCGACGATCGGCGGGTGGCCCGCCATGCCGCGGCGGCCATCGTGCTGACGGTGGCGGAGGCGGCGGTTCCGCTGCCGCTGCCGGGTGTGAAGCCCGGCCTCGCCAACATCGTCACGCTGGTCGTGCTGGCGCGCTGGGGCTGGCGCGAGGCCGCCTGGGTGGCCTTGCTGCGGGTGCTGGTCGGCAGCCTCGTGCTCGGCCAGTTTCTGGCGCCCGGCTTCTTCCTGAGCCTGGCCGGGAGCCTTGCCAGCCTCGCGGTGCTGGGGGCCGCGATGCACCTGCCGGGGCGCTGGTTCGGGCCGGTCAGCCACAGCGTGCTGGCGGCCTTTGCGCATATCGGCGGCCAGTTGGTCATTGCCCGCCTGTGGCTGGTGCCCCACGACGGGGTGTTTTATCTGGTGCCGGTCTTCGCGCTGGCGGCGACGCTTTTCGGGGTGGTCAACGGACTGCTTGCCGCGCGTCTGCTCGATGCCGGCTTAGCGCCGGAGGCGCCGCGAGAAAGGCGGTAGCGCGGGTTTGTCCGGCAGGCCGAGGGCCGCGCGGGAGAGGCGGTCGGCATCCGGATTGCGATGGCGGGGAATCCACTCCAGGCGCACCGAGGCGAAATGCTCGAGCAAGGGCTTCGTCCGCTCGATGAGCGCCCTCAGGCGGGCTACCCCGGTGTGCTGTTCGCCGCGCAGGTGGCGCACGGCGAAATCGCTGTCGCCCTGCAGCCGAAGATGCCGGGCGCCCGACGCCCTGGCCAGTTCCAGGGCCTTTCCGACGGCCAGGAGCTCGGCCTCGTTGCTGCAGCCGCGGTGGTCCGCCTGTTCCGAGATCTCGAGGCATTGTCCGTCCGGGCCGCAGAGCACGACGCCGATGCCGATGCGCCCCGGGTTGGGGTGGGCGCAGCCGTCGAAGCGGATCAACCATTCGGCTTGATCCGATGAAGCGGGAAGGTCAGGTGGCTTCACGCAATGAACACCCAGGTCAGGCGAGTGGCTGCCTTTTAGTGCGTGACGGCGGCCGGGATAGGCCCGTCCTGGCGAAGAAAGAGCTTGTAGCGCCCGCGGGGGCTGGTGTGGGAGACGTAGGAATCCGGCGCCCAGCGGGACAGCAAGTCCTGCCCCAGGACGTTGTCCGGATCGACGAAGACCGCCCGGGCCTGATCGATCGCGGCATGGTAATGCCTGAGTACCCGGCCTTTCGTCTCCTCGTTATAGGGGATGTTGCCGAATGAAACCTCGAAGTCCCCGAGGTAATAGGTCGGCATGCCGCAGGGAACGGCCAGTACGACCTTCGAGCCTTTCGGTATCAGTGGCGTTGACTGGTAAACGAAGTTGGCGCAGGCCTCACGTTCGGTCAGTATTTCGCGGATTTCGGAGCGGGGGACAAGGGAATAAATGATCAGCGCGATTCCCGCCAGAGCTGCTATCAGGAGGGCAGGACGCAGCGTTTCCCGGCAGGCGGCACAGGCCCGGCGCAGCATGAAAACATAGGCGCCGGCAGCGAGAATGGACAGCTGGGGGAGTATCCCGATCAGGTAACGGAACTGTTTGTGGCAGACCCCGTGCATCACCGCGAAGTAGGTACCGACGGTGAGCAGCATCAGCAGACGTTCGGCACCGCGCATGAAGATCAGCAGGCCGGCCAGGCCGAGGAGGGCGAGCGGCCAGACGAAGTGGGAGAACACGGCCTTGGCGTTGAAGACGTAGTAGAGCATGTCTTCGCATGCGCCATACATCTCCTCGGGCGAGGCCTCCATATTCACGAAGTTGTACTGCCGGAACTCCACGAAGGAAGAGAACCATCCGCCGTAGGTCAGCCGGTCAACCAGGCCGATGCCGAACAGCAACAGGAGCCCGAACAAAACACCGACCGCCGCGTGAGAGCGCTTGCCGCTGAAATAGCTTTCCAGCACGACGAAGAGGACATAGACCGCAGCGGGGGGACCCATCTGGAACTTGGTCACGACGGACATCGCTGCACAGAAAATCCCGGCGAGCAGGGCCTTGAGTCCGAGATCCTGGTGTACGACCCGGAAATAGACGGCCAGCAGCAGCCAGACCGACCCGGGTACGTCCATCATCAGGCGTTTGCCCGAGAGCATCCATACCCAGTTGAAGGCGATCAGGATGACCGCGAGCCATGCCGTTTCAAGGTTGTACAGGCGCCGGGCAATCTGGAAGGAGGCATACAGTCCGATCCACCACATCACCCAGTTGGCCAGTCGGGCGATCAGGGCAAGGGATGGAAGCTCGGCGCCGAGGGCGCTGGCGGCCGCCACGAAAGGCGATAGCAGGATCGGATAGAGCAGGTGCCGGATGTTCCAGCCTTGTGGATGACCCGCTGCAGCGGAGAACACCTCGGTCAGATATTCTTCCTCGTCCGCCATGGTGTTGTAGGGGAGGAAGAAGACATAGATGCCGAGCGCGCAGCCCAGGACGGCCAGTCCCGCAAGGGCTCGCCGGAAGTGGCGGTCTGGATTCGTCGCGGTGCGATCGGTGTCGCGGAGGTTTACGTTTGATTGCATGGCAGGCGAAGCAGTCGTTACGGGGGGCGCGTAGCCGTCGGGTGACGATCGGGTGGCATCCGTCCGCCGCCTTCAGGACTGGTGTGGCGGCGTTTCGGGGGCCGGACGGCGATACGGGCGTGAGGGGCGCCGGCGGGGGGGCCCGCTGATCACCGGGGCTGCGGCGTAGCGGGCCGCTAACCCACGATCCTGTCGCATCCGCTGCTGCCAGGGCAAGCTCAATGCCGCTGGGCTGAGGAATTATTCCGCGCCCAGCGCCAGCTTGCCGCCTTCCATGCCCGGACACCAGAAATAGGCGCCGGACACTGGCCGGGTGAACCGGAACAGGGCGTCGACGATGCCGTCCTCGAGACCGACCATGCGGCGCATCTGGGCCTGGAAGGCGTCCAGGCTGTGGCCGAAGGCGACGAACATCAGGCCGGCCTGCATGCCGTCGGCCCAGGGCATGGAGCGGCGCAGCAGGAAGGCCTCGGGGCTGAAACTTTCCTGGGCGGTGCGCTTGACGTGGGCCGAGGCGGGGGCGTCGTCGAGTTCCTCGTTGTCGGTGCGGCGCCGGCCGATCGCGTCGTCCTGCTCCGCCGGCGGCATCGCCTCGAAGCGGGTGAAGTCGTGCACCCAGCGCTGCACCGCAACGAGACTGGCGCCGGCGGGGCTGATCGCGGCGGCGACCGCCTCGTCGCCGTCCGGGTTCTCGGTGCCGTCCTCGTAGCCGGTGAGATCGCGGCCACCGTCGTGCTTGAAACCGTCCCACGCTTCCTGCAGCAGGAACACCGGCGACAGGGTCTGTTCGATGTGGCGGCTGCGGTGCAGCAGTTCGCCGCGGTCGTCGCCGCGCAGCCACAGCCACAGCGCGGCGGGGGTGGAGGGAATGTCGACGCCGTGGCCGGCCAGCGGGGGGACGGGTTTGAGGCCGGGGGCCTTGCGTCCGAGCGCGGCCAGCGGGGCCTGGCCGATGCCGGCGACGGTGCGTTCACCATCGGCGATCTCCTGCAGTGCGGCCAGTCCGGCGGTGACGTCGCTGTCGGGCTCCAGGGAGAAGACGAGGTAGCGCGAGAGGCTGGGCAGTGGCAACAGGATGCCGGGTTGCGGACGGGGCATGGCGGTCTCCGGGGGGCGGAAGGGTCGGCAGGGATGATAGTGCAATCCCCGCCGGCCCGTCAGCCCGTGCCGCAGCCCGCGCGGGCGAGGCGGTAGAGCGCGACGCTGGCGAGGAAGTTGGCTTCGTCGACGATCACCTTGCCGTCGTCGAAGGCCAGCCGTTCGCGGATCACGATGCCTTCCCCGGCGCACAGGCTGTCGAAGTCGTCGATGGTGAAGAAGCGCACGTTGGGGGTGTCGTACCACTGGTAAGGCAGATTCTTCGACACCGGCATGCGGCCGTTGAGGATGGACTGACGGTGGCGCCAGTAGGCGAAGTTGGGGAAGCTGACGACGGCTTCGCGGCCAACGCGCAGCATCTCCCGCAGGATGCCCTGGGTGTTGCGCATGGCCTGCAGCGACAGGCTCATGATCACATGATCGAAGAAGCCGTCGTCGAAGCCGGCGAGGCCTTGTTCCATGTCGATCTGGATCACGTTGACGCCGTTGCGGGCACAGGCGAGGAGGCGTTCGGGATCGTTCTCGACGCCGTAGCCGCGCACCTGGCGGACGGAGGACAGGTAGCGCAGCAGGCTGCCGTCGCCGCAACCCAGGTCGAGGACGCGTTCGCCGGGCTCGATCCAGTTGGCGATGACGTCATAGTCGAAGCGGTGGAAGCTCATGGCTCAGACCTTGATGTTGTCGATATAGGCCCGCAGCACCGCGTGGTACTGGGGGTCGTCGAGAAGGAAGGAGTCGTGGCCGGCGGGGCAGTCGATCTCGGCGTAGCTCACGCGGCGGTCGCTATGCATCAAGGCATAGACGATCTCGCGGCTGCGCGACGGCGCGAAGCGCCAGTCGGTGGTGAAGGACACGACGAGGTAGTCGGCCCGGGCGCGGCCGAGCGCGGCCACCAGGTCGCCGGCGTAGTCGAAGGCCGGGTCATAGTAGTCGAGGGCCTTGGTGGTCAGCAGATAGGTGTTGGCGTCGAAATAGCCGGAGAACTTGTCGCCCTGGTAGCGCAGGTAGGACTCGATCTCGAATTCCACGTCGTAGCTGAATACCGGCTTGGCGTGGCGCAGGCTGCGGCCGAATTTCTGGTCCATCGAGTCGTCGGACAGGTAGGTGATGTGCCCGATCATTCGCGCCAGCGCGAGGCCGCGGGTGGGCACCACGCCATGCTCGTAGTAGTGGCCGCCATGGAACTCCGGATCCTTCAGGATCGCCTGGCGGGCCACTTCGTTGAAGGCGATGTTCTGGGCGGTGAGCTTGGGCGCCGAGGCGATGACCAGCGCGTGGGCGACGCGGTCCGGGTATTGCAGCGTCCACGACAGGGCCTGCATGCCGCCGAGGCTGCCGCCGACGACGGCCGCGAAGCGCTCGATGCCGAGGCGATCGGCCAGCCGCGCCTGGGCATCCACCCAGTCTTCGACGGTGACGAAGGGGAAGTCGGCGCCCCACGGCTTGCCGGTGGCCGGGTTGATGGCCCTCGGCCCGGTGCTGCCGTAGCAGCCGCCGAGATTGTTCACGCCGATCACGAAGAAGCGTTCGGTGTCCAGGGGTTTGCCGGGGCCGACCAGGTTGTCCCACCAGCCGACGCCGCCGTCGGCGTGCAGGCCGGCCACGTGATGGGAGCCGGACAGCGCGTGGCAGACCAGCACCGCGTTGCTGCGCGTGGCGTTGAGGCGACCGTAGGTTTCATAGACCAGGTCGTAGGCGGGCAGCGCGCCGCCGCTCTTGAGGGGCAGGGGCTCGTCGAAATGGGCCGTCTGCGGCACGACCAGGCCGACGGATTGCGCGTCGGATGTGGCGATGGGTTGTGCTTGCATCATTCACTCGTCCAGAAAACGAAAACCCAGTCGGCGAACGGTCGCGGACTGGGCTGCCGTCGCTTTAGCCGTACTTTTAAAGCGCCCGCAAGCTGAAGGGTTCAAATCGGCGCTGAACGGGAAGGTTAGCGCGGGGGGCAGGGCAAGTCAAACCCGGACCCGGGGCGACACCGCCGCCGGCCCTACAGCGGGATGACCGCCCCGCGGCCCGCCGGTGTTTCCAGCCAGCGCTGGAGGATGCGGTAGATGTCGAGGTCGAAGGCGCGCGGCGGTGGCGATTCGCGCAGCGCAGCCAGTTCCGCGTCATCGCTGACACTGCCGAGCAGGCACCAGCGGTCGACCAGATGGGCCGCGCTACGGCCGCTGTCGGCGTGGTGTTCGCGGATCGCTACCACGCCGGGCCAGGGCCAGCGGCGGATGCGCAGGCTCTCGAGCACCTTCAGCAGGCGCTCGTCGTGCGCATCGGTACTTTCCTTGCCGGCACATACCCCGGCACAGCGCTTCATCTGGTGGGCCAGGCAGGCGCCCTCGCTCCACGCCTCGGTGCCGATGCGGCGCGGGCACAGCTTGTACAGCGTCGCCAGTTCGCGCAGCGCGTTGTCGGCTTCCTTGCGGCTGCGGAAGGCCCCGTACACGGCGTCCCAGGCGGCCGGGTCGGCGCCGTTGAGCGGCTCGCGGACGAGCACCGGGCCGCGCTTGCGGCCCGGGTCGAAGCGCAGGCCAAAGACGGCCTCGCTGTCGCGCAGCAGCCGGTTCTCGGTCGGTTTGCGTTCCTTGACCAGGCGGGATTCGAGCAGCAGCGCACCGAGCTCGCCGGCGGTCGACTGCCACTCGACCCGCCGGACCTGCTGGGAGAGCTTGGCTTCCTTGCTGCTGCGATGGTCGGCCGAGAAGTGGCTCATGACCCGCGAGCGCAGGCTGACGCTCTTGCCGATATAGATCGGCAATTCGTTCTCGCCGTAGAACAGATAGACCCCGGGCCCTTCCGGCAGCCCTTCGAGCACGCCTTCCGGCAGGCCCGCTGGGCGGCTGGGTGCCTTCATCGCCTTGACGACGGCGGCATCCAGCACGTCCCGTTCGAACTGCCCGGCGACCAGCCGGGCGAACTGCAACAGCGCCTCGGTATCGCCCATCGCCCGATGGCGGGCGGCGCAGACGAGGTCGTGACGGGCGATCAGCGCGTCGAGGCCGTGGCGGTGGTGCTGGGGAAACAGTGCGCGGGACAGCTTGACGGTGCACAGCACCGGCGCGTCGAAGTCCTCGCCGATGCGGCGGAACTCGTTCTTGACGAAGCCGTAGTCGAAGCGCGCGTTGTGGGCGACGAACACGCAGTCGGCGAACAGCGCGCGGATGCCGTCGGCCAGCTCGGCGAAGGCCGGTGCGCCGGCGACCATGCGGTCGGTGATGCCGGTGAAGGTCTGGATGGTCGGCGGGATCGGCATGCCCGGGTTGACCAGGCTGGACCAGCGTTCGACCAGTTCGCCGTGCTCGACCCGCAGGATCGCGATCTCGGTGACGCGGTCCACCAGCGGATTGGCGCCGGTGGTTTCGACATCGATGAAAGCGAGTTTCGGGGCAAGCAAGGCGGGCGAGGAGCGGGAATGATGCGGTCGAGCGGGCTTACGTGTCGCCGCTCACGACTCGGTCGAATAGGGATAGGGTTTCTGCGCCACCCGGGCTGCGTCGTATTCGCGCTGCGTTTCCAGATCCTGGGGCTTGTCCCACCACAGGGCGCGGCCCTTCTTCTGCTCCTCGACCTGCTCCGGATGCTTGGCCATCCACTCGCGCATGAACTTGGTGTGTTCGGATTCGTACATTGCCATCGGTGATCTCCCTTTCTGCGGCATGGATTCTAGCAGCCTTGCCGCCTCCTTGCCCCTCAGTTGCCCTTCTGGTCGCCTTTCACGCGGGCGACCCGCACCACCTCGGGGATGTTGCGCACGCCGCGCATCACGCGGGCAAGGTGCAGGCGGTGGGTGACCTGGACGGTGATGTAGAGCGTCGAGTAGGTGCCCTGCTCGCCGTCGGTGCTGACGTTCTGGATGTTGCACTCCTGCTCGGCGATGGCGTTGGCGACCTTGGCGAGGACGCCGCGCACGTTCTGGGTGAGGAGCTTCAGTGTCACGTCGAACAGGCGATCGGCGGACGGTTCCCATTCCACGTCGATCCAGCGGTCGCGCTCGCTGCGCAGCTTGCGCGCCTGGAGGCAGTCGTGGAGGTGCACCTCGAGGCCCTGGCCCTTGCGGATGATGCCGACGATCGGGTCGCCGGGAATCGGCCGGCAGCAACGGGCCAGCTGTACCGCCACGCCTTCGGTGCCGCGGATCAGGATCGCACCGACGGGCTTGGGCTTGACCACGTCGGCGCGGCCGGATTCGGTGTCCTGGATCTCGGCCAGCCGCCGCGCGACGATCGCCGGCAGGCGTCGCCCGAGGCCGATGTCGGTCATCAGTTCGCGGCGGGTGTTGAGCGTGAATTCGCGCAGGAAGCGCTCCCACGCAAACATGCTGACCTGGCCCAGGGTCAGCCCGTGGGGACGCAGCGCCTGATTGAGCAGGCGTTCACCGAGGGTCGAGGCTTCTTCCTGCTGGGCATTCTTGAGGAAATGGCGGATCTGCGCGCGGGCCTTGCCGGTGCGCACGTAGCTGAGCCAGGCCGGGTTGGGACTGGCATGCGCGGCGGTGATGATCTCGATCTGGTCGCCGTTGTGCAGTTCGGTGCGCAGCGGCATCAGTTCGCCGTTGATGCGCCCGGCGACGCAGCGGTTGCCGACATCGGTATGCACCGCGTAGGCGAAATCGACGACGGTGGCGCCGCGCGGCATCGCGAAGATCTTGCCCTTGGGCGTGAAGGCATAGACCTCGCCGGGGAAGAGGTCGACCTTCACATGCTCGAGGAACTCGCTCGAGTCTCCCGACGTGGATTGCAGTTCGAGCAGCGACTGCAGCCAGTTGTGGGTCTTGTGCTGCAGTTCGGTGAGGCTCTTCTCGTCTTCCTTGTAGAGCCAGTGGGAGGCGACGCCGCTTTCGGCGACGTGGTTCATCTCCGGGGTGCGGATCTGTACCTCGACCGGGGTGCCGAAGGGGCCGATCAGCGTGGTGTGCAGTGACTGGTAGCCGTTGGCCTTGGGGATCGCGATGTAGTCCTTGAACTTGCCCGGCACCGGCTTGTAAAGCCCGTGCAGCGCGCCGAGGGCGCGGTAGCAGGTCTGCACGTCCGGAACGATGACGCGGAAGCCGTAGATGTCGAGCACCTGCGAGAAGGACAGGCGCTTCTCGGCCATCTTGCGGTAGATGCTGTAGAGGTGCTTCTCACGGCCGCGCACCTCGGCTTCGATGTTCCACTGGGGCAGGCGCTCCTCGATCGAGGCGAGGATCTTGCCGACCACCTCGCGGCGATTGCCCCGGGCGGCGAGGATGGCCCGCGACAGCACCCGGAAGCGCATCGGGTGGCGGTGCTTGAAGGCGAGCTCCTGGAGCTCGCGGTAGATGCCGTTGAGGCCCAGCCGGTTGGCGATGGGGGCGTGGATCTCCTGTGTCTCGCGGGCGATGCGGCGGCGCTTGTCGGGCCGCATGTGGTCGAGGGTCCGCATGTTGTGCAGACGGTCGGCGAGCTTGATGAGGATCACCCGCAGATCGCTGGCCATCGCCATCAGCATCTTGCGGAAGTTCTCGGCCTGGGCTTCCTCCTGGGACTGGAACTCGATCTTGTCGAGCTTGGACACCCCATCGACCAGTTCGGCGGTCGTGCGCCCGAAGCGCTCGGCGATCTCGGCCTTGGTGATGTGGGTGTCCTCCATCACGTCGTGGAGGAGGGCGGCACACAGGGCCTGGGCATCGAGATGCCAGCCGGCGAGGATCTCGGCCACCGCGACCGGGTGCGAGATGTAGGGTTCGCCGCTCTGCCGCATCTGGCCCTGGTGAGCGTCGGCGGCAAAGTGATAGGCGGTCTCGATCCGCCCCAGATCCTCGGGACGGAGGTAACTGGCGATTACCGCGCGCAGGCGGCTGAAATCGAGGGGGAGAAGGCAGGAGGCCGGGGGCTGGAATACGCCGCTGCCGCTGACGGGAACAGGGGCGGCGGATTCCATGGCATTGCCCTCGGGCGGCCGGTGCTCAGGCCTGGCCGCGGTTGAGGACTTCGGTGCCCACCTTGCCAGCGGCGATCTCGCGCAGGGCGATCACGGTCGGCTTGTCCTTGTCGTGGCGGTCCAGGTCGACCTGGGGCGTGGCGCCGGCCGTCAGTTGACGGGCGCGGTAGGTGGCCGCCAGCGTGAGCTGGAAGCGGTTGGGGATTCTCTTCAGACAGTCGTCGACGGTAATACGGGCCATATTTGCCTCAATCCTGTTCCAGGTAATGGAAAAACTCCGGCTTGCGCGCCTCCTGGTTGGCGTAGCGCAGCCGCGATGCCCTCACCACGGCCACCAGGTCTTCCACGGCCGTCGGCAAGTCCTCGTTGATTATAACGTAGTCGAACTCGGCCACATGGCGCATCTCCCCGCGGGCGCCGAGCACCCGGCGGGCGATCACCTCCTCGCTGTCGGTGCCGCGGCCGCGCAGGCGGCGCTCCAGTTCCTCGACCGACGGCGGCAGGATGAACACGCCGACCGCCTTCGGAAACACCTTGCGAACCTGCTGGGCGCCCTGCCAGTCGATCTCGAGGAGGATGTCCGTGCCGCTGCGGATCTGCTCGTCGAGCCAGCCCTTGGACGTGCCGTAGTAATTATTGTGAACTTCGGCCCACTCGAGAAATTCGCCCTTGTCGCGCAGCGCGCGGAAGGTCGGCACGTCGACGAAGTGGTAGTGGCTGCCGTTCACCTCGCCGGGACGCGGCGCCCGGGTTGTGTAGGAAATCGACAGCTTGACCAGTGTATCCCGCTCCAGCAGTCCGCCGACCAGCGTGGTCTTGCCGGCGCCGGAGGGCGCGGTGACGATGAACAGGGTGCCGGGCATGGGGCGTCCTTATTCGATGTTCTGGACCTGCTCGCGCATCTGTTCGATGGCCAGCTTGAGTTCGACGGCGATCGCCGTCATGTCGGCGGCCATCGCCTTGGAGCCGAGGGTGTTGGCCTCGCGGTTGAGTTCCTGCATCAGGAAGTCGAGACGTTTGCCGGCGGCGCCCCCGACCTTGAGGATGCGCTCGACCTCGTCCAGGTGGGTCGACAGGCGGGACAGCTCCTCGGCCACATCCACGCGCTGGGCAAACAGGCCGACCTCCAGGCGGATCCGGTCGTCGTCGAGGGTTGCGGCGGCATCGCGCAGCCGGCTGGCAAGCTTTTCCTGGTGCTCGGCGACGAGGGCCGGCACCCGTGGCTGGACCGTGGCGACCAGGCTGCGCATGTGGGCGATGCGGCCGCGGATCATCTCGGCGAGCTTGTCGCCCTCGCGTCGGCGGGTATCGACGAGTTCGTCGAGTGCCGCGGCAATCAGCGTGCCGATCTCCGGCAGCAGCGCGTCGAAGCTCAGGCTGTCGTCGGCGAGCATGCCCGGCCAGCGCAGCACTTCTGCCACCGAGAGCGGCGCGGCCTGGGGCAGTTCGGCCACGATGGCAGCCTGGGCTGCCTTGAGCTGGCCCAGTAGCTCGTCGTTGATCGCCAGGTCGCGAGGTGCGCTATCCTTCGCCTGGAGATTGAACCGGCATTCGACCTTGCCGCGGCGCAGTCGGGCGGTGATGGCCTCGCGGAGCAGGGGCTCAGCCTGGCGCAGGTCGTCGACGATGCGGAAGGCGAGGTCGAGGTAGCGGGAATTGACGCTCCGCAGTTCGAGGTGCAAGGCGACGCGGCCCAGGTCGCGGACCTGCACGGCGTAGCCCGTCATGCTGTGAATCATCCTGTTTTCCCGAGATGGCGCGGCGATCCGGAGCTAAACTAGCGAGCCCCTTTGGCCACAAAAGACGAAGTGTAGCGCCCAGCCCGATGGCTACTCAACAGAACTGCGCCCTCCCGTCCGGTTTCCTGCTCGACCACTACCGGGTCGAGCGGCAACTGTCGCTGGGCGGTTTTTCCATCGTTTACCTGGCCTACGACCAGGACGGAACGCCCGTCGCCATCAAGGAGTACCTGCCCAATTCCCTGGCGCTGCGCGCAGAGGGGGAGGTCACGCCCCACGTCACTGAGGCCCATCAGGGCGCTTTCCGCTACGGCATGAAGTGCTTCTTCGAGGAAGGCCGGGCGCTGGCGAAGCTGGTGCACCCCAACGTCGTGCGCGTGCTCAACTTCTTCCGCGCCAACGGCACCGTCTACATGGTCATGCAGTTCGAGCGTGGCCGCACGCTGCACGACTACGTGCAGAAGAACAAGGGCAATATCCGCGAGCGTTTCATCCGTGGCGTGTTCACGCGCATGCTCAACGGCCTGCGCGAGGTCCATGCCCACAAGCTGCTGCACCTGGACATCAAGCCCTCCAATATCTACCTGCGCGCCGACGGCACGCCGGTGCTGCTCGATTTCGGCGCGGCGCGGCAGACGCTGATGTCGGACACGCCCATCCTCAAGCCGATGTACACGCCCGGCTTCGCGTCGCCGGAACAGTTCGCGGGTCGCGAGGCTCTCGGGCCGTGGAGCGACATTTACAGCGTCGGGGCGAGCATGTACGCCTGCCTGGCCGGCACCTCGCCGCAGCGCTCCGACGAGCGCATCAAGCACGACAGCGTCGTGCCGGCCACCCGCGCCTGGGCCGGCCAGTATTCGCCGCACTTTCTCGCCACCATCGACTGGTGCCTGCAACTCGATTCGCTGAAGCGCCCGCAGAGCTGCTTCGCGCTGCAGAAGGTGCTGGCCCAGCGCCACCGCGAAGCGCCGCCGCAACAGAAAACCTGGCTCGAGGGGCTGGGTTCCCGTCTCAAAACCATGATAGGCCGTTCATGAGATTCACGATTTACCAGGAAAGCAGGGTCGGCAAGCGGCGCACCAATCAGGATCGGGTTGCTTATTCCTATACCCGCGACGCCCTGCTGATGGTCCTTGCCGACGGCATGGGCGGTCACCTTTACGGTGAGGTCGCGGCACAGATTTCGGTCCAGTTCATCGCGCAGTCCTTCCAGCAGGAGGCCCGGCCGAAGGTGGCCGACCCGGTGCTGTTCCTGTCCCGGGTGCTGAGCAATGCCCATCATGCGATCCTCGATTACGCCTTCGACAAGCAACTCTCGGATATCCCCCGCACGACCATCGTCGCCTGCCTGGTCCAGGATGGGGTGGCCCACTGGGCCCACGCCGGCGACTCGCGTCTCTACATGATCCGCAAGGGTCGGCTGGTCGCTCAGACCCGCGACCACTCCCGGGTCCAGTTGATGCTCGACCAGGGCCTGCTCGACGCCGAGGCCGCCGCCGTCCATCCCGGCCGCAATCGCATCTTCAGCTGCCTGGGCGGCAACCACCCGCCGCAGATCGAGTTCTCACGCGGCGTGTCGCTGGCCAACGGGGACGTGATCGCGATCTGCTCCGACGGCGTCTGGGGACCGCTCGAACCTCATGCCCTGGTGAACGCCCTCGCTGACGGCCGGGTCATGGACAGCGTGCCGAAACTGATGAACGAGGCGGAAAGCCTCGGTGGCGTTCAGTGCGACAACATGACGCTGATCGCGATGACCTGGCACGACGATCAGCAGGAAGATGTGCCCGACACCGTGTCCACGCGCACCATGCCCGCCGATGCCTTCACGACGCAGATGGAAGGCTTTGGCCGGGGCAAGCGCGATCAGGAGGATCTCTCGGAGGACGAGATCGAACGTGCGATCCGCGAGATCAACGCGGCGATCCACAAGTTCAAGTAGCGTTTCAGGCCACCTCATACGGTGGCCTTAATGCTCTGAATTCAACCACTTTTAAAAAAACCCCGTTTCAAATCGTTTCACCCGGAATCACCCCATCGCCTACAATCTGTGTAGCTAGGTTTGTAGCTAGGAGCTTGAAGTTCCCTAGGGGGTGAATGTGGGCAAGCTCACGGATATAGAGCTGAGAAAGTGGATCAAGGCGGGGGCGCCGGTCGTCAAGTCGGACGGGGGCGGGCTCTGCTTCACCATGTCCGCCAACCAGGCCCACGAGCGGGTCGGGTCGTGGATCGTTCGTTACCGCTTCGACGGCAAAGGGCGAGAACTCACCCTGGGGCGCTACCCTGAAATCTCCCTGGCAGTTGCCCGCGGCCTGGCTATGGAAGCCCGCGCCAAGATCCAGCAAGGCACCGACGTAGCACGGGAGAAGCAGCAAACCCGAATCAAGCGAGCGGCTGCCAAGTCGTTCAGGGAGCTGGCCGCCGACTACATGGACAAGACGTTTCCGCGCCTGTCCGAAAGCACCGCCAAGCAGCGGCGCCGCTACATTGAAGGGCCGATTGCCGCCCGCCTGGGGGCGATACCGGCCCGCGAGGTCACAACCGCCGACGTGGTGGCCTTGCTCGAAAGCGTCGGCGTCCGCTCTGCCAACGTGGCGGAGATGGTGTTCACCGCCCTCTCGGAGATCTTCAAGCACGGGCTCGCCCGCCACGTCGTCACGGCCAACCCTTGCACCGGCATTTCGGTGTCGGCGATCTGCGGCAAGCCAGAACCCCGCCGGCAACGCCTCAAGCTCACCGAGGCCGAATTACGGGCATTGCTGCCCGCCCTGCCATCCATCGGAACAGAGAACACCCTGTCCGTGAAGCTGTTGTTGGTGACCTGTACGCGCATCGGCGAACTGACCCGCGCCGAATGGAAGGACGTGACCCTTGAGCGGGCGGAGTGGTTCGTTCCTGACGAGAACAGCAAGACCGGCAAGGGCTTCACCATCCCGCTGCCGCCCTGTGCGGTGGAATGGATGCGGAGCCTTCATGTCCTGGCCTGTGGTTCCCGCTACGTGCTCCCGGCCCGCAACAAGCACCACAAGCACGGCGGCGCCGACCGCCATTTCGAACAGCGAAGCCTGAACAACATCCTGCACAAGCTCTGCGACGAGCTGGGCGACAAGGTGCGCCGCTTCACCCCCCACGACCTGCGCAGCACTGCCCGTAGCCACCTGGCGGCCCTGGGGGTGCCCGTGCTCATTGCCGAGCGTTGCCTGAATCACGCGCTGGGCGGGCTAGTGGCGGTCTATGACCAACACGATTACATGACCGAGCGCCGCGCCGCCCTGGAGCTGTGGGCGTCGTTCCTGCTGGCCTGCGAAGAGGGCCGGGAGTGGGTGGCGCCTGGCGGCAAGGTCGTGCCGATCCGTGGGCGTGCAGCATGAACTGAAGATCAACCGAGCAGCACGCCGCGCCTAGGTCGGCCAGCCGAAAACGGGGAAACCATCGCCCCGCTGGCGCGGCACCTTATTCGATGGGTGCCGATGGAGCACCACATGAAAAACAGACTCTCTTGGGCGCGTGCAATTAATGTGCGTGGCGTCTGCCTGACGGCCGACGAGCGCGCCGCCGGCTGGCCCGATGCATTCACCCTTGAAAATCTGATCTGCTTGCAGTACCCATTGGAAGGCAGCACAGAGGAAAAGAAGCGGGCCGGCAGCAATCAGAGGGCACTACTCCGCGTGATGCAGGGAGACATTAAGGCCGGCGCGCTGCCAGCCGTGGAGCGCACCCGAACTGAAACGGTGTACGAGGAAGTCCCCGACGTATGGGCTAGCCTCGCCGCGGGCAGCGCGTCGCTGGGCTCTCATGACTGGCGCGCGCGCGACACCAAGCCCCGCATGAAGAGAGTCAAGACAGGGGAGCGCACCGTCACCTATCCCGTGATCGAAGCCCGCGCCTTCCGCGCATGGCTGCTGAACTGTGAGGAAGCACCAAGCGCCCACGTCGACGCATGGTTTGAGGCCGTTGCCGTGGATGTTGAAAACGAAGATGACGGCCCGCCACAACTTACCGAGATGAGACGCGCTGCCATAGTCAGTCAGTTGTCTAGACATTATCCGAGCCTGGAACACGACTTTAACCGCGGTGAAAGCTGGATCAAAGAATGCAGCACGGGTAGCCGCGGAGTCTATTACCTCGAAAAAATCAAAGAAGGATGCCGCAAGAAATGGGGCGAGGCGGCCGTGTACTCTCCGCCCCTGGCAACCATCCGAACCCATAAGATGAGGTGAAAGGCCCGATTTTTCCCGTTGATACCTCGGATTCACCTCAGATTCACCTCAGATTTTCTTTGCTTTCCTCGTTTTGTTGAACTGCATCCCAAGCCGCCGCGGCGGATTGATAGGAGTTCAACGAAATGGGTATTACCACTGAACAACTTGCGGAGCTGCTTCACCTCAAGCCGCAAAGCCTGCGGGCTGCGCTTTCGCGTGATGGGCATTACTTCGGATTGCGGCCGCGGAAGCTGCCGAATGGGCGGCTGGTCTGGCCTCACGATGCGCTCCAGCGGCTAACCACGCCTCAGCCCGCAGCAAAAGGGGCGGGACAATGAAACTACGCCCCCGCGCCGCTCAGTCGGCACCGCCGGCTTTCCGCCTCACCGATGCCGCCGCCGCATCGATTCCCGACGCGCTCCGTAACTTCGACGCCCTGCCCGATGCGGCAAACGTGCGCCTTCCCGTGGTGGTGGCCCTCTTCGCTTGCTCGCCCGCCACCGTTTGGCGCCGCGTCAAGAAGTCCGCCTTGCCCGCTCCGCGCAAGCTGTCCCAAGCCGTTACGGCTTGGAATGTTGGCGAGCTGCGCAAGGCGCTTCGCGGGGAGGCCTGGCAATGACTTATGCCGTTATGGATGGCCGGCTTCATAAAATCGGTGTTGAATTTGATGATCGGCACGTCGGCTGGTGGTTCCGAATGGAATCACTCGGAATTGAGTTCATGGCGTGGCCCACAAGTGGCGGGGTCGACCCCGACGACGGCAGCGGCCCTCACTTTCTCTGTGCGGAAGTGAGTTGCTCCGCATCGGCTTGGCCTGAGCAGTACATCACGATGAGGCTAGGCGACTCCGGCACGGTGACTGAAGACCTGTTTGCCTCCATGACTTTGAAGGCACTGCGCGCCGCATATCCTGACGTTTTCGCCGGGTTTGTCGGCACTGTGGAAAAACCAGCGGGGGCGGCATGATCGATACCGACTCCATCATCGACCAATTCCGCAGCGCCGACGCGGCCCTCTTCGCTTGCTTGCTCGCCACCGTCTGGCACCGGGTAAAACAGTGCGCCCTGACCGCTCCGCGCAAGCTGGCCGAAGCCGTTACGGCCCGGAATGTTGGCGAACTGTGCAAGGCGCTTCGCGGGGAGGCCTGGCAATGACCCGCACCCCTGACGACATCACCAAAACGCTACGCCGTGTGCTGAAGCGGGCCCGCGCTGCCCAAACAGCAGCGGACGTTCGCGTCACGCCTGCCGAACGCCTCGCCCTCCTCGAAAATCTGCTGCCGGCCGCCATCGCTCACGCTCGCGCTAACGAGCGCCGGCGGGCGCACTATGCTGTGCTGTGCGGCTGCCGGGTTTTCGTGAGAACGACCGTATACGGTGCCGTCATCGTGTCGCCTGACAAAGACGCGGCTCCGGTGGCCATGTCCAACGCAATGCGCGTGTGAGGGCGGCATGATCGATACCGCTTCCATACTCGACCAATTCCGCACCGCTGCTGCGGCCCGCGGGCTGCTGCTGCCCGATCACCTCGACGCTGACGGCAAGCTGCACCGCTGCGAGCTGGCCAGCGGCGCCAAGGGCAAGAAGGACGGCGCCTATCTGCTGCACCTCGACGGCGTGCCGGCCGGGGGCTTCCAGAACTTCAAGGATGGGCTCGAGTGGGAGAACTGGAAGGCCGACATCGGCCGCCAGCTTACCCCCGAGGAAGAAGCCGCCCACCGGGCCCGCGTGGAAGCCCAACGCGCCGAACGCGAGGCCGAAGCCAAGGCCAAACGGGAGAAGGCCCGCCGCAAGGCTAACGCGATCTGGAACGGTGCCAAGCCGGCGCCGGACGATCACCCTTACCTGCTCCGCAAGGGCGTTCCGTCCTTCGGCCTGCGGGTGGCCGCCTGGCCGAAGTGGCAGGAGCTGCGCCCCGGTGAATGGCGGGAAGAGCGCATTCCGGGCGCCTTGCTGGTGCCGATGCGCAGCCCTTCGGGCACGCTGCACAGCCTGCAAGCGATCTACGCCGACAAGGTGGACGGGCGGGACAAGGATTTTCTTCCGGGCGGCGAGAAGGCCGGCAAGTTCCATCTGATCGGCGAGATTACCGAAGGCGCGCCCCTGTGCGTGGCCGAAGGCTACGCCACGGCCGCCAGCATTCACCAGGCGACCGGCTGGCCGGTGGCGGTGGCCTTCGATGCCGGCAGCCTCGAGCCCGTTGCCCGCGCCTTGCGCGAGGTGCACCCCGCGGTGCGCTTTGTGATCTGCGCCGATGACGATCACCAGACCGCCGGCAACCCTGGCCGCAGCAAGGCCGAAGCCGCGGCCCGTGCGGTGGGCGCAGCGGTGGCGGTGCCGGTCTTCGGCCCGGATCGCCCCGCGAACGCCACCGACTTCAACGACCTGGCCAGCCTCGCCGGCCTCGATGCGGTGCGCGGTATCGTGCAGGCTGCGGCCGCGATAGCCGCCCCGCAGGGCGATGAAACGCCCATCGATGCACCTTCCCCCATGCTCGAAGCTGAAACGCCCGCCAGCGGGCCGGAAACGGCCCCCGCTGCGCCTCCTGCTCCATCCGCTGACGAACCCGACAAGCCCGCCAAGCGCACCCGCTCGAAAGCGAGGGGCAAGGCCAATGCCGGGCAGGCACCGGCACCGGGCGGCGAGTTGTTCGAGCTGCGCGACGGCAACGACGGCCGGGGCGTCTATCGCCTGAAGGTCGAGAAGCGCGGCGATGGCTGGGAACAGATCGAACAGTTCGTGTGCGCCCCCCTCGAGATCACGCACCAGTGCCGGGACGCCCGCGGCGAGGGCTGGCAGCGCCTGGCCACCTTTCAGGATCATGACGGCCGCCGCCGCCGGGTGCTGGTGCCTGACGACATGCTCGAAGGCGACGGCGCCGCGCTGGCCCGGCTGCTGCGCACGCATGGCCTGTTCATCGGCGACAACAAGGGCGGGCTGCTCAAGATGTACGTGAACCGCTCCCGTCCGCCAGCCCGTGCCCGCCTGACCGCCCGCATCGGTTGGCATGAAGGCGTCGACGAGCCCGGCCGCTGGTCCTACATCCTGGGGGGCGATGCCGATCCGCTCGCCCCAGACGGGGCGGAACTGTGGCTGCACCAGGCCAACGGCAGCGGACATGCCCAGTTCAAGCAGGCCGGCAGCCTCGAAGACTGGCGGGCCAACGTGGCCGCCCTGGCGGTGGGCAACAGCCGGTTGATCTTCGCGTTGTCGGCCGCGTTTGCCGGTGGCCTGTGCTGGCTGCATCCGAACGTATCAGGCGGCTTCCATTGGGCCGGCGGTTCGAGCCTGGGGAAGTCGGCCCTGCTCTACGCTGCGGCGAGCCTGTGCGGCCCGGCGACCTACCGCCGGACATGGCTGCTCACGGCAACGGCAATCGAAGGCGTTGCCGCCGGGCACTGTGACGCGCCACTCTTGCTCGATGAACTCAAGCAGGCCGGCAACCCGCGGGACGTGGCCCAAGCGGCCTACATGCTCACCAGCGGGCAGGGCAAGGGACGCGGGCAGGCGGCCGGCGGACTGCGGGAAACCGCGGCCTTCTCGCTGCTGTTCCAGTCGAACGGGGAAATCGGCTTGACTCAGTTCCTCGAAGAGAACCAGGAACGCGCCTATGCAGGGCAAGAGGTGCGCTTCTGCGAGCTGCCCGCCGATGCCGGCGCCGGCTTCGGCTGCTGGGACGTGCTGCACGGCCTGCCCGATGGCGCCCGCTTCTCCGAAACCCTGCAACGCAACGCCGCCAAGCACTACGGCACGGCCTGGCCCGAGTTCATCCGCCGTGTGATCGGGGAGCGGGACACGATGCCCGCTCAGTTCGAAGAACTGCGACAAGCCTTCAACGACCGCGCCCTCAGCGACAAGGCCGGCGGACAGGCGATCCGGGCGGCGACCCGCTTCGCTGCGGTGGCCTACGCGGGCGAGAAGGCCACCGAATGGGGGCTGACCGACTGGCCGCAAGGCGAGGCGATCAAGGCGGCTTTCCGCATGTTCAAGGACTGGCTGCACGCCTTTGGCGGTGAAGAGAACCGCGAGCCACGCAAGATGGTGGAACAGGTGCAGGCGTGGATTCAAGCCCATGCCGGCGCCCGCCTGGAAGACTGGCGCCGCCCCAGCATCAGCGACACGCACGCCCCGCGGACGATGAACCGGGCCGGCTGGAAGCGCCCGACCAAGGAAACCGCCAGCCTCAACGAACCCGATCACGTCTTTGAATATCTGATCTATCCGGCGGTGTTCAAGGGCGAATTGTGCAACGGGTTTGACCCGGCACAGGTGGCCAAGGTGCTGCTTGCTGAGGGGCTGCTTGAGCATGGCGACGGCCGGAACATCCCGATCAAGGCGAGAGAGCCCGGAGTGGACGGCACGAGCCGCTTGTATTGCATAAAACCGGCGGTGTTTGGGTGGGGTGAAGACCATGATTGACTGGTCCGCACTGGTGGCAGATTCGGCCCCGAATCTGCCTAATAATGAGGCAAAAGAGCCGTGTTCCGATCCGACATGTAGGAACAAACCCGCTTTTTCCGAAATCGTCGGAACGTCCGAAACCCGCGCCCCGTCTGGGTTTGCGCGGTTTTGTTCCGATGTTCCGAGTGTTCCACACGATTTTGAAAGGCCAAGGGTAAGCGAACACGAAAAACACAATCAAACGTCATTTATAGAGCCGGCGGGGGGTGGGGTTAAAGGGCAATCTGCGCCGCATAAAAAAGCCGTCGATTCGTCATGCCGAACGTGTGCGAGCCTGCGCCGGCCGGGCCTGTCGGATGGCTACTGCGGGGGGCGTGACGATCTGCCGCCGGCCTACGGACCAGGGCACCCGCTGCGCCAGTTGCCCGCTGATGTGGGAGAGACCTGCCCGGCCTGGCGGCGGCATGCTGCCTTCGAAGGGGCGGGCCCCCCGCGGGTCCTCCTCAGCCCAACCCATTGAGGGTAATTCGCACCCGTTTGGGTGGGTAAGTAGCGCATCACCGAATTACTGAACAGGTGGCACCATGGATGACAAACTGACACCGAGCCCGACCACGCCAGCACCGAGCCCCGCGCCCTTGCGCCCGTCAACTTCGGCGCCGCTCCCCTTCGATCCGGCGGACCTGGCCCGCAGCATCCGGGTGAATCAGGCGACCTTTGCCAAGATGGCCGGAGTAAGCCGTCAGACCGTATCGGTTTGGGTCCGCAGTGGAAAAATCAAATCGACATTCCCTGACGGCTCCCTCGATCCGCAGCAAGCCGCCCGCGAAATCATTCAGAACACCGACCCGGCCCGGCTGCGTGCCCGTGTGTTCAAGATCGCCTCAGAAGATGCCCAAGCCTTGCGCCGTCGATTGTCGGCCGCCTCCAGCGAGGCCAGCACCTGGCGCGACAAGTACGAAGCCCTTGCGAGCTTCCATGCTGGATTCGTGGCGGCGCTGCTGGAAAGCGGGGTCGATGCGCTCAAGATCGAGTACGCCGAATGGCTGGCCGGAGGCGGGCAGGATGCGCCGGACGTTGAAGCCACCAGCCCGGACGAAGAGCCCGAGCCGCCGGCCCTTCCCTTGTTTGCCGCGGGACTTGAGGCGGAAGCGAAAGCCCTATGACCCGGCAGAGCAAAAGCCAATCGGAACACTCGGAACACTCGGAACACTCGGAACAGAAACCGGAAACCCAAGCGGGGCGCGGCTTTCCAACGGTCTATGTTGTTCCTACATTCAGTTCACTAAGTAGGAACAATCGGAACACTTCCCACCCTTCGGCCCCTGCCCTGCGCAGTCTGGCGCCCATCCCACGCCCCCCCGGTTTTTTGCGGATCGTTCAGGCGTCTGCACACTGCCCTTGATGCCGGCCCGGGGTGGCTGGCCGATCCCCCCGGCTGTGCTCACCTGCCCGTCACCTGCCGGCCTACGCCCGCACCCTGACACCATTCGCCCTTAACAATGTCAGCCCATCCGCGGTAGTAAACACCCATGATTTCCCCGGCACCGAGCCCACCGCCCACCGGCCGCCGATATAGGCTCTTCATGATTCAGGGGTTTCCGAAAAACCCTGAATTGCTTCATTTACGATTTGACAGCGTTTCACCCAACATCAACCCGGAGCATTCAACATGTCTTTCATTTTCCGCAAGTCCGCCCCCGCCTCAATTCCCGTGACCGTCCGTCTTCAAACTCTGGATCAGGATATCAACCTTGAATGCCGCCCCATGGGTGTTCATACCCTTGGCGAATGGGCAGAACGTGCATTGGCAAAATCCGACGTATCCGGGATTTCGGAGATTGTTGTCGGCTGGGATGCGGAGGACCAGAACGGCCGGCCGGTGCCGCTTACGCCGGCAACCGTGGCCGAACTGCTCGATAGCGCGCCGAATGTGGCCACCGATATCGTTCACGCCTATCTCGAAGCCAACAGGCAGGCGCGCCTGGGAAACTGATGGAGGCTGCCGCCGCCTTGTGCAGTGCGCAGCCTGGGGACGATCAGTTGGCCATGTTTGGCTTGAAGAGGTCCGACTTCGATCAGACCTTGCATATCTGGCCGGACAATTGGAATGTCGTACGGCTTTTTGAAACGCTTCAAACGCAGTGGAAGATTGTTCCGGGTGGTGACAGATTTGTGTTTACCGGCATTGACTACGCGACAGCCGTGCTTATGGCAAAAACCCTCGGCATGGAGTTTACCCCTGACTTCTTCGCGGACTTTCGGGTTCTGGAAGATGAAGGACTCCGCCATCTGAACGAAAGAAAATGATGAATGCTCAAAAAATCCTGCTCGAAATAGCAGCCGAGAATAAATCCGCACCCGGATGGGCCTCCGATCAGCTTGCCGCGCTTGGCTTGGAGGGGTCCGGCTTCAATCAGCTTGCCGCGTTTGGCTTGGAGGGGTCCGGCTTCAATCAGCTTGCCGCGTTTGGCTTGGAGGGGTCCGGCTTCAATCAGCTTGCCGCGCTTGGCTTGGAGAGGTCCGGCTTCAATCAGATGTTGCATATCTGGCCGGAAAATTGGAACGTCGTACGGCTTTTTGAAACCCTTCAATCGCAGTGGAAGATTGGTCCGGACTGTGACAGATTTGTGTTCACCTGCATCGACTACGCGCCAGCCGTGCTTATGGCAAGACCCTCGGCATGAAGAGTACCCCTGACTTCTTCGCGGACTTTCGGGTTCTGGAAGATGAAGGACTCCGCCATCTGAACGAAAGAAAATAATGTCCGCCCAAAAAATCCTGTACGAAATAGCCGCCGAGGACAAAACGGCGGCCGGATGGTCCTCCGCCAAGTCCACCGCGGAACGGCATCTTGCCGACATTGAAGGTCGGTCACGGATATTTGCTGACAGGATCAACGGGGCATTCAACGCCGTGAAGGGGCTGGCGATTGCGGGCGCATTCTACGAAACCGCCGGCTCCCTGAAGTCCGCCCAGATGGAAGCCCAGAAGCTGGCGGCCTCGCTCAACTTCTCAAGCGGCAATCGGGCCGGCGAAGAACTCGACTATCTGCGGAACATCACCCGGCAATTGGGCATAGATTTCGGTTCCGCCTCCAGTGCTTACGCGAGCTTTGCGGCATCGGCCAAGGGCACCGGGATAACCGGCGACACCCTCAAGGCAACCTTTGAAGGCGTCAGCAAGGCAGCCTCTCAACTCGGGCTGTCTTCCGATGAAACACAAGGCGCTCTCCTGGCGCTTTCGCAGATCATCAGCAAGGGCACCGTGCAGGCTGAAGAGCTGCGCGGGCAACTCGGGGAACGGATTCCGGGAGCGTTCAATCTGGCAGCCAAGGCCATGGGGCTGACCACGGCGGAGCTAGGCAAGCTGCTGGAGTCGGGCAGACTCACGGCGGCTGAATTCCTGCCCCGATTTGCCGCCGAACTGAATGCCACTTACCAGGCGACGGATAACCTCGTTGCGGCCACTAATCGGCTGACGAGCGCCTGGGACGACTGGAAGCGCTCGCTCTCCGATGGGGCGAGCGGCAGCGGGCTTTCATGGCTGACACGCGGTTTGAATGAATCGTCCGCGGCGATGCGGGAGCTTGGATCGGAAGCCGGCCTTGTGAAGCACATTCTTGTTGCCATTGGCGGCTTTCAGTTTGGCGCCGTGAATGCCGGAAAGTTCGATACCGCACAGGTCCGCCAAAATCTTCAGGCGGAGTTCTCGCGGGTGCAGGACGGCCTTGCGCAGGTGGAAGCCCTCAAGAATAAACAGGGCGGCTATCTCGATCCGTTCCAAACGCAAACCCTTGCCGACTACCGGCGCGAACTTGGCCGGACCAGGGCTGCCATCGATGAACTTGCCGTTTCAGAAGGCAAGCGGAAAGGGATCAAGCTCCCCAACCTCAAGGAAGACTTTGCCGCGCAGCAAGCCCGGCAGCAGGAAGGGCTGAAGGCCTACCTGAAAGATATGCGTCAGGCCACGAAGGATGAAAAAACCGCTGCCAGCGTCGCCGCCGAGACTGACGCCTTCACCAAGGCGACTTCCGATTTAGACCGAAAATCCAAGGCCTACACCGACGCCTTGAAGATTCATCAGGCGCGCATCGCCGAAATTCAGAAGGGTGACAAGTCTGGAACCGGCCGTGCCAATTCCGTCGACCTTAACGCGGGTTCCGATCTGGAAGCCGCCAAGAGCTATGCCGATGCGCTTAAGTCGTTGGGCGATATCCAGACGACGGCGACGAACAGCGCCCTAGGCCTGGCCGGCGCCGAGGCCTCGCTAACCAAGATCATGTCATCGCCCGAATGGGAGCGGATGCCCGCAGCTTGGCGGGATGTCATCAAGTCCCAGTACGAAGCCGCAACGGCGGCCGAGCAACTCGCCCGCGGCGAAGCGAATGTCCGCGAAGCGTACAGCCGGACGATTCAGCCCTTGCGTGCCCGGCTGGCCGAACTCGAAAAAGAAAACGACTTCTACGGCCTGACCGAAGCACAGATCAATGTTGTGACGGCGGCCCGGCTTGACGAGGCGGTCGCCATCGCCAAGGCCAACGGCGCCACCGAAGATCAACTCGCCACCTTGGAGCGAGAGCGAGACCTGCGCTTGGATATCGCCAAGCAGGCCGGGGCAAAGGACTTGCGGGACATGGAGCGCCGCCGCATTCAGGATGAGGCTGACGACCTGAAGCGGATTGGCGATGACGTCGGGGCATCCCTGACCGATGCGATATTCCACGGTGGGCGAAACGGCTGGAAAATGCTCAAGTCGACCATCGAAGCCACCGTCATCCGCGCCACCATCCTTCCTCAAATTCAGGGTGAAATAAACTCGGTTCTCGGGGCTGTCATGGGGAAGGGCACCGGGGGTTCATCCGGTGGCTTGCTGGGTGGCCTGGGTTCGTTCGTCAAGGATTTGTTCGCCGGCAGCAACAAAGCGGCCGTATCCGCCAAGTCCGCTGAAGACTACATCGACGCCGGGGGACTGGGGCAGGGGAAGTCGATGGGCTTTCTGGCCGCACTCTTCAACAGCCTGCCGAGCTTCGACGTTGGAACGCCTTATGTGCCGCGCACCATGTTCGCCAAGATCCACTGTCACTGACCGCCACATAGAGCCACCGATGATCGGCACAATGGAGCCAGTTTGAATCGTCTCTGACGGACGTCTTCGGGGGTCAAGAGTGGTGGTTTTTCGGGGTGCTGGCAAGCGCTGTTTTGGCCTTGTTCGGACCCTGCTAACGCCCCGCGCGATAAATGCCGATTTTGAGGCGAGATAATCGGCGGGCCGCGGGCTTTCGGGTGGCGAAAGAAAATTACGCTGGGCGGCACTTTACTTTGTCCTGGCTGGCTCCGCGAGCCTTCCGGAGCTAAATGCGGGCTCCCAGGTAGACGGGCTCTCGTCTTGTGCCTTGGCGGTCACCACGCCCATGGCCAGGTCGTCGAGGACCGCCTCGAGGAGGCGAAGGCCTATCGGGGCGAGGGCGCGGCGCCAGAGGCCGGACGGGGTTTCGCCCGGCAGGACGTGGCACCAGTCCTGCCGGGCGATGGGCCCGGTGTCGGCGCCGTCATCCATCCAGTACGCGGTGCCGCCGGCGATGGCGTCGCCCATGTGAACGGTCCAGCGGACGGCGTCGCGGCCACGGTGCCTCGGGAGCAGCGATGGATGATAGCCGAGGGCGCCGTAGCGGGTGGCGGCGCGGGCGCCGGCGTCGATGAAGGCGTGGGCATGGGCGGCTACGATCACATCGACGCCGGTGGGGATATCGGCGGCGCTTACCCTTCGGCCGCGGTGCTCGGCCGGCACGCCGGACTGCCGGGCCGCGGCGTAAAGGCGGTCGTATTCCTCACGGGGCGACGCCGGCGCCAGCACCTTGACCACCTCGTGGCCTCGCCGGAGGCACAGGCGCAGGGCCTCGGCGCCGAACCATTGCTGCCCTACGATCACGATGCGCATCATGCGGCCTCCCCGAGATAGCGGAAGCCCTGCACGGCGCGGAAGTGCCCCCCGTATCCCGCGGCAGTCGGCCCCTGGCGTCCGGCTTTCCGGGCTGATCGATTGACCGACTCCGCACTGCGCCCCTTATGGGCGCCCACCAGCGCGGCTGACACCTGCGTCCAGTTGCGATCGCGACGCAATGCCGCGGCGAGGCCGGGGTGGCTGGTGTGAAAGAGCGTCCGTAGCGGCCGCCCGTAGCGGTTATGCCCTTCAAGCCAGGCCTGGCAGACGGCGTTGAGGAAGCGCATCCCGACGCCGGCCCCCTGCCATTCGGGCATGACCACCAGCCGGCATGCGCGGGCCTCGACAAGCCCCGGACGGGTGCTGACGGCCACATGGGCGACGAGTTGGTCGTCGATTGTGGCCACGTAGTTGGTGGCGGCGATCATGTGGGGCAGCTTCAGATAGTGATGCGCTTCAAAGGCTGGCCAGTGGCGCCAGTCTGTCTGGTGGATACACATTTCCAGGGGTGGGCGGCGCCGAAGTACCCCCCGTTCGAAGATGCCCGACCCGGTATCGAAGACCCAGTCGGGCTGAACCCAATCGAGGATGTCGTAGTGGCACGAGAGGAGCACCACCCGCCCGCGGCTGCGGCGCCAGGCCTTGGCGAACGCCCCGGCGCCGACCCGTGCGATCTGGCGGTCGACCACCGACGAGAACTCATCGATGACCGCGAAGCGCGGCGCATCGCACACCAGTCGCGCGAGGTTGGCGCGGAATTGCTCCCCGTTTGACAGCACCTTGAACGGCCTCAGCCACGCCGGCACACTGCCCAGCCCAACGGCCGAGAGGGCAGCAAATGTGTCGTTGACGTCGCCTCTGGGGTTGATGGCGTCGATGATCGGAGCGGCGGTAGGCCAGGCCGGGGCGTAGATCGGGCCGAGCTGGCGGCCAAGGCTGGTCTTTCCGCTGCCGCTGGGGCCGACGATGACACCGATCTGCCAGTCGTCGCCTTCGATGGGCAGCTCGGCATCGAGGGCGAAATCGGCGCCCGACTCGACGTTGAAGAGGGATTTCACCCGTGCCGCACGGTACGAGTCGAAATCGCGGCAGGTGTTGCGGACGGCGAGCTTCATACGACCACCACCCGCGGCTTGAGCCCTTGGGCCAGGAGCTGCTTATAAACCAGCTCCTGGTGGGCCGCGTCGTCGCAGACGGCCACCACGCCGTATTGCTCGCGGTACTTGAAGCCGTTCTTACCCGGAGGGTTCGGTTTCGCTTCCTGATTTGCCATGTGGCCTCCAATTGCCGGGCCCTCGGGGGGCTCGGGTTAGAGGCTCGGCGGCCTTCTGATAGAGCGTCCCGCGGCGGGGACACTTGATTTCGAGCCGACGGGCGTCGGCCACTGCCAGTTTCTTATTGCACTGCGCGCAACGAATTTCTTCCACGTAAAAAAGCCTTTTGCGGTAGCCTCTGGCCCGCCGTGTGCACGGTGGCGGTGCCTTGGCCAAACGCAGGCCTGCTCTGCGGGAGGTGGCCACATCTGGTGCGCTAACACCAACTGCGGTCGCACCGTCTCTCTTACACCTCGATATCCACAAAGGCGCCGCTCGGCGCCTGGCCCTCCACGGCCCCGCCCGGCCGGAAGTACACTGACTCTCCGACCGTGGCTGTCCCCCTGGCCATTGCCAGCGACCCGTCCGGCTGCTGAATCCTGAGCGTTGCGCCATCGACGGCGACGACCTCGCCGATCAGCAGCGGCGCCGACGGCACCGCGGATCGTATGTACTCCAGCAGACTAGCCATGGCTTTCCACCGTTACCGTTTGCCGCACCCTCACCGGATCGCGCCCGGCGCCTGAGGGCACACTCGCCGACACTGCCAGCGCGCGCACCAGGCCGCGGCGGGACGTGGCGCCGCGCGTCCAGTCCATCAAGGCCCCGACGGGGATGATCCCTGACACCGGCAGGATGCCGGTCTCGAGCGTAATCATCTGCTGGGGGCCGGTATCCCCGAGGATCGAGAGGCCGCGGCCGCGCGCCGCATCGGCATGGGTCACGAGGGAATCGACCACCATCTGCGCGGCCTGATCCCCCGCGGACCCTGTGCGCTTGATGCGGGCCCGCACCCCGGCCGCCGGCCCCGCCACATACACCACGTTGTAGCCTGGCCTCACGATGTGCTCGGCGCCGCGCTCAATGACCGCAGACGCCGGCAAAACGATATCGGGCGTCGCGCTGCCCCAATCCCACGGGGCCAGCGGGTAGCGCGGCAGCACGCTGAGCGTCTTTGCGCTGCGGTCGGCCTGGACGTACCCGCCTGCGGCCTCCGCCAAGCGCACGATCGCCGACAGCGGAGTTCCCGTATGGACCCAGCCGCCCGCCGGAATCAACCAGTCCGCACACTGCCAGCCGAGCGTCCAGCCGAGTGGAACGCCATTGACCGACAGCGCCAAATCCGCGATCTGCTGCGCCGTCAGCGCGCCCGCCACATTGTCGTGCGACACGACCGGGAATACCGGCTCCGACAGCGCGGCCGCGATTCCCCGCCCGCCGAGCTGGAGCGAGGCGGACCCGAAGCGCTCGGTTTCGCGCATCCGCTCCACGAGCAAACGCCAGGTCAGGCCGTTGAGCTCGGCCTCGAGCTCGACGGGTTCGGCGGGCGCGGCCGGCTGCAGATCGTCCAGGGCCGACAAAGGCACGACCGCCGACCAGGTCCAGTGCGCCCCCGCCGTGTCGATCGAGATAGAGATGTTTGAGACGGGCAGGCTGAGGTTATTGCTGACGCGGCGAAGGGATGCGGCGTTGATCACGATGTAAACCCTCAGCGTGGGGATGACGACGGCGCCTGCCACCGGACCCGGCCCGATGTAGCCGAACAGCAGATGCGTCGTGTGGTCGAGGGCCGCGCGGAACAGCAGATTGACCGGGTGCTGCACAGGCGGCGTGGGGGGAATCGGCGACGGCAGCCACAGGCCCGGCGGGGGCGGCATGGCGGCCTGCTGTCGATCCACCCGCCCGGCGTCAACAGGCCGGGCGTGCCAGAGCCGCGGGCGCGTCACGCCGTGGGCGGGCCGGGCGGCCTGGAAGGCGTGCCGGCACGGGAGGCCGATCGACGCGGCCGGCGCCCAGCGGTTCGCGGCGGCACCGCGGACCGGTGCGGCCATGCCATAGCCTGCGCGGCCATAGCCGGCGAGGCGGTCGGCGGACTGCCAGGCCATGGCCGCATGCCCCACGTGCGACAGCGCGCCGGAGGCGACGTCCGCGCAGCCGTGCGTGACCGGCGCGGCACTGCGGCTGAGGTCTGCCGCGGCGGTGCCGATGGGGGCGGCGGCCTGCCAGCCGTTCACCCCCGCCGCCGACGCGGCCTGAGCGGTCTCGGCGACGTGCGCCAGGCTGGCCCCCATGCCCGCCGCCGCTTCGAAGCCGCACGCCCTGCCGATGCTGACTGTGTCATCAGGCAGTACTTCAGGCGGCGCTGCGACCGACCCGCCGAAGACAAGATGCGGGCTGCCGGTGAGCACGCCGGCAAACAGCAGGTCGGTCACGGCATGGGGTCCACGGTCGGGGTGTCGGACACGACCGCCTGATACGCGCCGGTGTGGTCGTGGGCGATCACCACGTACTGCAGCGCGCGGTTGATGTAGTCGAAGGCATAGGCGCCGGTCACCGGATCGGACCACATCTCGCGCACCAGGCGGCCGTCGCGCTTGGCGAAGAGCCGCACGCGGCGCCATACCGGATAATCCGGCGTGCTATCGACCTTGACGGTGCCGGCGATGCGGCCGTCGCCGCCGATCTCGGAGAGGTCGCGCGACATTTGCAGGCGGGGCAGCGCGCGCACGGCCGGCGGCCCGGAGATAGGGTCGCTGAACAGCAGCAGGGGGCGGTTGACGCCGGTATAGGCCATGCCTTACTCCCACGGCCCCAGGTCAATGGCGTAGCGGTAGCCGTTGGTGGCCGCGCTGCTCAGATAGCGCACAAACAGCAGGCTATGGCCAGGCAGGCCGGCGACGCTGCTGACCACGGACTTGGAGTCATACGCCGAGCCGAGCGAGTGCGGGATGCCGTACAGCCCCGGCAGCTCGCCGCGGCGGTTGGCGGTCGGGCCGCTCTGCTCGAAGAGGAGGGTCGGGCAGACTTCTATGCCGTTGTTGATCGGATTCGGGCCGGTCGGCAAAGAGACGGACCCGCTCTGGACCTCGAGCCCCGGCTTACGCAGCATCGCCGGGATCGATGCGCCGAGCTGGCTGTAGCTGCGCATGATGTAGACGCCGGCGGTCGCCTCTTTCTGGCCTGGCGCACCAGCCCCTACCGAACTGGCGCTTGTTACGTCGGCCGTCTCGGCGACCAGCGCGAAGTTGTACGCGTCACCGGCCTTGAGGCTGGGGAAATCCCCAAAAAAGCTGGCCTCGTAGTCCGTGGTGTACGCGCTGTAGCGTGCAATCAACAGCCACACGCGCTTGTCGTCGGCCACGACGATCCATTTTTTTTGGGTAAGGTTGCCCGTGTTGGAGGCCCCGACATACAGCCCGCCGCTATTCTGCGCATCGGTTGGCGTGGGGCCGGTGCCCGTATCCACATCGCTCATCGTCTCGTAGGCGCGGATACGGGCGTAGGTGGTGCCCGTGTCATCGATGCGCGCCCAGCACTGCGAGGCGCTGGGGTTGCCGCTCTTGTAGGCGGCCTTGTTGGTGCCGGAGAGCTTGACCCAGCCGGCCGGGGCGAGCTTGGCCGTAATGGTGCCCGACACTGCGCCGTCGGCCACGCCGCTGACCGCAAACGAAATGGTGTTGGTGCTGGTCGCCGTGATGCGCTGCTCGCCATTGACCGCAGCCGGGCCGGCGCCGGCGATCAGCGCCACACTGAGCGGCTCAAAGCTGTGGGTGCCGGCGAAGGTGACGGTGCACACACCGGCCGTGACGCTGGCCGCGGTGGCGGTGAGCAGGCCCCAGCCGCTGACCAGGCAGGCGTCGAGCACGGCGATGCGGCTGCCGGCGGTGCCGGAGAGAACCGGCGCGCCGGGGAGTTCGGAGTGGAAGTATTTGACGAGGGCCATGAATGCTCCTGCGGGTTATGGACGATCCACGCCGCCGCGCAGCGCAATCTCGAATTGTTCGGAGGCCAGCGTGTCGGCGGATTGCTGGATGCAGCGCAGCAGCCACACGGGCGGCGCGGCGCCATCGGTATTGATGCGCAGCACATTGCCCGCCGACCAGCCGCCGCCCCAGCCGAGCGCGCGCAGTGTGAAATACGGGCCGCCGGTGGCCGGGTTGATCGGCGCGCAGTCGGTGGTGGTGTCGCCGGCGGCGATCTGGCCGACGTGCTCGCCGATCACGGTAAAGGCCAGCGTCGACGTGAAGGTGATCCGCCAGCGCTCGGTGATGGCGTGCTCGTTGGTGACCTGGAGCGGATAGACGGCAGCGTTGTACTCGGCGCCGGCGGCCGATCCGGCCACGCTGTCCTGCCAGACGCCGGTCCAGGTCTGCTGGTCGAACAGCGCGGTGGTCTTGGCGTAAATGTCCTGCAGCACCATTGCGGCGGAGACGGCCGAGCCGGTGGGATAGCTGCGGGTCAGGTCGCGCCCGAGGGTGAGCGTGCCGGAGCTCATCGCGGTAATCATCGCCATGTCCTCGGCGCGGGCCACGATGCGGGCCGGCAGGCTCCACCCGCTGACGCTGGTGATGGTGACGGTGCCGGTGTCGAGGTCGGCCGTCCATCCGGACGTGATGGGCTGGCCGTTGTACCCGACGATCTTGACCCGCTTGAGCAGGGCTTCACCGAGCGTGATCACGCTGGGCGAATAGCTCGTCGGCCCGTCCACGATGTCCTTGCCCAGCACGACATAGCGCCCGACCTCGAAGATCGGCTCTTTGCCGTCGATCGATTTGGACAACAGGCCCGGCTTGAAGCCCAGCACCGTTTCCGCCTCCGGGCTGGTCGCCAGCGCCGAGGGGATGACCCCGGCACGGGTGGCGGCGACATTGAGCACGCGGGAGGCCGGCGACGCGGAGGACGTCAGGCGGGAGGCGCCGAAGAAGCTCGCTTTCGACAGCCCGGAGGCGATGTTCGATTCGATGAAGTAAGCGCCGAATTCGCTGGCGCCGTTGGCCCAGAACGAGTCTGCCAAGCCCCACGAGGAATAGGCCGAGGCCGCGCTGAATTCGAGGAACAGCGCATAGACCCCCGCGCCTCCGGACCCCGCTTTGACGGCGCGGGCGATGGTGAATGTCTCGACCTGGACGGCGGTCGAGTTGTAGAAATCGACCATCGTCAGCGTGACGCCGGAAATGAAGCGGGTCAGCGCGACACCGAAAACGTTGGAATTGACTATGAAGCAGAAAGCGCCATTGCTGCCGGCCACAGGAGGAGAGCCGATCAACGGGCCAGACGCATCAACAAAGGTTCCGGCGAACTCCCACCGTATGCTATATGAGCTGCCGGGCGGAATGTAGGCGAACAGATAGGCGCCGTCGTTGATGCTGCTGCGCTGCGTTGCAGTCAGCGCGCCGGAGACCCCGCCGAGCCGGGCGATCAGGTCCGACTGCGTTTCGGTGACCGAGGCGGCGCGCAGCATCATGATGGACGTTGCCGCATCGGCCGGCGGCTCGGAGACGACGAGATTGGCGCCGAGCAGGGCTGAGGTGTCGGCGGTGCGCACGGCGGGGTAAATCTTGGCGAACTCGACGTCACCGCCGGCGCGGGCGGTCTCGGAAACGTCCGGAAAAATCTGGTTGCTGGCGCCGTCGACGATCTCGACCGAGGACGGCATGCCACCGTTGAGGGGTGAGCGGTTGCGCACCGACGACAGGTAGAACTTGAGGTTGCTGGACTGGATGGGCATGAGGGGGCTTCCGTCAGGCGATGCGGGTGAACTTGAGCGTGGGGATGACGAGGTCGGTGCTGGCCGGGTCGGTGTAGTCGATCAGATCGACGGCATCGAGGGCCGGCGGATCGTCGTGGCGCCACACCACTTGATAGGCCGCTCCGCGGAAGCTCAAGGTGAAGACCTGGCCGGGCACGTCGGCGAAGGCGCGCAATTGCGCGAAGGCCGCCCGGCTGATGTCGCCGAAGTAGATCGCGCCATCCTGGCCGCCGCGCAGCGTGATCGGCTCGCCGGCCTGCATCACGGACACATCGATCCACAGCGCGCCGGTCAGCGTCGGCGTCACCGCCTGACGGATGGGGCTGAACCCGTGCTCGTCAGTGCGCACCAGGTCATCGGGCAGGGTGAGGAGGCTTACACCGTCCGTCAGTGTCGTGCTCAATGTTGGGCCTCCAGCGCATTGCGCAGCGCATCGGTGATCTGCCGGGCGGCGTCGGCCGGCACGCCGGGCACCGTGGTGATGCGGCCGGCAAGATCGAGTTTGAGGGTCACGGTGCCGCCGTCGCGCGTGCCATATCCGAAGCCGGCGCCAGGCCCTTGAGTAACAGAAGGGGCGCTGCGCCGCTGCACCTCAAGGGCGGTCGCGCTGGCGGCGGCCTCTTCGGCGGCGCGTGAATCAAAACCGCGGGTGCTCGAGGTAAATTGCGGATCGGCTTTGAGCTTCGTGTAGAAATAGCCGTAGAGCTGCTCGAACATCTGCGCCTGTTCGGGGCTGGTGGTGCGCTGCACGGACAGGCTCTTGATGTCCGTCCCGACCGTGACGACATTGCCGGCCGCATCGCGCGCCCAGCCGTCCTTTGCCTCTCCGGCACTGCGGATCGACGAGGCGAGGCGGTCATAGCTTCCGGCCGCGCGATCGGCCGACGTGGCGGCCTCATCGGCGGTCTGCGAGAGTTCGCCGAAGCTGGACTTCAGTTCGTTGGTTTCGTAGGACAGCTTGCGCATCCGTTCGGCGATCAGGTCGTACTTTTCCGCTTCAAGGTTTTTGGCCTTGATGTTGGCATCGGCCAGCGCCAGTTCGGCTTTCTTGGCCTCGGTCAGTTCGCCGCTGGCTTCCAGCTGGGCGCGCTTGGCCTTGGCGACCAGCAGCATGGCCTCGGCCTCCAGGCGCGCGGCCTGGGCCTGCGCGTCGGCGATCTCCAGCTCGATGCGCCACACCTTGATCTGCGCCTCGGCGATGTCCTTTTCGTTGCCGCGCTGCTTGGCGATTTCCAGAATCGTGGTCGCGCGATACAGATCGTTCTGCAGCGCGGATTGCTGCAGGCTGGCGGCGCTCTTCTCGGCGGCCACGTGGCGCTCGGCGGCGGCGGTGGCGTCGGCCAGCGCGTCGCGGTAGAGCAGCAGGGCCTTCTGCGCCGCTTCTTTCGCAGCGGTCAGTTCGCGCTCGGTGGCGATCCCTTTTACATAGGCTTCGCCGGTTTTTTCGAAGGCGGCGGCGGCGGCCTGGTGGGCATCGCGCAGCGCATAGACTTGCTTGGCGTGATCCTTGTAAGTTTCGGCCGCGGCCTGCGCGGCCAGCGTCGCCACGTGGGCCGCAGTGGCCTCCTGTTGCGCCTTGTCGGCCAGTGCCTTCTTGGCCTCGATCTCTTCTTGCAGGGCCTCGATCTTCTTCTTGCGGGCTTCGGACTCGGCGCCCATCCCAAGGCGCTCGGCCTGCAGCGCCCGGAGATAGGCCTCGAGCTCGGCAATCTGATGCTCGATCGCGGCTGACGCCTGGCCCCGACTGGCGGCCTCTGCTTGCAGGCTATCGATCATCGCTTTTGTATTGGCGATGTCGGTTGCTACCTGACGTCCCCGCTCTGCGCCGAGCGCTTGTTCTTTCGCCAGCTCGGTCTCTTTGAGGGTCACCGCAAACTGGGTTTGCTCAGCAATCCGGCGCATCGCGGCCTCTTGGGCTTCGGCGGCGGCGATCGTGGCGCGGCGCTGCTGCGACTCGGTGTCGTAGAGTTGCGAGGCCCGTGCCGCGGCATCACCTTCGGCCTTGCGGGCAGCGGCCAGCTTTTCAAGGTTTGTAATCTGCTTCGAGATGTCGGAATTGGCCTTCTCGAACGCGGACTGCAGCTGCAAGGCGCTGGCGCTTTGTTCGCGCATCACCCCCCCCAGCTGCGAGCCTGACTCCTTGGTCAAATCGAAAATCTTGCTCAGCAGCCCGCTGCTGCGCGCGACATCCTCCAGGGCTTTACGGGCCTTTTCAGCGTCCCACTGCGGGCCGCCAAACAGCTCGCTGACTTTGCCGACCAGTGCGCCAAAGAGAATCGACGCCCCTTTGACCTCGAAGGCGGTCAAGGCTACGGCTTCACTCAGCACCTTCATGGGGCCGGCCTCGCCGACCGCAACGAACAGTTCCGTGACGCTGTTCTTCATCCGCGCCCATTGCGCGGTGAAAGTGTCGTTCTCGGCCTTGCCCACGCCGTACATGTCGCGCAGGCCCTTGGCCAGCGCCGGCAGCAGGTCTTCGGCCAGCACGCCGCCGGTCTCGATCATCTTGGTCAGTTCGGCCACCGTCAGGCCGGCGCCATTGGCCGCGGCCTTGAGTGCGCCGGGCAGGGCCTCGCCGAGCTGGCCTTTCAGCTCCTCCATCTGCACCGTGCCCTTGCTGGCCATCTGATTGACGGCCAGCAGGGCGTTGTTGGTTTCGGCGCTGCTCTTGCCCAGGCTGGCCATCGCGCCGGCCACCGCCTCGAACACGCGGCGGGCCGCCTCGCCCTCGAGGGCGGTGCCCTTGGTCGCGGCGAGCAGCTGAGTGTAGCTCTTGCCGGCATCCTGCACATCGAGGCCGAGGCGGTTCGCGGCGCCGCGGATGTACTCCATCTCGGCGGCGGCCTGGCGGCTGCTGCCGGCCAGCTGGGTCAGCGTGCGGGTCAGGCTCTCGGCTTGGGCGTTGGCGTCGACGAACATCCGGCCGGCCTGCATCGCCACGCCCAGGGCAGCGAGTTGCCCGACCATGGCGCCCAGCTCGCCCTTCAGCCCTTTCGCGCCGGCTTCCATCCGGTTCATCGCGGGAAGCGTGCCGGCCATCTCGGCTTCGAGCGCGGCGATACGGGTTTTCGCTTCGGCAAAAGCGCGGTCGAAGTCGGCGCCCGATACCTTGGCGCTGGCGCCGAGCTTCAGCAGTGATTGCTGAATGTTGAGGATTTCGCCCTGAATCTCGGCGCTGCCGCGGATGCCGACCGCCGAGAACGAATCAGCCAGCGCCTTCTTGGTGCGGGCGGTGAAGGCTTCGATGGCGCGCGCCTCCTCCTCCCGCGCGGTGGCGGCGCGGCGGGCGGCGGCTTCCGCCTCGGCATAGGTCCGTTTCTCCGCCTCGAGCAGTTCCCGCGCAGCGAGCTTCTGGCGGTTCGTATTCATTTCGACGATCTGCGCCAGGCGCTGTTCTTCGGCGGCGGCGGCGCGATCCTGGGCGATCTTTTCCTGGGCGGCAATGGCCGCGTCCTGGAGCGCCTTGGCGGACCTTGCCACCGCCGCGGCGGCCGCTTCGGTTTCCGTCTTCAGGCGGCCCTGCTCGGCGGCCAGATTGCGCGTATCGACACCGGCCGCAGCCGCGGCGGCGCGCGCCTGGTCGAGTTTCTCGCGGTTCTTGTCCCACGCTTTTTCTGCGCTGGCCAGCTCGCGGCTGGCGTCTTTCAGCTCGGCCTGCAGCAGCTTGATGGCGTCCTTGCCGGCGCCAGCGCCGCGGGCCAGCGCGAGCTGTTCGTCGAGCACCTGGGCGGCGTCGCGCGTGCGCACGAATTCCGCGCGGGCGTCCTTGGCGTTCTGGATCGCCGTGGCGAGGATGTCGACCTTTTTGCCGGTCTGGTCGAGCTTGGCCAGATCGGCCTCGGACTGGGCCAGCGCCGTGCGCAGGCCCCGCGGATCGCCGTCAATGATTACCTGGGCGCGGATGTCGGCCATGAAAGGATCGCTGGGTCAGGATGGAAAAAAGGGCCAGCGAACTGGCCCGAAAAACATCAGCCTGCGGCCGCTCAGGCGACGGCCCGCTCTTCGACCACGAAGGGCGGCACGCCGACGGACGGCACTTCGAGGGTGCCCTTCAGCTTCAGTTCGGCGATGTCGCTTTGCAGGAAGTCGAAGGCCTGGTCACTGGTCACGACGGCCCGGGAGGCGAGCACCTCCACGTCCTTGCCGGTCATCAGGTTCACACCGTCGAGCTCGACCTTCAGCACATGGCTGTACTTGCGTGCGCCGTTGATCCGTGTGCCGGTGGTGGCCTGGGCCGTGCCGGACACCTTCAGCGCCTGTGCGGCGGTGATGGCGCCACTGGAAATGGCCCGCAGCTTGCCCAGACGCAGGTTCACCTCATAGTCGGTATCGGCCACATAAGTGGTGGTTCCGGCGCTGTTCTTGACCGTCAGGCCCGTGGCCGAAATGTTCTTGCGGCCGATGTCGACCCACGCATCGAGCGCCGCGGTGACCGCCAGATCGGTGAATACGCCGCCGGCAGCGGTGATGGTCTCGATCTCGCCGGACAGCTGCACGGACAGCAGGTCGCGGCTCATTTCGTTGAATGTGATCGAGAACTCGGTGGGCTTCGGCAACTGGTAGCTGGCGAAGGCCTGGCCGTAATCGGTGCGGCCTTTGGAATTCTTGGTCTTCTTGTCGCTGGGCGTGGTGATCGACAGCAGGTCGGTGCGGACCAGCATCGCCGGGCCGAATACACCGGGCGTGGTCTCGAATGAAATGTAGACGTCGCCGGCAAAGAGCTGGGCATTCTGGGTCGTCATGGCGTGTGCTCCGAGTTAAGGGCGCGCCGGGCGGGCCGGCACGCGCAGGGTGGTTTTCCAGGCGAGGGGGTAGTAGCTGAAGCCGGCCTTGAAGGCCGGGCGCAGCGGCGGCGCAAGGTGCAGGGTGCCGGCGCCATCGAGCGGGGGCACCCACGGCCGCAGCGCGGCGACGGTTAGCATCATCAGCGGGCCGGCGTCGAGATTGCCCGGGGCGACGCCCGGCAGGCCGGCGACGTTGCGTACGGCAATGATCGTGTGCCAGGTCTGCTCGACGTCCTCCCAGGCGGCATTGGCCTGCCTTGGGGTGTATCCGCCGTACAGCACGTGCACCGCCTGACTGGGCTGCTGCGACTCGATCACGCCGGCCAGGTCCTGGGCATCAAGTACGAAGACCGCGGGGGGGAGCTGCTCGCGCAGGCGCGCCTTGATGAGCGGCCCGAGGGCCAAGAAGTCGCCGATCACGCGAAACCCTCCAGGTCATCGTCGGTCACCGAACGGGGGCGGAAGCTGAACATCACCTCGTCGTCTCCGGGCGCCGCCGGGCCGGTCGGCGTGCCCAGGCTGACGACACCCTTGGCCACATCGCGCAGGTAGTCGTCGGCCCAGCGGGTGGCCTCGATGACCTCCTTCGGCACGACCGGGCCATACATGCGGCGCCAAGCGATGGTCGCCACAACGGTGGACAGATCCGAGGCTGCGAGCTGCGGCATGGTGAGGCCGTCCGGGTAATAGCCCGCGATGAAGGTGTCAGCGTGGCGGCTTGCCGCGGCGAGCTGGGCGCGCAACACCTCGACCCCCTCGGCCGCAATGACGACCTGGTCGGCCGGATAGCCGCTGGTGTCACCGCCCGCCGCCACGGTGCGCAGCAGCTCAGCCGTGATACGGGCATCGCGGCACGCGCGCTGAGCCATTTCCGGCCAGCCCGCCACCGACACACGAGCCAGGTCGTCGAGGGTTGCGTAGTCCATGGTCAGACGTGGCGATGCGGCAGGATGCGGACTTCCACCAGCTGATCGGCGCCCGACGTGCTGCTGCCAGGCATCACGCGGCCGCAGTAATCCGTCGCCGTGCCGGTGATCGCCTTGCCGCTGCCGTCGGCGGCGGGCTTCACGAAGGCATGCTCGGCCAGCGCCTCACCCGATGTGACCAGGGCCGAAAAGCCGGTGACGACCGAGAAAGCACTGCCGATGTCGGCGCTGGTCTCGGACACGCCGAGGGTGTCCTTGGCGCCGCCAGCGCTCGTGGCATAGCCGGCGTCGTGGGCGATGAAGCGATTTGCGGCCACTGCCGACAGGGCGAGCAGGGTGACCGCGTTGGTCTTTTGATACTGGCGTCCCATTGCTGGAATCTCCTAAATCGTGAAGGGGTCAGGGCTTGCGCTTGCTGCGCGCCTCGGCGGGGGTTTCCGGCTCGGCCAGGACAGCAGCCTCGGCTGGGGCAGCCGGCACGACAGCCTCGGCTGGGGCAGCCGGTACGACAGCCGCGGTCGGGGCGGCCGGCACGACCGGTACGACAGCCTCGGTCGGGGCGGCCGGCACGACCGGTACGACAGCCTCGGTCGGGGCGGCCGGCACGACCGGCACGACAGCCTCGGTCGGGGCGGCCGCTTCCTCGATGGCGCCCAGGCGGCGCAGCTCCGGGATCTCGGCCGGGTCGATGCCCGCCGGCAGCGGCTCTCCGGGCTTGATCTCGACGCGCTGGTCGTCGATGTAGGTCGCAACAACGTGCTTGGCAATCAACGGGTTCATGACATCCCTCACTTCGGGTTCTGGAACAGGACTGCGGCGGTGTTGAACGCCACACTCGCGGTGCGCTCGTACGTCGCGCCGTAAATCCAGCTCTTGGTGTTGTTGTCGAAATACGGCGTCTCGGCGAACGGATGGCCATCCAACACGTTGGTGAAGCCGAAGCCGGGTTCGGCCAGGCTGATATCGCCGCTCGAATTGGCGATATTCGGCACGTAGGCCAGGATCGCGTTGTTGCCCCACACGTCCTGCCCGACGTCGGACTCGTCCTTCCACACCGCATCGCCCACGTTGATTTCCTGGACGTTGAGGATGCGCATCAGCTGCTCCATGGTCGGCGCGCCGAGCTGGCTGTCCGGCAGATAACTGCGCACCTGGACGTTGCTCTTCAGGGCTTGCCAGGCGTCGGCCGACAGCGTGAGCCGGTTGGGACGCTTGCCGATCTTCTTGCGGATCAGATTGGCCGCCGTGTCGATGTCATCCACCGGCGTGCCGGTCGAGGCCGACCACTTGGTGGCGCCAGACAGCGTGGTGACATGGCCGGAGGCATAGCTGCCCGATGTGGTGGCCAGCGTCGCCGCCTCGAGCTCGTAATCGAGCGCCAGGATGTCATTGGCGGTGACCATGGCGATCCGCGACACATCCAGGTAGTTGCCCACGTGGAGGCGGCGGGATTCGTCGGCCTCGCGCAGCAGCTCGCGCGGGATCGGCACTTCCACCGCGTACTGGGCGACGGTGTAGGTCTTGCCGTCGTACTTGATGTCGACGCGCTTGGTCGGCGTGCCCGGCGCGCGGCGCAGGCCATAGCGACGGAAACGCTCGTCGCCGATCTGGGCGAGCATCACGCTCGACAGGGCCTGCGGCAGGCGCGGGAAAATCTTTTCGGCGACGAAAGTGCCCTGGCCCATGCCCAGCAGCAGGCTGGTGAGGATCGGGTTCTGCTTCAGCCGGATTTCGGCGGGGGTCATCATGGCGGGGTGTCCTTATGGATATCAGGAGGTGAAGCCGACGACGGCCGACACGGCCTCGGCGTACTGCACCTTGTGCTGGGCGGCGTAGGCCTTGGCCGCGGCGTCGATCTCGGCATCGCTCTTGCCCCTGGCGCTGCCGGCCTCGGCCTTTCCGCCCAGGTTGCCCGGCGCGAACTCGCCAAACTGCACGACGGGCGCCGCAGCGGCGATGAAGCCCTTCAGCCACTCGGCGGGATTCAGCTTCTTGGTCACGCCGGCCTCGGCGAACTCGACCGCCTGGCTGTCAGCCAGCGCGGTCAGCACAGCGGGCAGTGCTGCCGCGTCGGGCTTCTTCAGCTTGCCGGCGGCCAGCTGGGCCTCGGCGAACTGCACAAAGCCGGCATGGCGTTCGGCGCGTTGGGCCTCGGCAAACTGCGCGAGCCTGGCCTTGACCTCGGCCGTTTCCTGCTCGGCCCTGGCCTGAGCCTCTTTCGCGGCCTTCGCCTCGGCCTCGAGGCGTTCCTTGTCTTCCATGGATAACTCCTGGGTGTGGGTTTGATGGGCGGAGCCGCCGCCCTCGGAAAAGCAGACAAAGCCCTCGGCAGACTCGGACTCGGAAAACTGGATGTCCTTCAGCCCGGCGACGGCCGGCGGTTGCGCGCCCAAAAAGGCAACGTGGCGCAGATACCAGGTGCCGGGCTTCGGGTTGGAAGGATGTTGCGGGGGGTAAAAAGCGGCGCTGCGCTTCTTGAAGCGGCCGGCGCTGACCATCTCGGCGAACTGCGGCTCGACCTGGTGGGGGTCCATCACCAGGCGGCCGTCGGCATTGACAGACAGCCCCTTGACCCAGCCGTAGGCCGGCAGATTGGACGCCGGGTGACCGACGGTCAGCGGCGCCTCGCGCAGCGCCGGGTCGTAGGCATCGGCCATGTTGCGCATCGACGACACGTCAAAGACGTGCTCGATGCCGGTATCGTCGATCTGACGGCCCGGCCTGAAGATTTCAATCGCGGAGGGAAGTGTCTGAGTGCCCATGCCCGCAATGTTCGCGCGGGTGCGAGGGCCGGGCTAAATGAGTGGAATCAATTAATACGGCGGGCCGGAGAGGGCTTGGCAGGCCACGCCGTCGGCCGTGAAATCACCGCCGCATCACGATCAATGTCGACGGGATGTTCCCCGGCGCCAGCGTCGCGGGCGTCACCCGCACGATCGACGCCGATGCGCCCCACTGGGTATTGTCTCTGCCGGCCAGGCTGGCGTGGGCGATGGCCTGGATGATGGCTGCGGCGTCGAGCCGGATCTGGGTAGACAGCGTGCCGCCGGCGACGGCCTCGGCCAGCGCCGCGGCCGACAGCGGAATACCGAGCGTGACCAACAGATCGCCGTTGGCGCTGGAGACTGCCGCCGCCGCGCCGGACAGCGCAATGCTGGTCACCAGGCCGGCGCCGGAGGTCGCGATCGCCGAGGCGGCGCCGGTGAGCGGGATGTGGGTATCCAGCGCGGCCGCGGCACTGGCCCGCGCCGTCGCGCTGCCGGACAAGCCCTGCGGGGCCGTGGTGAGGCCGGCGCTGGCCAGCGCTGCCGCGAGGGCCGTGCCGGACAAGCGGATTTGTACGGTCAGCGTGGCGCTGGCGCTGGCGCCGGCCGCGGCTGAAGCCGACAGATTGGCGCCGGAGCCGAGCGCCGCCGCGGCCGAAGCCTGGGCGGCCGCGGCGCCGGACAGTGGAATGCCGCTGGTGAGGCTGGCGGCGCCCGCGGCTGTGCCAGCTGCGGCGCCGGACAGGGCAATGCCGGTGCCCGGCGTGGCGCTGCCGCCGGCCTGGGCTGCGGCATTGCCGGCCAGGGGAATCGCGGAGCCGAGGGCAGCGCTGCCAGTGGCTTGAGCGGCGGCGCTGCCGGCCAGCGGCGCGGGGCCGCCGAGCAGTGCCGCCGCGGCCGAAGCCTGGGCGGCCGCTGCCGCCGACAGCGGAATGCCGCTCGTGAGACTGCCGGCGCCCGCTGCGGTGTCGGTTGCGGCGCCGGCCAGGGCAATGCCTGCACCCAGCGTGGCGGCGCCGGCGGCCTGCGCGGCGGCGCTGCCGGCGAGGGGGATCGCGGTGCCGAGGGCGGCGCTGCCCCCCGCTTGAGCAGCGGCGCTGCCGGCAAGCGCGGTGGGGCCGCCGAGCAGCGCGGCAGCGGCCGAGGCCTGAGCCAGTGCGGCGCCGGCGAGCCGGATTTGGGCGGTGAGCACGCCGTCGGCCAGGGCCACGCTGGCCCCGCCTCCGGCGAGGCGGATCGCTCCGGTGAGCGCCGCGCCGCCGGCTGCGCTGCCGAGCGCCGCACCGGTCAGCGGGATGGCGGTGGTCAGCGTGGCGGCGCCCGACCCTGCTGCCGTCGCACTGCCGGCCAGCGTCGCGCCGCCTCCGCCCGCCGCCGCTGGCGCAAAACGCAGCTGACGCGGGGCAAACAGCGACCAGAATGCCGCCTCGCTCGACGTGTAGAACGCCAGTTCGCGCGCCCCCATCCGGCGCTGCAACACGATACAGCCGGCGACCTGGATCGCCGATGTGACGTTGCCGGGGCCGTTCCACTGCGGATGCCTGCCGATGTAAGGCAGGATGTCTGTATCCCAGTTGGTGTTAAACGCCCCTGCGGTTGGGCCAAAGTTAGCTGAGGCCTCCCCGTCCATCGCAACAAATAGCTGGGAATTGTCCGCCCCCGCTGTGCCAGCGACGATGATCCACTTGCCTGTCGGCGCCACCTTGGAGCTTGTGACCCCATAAGCCGTGCCTGATGCGTCTGTCCCGAACCACAGCTTCGAGCTGCCGTTGCCGCCGTAGTAGGCATTGGAGACGCACAGCGTCGGCGACACGACCGCATCGGCATTGCGGGTAGTGAACAGCGGCACGCCGCCCGTGCCCGTACCGGCGCCGAACGTGCCGGAGTTGAGCGCATCGATCTTGACCAGCATCAGGATCGTGATCTGCCCGGCCCGCAGGCCTTCGGTCAGCCGGATCGCCTCGCCGGTCGTGGACACATCCGGGCGCGTGCGCGCCACCCGCTTGTCGCCCAGCGCCCAGGTGTCGGCCGAGGCGCCGGTCGTGTAGCGCCCATTGCCGGGCAGCAGCAGGTTGCTCGTGCCGCGTACCGGCGTGTTGGGCGGCGGCTGCTGAGCCCACGGCAGCGGGCGCGTGATGAGAGCCACGGCTTAGCTGTAGTTGATGCTGCGGTACTGCCCCGTGCAGCCCGACGCGGCCAGCGTCACCCCGGCATCGTTGTAGGCCGTGAGGGTGACTTTGGGCGGCAGCACGCCGCCGAAGCTCGACGCCAGGGACAGCGATGTCGAGCGGTGCGCTGACGCATCGGTCAGCGAGATGGACCCGATAAAGCGCAAGTTGCGCACGTTGGCGCTGCTGCCGGCGTCGGAATAATTGGTGCCATCGACCGATGAGCGGGCGTAGAGGATGACCTGCTGGTTGCCGGACGGCGTGCTGCCGGCCTGGGCCGTCACTTCGACCAGGCAATCCATGATGTTCGCAGACGTGAAATCAATCGTGCCAATGTCTGTGTAGCTGGCGTTGGCGGCGCTGTTGAAGTTGCCGCTCAGTGAGGTGGCAGTGCCGTAAGTGGTGGTCACGTGGCGATCCCCTGGATATCGTTGATGACCTTAGATACTGCGTCAACTGACACAGGATCGGACACGACGGCGAGGCCGAGCAGCGTGTTGCACGTCGTTTCGTCGATGAGTACGCCCACAAAACCGGAGATCAGTGCCCGCACGCTGGGCGTCCCGATGTCTAGCTCCCCTTTTGCAAGGCTGCGCCACGCCTGTCGTGCGGCAGCGGCCGTAACGCGCTGCTGCTGTGTCTCGGCTCCAGTCAGCGTGCGGGCGGCAGCCTCTTCAAGATCAAGGAGGAATAGCATGCCGCCTATGCCAAGCTCTGCTGCGATGGTGCCGTCGCTAATGCTGCGCGACACCACCTTGGTGCGGTCAGCCGACAGGGCGAGGGCGATGGCGCCGTCGTCCCTGTGAGCAAGGTCGAAGCCGCCCGCGAGGATGTCATCGCGCAGGCTCATGATCAGTTGTCCACCTGCACGGTCAGCGCGCCGGCCGCGAAGCTCGGTGCGGCGTCACCGTTGTTGATGGTTTTGGCGATAGTCAGCGGAAAGCACAGCCAGGCGTTGCCGGCGGAGGCGGCATCCCACACGCGCACACTGACCACACTGCCCCAGTTGGCGGTGGGGGCCGGGAAAGTGAGGGTGGCGTTGTTGCTGGTGGTGCCGCCGGTGCCGGTCGAGGCGGTGGTGGATGCGGCGGCTTGAGTGCCGGCCCAGTTGGCCAGGCTGCTGGTCACCGCCACCCGAGCATAGCTGCCGCCAGTGACTTCTGTGCCGCCGCCGGCCTCGGTGCAGGTAGCGGTGTCGAGGCCGACGTACCAGCTCGCCGGGATGCCGGAGGCCTGGGCGCGGAACAGGGTGTCGACCAGCTTGTTTTCCGCGTAGTCGGTGAACGAGCCGGCCAGCGTGGGGGCGCTGCAGGCGGCCAGGGTCAGAGCGCACAGGGCAGCGGCGAGCTTACGGGATGTCTTGAGCATGATGAGTCTCCTGCGTGGTAATGATGAGATAGGTTTATTTTGTAGGTCCGGGGGAGAGGGTGACGGTACCCTCGACCATCCGATACACCTCTCCGGACTGGGCGGTCATGAGCAGGTCATAGACGGATTTGGACCAGGTCTGATTGGCCGTCACGGTCTCGCTGATATACAGCTGCACCGTACCGGCCGCCCCGGCCAGACTGATCGCCCCATTGGCGGTGGAGAGATCGAGCAGGACGGCGGACGCATCGATCGATTCCCTGATCTGCATCCTGGCCGTAAAGCCAGCTATGTCGATCGGCCGGCCTTTCACATCCAGCCAGGTGAAGCGGTGCCGGAAGGTCGCGCCCTGATTGATGACCAAATGAGCTTTAGGGGTCGTGCTCATGCTTGAAACGGCCTGCCATCACGGCCACCTTGGGAATGGGGATGGCGGCGATTGTCGCGGCCTCGCGCGAGCGCGAATAAATGAGCGCGGTCAATTACTCGGCGGCAGCGTCCGGATCAGTCCGGGCGTGAACGTCAAAAGGGGTCGCAGACCCCTCCCAAACGCTCCCATTTGCTCCCAAATTGTTTTTAGCTAGCGGAGTGTTGCTCGGCGAAAAAATCGCCCTGGCGCGTCCGCGCTTCCTCGTGCCTCAACGCAGCGAAATGCTTGTAGAGCACGCGCAGGCAGATGCCTGACTCGGCCGCCAGCTCAACGATGTTGCGGCCGGTGAAGCGGGCATAGAGCTCGCGGTACTCGCGGCCGACGTCGTAGCTGTCGGCCTTGGGCAGATAGGGCTGCAGGCCGCCGAGCTCGGCCCGCAGGATGTCGGCGATGCGCGTCGTGATGGTGACGCGCTGATCGGCCGGGATATCGTCGAGGCCGATGTAAATGCACTCGGCAATGGTGCGCCAGATCTCCGGGTAGTCGGCGCCGATGGCTTGATGCAGCGGCCGCAGCATGTCCATCGTTGAGTTGGATAGGCGGACGCGGCGGCGTTTAGACACGGTCGACCCACTGCTTGAGGCTTTCGATCAGGGTGCGCTCTTGAGCCGGGGTCAGGAAGGCCAGCGCTTCGACGTGGTTCGCGGTCTGCGCCTTTATCCAGGCGATAAGGCCTTTCATCGTGCGGTCGCGGACGCGGCCTGTGTCGGCGAGCTGCTGCCACAGGCTCCACATCTTGCGCTGGGGCGCCGAGAGCGGCCGGCGCTTGCTGCCGCCGTCCGGCCGCGGGAAGCCGGCGGCGTGGAAGTGCTCGACGATCGCCAGCAGCTCGGCGACGGTGCAGGCCTTGCTGCTGGTCTTGCCGGCCGACCTGGCCGCGATGGCGGCGCGGTAGGTATCGTCGTCGAGCTTGAGCCAGCTCTTGGCGACATGGAGCTGGCGCACGAGTGCGGCATGCTGGCCGGCGCGGGCGGCGGTGAGGGGGGCGTTGGTCATGGTCAGGACTCCTCGTCCGCGATGAGGCTCGCAGCGATGCGCTCCAGTTCCTTCGCTGCATCCTCGAGACTGCCCATGCAGTAGGTGTCGATTTCACCCCACTGCGCGGCCATGTCGAGCAGCTTGCTCACCATCGCGCGCAGGCTGCGGCGCTGGCCGGCGGCGATCTGTCTTGCGCTGAGTGTCGGCATGTCAGCGTCCCTTCATCGGCTGGAACGCCGTTGCGCCGTGCTCGAGCACCAGCAGCGCACGGCCGTCAGCCGGGTCGCGGAGCTGGAAGTGCACCGCCCAGCGGGTCTGCGCGTGCAGCGCGGCGCAGCTGTCGGAGAGCCGCGCGATCGCGTCCGGGTGGTTGGGCAGCGGCTCGGCGCTGACGGGCAGCACGCGGCCGTTGCTGATGATGGTGAGGATCAGGTGGGTGGGCTTGCTCATCACGCCCTCCTCACACCGCGGCCAGATCGAGCGCGATCGCCCGATACTGGTCGGACGCGCCGATGCGCTCATAGACACGGATGTAAGTCGCCGTGCCGGTGGCCTGGATGCTGTCGCGGATGGCCTCCATGCCGTTGGTCCATTCGGCGTCATCGATATCGAGGCGCAGCAGTTCGAGCACTGCCGCAGTCTTGATCTGGCCCTTGCTGTCGGTGCGGAAGGCGCGGTCCACCAGCGCGCGGATATGCGGGTTGGCCCCCTCGCTCCAGCGCACGATGCAGTTGTTGATGAGCTGCTTGGCGGCCTCGATCTCCTCGGTGAAGGTGATGCGCTCGGCAATGGCCCGGACCACTTTGTACTGTCCGTCGTAGGTGGTCAGCGTGACGTTGCCCTTGTCGCCGCCGAGCGCCACCTCGTAGCGCTCGGCGCTGATCCGGACCAGGTCGGCGATGTCGCCGAGCGCGCGGACCTTGAAGGCCTTGAGCTGGGCATGAATGCCGAGCGCCTGCTCGGCCAGGCCGCGGGCGATGTCGTCGCGCAGCAGATCGTGCTCGCGGATCTGCTCGCGCGGCACGAGGTGGCCGGCGGCATTGCGCAGGTAGCCGTCGGGGATGGAGGTTGCAGTGGTATCCGTCATGGTGAGGTGTCCTTTCATTTCTCGAGCGCGGCGCGGCCGGCGGCGGTGAGTTGGTAGTAGAGGGCGCCCTTGGGACCGGTGCGGCTAAGGGCGATGAGGCGACGGCCGCGCAGGTCGATAAAGGCGCGGTAGACGTTGTCGGCCCTTCTGCCGTAGGTAAGGCAAAACTCGCCGGCGCTGCTTTCGCCGACCTCGGCGAGATGTGCGAGGATCAGCGGGGCGATGCGCTGGCGGTTAGGGGGCTCCTTGCGGCGCAGGGCGGCGCGGCCTTCGGCGGTGAGGTGGTAATGACGCCGGCTGCCGTGTCCGGGCACGCGCGCGCTTTCGATGCAGCCGGTATCGCGCAGCTTCTTGATGTGGTAGGCCAGCCCCTCAGGCGACAGGCCGAGGGCGGCGCACAGGGCCGGGCTTGTGGTGCCGGCCGGGGCGTCGGCGATGGCCTGCAGCACGCGGCGGGTCGACATGCCGTCCTTGCCGGCGTCGCCAGTCGGGCGGCGGGCCGGGGCTTCGCCGGGGGCCAGGTCGCCGCGCACTGCGGCGCGGTTTTTGGTTTTCCAGGCTTCGCAATCAAACTGGCTGGCAAACTCATAGCGCTTGCCGGCCAGCATCAGGGTGACGGCGCCGCTCATGCCTGCGCCCTCCCGGCCTGCACGGTGGGGCGCAGCGCCCACGCGGTCACATTCATCGCGCGGCAAGAATCGACGTACCACCAGTCTCCACGCTCATCGATATGCCCCAGCCAGGGCCGGCCGTGGTCCAGATTGTCGGCGACCCAGATCAGCACGATCTCATCGACCGGCGGGCGCAGCTCGTCGACGGCATGGCGCTCGATGAGGTGGCAGCGGGTCACCGGGTGCGGGGTGGCCAGCGCCACGCCGGCTTGATAGCCGTCGAGCAGCGCGGCGGCGTCGCGCAGGTCGTCGCGGATGCGCATGACGGCGGTGTGCACCGGGCCGGCGGCTTCCTCTTCGAGCATCCGGTCGAGGCTGTCCATCTGCACATACAGCGCATCAACCAGGCGGCGGGCCTCGGCTTGTTCGTCGCGGCGGGGGGCGCGGAGAGGGGCGTTCATACCTGCGCCCTCCGGGCCGGGGCCGCGGCGTCGCCGGGCTCGTCGCAGTCGATGACGATGTGGCTCGGCGGGGTGCCGCGGGCCGGCGGCACGGACAGGGCCAGCAGCACGGCCGCGGCCGCACCGAGGGCGAAGGCCGCGGCGACGATCCAGCCGCCCCGGCGGGCCGGCGGCGGAGCATCCGGCAGCGCGGCATAAAGCTGATCGGTGGGCACCACGCCGGCCCGGCCGGCGAGCTCGACCACGCTCTCTCCGCGGATCACGTGGGCGCTGCCATACACCCGGTCGAGCTGCGGATCGCGGCCCGGCGTGTGGATATGCATCACGCGGTCGCCGCGGGAAAAGCGCGCGTTGAACAGCACGGCCTTGCGGCCAGCGAGAATGGTTTGGGTGTCACGGTCCATGTCAGGCTCCTTTCCTTTGCGCCGGATTCCACTCGGCGACGGTTTGTGCGCAGATCGTCGGCGCGCCGAGGCTGGCCGCGAAGTTCATGACGGAGACGGCCGTATTGCCGACGTTGAGCGGATACGCCTGGCTCGACTGCACCTTCTTTTCCATACCGCCCACCCGCTTGACCTGCTCGCGCATCAGGCGCACTGACAGGGCGTCGATAGCCGCGGGCTCGAACACCTTGGCAAGCTCGGCGCCGGCCCGCACGAAGCGGTGGGTCATGTAGTCGCGCAGCTCGGTGCGGCTCAGCGGGGGCATCTCGCAGCGCAGGGCACGCTGGCCCACTTCGCGCACCTGCGGCTTGGCGAGCAGCGTGTCGAGCTCCTGGTGGCCGATCAGCAGCACGCCCAGCGAGGGGCCGAAGCCGTTGTCGGTCTCGCGCAGGCCCTTGAGGCTTTGCAGCGTCACCAGCGGCATGCGGTGTGCCTCTTCGATGACGATGCACACGGGCTTGCCCACCTCGGCCACCATGGCCGCGATCTGGCGGGCGCGGTCCTCGCGCTGGCGCTTAATGGGCTCGGTCGGGTCGATGCTGGCCACGATGGCGCGGTAGATGTCATCGATCCGCAGGGCCTGGCCTTTGCGATCGTTGTCGGCCATGCCGGTGGTGGTGAGCAGGCGCACCACGATGGCCTTATCGGCAATCCGGCTCTGCAAGAGCAGGCGCAGCGTGGTCTTGCCGCTGCCGCTCTCGCCGTAGATGGCCACGAAGCGGCGGTTGAGCACCGCGCTTTCCATATCGAGCAGGCGCTCGCGCAGGTTCACCGTGAGGAACACATCGTCCGGCCCTTCCAGATCGGGCTCGAACGGGTTGCGGCGCAGGCCGTAGCGCTCCCTGGCGCGTTGCGACAGGGTTTGCGGGTCAAGTAACATCTCAGCTCCTTCGTCGTCGATTGCGAGTACAGCGGGGGAAACCGGGGCTGGATCGTTGGCGCGATCCGGCCCCACTCTTTTCAGGAGGGCCACGTCCTGCTCGGGCGCGCCCTGCGCCTGGAGCCAGGCGGCAATGGCCTGGCGGTCGCGGCGCTCGGTGCGGCGCGGCCATTCGTCGTGGCGCACGATGCGGCTGGCCACCGTGCGCGACAGCCCGGCGCCGCGGTACAGCGCACTTTGTGTGAGGCCCAGGCGGGCCAGCAGGGCGGCAAGGGGTGTCGTGCTTGTCATCAGGCCACCCGCTCGACTGCCGCGCCCACGTCCGGCGCCAAGGCGCTGCCGGGCACCCGGGAGAACTGGGCGATCAGCCCGGTGACCTGGTTTTCGGGCACCCCGTCGGCCCAGCGCTGGCGAATCCATGCAAACTCGGCGTCGGTCAGGTCGCGCCCCAGGCCGTCGCGGATCAGGCGGGCGGCGCGCACCATCGAGAGCATCATCACGGGCAGGGCCACGCCGGCAATGGGCTGGGCGGCCGGCGTCAGGTTGGGGATGTCGGCGCGGCGCGCCTCGATCAGCGGGTCGATGCCGAAGGCCTCGAGGGGGATCACGCCCTTCCTCTTGAGCTTGGCCTCGGCCGCCTTGAGCTGGTCCTCACCCGCAATCAGCTTGGTCACCGCCTTGCGGTTGGCGTCGAGCGTGGTGTCGGGCGGGGCCTGATAGTCGAGGCCGATGGTGGCGCCGTGCTCCACATACTGGCCGGCTTCGTCGCGCACCATTTCGCGCAGCGGAAACTGCAGTTCGCCGCCGAAGTCGTCTTCGCGGATCAGCGCCAGCTCGCCCCGCCGCCAGGGGTTCACCAGCACCCTCACCTCTTCGCCGATGCGGATGTCGGGCACGTCGCCCGCGTAGTAACGCTTGCCGTCCCACGCCACCGACAGGTCACCCTGCACCTTGCGCGGCTCGGGGTCATTGACGGCGAGGTCGCGCATCACGGCATCGGGGGGCGGGGCGATCAGATAGCCGGCTACATCCTCGGCCCAGGCGCTGTAGCGGTCGCGGCCATAGCGGGTGTGGATGGCGTTGGCGTTGAAATGGCGCTGCCAGAATTCGGCCAGCCGGTTGAGATCGTCGATGCCGCGGACCTCGCGGGACAAGAGCTTGAGCCCGTGCTCAAAATCCCGCTCCACCAGGTTGTGACCGTTTTCCACCTGGCCCTTGGCGCGCGGGTTGCCGGCCTTATTGACGATGAGCTTGATGCCCAGCCGCCGGCACAGGCGCTTGAACTTGCGGCCCACCTGGGCCGAACCCGGGTCCACCATCAGGTGCACCGGCTTGCCCCACAGCATGCCGCGCGGATCGGCCGGTTCCAGCAGGCTGCGGATCAGGTGGTCGCAGGCGTTGTCTCCGCTCTCGGCCCCGTGTACATAGTGCAGGCGCATCAGGCCCCAGCGGTGATCGGTCATCAGGTAGCGGATCACCATCTGGCCGGCGATGCGGTTCCAGTTGTCGGGCTTGCCGGCGTAGAACTCGCTCTCCTTCATCTCGCGGATCAGCGCGCCGCCCTTGGGCAGGTAGTAGATGACGCACACCGAGGCGTCCATCTGCCAGCACCAGTTGGCGTGCGGGCTGTTGAGGTGTACATAAGGCGTGGGCCGGGTGAGCTGCTCGGGGTGCAGGCCGTAGTGGCGCAGCGCGCGGGCAATGGTGCTGTCCGACAGCTCCACGATCTCGCCGGTGGCGCCCACCACCCGCTCGAAGCGCAGGGTGCCGTTGGCGCGCAGCACCTCCACCGTTTTCTTGAAGCTGGCCACCTGCTTGCCGTTTTTGCGGAAGCTCGACATCAGGTAGGCCGACGTCACGCGGCAGGTTTCGTAGCTCAGCGACAGGCTGCCGGCGTCGGCGCGCTTCTTGCGCTCGCGCTGGCCCACCACGCGCTGGGCCAGGCGGTAGAAGCCCTGCACCGACACCTGCAGCGACGCGCAGGCACGGGCCACGATGGCGCCTTTTTCGCCGTGGCCGGCGCGCTGGAGTTGCTGAACGAAGGGCATGGCCATCACCATCAGGGCGTCGTCATTGGCCATCGCCTGCGCCCTCGGCGTCGAGCAGCTCGGCATCCTCGGCGTCGCCCCAGGCGTTGGGCACCACCCGGCCGCCGGGGGTGCCGTCGTCGGTGCGCAGCGCCTCCACGGCTTCCATGTTGGTCAGCCAGGTCAGCTCGGCGGGGGTGGCAGCCGACAGGGGCAGGTCGACGCCGTGGTCGGCGGCCAGCACCTTGGCGGCCTGGATCACCTGAGTAAGGGCCTGCTGCTGCGCCAGGCGCACGTGGTTGGGCGGAATCTCGTCGCCGAAGGCGCGCTCGGCCGCCATGAAGTGCTGGCGGAAGCTCACGTCGATACGCGCCACCACGTCCAGCGCGGCAGCGGCGAGGGCTTCGAGGGCCGCGGCGCCGGGCAGCTCGGGCTCCGGCTCGGCGGGCTCATCCCACTGCTTGCCGGCCAGCTCGCGCTGCAGGCGGTCGATCTGGGCCTGCTTGGCGGCCACGTCGGCATCGCGGGATTTGACGGCACGCTGGGTGGCCTCGGCGTCCTGCTGCCGGTCCTGCTGGGCCTTCCTCAGCGCGGCCTTCATTTCGCGGGTGGTCATGCGGTCGAACTGATCCAGCGTCTTGCCGGCCAGGGTGCCGCCGTCGGCGAGGCTCGCCAGATCCTCGTCGTCTTCGGTGAGCAGTTCGAAGAGCTTGGTTTTGCCCAAAAGCGCCAGCGCTGGCGCTTTTGCCTGCATCTGCGGGGACATGAACTTGAGCGACGCCTGCATCATTCGCTGGGCCGTGCGCTCAGGAATACCCAACTGGTCCCGAAAAATGTCCTCAACTACACCATGCGGCTCGTTCTCCTTCAGTACGATCAGCCGCTTGCCGGCTTCGAGCATCGCCTCGGCGCTCTGCGCCATATAGAAGCGCGCTTCATTCACCACGCGGCTGCGGTCGTAGGGCAGGCCGCCGTCGAAGCGGAGCGCTATGTGGGCCTGATGGGCGCCGGCTTCGTCGAGCGCGGCGCTTCCGGCTTCATCGTTGACATGAACCACCAACGGCGCGGTGGTAGCGTTGGGTGTGCGTCCCATTTATGACTCCCTGGAATACTTGTTCTTGAGGTTGGCAAGGTGCCGCTCGGCATCATCCATCGTGGTGAGGTAGGCAATGGCCACCCGCACCAGCTTCGGCGCGAGGCGGTAGCGGCCGGTGGTGTCGATCTTTTCCACCACGCCGGCCCGGCCGAGGTTGTAGAGATCGCGGGTGATGGTGGGTGGGGTTACCTTCAGGGCCTTGGCCAGGTCGGTGGGCGAGAGGCCGTGCAGCTCGTGCCCGGCCAGGGCAAAGGCCAGGGCAAAGCCGCGCTGCTGGCTGGCGTTGTCGTAAGTGCGTTCGCCCATGGCTCAGCCCCCCAGGTCGAGCTCGGGCTGGGCCGACTTGCGGACGTTTTCCCGGTGCCAGGCGAGGCCTTCGAGGGCGGCGCCGAGCTTGCCGAGGGTCACGTCGCGGTCGGTTTCGCCGCTCATGTAGCCGAGCAGCGCACCCACGGCGCCGTTGAGCGTGGCCTGCAGCACATGTACATCCTCAGACGTGGCGGCGCGGCCGCAGGGCACGGCGATGACGACGGCCGACTCGCAGGCGGCGAGGTAGCGCACCACGCTGCTGGCGCCGGTGAGGTGCTGCCAGGCGATGAGCGCCTTGGCGGGCATGGATTCCTGCTCCAGCCACTTGTAAAGCGTGGCCGGGGTGGTGGCCATCAGCTCGGCGAGGCGTTCGATGGACAGGCGGCGGTGCTTGAGGGCGTGCGCTTTGTCGGCTTCGAAGGCCGCGCGCAGGCTGGTCGGGACGGGTTTCGAATGACGGGAGGACATTGGATGAGGGGCCACAGTCGGGTTTCTGAATAAATGGTTTTTTCGATCGGGCTAAAATGGCTTTTGCGTGACTAAACTTCGGGGCGTGAAATCAACCACCGGAGAACGTCATGAGCGGAGCGGTTTATCGATGCCTTGCGTGCGAGGAAGCTGTTCAAACTTCACATGCAGAACCACGTGAATGGCGCCCTGGCGCGGCGCAGATGCCGCGGGTTTTGTGCCCCTCTTGCGGTTGCGCTTGCGCCCCTGACGGCTGGACGATGAAGGCCCTGGAATGGGCGGAGGAGCTGAAGGATCGCGGGTTTGATCGGAACCTTGCCGCTCATGCGACGTGGTCTGGCTGCCCGAATTCGGGCCACTGCATTCAGGTTGGGCATTACGCCGGGGACTGTGAGCAAGCGCTTCCGGTACGGCCCAAATGCCTAACGTGGATTCACGGTGAGCTCGTACTTGCAATGCGTCGCCTTGACGCGATGGAACGCAGAACACGCGATCGCCAACCATGAAGCCAGGGCCGTCGACAAACCACCGCTGGGCCGCGAAAGTGACGCAGAGGCGTGCATCAATGATTCGCTCATCGCCATGCATATCTTCAAAGCAGGCCTCTTCGGCAGTGCGGAAGGCCTTGGCCAGATCGAGCGCCGCTTCGCGGGTCAGGAGCGGGCGGCCCTTATTGCGCCGGATGGAGGCGGCAACAAGTTCTAGGGCGATGTCGCCCAACTCGGATTCATCAAAGGCGCGGTCGTGGATGTCGATGGTCATGGCGGGCCTCACGCGGCGAGCAGGCCGAGCCGGCGGGCGGCGCGACGGTGGTAGGAGATGGATGCGGGCGATTTGCCCAGGCGGGCAGCGATGGCCAGACGCGACAGGCCCTGCTGAGTGAACTGGGCGACCGCGACGGTGGTCGGGCGCAGCAGACGCAAGGCATGGGATTCGACTTGGAGTTCGTGGTGGAAATGATGGAACAGCACCCGGTCGCACTCGCGCTGATAGGCGATGACCTTGTCGCGGAGGGCCGGCTTGACGCGGGTGGGATGGATGGTCATCAGCCACCCGAACAGGCGTTCGAGCGGAATGCACAGGTACTCGCGGGCCTGATCGTCGTCGGGGAGCTGCGTCACCATGAAGGTGATGCAGAAACGTTCGGCCAGGGCTGTCAGCTTGCGGTGTTGGGTCTGCCAAGCGAGCCCCATGCCTTCGACGACCGGGCGCATCGCGACGAACACCGCGTCGCCGGCGGTGAGGCACAAAATCGAGGTGTCGCGGAAGCTGACGTAGTGTGCGGCGGGGTGGACCTGTGGGGCCCTCCGGGCCTCGCAGGTCGGCGCCGGATTCGGCAGGGTGTCAGGAAAAAGATCGGCGTTCATGGCGGGCTCCTAGCGCAGCGAGGGAGAGAGTTGAAGGGTGATTTCATCGCGGAACACCTCGGCGCCTTCGGGGCTCAGCGTCCAGCTGACCGACAGCTCATCCGCCTGAAACGAGAACGGCGCGGTGACCGGCCACGGGGTGATCAGAGCCAGGGTGTGGCGGGCCTCGGTTGGGGTGAGGCGGAACAGACAGACGATCCCCGGGATTTCGATCTCGAGTTCGATGGGGCGCGATTCAGGGCGCAATTCGGGGCGCGGAGAAAACGAAACGATGTTGTTGGCGGACATGGCGGGCCTCAGGCGGCGGCCTTGAGGCCAAGCTCGACGGCGATCTGGTGGGACTTGCCGCGGCGGGCCTTGCTCAGGCCGTTGATGACGCGATAGACGTCGAAGCGGCTGTAGCCGCGCTCTTCGGCCCAGCCGGAGAAGGTTTTGCCTTCGCGGGCGAGCTGGGCTTTGACTTGCTCAGCGGTTAGGACTTGCGGGGTAGTGCTCATGTCTGCCAGGCGGGCAGCGGCTGAGGCCGGCACCGGTGCGAACGGTGTCGACAAGCTGCGAAGTTTGTGGATGTCAGCGGGGCTGGATTGGATTTCCATGGCACGCCTCAGGCCGCGGCGCGGGACACTTCACCGGCCTTGATGCCGATGGTGACCGCGATGTTGTGGGATTCGCCGCGCAGGCACTTGCGGCGCGGGTTGGCGTCGTCGTCATTGACGATCTCGTAGAACAGGTTGAGGTTGAAGCCGTGGCGCTTGGCCACGGAGGCGAGGGGCAGGCCTTTGAGGGCGCACTCTTCGCGGAACTGTTGGCGGGATTTGCCCAGCGGGCCGGCAATGGCGTTGCGGGAGTAGCCGGCTTCGGTGCACTCGACGACGGGGCGCAGCATCGGGCGCACCTGGTCGAGGGCAGCAGCGAAGCGCGCAGTGCGGGCGTGGAGTTCGGCCTCCAGGGCGTTGAAGGCCTGCAGGAAAGCGATCTGCCAGGCCATGGCTTCGCGGCCGGTGAAACGCATCGCCAGGAAGGCGAAGCCGTCGTGGGTGAGGCGGTATTCGGGACGGGGCTCGCCCTTGGCGTCGAAGTATTCAACGGGCTCAAAATTGAGCCGGTTGAACTCGGGGTCCGGGATGTCGGTGAGCAGGTTTTCGATGGCGCGAAGCACGTTCTTGTGCTTCTTGCCGAAACGCTCGGCGACGGCGCGGGAGGTGGTGAAGGGCTGGCCGTCGGTGCTGAGGAACAGCGCCTGGCGGGCGGCCAGCGGGTTGGGGAGGTTGAGGGTGAGTTGCATGATGGCGGGGCTCAGGCGGCAAGGGCGGTTGCGGGGTTGGTGCAAACCTGGCCGTCCTTCATGCCGAGCTTGACGGCGATGTCGTGGGCCTTGCCGCGGATGCACTTCTTGCGGCCGCCGAGGACTTCGAAGACGAGGTTGGGCGAGAACTGATTGGCGATCGCCCACTGGGTGATCGAAACACCCTTGCTCTTGAGTTCTTCTCGAACTTGGGCTGCGGTGCGTAGGGACATGGATGCGCTCCGGTTGAGGCCGGCCCCGGTGCGAACGGTGCCGACTTAGTTGTGTTGCGTGGTTTGTTTGCGTGGTTGAAGTATGGGTAATTATTTACCCATCGTCAACGGAAAGTGGGAAATTTTTTATGCATTTCTCCGAGCGTCTCAAAAAAGAGAGGGAGCGCCTCGGCTACAGCCAGACAGAGTTCAGCAAGATGGCCGGCGCAACGCGCAAGACGCTGTTCAACTGGGAGGCCGGATCAGGAAGCCCAGGTATCGAGGCTCTGAATACGTGGTCAGAGGTGGGGCTTGATGTGCTCTATGTAGTAACCGGCCGGCGGTCCGTGTCCTACCCGACGCACGCCCAGAGCGCGGTCGTGACGCCGATCGGCGCGACCGAGAGCAGCGGCCTGACGTGGCGCGAAACGCTGGCGGTCACGGTCGATGCGCTGAATGACACGGGCCGATCGTTGCCCAGCGCTAAGCTGTTCGATCTGGTGGACCTGTTGATGGCCTGGCAGCGGGCCGGGGCCAGGCTGGATGCTGACGCGGTGCGCACCCAGATCAGACTGGTTTCGTGACCGGCTGCACGCTGCAAGATTGATGCAAGGAAGTGCCTGTCACGTGCCGCACGTATCATCGAGCACTGCTAATATGCATGTGAGATTGACGTGAATAGGGAAGAAATCGAAAGTGCGTTGAAGGAATTTCTGACTTCCCATCTCAGAAATTCAGCCCCGATGGCGCCTCCCGTCGCGATCCGGGCTCACCCCCGCCGCACGCTGAAGCTGAGGGGCATCACGCTGACGATCGACGAAGTGACTGTCGAACATGACCCGACGAGTACCAGGTAGACATCATGACAACCTGCCCGAAATGCCACTACACCCGCCGCCCCGAGGACACCGCACCGGACTATGAGTGCCCGAAGTGCGGGGTGGTGTATGCGAAGGCGGCCAGCCGCCCTTCAAAGCAGCCAGCGGCGCAAGCGCCCCGGCGCAATGGGGGGGTGATTCTTGCGGTTTTGCTGCTGGCTGGTGGCGCGGGTGGATGGTGGGCCATGTCGAAAAGCAGCACCGAAAAGCACGCGCCGGCCGCATTGCAGGCGGTTGCTTCGGCAGACCGGAAGAAGGTGGAAGAGGAGGCGTTTCTCAAGCGCCAGGCTGAGGAGCGCGAGCGCCAGCTGCTGGAGAAAGCGGGGAAGGATCTGGAGCGGCTGCACAGCCGCTGGAAGGATGCCAGCGCGCTGGCGGGGAGCACGGCGCGGATTGCTCTGGCGACGCCCGTCGCGTCGTTGCAGGCGATCCGCCGTGAGGCGGCGGAGATGGTGGTGCCGGAGTGCCTGGACAGCCCGAAGGCTGCACTCCTGGAGGGCATGGACAAGGAGGTCGAGGGTTACATGAAGTTCATGCAGGATGCAAACGTCGGCAAGTACCTGGCCTCGCAGTTGTTCGTAGAGGCAAGCGATGCGTTTGGAAAATTCACGTTTCGGATGAAGGACGCCTGCCCGAAGGGGTGACCTGACCCGCTCCGATTCCAGAGGATTCGCGGCTCAGATTTGAGCCGCGAATCTACCTATCGTGGGCTCCGATTTGAGCCCACGATCAGGCCAGTTTCCGCGTCGGACTGAAGTCCGACCCACAAAAGCCCCACCCCACCGAAGTCCCCTCGCCCGGGGCGAATAATTGACTCAGGCCATTTATTCCCCTCGCGCGCGCGCCGCCACCATGGCGGCATGCAAGTCCCCTTCCAAGTCTCGGCCCGTGGGCTGGCGTTGATCGCCGGCTTTGAGGGTTTTTCCGCCTGCCCGGCGCCGATTGCGGCCGGCCAGGCGGTGATCGGCCATGGCCATGTGATCAGGCGAAATGAGCCGCATCTGCAGTCGGCCTGCCTGTCCACCGGCCAGGCGCTGGCGCTGCTGCGCGACGACTGCCGGACGATCGAGCTGTATCTCAACGCGGTGTTGCCCGATTGGGTGCGCGCGCATCACTTCGATGCGCTGTCGTCGTTTGTGTTCGACGAGGGAATCGGGGCGTTCGACTGCTCGGTGCTGCGCGAGCGTCTGGCGGCCGGCGACCGCGACGGCGCAGGGCGGGAGTTCGGGAAGTGGGTGTTTGCCGGCGGCTTGCGCCTGCGCAGGCTGTCGATCCGGCGGGCGTGCGAGCGGCTGATGTTTGCCGGCGTGTCGGATGCCGGCATCGACAACGAGCGGCAGCGTCTCTCCAATCTGAAAGGGCCTTTATGAGTATCCGTTTTTCGCTTTCCTTTCTCTCCGCCGACATCGATACGCCGCTGCGGATCGATGCGCATCACATTGCGTCGGATGGGAGCTGGTTCGAGCATCCGATCCGTTCGCACGATTTGCGGGCGGGGCACACGCTGCGCCTGCTCGCGCATGTGGCGCTGGGCTTTGTGCTGCAGCGCTGCAAGCTGGCGGATGTGTGCCTGGCGGTGAGCCATGACGATGCGCAGGCGGCGCATGGGCTGGAGCTGGTTGTGATGCGGCCGGGCGCTGAGGTGGGCGCCGAGCTTGGCGCCGACGGCGAGGCGGTGGAGTGCGAGCGCCTGGTGTTTGCGCCGGGGGCGAGCGGGCAGATTGCGCTGCCCTTGGGTACCCAGCTGCAGTTGCGCGAGGTGCGCATGCCCGAGGGCGGGGCGGGCCATGGTTGAGGCGAAGCCGTGGTGGCAGTCGAGAACGCTGTGGGTGAATGCGCTGGCGGCCGGTCTGGTGGCGCTGGAGGCGGGCACGGGGATGCTGCAGCCGGTGCTGCCGGTGAATTTTTATACGGCGCTGGCGGTGCTTCTGCCGGCGGTGAATGCGGTTTTGCGCGTGGTGACGAGCCAGGCGATCAGGGGATCGGAGCGCTAAGTGTGGAATACGGATGGAAGTCTGTTTGCGTGGTCGCTGCCCTTGTGGTGGCTGCAGTGGTGGGCGGGAGCCTGCTCGACATCGTTAGCGCGCGCGTCGCGGGCCATGGTGCCGCGCTGCGCGCCGCAATGGCGGACGCCCCTGCTTGCGGATCAGGTGCGGCGCTTGAAGCTGAGGCCGGACAGTGCCCGCCCGCGCGTGCGCCGGACGTGGCGTCCGGCGGAGCAGTGAGGGGGCCGAAGTGATCGATTTTGTTGGCGATGAGGGTGACCGGGCCACCCAACTGGCGGAAGACTTTGCGGGGGATGCGCTGGCCGAGCAGCGCCGGCACGACCCGACGGCCGGCAAGACGATGGCCGATAGCGCGAAGTGGTGCGACGGCTGCGGCCTGCGGGTGCCGGACGCGCGGCGCAAGGCGGTGCCGGGCGTGCGCTTGTGCGTGGATTGTCAGAACGATGCGGCGCGGGTGGATGCGGCCGCGCGGCGCAATGGGCGGGCAGCGCCATGATGGGTATTGAAGAACTGAAGCTGGGGCTGCAGGCGGTCAATCTGCTGGCGGTGGTGTGGCTGGCGCTGAGCGCGCGCAACACGGTGAGCAAGGGTGCGCTGGACGCGAAGTTGGCCGCCCACGCGGACCGGCTGACGGCGCTGGAGACGAACCAGAAAAACGGCCCGACCCATAGCGACCTGAACCGCATTCATGCCCGGCTGGATAAGTTTGGCGAGGATTTTTCAGCGTTGTCGGGCGAGCTGAAGGGCAAGGGGCACACGCTCGATCTGATCCACGAGTACTTGCTGAACGAGAGGCGTAAATGAGCTACGGAGACTTGCTGACCCAGGATGCGCGGCTGGTGCTGCTGCGGGTGATGCACGAGATGCCGAGCCGGCGGGCGAACAGTTCGGTGCTGTGCACGATTCTGGACGAGAAGTACGGCCACGCGCTGGACTTGCCCGCGGTGAAGCGCGAACTGCGCTGGCTGGAGGAGAACGAGCTGGTGGAGATCGAGACGGCCGGGGCGGTGCTGCTGGCGACGCTGCGCGAGCGCGGTGAGCTGGCCGTGAAGGGGCGGATCACCGTCGAGGGCGTGAAGCGCCCGAGGATCTGACGATGGGCCGCAAGAGCACGATCGACCAGCGCTCAGATGAGTTTCGGAAATACGTTTTCCGTGCGCTGCGCGAGAACCGCCTGACGCTGGACGAGCTGCGCGCTGAGCTGGAAACGGAGTTTCCGGCCGAGCCGACGCCGAGCCGCTCGGCGCTGGGCCGGCACCGGGCGAGCGTGGACGAGATGATCGCCCACGAGCGCGAGATGGCCGCGGCAGCCGAAGCGCTGGTGGGCGAGCTGGGCGAGGATTTCGACGCCAAGAGCGGCGCGCTGCTGGCCCAGGCGGTGACCACGCTGACCAGCCGCTACGCGATGGGCAAGCTGCAGAGCGGCGATGAGATGGATATCGGCGATGTGCTGGACCTGGCGCGGGCGGCAAAGACGGCGCAGGAGGCCCGGTCGTTGAATTTGAAGGAGCGGCGCGAGGTGGAACGCCTGGCGCGCGAGAAGCTGCTCGAGGAGCAGAAGGCCAAGCTCGAGGCGATGGGCAGCAAGGCCGGCGTGACCGAAGACACCAAGCGGGCGATCCGCGAGGCGTTGGGGATTGTGTGATGGCCATGCGCAAAGGCCGCGCGAAGGTCATCCCGGCCAATCCGGACGCGATCTTTCTGCCGTTTCAATCCAGGTGGATTCAGGATGGATCGCGCATCAAGTTGATGGAGAAATCGCGCCAGATCGGGATCAGCTGGTCGACGGCCTATGGCGCCGACGAGCGGGCGGCCGCGCAGGGGGCGCGCCACGATGAGTGGGTGAGCAGCCGCGATGACATCCAGGCGCGGCTGTTCATCGAGGACTGCAAGCTGTGGGCCGGGATCATGAACCTGGCGGCGAAGGATTTGGGCGAGCAGGTGATCGACCCGGAGAAGAAGCTCAGCGCCTATGTGCTGCAGTTTGCGAGCGGGCGGCGCATCCACAGCATGAGCAGCAACCCGGACGCGCAGGCCGGCAAGCGCGGCAGCCGCATTCTGGATGAATTCGCGCTGCATGCCGACCAGCGCAAGCTGTGGGCGATCGCGTATCCGGGCATCACTTGGGGCGGCAGCATGGAGATCGTGAGCACGCACCGGGGCTCGAACAGCTTCTTCAACGGCCTGATCCGCGAGGCCCGCGAGAAGGGCAACCCGAAACGCATCAGCCTGCACCGGGTGACGCTGCAGGATGCGCTGGAGCAGGGGTTTTTGTACAAGCTGCAGCAGGCGCTGCCGGCCGATGCGGAGCAGCAGGATATGGACGAGGCGGCGTACTTCGACTTCGTGCGGGGGGGCGCGGCCGATGAGGAGTCGTTCGACCAGGAATACATGTGCATTCCGGCCGACGACGATGCGAAGTTTCTGGAATATGGGCTGATCACCGGCTGCGAGTACAGCGGCACCGATTGGCAGCGTGGCCTGGACGGCCCCTTTACCGGGCGGCTGTTCTGCGGGGTGGACATCGGCCGCAAGAAGGATTTGACGGTGTTGTGGGTGGTCGAGCAGCTGGGCGATGTGCTGTACACGCGCCATGTGGAGACGCTGGAACGCATGCGCAAGAGCGCGCAGGAGGCGGTGCTGTGGCCGTGGTTTGCGCGCTGCGACCGCATCTGCATCGACGCGACGGGCATGGGCATCGGGTGGGCCGACGATGCGCAGGATGAGTTTGGCGAGCAGCGGGTGGAGGCGGTGAACTTCTCGGCCCAGGTGAAGGAGGCGCTGGCCTATCCGCTGAAGGGGGCGATGGAAGACCGGATGCTGCGCATTCCGGACGATCCGACGATCCGCGCGGACCTGCGCAAGGTGCAGAAGGTGACGACGACGGCCGGCAACATCCGCTTTGTGGCGGAGAGCACGCCCGATGGCCACGCGGACCGCTTCTGGGCGCTGGCGCTGGCGATCCATGCGGCGAGCGATCCGGCGGCACCGATTGAGTATATGAGCGATGGCGTGGCGCGCGGCGCCGACGCGGAAGGGTTCCTGTATGGCTAAGATGAGCACGGCGGCGCCGGAGCTGGAAACGGAAGTTGCGAGCCGGCTGCGCGATCCGTTCGAGCAGCACTACATGGGGGTCATCCAGACGGCGGACCCGCTGCTGATCGAGAAGGGCGATCCGAACGGCGAGATTTACCGCGACTTGAAGCGCGATGGAAAGGTGTTCTCCGGCCTGCAAAAGCGCAAGCTGGCCCTGGTGGGCCGCGAGTGGCAGGTGGTGCCGGTGCAGGACGGTGCGGCGCAGTCGGCAGATGCCGTGATCGTCAGCGACATCCTGAAGCGCTGCGCGTTCGACCAGGTGTGCCAGGATTTGCTGGATGCGCTGCTGCGCGGTTTTGCGGTGATGGAGATCGTGTGGACCGTGCGCGACGGGTATTACGTGCCGGCGCGCATCATGAAGCGGGCGCAGCGGCGCTTCAAGTACGTGCAGACCGACGAGCATGCGCCGCCGGAACTGCGCCTGCTGACCCAGTCCAACATGCTGACCGGCGAGGCGCTGCCGGCGCGCAAGTTCATCGCCCATCGGGTCAATCCGGAGGATGACAATCCGTATGGCACGGGCCTCGGGCTGCAGTTGTACTGGCCGGTGTTCTTCAAGCGCAAGGGCATCATTGCCTGGAACAAGCTGAATGACCGCTTCGGTTCACCGACGCCGTGGGGCCGCTATCCGCGCAACGCTTCGCCGAAGGAGAAGGCGACGCTGTTTTCCGCGCTGAAGGCGATGTCGAACGACGGCGTGCTGATGACGCCCGAAGGCATGCTGATCGATCTGCTGGAAACCAAGTTGACCGGGTCGGTGACGACGCAGCAGGCGCTATGTGAGTACATGGATGACTGGATTGCCGAGGTGCTGCTGGGCCAGGAGCCGCGCACCAGCGGCGGCGGCGCGCTGGCGGCGGCGAGCAAGGAGCGCGCGGCGGTGCGGCTGGACCTGGTGCAGGCGGATTCGGATTTGCTGTCGGCGACGCTGAACGAGACGCTGGTGGCGTGGATTTGCGAACTGAACGGCCTGGCGCCGTGCCAGGTGTTCCGCGAGATTGCCGAAGAGGAAGACAAGAAGGCCGAGTCGGAGACGGATAAGAACGTGTCCGAGATGGGCTTCGAGCTGAGCGAAGAGGCGGCGCGGGAGAAGTACGGCGAGGGGTGGAGCAGGAAGGCGGCAGCGACGCCGCCAGGATCTCGGCCGGTACCGCCGGCCACGAAACCGGCGGGTGGTGGCGTGGATGATGCGAAGGACGTGAATTTTGCGGAGGCGGGCAGCGCCGATGCCATTGATGTGCTTGTCGATGAGGCGCTGGCCGGCTGGAAACCGATGATGCAGCCCTTTGCTACGGCGCTGCAGGCGGAGCTGGACGCGGCGGTGCAGGCCGGGGAGACAGCGGGCGAGTTCCTGGCCCGGTTGCCGGCGCTGCTCGCGAAGATGGACCCGGCCCTGCTCGAGCAAGACCTCACAAAGGCGGCGTCGACGGCGCGTTTTGCAGGGATATCGGGGGTGAGCAATGCCTGAGTCGGCTGCGCAGGCATTCGCGGACGCCTATCGGCTGAAGCCGGCCGAGGCGGTGGCATACATGGCCGGCCGGGACTCGGCCAGGGTGAGCTATGACTGGCGGGATGTGTGGCAAGACGAGCATGCCCGGCAGTTCACGGTGTCTCGGTTGGCCCGGTTGGATCTGGTGGAAGGTATCCGCGATCAGATCACCCGATCGGTCGGGGGGGATCTGACCCGGCGGGACTACATGCGGAACGGCGAGGCACTGCTCAGCAAGGCTGGCTGGTGGGGCGAAAAGACGGTGATCGACCCGGAAACGGGGGATGCCGTGACCACGGTGTTCAATCCGGCCCGGCTTAAGCTGATTTTCGATGTAAACACGCGGATGGCCTATTCGGCAGGGCAGTGGGAGCGCGTGCAACGGACCAAAGCATCGCATCCGTACATCAGGTATGTGACCAAGGGCGATGAACGCGTGCGGGCATCTCACGCGGTGTGGAACAACGTGACGCTGCCTGTTGATGACCCGTTCTGGCAATCACACTGGCCGCCAAACGGATGGCGGTGCCGTTGTAGGGTGGTAGCGATCAGCCAGCGCGACTACGACGCAGCGGTGGCGCCGACAGGGGCGCCGCTGATCAAGGTTGCGCCGGAAACAGGGACACGGGAGTGGGTGAATCAGCGTACCGGAGAGGTGGTAGAGGTGCCGGTGGGCATCGATCCGGGTTTTGGCTACAACCCGGGCAAGGCCGGGCTGGCCGAGAAGGGCAAGCGGCTGCTCGACAAGGCCTTGGTGACCGATCCGCGCACGGCCAGCGTTGCCGTACAGGAGGCGCTGCGCAACGATAAGGTGCTTGACGCACTGACCAAGGACTTCGGCGGATTCTCCAGGCAGTGGATTGGGGAGGTGCGCCAGGCCGAGAGGGCGGCCGCTGCCGGTGAGAACTATGCGGTCAAGACCCGTGGGGAGCTGCGCCACGTGGGGGCGCTGTCGCCCGTGGTGCTGGACGGGCTCTATAGGCGAGACATGGCGCCGGAATCGGCGATCATGAGTGTTCGCGACGAGGATGTGGTGCACAGCTTTCGCTCGGCGAAGACGTCGCCGCTGCCCGAGGACTGGTATGCCGACCTGCCGCGGCATCTGATGGCGCAGAAGGCCGTGCTGCTGGATACGACGAAGACAAACCTGCCAGCCTTGCTGATGGTGTTTGACATGCCGAACCAGACGGGCAAGCTGGTCGTCGAGCTGGATTACAGGGTAAAGGACGGCGGGAAGAAGATTCGCGCGAACATCGTCCGGTCCGGCCGGGTGGAAGACGTGAATTCGTTGCGCGGCTTTGACGTGTTGGAGGGGGCGCTCTGAGCGAGGGCGGGATTCGAACCCGCGTCACCGTAATCCCGCGCCGTCCGGTTGCCCGAGCTGGCCAGCACGTTGAGGACTACGTCCCGTCTGCCTGAATGGGGCTCTACCCGCTCAGAGTCATTCAAGGATAGCAAACATGAGTGTCACGATCAGCATCAACGACGAGGCGATCCTCGAATTCCTGCACGGCCTTATGCGCAAGTCCCAGGACTTGACGCCACTGATGGATGATATCGGCGCGGCGATGGATAAACGGGTGTCGGATCGCTTCGAGACTGAGAGCGACCCGATGGGCGTACCATGGTCGCCGTGGGCGGAATCGACGCGCAAGAGCTACCCCGAGAACGGACATGGCCGGCTGCTCGATCGCCTCGGTGACATGCTGGGGGGGCGGAGCTACACGGCGGACGCGACGAGCATGACTTATGGCTTCGATCAGCCCTACGCGGCATATCATGAGTTCGGGACCAAACACATGCCGAGGCGCGGCATGCTTGCAGCCGATCCGGAGGCTGGTACATTGTCGGAAGGCGATCAGGCGGCCGTGCTCGACATCCTCCTGAACTACCTTTCCGAAACCTGATTTGCGCCGCGCCGCGGGCTTTCGCCACTGAAAACACATTTTCACCCGGCCGCCCGCTATTTCCCCCTACCGCCCACTAAATCCCGGATTTATCTCGCTCAGGCCCTGGGGAATATCTCACCTCTGCTTACCCTGCCGCGGGGCGCGGTAGGACGCCCCGTCGAGGGTCAGGCAATAGGCGTTGTGGCGCAGCCGATCGACGGTGGCCGAGGCGAGCAGGCGGTTGCCCGGGAAGGCCTGGTCCCACTCGGTGAAGTCGAGGTTGCTGGTGACGATGGTGGCGGCCTGCTCGTAGCGCTCGGCGATCAGATCGTGCAGATCCTCGTCGGCCGGGGCGCGCAGCGGCTTGAGGCCAAAGTCGTCGATGATCAGCACCGGCACCCGGGCCAGCTGCTGGAGCTTTCGCTCGTAGTGGCCGATCGCCCGCGCCGCGTTGAGGCTGGCGAGCAGCTGCGCACAGGACGCAAACACCACGTCCTGCCCCTGGCGCACCGCGCAGTGCCCGAGGGCCTGCGCCAGATGGCTCTTGCCGGTGCCGCAGGGCCCGGCGATCAGCACCG
>Ga0213919_1000046_pt1 | contig 81498 bp, 119 predicted proteins | sample McNCre317MG_FD_161056 | JGI IMG/M metagenome (GOLD analysis project Ga0213919, IMG submission 161056) | Freshwater microbial communities from McNutts Creek, Athens, Georgia, United States - 3-17 MG | ecosystem: Environmental > Aquatic > Freshwater > Creek | place: USA: Georgia | collected...
GGTAATCTCTGCATTCCTCGCTGCGTTGAACTGAGACGAACAGGGGCTACGGCCCCTCCTACAAGGAGAAACACATGTCTATCAATACTGACCTGTATTCCCACCTGACTGAAGACCTTGGAATCCCGCATGCATGGGCTTCACATATGGCAAGCTCGCCAAAGCCTGACACATTCCCATATGACTCAGCATTTGCTGCATTGATGTCGTTTGATAACTGGAGCTTCACGGAAGAGGGTTTTGGCTTCTGGTACAACGTCTTGTGTACTGTCAGCGAGCACGGCGTTGCCGGCTTTGACAAGCACAACTTGCTTGAACTGTCATGATAGGCTACAGTGAGTGCCAGTACCACTCGTGCAATTTTGTAGAGGACGAGGGATCGTTCTGCTACGAGAGAATGCCTTGCAACAGCAGAGCAGATTGTGGTATTCTCTCGTAAGCGCGAAGCACCAGACAAGGGTACATACCGACGAAGACTCCAGCTACAATTCGTCAGAATGAGTCGTAACCAGCTACCAACTACAAAAGAAGTCTGAGGGGTTACTTATGAAGTATGGGATAGAGGAAGGTCAGGTCTACATATCGTGCTCTGGTGAGACGGTAAAAGTAGTTGACTGCGAAACTTATTCTTGGTGCGACGATGTTGTTGTGGAGTGCCTTACGAGAGGCGTGATCTACAGAATCGATGCATTCAAGCTTGCAATGGTGAGATATTCACTACTCGAAGGAGGAGAAGAATGAGCAATTTTGGAACAGCCGCAATTGCGGTAGCTGGGTGGAGCATCCTCCCGCCAGAAGACGACAAGCCACAGCGCTGGCACTGCTACATTTCCGCAGACTTCTGCCTTACGCCTAAACCCGGAGAACAACCAAATGCCTTCCAGCGAAAAATGCAGGAAGTGTTTTTTGGGTGGAAGTGGGTACGCATAGAATGACGGAAGTCTTCGTCCTCTGTGAAGAGGTTGACCTTGGATACCACGTCATCTGTGGCTACCACGACTCCGAAAGAGCTGAAGCAGACTGCGCGCAGCGCAACATGAGGCATGTCAAAGAGCTTACTACGGCATTGCAGCGGGGCTGTGGATACGACGAAGCCAAGGCAGTCACATACGCATCACAAAATAGGCCGAGGTTCTTCGTAGAGCCTCTGGAGCTGCGCAAGTGATATGGATAACGCGATGAGCGCGGAGTGTATACCGATCCCAAAGAACTGCCCGTTCTGCGGCAAGGGGAGCGCCCTGAAGCTGATAACTTCGCAGGCACTGGCAGAGCAAGATAGTGGCTATGACAATGAGTTTTGGGGTCACTCGGAATCGTGGGTAATGCTCTGCGATGCCAGCCAGCCAGATGGTTTCGGCGGATGTGGCGGGAGTAGTGGGTTCTTCCCAACGACGCGCGAGGCCGTAGAGGCTTGGAACCGGAGGGCCTAACAAGGCAAAGGAGTTACAATGAGTTTTACGGAGTCAGAGATCGAAGCCATTGCAGGCCACATGAGACATGCGGGCTTTAGCATACCGCAAGATTGGGATGCTGACCAGCTTGGCCTGCTGGCTACGGCGGTTCTTGAGGCGCTCGATGTGCCACACGGATAGCCCTACGAATTGCGCCGGCACGCTGCAAAGCGCTGATGCCCAACAAGGCACTAGACTAGGAGGTATGATGTACTCTCGACTTACTATGCTGGGCTGTACTCTGTGTGGTAGCTATAACCACAACAGAAGTAAATGTCCTTGGGACTCACAACACATATTGAAAGGACTGCATAACCATGCAATTTCTACTTGAAGTGGTTGGCGATGCCAACGATGGTGACTACGTTCGAGAGCTGACAGAGCTTCAAGAAGTACAACTGCCACTCTTACACAAGCTAGTTGCTGCACTAAAAGCCAACTACAACTACTGGCCGTCTAATGAGTACGTGGACGATGACGTTGAAGACATCTATGAGAACTACTTCACAGAAGAGGAGCTGGACGAGGTTCTGGATTGGATTCCGTATGGAGAGTATGGCATCCACACGGTTAACGATATCACTCTCTACGAGTTTGTCGGGAAGAAGGAGCTACTATGAAGATTAAAACCAAGGAGCCTGAATTCAACCCTATTGAGATTGTCATTGAGAGCCAGGAAGAACTTTATGAGATTGTCATTGAGAGCCAGGAAGAACTTTACGCCCTTTCTCGGATCGTACTCAAAGCCCACGCTAACGTAGAAGTTGGAGATAGTGCTGTCAATGAAATGTGCGAAACGCTGGTTATCGGGCTAGGCCTATGAGGTTAATCATCGCAGGCAGCCGTAACGTAGATGACTACGAAGCCCTACGCTTTGCGATGGTTGACAGCGGGATGTGGAAGCAACACAAGCAGTCTATCGAGGTTGTCTGTGGAATGGCCCGAGGCGCTGATGCCTTGGGCCTTTTGTTTGCCGAACGAAACAACCTTGCGGTTCACAAGTTCCCAGCAGACTGGGACAAGCACGGCAAGAAGGCTGGGTACCTACGCAACGCAGAAATGGCTAAGTTTGCGAATGCTTGCCTTATCTTGTGGGATGGACAATCAAAAGGCAGCGCCCACATGAAAGACCTAGCAATAAAGAAGGGTCTTCCTACATTCGTTTACAAGTGGACTGCTGATACAAGAGACGTTGTAAGGCTACTGTAAGCTTGCTCTGCCACTATTCACACATCAACAAACGGAACAGCCTATCGAAAGGAGCCCTCCATGAAGAACATCATCGCCGCAGCAATCCTCGCCATCGCTGCATCAGCCTCTGCCCAAGAACTTAAGCCTCTAGACTTGGAGTACAAGGGCGGAAGTCATCACGTCGAAGTCGTTCAAGTGGAGTGGGCCTCTGTGGAGCAGCCCAAGTTCGAGGCCACTTCGTCGTGTGCCGTCAACCTGAAGACCGACCCGCTCGCCTACGCAACTGTCGCAGCTCTTGTAGCTGACTGGGGCACGACTCGAAACATTGCCAAAGACCCGAGGCACTACCGGGAGACTGGACCGGCCTCTATCTTCATCGGTAACACTCCGAGCATGGGAGAAGTCAACGTGTACTTCATGTCGCTGATTGCACTCAACCTTGCCACTCGTTGCTACGCCCCGAAGTGGGCCAGCAACATCATTCTCAGCGTCAACACTGTCGCTCATGGCAGTGCAGCCATTGGCAACTACCGTGTTGGTGCGAAGTTTTCATTCTGAAGATGTACAAGTACACTCCAAAGAAGTCCGTACTCCGAGACTTGCAAGTTAGCAGGACGGGAGCATGGTGGGACAAAGAGTATTACAAACGTATGGAAGTCCTGAAGGCCTTCGGGGCCGACTCTGGCTATGCGATGTGTACTGCCCTGGCACGGTACTACAAGGGGGTGTGCTTCTACAGCCCTACACCTAGGCGAGAGATACCCGTAAACGGCTTACTATTCCCAGTAGCCATGTTCAACGAAGACCAACTGAAAGGAACTTCATGACTTCAATTCTCAACGCTGTTATCGCTGACAACGGTGATGGCGCTCAGAGCATCCACTGGGTTGTCGATTCTGACGTACTCGCCCAGATGGACGAAGCCGCTAGTCAAGGCGATGGACAGTACGCCAGCGGTGATGGCCTACAAGTGACTGAGCTGAAGTTCAACTCCGAGGAAGAGCGCGATGCGTTCATCTTGATGAACAGGCTGCGGATCAAGACGGAGTACGTTAGCTACTGAAAATCCAAAGTCAGAGGTTTAATGGTTGAAAAAAGGAGTAAATGTTGGTCATTGAGGATTTCAAGAATGAGTGTGGCAAGTGGACGTATACATTAAATGTGAGCGGTAGGCATACTTTCACTGTCGGTGGAAAGTATTACAACAATATGACTAACAGGTGCAAAATCGGAGGGAGCTTTCAGAAGCTTAATCCGACCTACATTGGCTGTACAACCACTTTTAAGTCTTGTCATGACTTCGTGGAGTGGGCCATAACACAAGTAGGTTACGGAGAAGGCACCTTAGATAAGGACATACTGTTGAAAGGAAATAAGGTCTACTGTCCAGAACTCTGCGTATTTGTGTCAGCGGAGGTCAATTCCACTCTGACAAAAAGTAATGCTATCAGAGGTGAGTGGCCTATCGGAGTTTGCTTGGACAAGAAGCGGAATAAGTTTTATGCGTATGTAAAAGTGAAGGGAAAACAAAAACACCTAGGCTCTTTTACTTCACCGCAGGCCGCTTTCGCGGCTTATAAGAAAGCTAAAGAAGACGAATGCAAGACTCTAGCTGAAGAGTACAAGTCACAAATCGACCATCGTGTATACCAAGCCCTGCTAGCGTACACTGTCGAAATTGACGACTGAAACTTTCAAAAAAAAAAAAATTTGATAACCAGTAAGCACTGGTCTTTGCAATAAACCCGCCCAGGAATATATCTGTGGCGGGTTTTTCGTACTTGTGCGAGCGAGGTGTTTAACCGACGCCGCAGTGGGCTTATGCCACGCCATGAGACTGCAAAATATCCGCATACCTCATTCTAGCACTAGTTTCAATCCCATGTCAAGCGTAGGGTCTGACTGTTACTCTTCGTCGCGTATACACCACGGAATCGACCTAGAACAAAACCTAATGTCCCTTTGGTCTTGTTCTTACGGCCTATTTCGTGATAGGATATACCTATAGCAACGAAAAGGAATCTGATGGACTGCATCACATACACCCGCGTATCGACCCGTGAACAAGGCGACAGTCGCAATGGACTAGAGGCGCAGACCGCCAGACTAGAACAGTTCGCATCCTCTAGCGGGGTGAATATCCTTGCTACCTATGAAGAGGTAGCTAGCGGGGCTAAGGGCGTGGACGGCAGGCCCGTCCTAGCGGCTGCACTGGCCCATGCTAAGCGGTCTAAGGCCGTCCTGCTGGTGGCGAAGCTAGACCGGCTAAGCCGCTCAGTGGAGTTCATAGCGGGCCTAATGAACCGGCAAGTACGCTTTGCCAGTGCAGAGGATGGCTTACACTGTGAGCCGTTTATGCTGCACCTAAAAGCGATGCTTGCCGAGCAAGAACGGCGAATGGTTAGTGAGCGCACTAAGGCGGCGCTGCAGGCTAAGAAAGCACGCGGTGAACCCCTCGGAGTACACACGCACAAGACACCCCTAGATACTAGCGCTAGGGCTGGCCTAGCGTCCGCTGCTGCTGTGGCTGCTGTGGCCGATCAGTTCGCGCTGCGGCTGGCTAGCGTGGTGTTACCACTGCGACGCACTGGGATGACGACAGCACAAATAGCTACAACCCTGAACACACAAGGTGTGTATACTGCGAGGGGCGGGCAGTGGCACGGGTCAACCGTGAACAATATCCTGAAAAGACTGACACAAATGGGGCAAATTGTAGGATAATTGCGGCTGGCTTGAAATCCGCCCGGCTAGCCTATGGCCCGCCCTATAGGGCGGGCTGTTTGCTGTGGCTCGCCTGTGGTGGCGGGCTTTCTGCTGCAATTTCAGGCTGTTTTGCTTAACTACGAAAACTGCATTTTTAAGCAAACCCTGCTTTTTCTATTGCAGCCTATCCGCTGGTGATGCCCGATGGCTATCCTAGGGCATAGAATGGCCCTACAAGGGCCTGAAACCGCCTAAGCCACACTCGCCTCTTCGGGGCCGGGTGAAACCCGTCACGCCTGCGGCGTGCCTCGCTTCAGGCCATTGCATGGCGTTTTAATGCCTCGCGTGTTACATTCTAGATACTGCATTTTTGTGCATATAAGCTGCTGATTTTATTGTAGTTTTGCTCAACAGCATGTATGGCGCCATAGGCGCCAGCAATCAAAGGCGTGCCACACGCGGGCGAGCGGGCGAACCCGTCCGCGTGTTTATTGTGCAATGCTTGCCCCTTCGGGGCTTGTTTGTGGTGCAAGGAATGGCGCCTAGGCGCCTTTTTATGGCGGACCAGTCCGCAAGCAAGAAAGGCCCCAAAAGGGGCCAAAACAGGCGCAAAAGCGCCTATAAATCCGGCTTTTTGGGGCGGCTTGTCCGCCACTCGCCCGGCAAAAAGAAAACCCGCCCAAGGCGGGCTGTATGGCGCCTAGGGCGCCTTTAATCAATAGCCTAGCACTGCGCGAGACTGTGCCAGAGTCTCGACACAATCGAACACAGAAACCGCCGTTCCATCCGGCAGGATGTCGATTGATTCAATCCGCACAAACCCGCCTTGAACCAAAACGGCACGCTGACCGGCAAGCCCGATATCGTTGGAGTTTACAAATTTTGCGATCCGGACTAGTTCTTGAGAATGTGACATTTTTAGCTGCGGTTATTTGCCGGGGAAAAGCTTTTCCGCCATCTCTCCCATCTTTGCTCTAGCCCACTGCGCGCGCTTCCAGTCACCGGACTGGGCGTATTCTTGTTCAAGCTTTTCCAGCTTTGCCCAGATGGACAGGACTTTAGATGCGTGATCGTGTGCCATGTGTTTAACTCAGTTAGCTCAGTTGGTTAGCGAGTGAATAAATTCTGAAGCTTTTCAAAGCCCCTGTCGAGAGTCTTAGAAAAGCCCTTTCGGGCTTTGTGGTTATTCTTCGCTGAAGTATTCAAAGGCGCGGCAGACTTCCTCAAGCATGAACCATGCCAGCGCGTTGTAAATCACGGTTTCGCCCTTGCTCTTCGGGCCGTGCAGCGTGTCGATAACTTCGTCGTACGAAAAATCGCCCTTCAGGCAGTTGAAACCCTGCACCATTTCTGCCGTATTCATGCCGTATTCACGGGCCTGCAACTTGCAGAACGCCACTATTTCCGGGCGGTACTTTTTGGCAAATGCTTCAGTTTCGGTGTAGTAGATGAAGCCAGAGAAACCAGAGTCAGCGCCGTGGTTGCACACATCCTGTGCCGTTTCCTTGAACGCTTGCCAGCCGCCCAGATTGCGCACGATGGCGCGGATCACGCGGCTGTCGATTTCGGTGGAAGCGATGAAGGCGCGCAGGGTCTTGATGGTCTTGGTCATTTTGTTCTTTCGGGGGTGTTTGGGAGTCGATGAACGTATTCTAGGGCTTGTTTTTGTTTGTCAATCCCCTTTTTACTGTAGGGCTTTAGATTTCGCGGATCAGGTTTTTCTCTACCATATCCGCCCAGCAAGCAACAATTAACCGATGTCCGATAAAAACAACAGTTGTTGCGTATGCGTCGCCTGTGTTTGCATAGTATACATGATCGCCGGAAGGTTTGTAAATACCTAAATATTCAATTCCAAATGTTTGCAGAATTCCGTCGATTTTTTCACGGGCGGGGCCACGCTTCAGGTTTTCTTCCTTCCACGCTTTGCGGATGGCGCGGGCGTCAGCGCGCGTCACATCCTTGATTGTTTCCAGCTTTTCAACACTTGCGGCGGTGCGAATGTTCATTTCTGTTCCCGGTTTGTTTACTGTGTTCACAGTGTAGGGGCCTGTTCTGGTCTTGTCAAGCCCCTACAGCTTGCAGGGTTATTTGTAGTCGCGGATTCGCTTGTCTCGTTCGTTTTCTTCGTCCGTCACAGCCTGCCCATGAATTCCGATAACCACAGGCGCCACCTTATAGCCAGCTTCCACAATCTCGCCATTGTGCATTGTGAAATGCCAGCCTTTGCCCTTGTGATTTATCCACATTTCACGCCATGCGCCAGCGTATCGGCCGGGCTGTTCATCGTTCCATTCTTTATCTGTCACGATGTCGCCATATCGGCGGATTTCCGCGTAAACGTCGCGGAAATCTCCCATTTCGTAAGCTTTTTGCAGTTGCTTGGCGGTTTTCATTTCGTGCCTGTCTTTGGTTTTGATGCTTCGCATTCTGCCATAAAATGCGAGACAGTCAAGCCCTTACAGCTAGCATGGTCAAAACCTATTAAAACGCCCTAGAACGGCCTGCAATGCTTCGCCTGTGTGGTTGCCTTACCGTGCCAGCGTTCGACGCCTGTGGCGCATTCCAGCGCGTTCCTGCGGCATCCTTTCGACTCACAAAAGCAAAACCCGCACTAAGCGGGCTTTGTTGCTGGCGGGTCAGACTGCTTCCCTCTTGGTGTTCGTTCGTTCCCACTTGCGGCGCTTTTGCAAGCGTGCGCGCTGTTCTTCGCTCTTCTGTTCCTGCTGGCGGGTCTTGAGGGTCTTTGCGTAATGTGCGTTATTTTGCATTTTGGTATTCCTTCTATTTGTCGCGGGTTATCCGCAGGGGTTTGGTTAGGCGGGGTTATTAGAAATAGTCTTTGAAAAGCCCCTGCGGGCTTGTGGTTATTCTGGGTTGTTTGCTCTCATCCAGTCCGTGCAGTTTGCACGGCTTAAGCTTCGGAATTGAACAATCCCGGCGCTGCTGCGCACTTCCCAAAATGCGCCGTTCTTTTTCAGGGTGTACATGATTTTATTTCCAGTAGTCAAGTGTGGTTATTCGATTTCGCTTGCAATTTCAGCTTCGATTACTCGCTTGTAAGTGTCGCCATAAGGCGAGCCATCGGGGCCAAAATCAATTCCGCCTAAGTTTGAAACGTGCTCGCCGGCTTCATTATACATCGTGCAAAGCCACGTTTCATGATCCATATCAGTAGACCAGTCTGCGGCCGTCACATCCGGGTCAATCTGCCATTCAAACGCATAACCGCCTTGCCGGGCTTTTTCTTCAGCCTGTGCCAGTTGCACGGCGCAGCGTGCGCGGCCTTGCTCTTCCGTTTCAGCCTGCGGATTGTAGCTGTAGCCCGCGTGAGCATAGAAAAACTTTTGATCGGCGTTCAGGTTTTGCATTTTGTGCTTTCCGTTGACATGAGGAAATTCTAAGCTTTTCTAAAGCCCTGTCAAGAGCCTTAGAAAGCCCTTCCGGGCTTGTGGTTTTAAAACATCGTGAAAGTGTCCGGCTGTTTTCCGTCACGCGCTTGAGCGTATGACACGCGGCGCGATGCGCCGGCAGCTTTCAAGATTTCATTGATGTGGCTTGCCGTTGTTGTGGAGTAGAAACCACAGAACGAGAATTCGATTTGTCCGGTTTCCGTGTGGCGGGCGATGGTGCTGCCGTGCAGCTTATATGCCGTGCCGTCAGTCTTTGCATTGTGGCATGCGCCGGGCTTGTGGGCGAGGAACGCCCGGGCGAGTTCTGTCTTGTTCATGGATTGCTTTCGTTAGCGGGGTTGTGATTCAGTGCCTGAATTTTGAGGCTTTCAAAAAACCCTGTCAAGGGCTTTTTTGAAAACCCCTTTCGGGGTTGTGGTTTATGCGTAGTACTTGCCGACGATCACGGATTCTGCGTAAGCATCCACAAACTTGACAACCACGCTAGAAAAATAAGAATACGATGCGTACCCGTGCCAGCCTTTCAGATCGCCGGCTTCGTCTTGAACTCGCATGAATTCTGCGAGGTCATATACGCTTTCACGATAGCGGAAAAATACGGCGCTGTTCAGTTCTTCAGGACTGTAGTGGTCGAATTCTGCACGCTCACGCTTTGTAAGGTCGAATCCGTTAACAGTAAATCGCGGGACATTGTTCGTGACAATTTTCATAACTGGCTTTCGTTTGCGTTTCAGGTTTTGATGCTTCGCATTGTGCAGGGGCTTTTTGATCTTGTCAAGCCCCTGCTGTTTGCATGGTTGTTCGTGGTCAAACGCGATGAACATTACTTGACATGCGCGTTTGATTTATAGTTGTAACAATTCGATTTTCTGTTGACTTCCTGCGGCGCAGGGGTCAGAATACGCTCATTCTGAAATCGACCGAAGGGCATGCCACGCCCGAAACATTTATATGCAGAAAATGAAAGTCAGCAAACACTAACGTAAGAGGAAGCTTATATACTGAAACGCCTATATTCTAAGTAGCTTATATAAGTGTTCGCTTATATATTGAATGGCTTATATAAGCCGCCGCTTATATAAGAATCCGCTTATATAAGCCAGCGGTTATATTCGCCAGGGCTTATATACGAGGTGCTGCCCTGGGGAGGGAGGGAGGTTCCATTAATAGGGAAAACTGCATTTTTATTTTCCCCAGAAAACTTCGGCCAGAATTTCAAACGGTAGCCGAGACTGAATCACTGTAGAATTCCACTTCAGAGTGAGGCCCGCCTGTGCGCGGGCTTATTGTATTTGCGAGTTTGTTTAAGAACAGCCAATGTTCTTGCGCGCCTGAAAGTTTCATGGCAACTTCCGCGCTATATAGGAGAAGTTGCCTCAAATTTTTCCTCGGCTGTGGCTTTCTGAGTAGTTCTGCGCAACAGTATGAAGCCAAGTCGCCATGCAACTCGGCCGTGCCTCAATCGTCAGACAACAGCACGAAACTCTGTGTCAGAGTAGCTTACGCTCTTCAGGAACTTACCTTTCGGAGCGTCTGGCTGATCGCACGAACTCTTCAGAACCATCGTCGGAAACTGACCTTCCGTGTATGTTTCGGTAACGCCGCGTAGCCAGTGGAACGCACGAGTATTTTCGAGGTCTTCCGGGCTCTTGATGAAGCGAGTCATAACGCCGTCAACGACATCCTTCATATCGTTGTCGCCATCGATGCCCATTAAGTGTTGTGCGCCCATGGCGAACACCTGAATATCACACAATGCGTCTCGCGTCTTAATCTTGCTCTTTTCTTCAAGAGCTTCCAAAAGTTCGTTGTACTCGTCCAAGATGTTCTTGCACTGAGACTTCAGTCGATCCCAGTCAACAGCGTCGTAGTTTCCACGACTATTGCCGAACGCTGTGTTCATGGCGGAGACAGACTGGAAGGAGGTATTTGACATTAGTGTCCTTTCGTTTTTACAGTTGGGGTAAATCATACCCAGTTTACCCAAGGTTTAAGTATACCTAACTAAGAGTCGCAGGAGGACATGTAGCGGAGATGCCACAAATCCGGGATCGACCTTGGAAATCCTCGAAGTGTTTCCAAAAAGTCTGAAGTGTAGGCAAAATGCTGCTAGTTATCACATAACTTAGGAGTTTGTTCGTAAAACACCCATAGCTCTCCTAATGTTAGAGCAGCTTTGGAACCTCAATTAGAGTTCATTGCCGGCCATGTACATACCAAGTTCGTCGGCACTATCTGCGCCGTCAATAGGCAGAGTCAACATCCAACCTGTGAAGAACTTCGCATTGAACACCTCCTCTACCAAATCCGGCGCTCCATTAACAATGCGTTGCAAATCCATGAGATTCCTTTCAAATGTTTGACCACTACTGTCTTCATGCCAGCAATGGTTGCTTTACCGATCAATGTTGTCTTGATAACAGATTGTGCTTCACTTTGGCATCTTCGTCAAGAGATTTTTGACACCAATGTAGGTGTGCCTAAAAAGCAACACAACTATTGACAAAGTTCTCGGACTGTGCTATATATATATATATATTATATATTATATATATTATATATCTTGCCTAAGTATTGTCTAAGTAGCTAAAGCTATTCGTCTACTACGTAGACTCATGCTTTAGCTCATGGCCGTACCGGCGAGCGAGTGGCGGACAAGCCGCACGCCGGAAACCTCAGTCGTTGGCGCCTAGGGCGCTGGTTAGTGCGAATACTGGAACAACGCTTTGGGCTGCTTGCACCGTCGGTGCCAACAACCCTAGAACGCTCTAAAAGAGCCATAGAGCGCTTTAAACAGCCCAAGCTATGCCATGGTAGCCATGTGGTACCAACCAGGGCTTGTAGCCCGTTTAAACGGCTCTGAATACTGCCGTTCTTGTGCAAATGGGCGCCCTAGGCGCTTGACAGCCCGGCGTGAGTGCGGTAGACTCTCAGTCTTAGCAACTAAGAGGAGAAAGATACATGACAGCTTCCCAGCTCAAGCCTGAAATACGCCCCCAGCTAGCCTGTGACTTTGAACAGGACAAGCTCAAGTTTCCCGTAATCGTGTCCCCGAAGATCGACGGTGTACGTGGCATCAATCTTGACGGGAACTTGACTGGACGCTCTCTGAAGGCTTTCAAAAATGGCTTCGTGACGCGCCGATTTTCAGGTCCGCAATTCATGGGCTTTGATGGAGAACTGGCGCTTGGTAACTGGACATCTGCGACCCTATGCAGCGACACAACGGGCTTCGTGACTCGCAAGTCTCCAAAGCCCGGCAAACCGACGGAAAGCGAAGAGCTTGTCTGGTATATCTTCGACTACTTGGCCGACGAGGTGATTGGCCTGCCATATGCCGAACGCATTGCAGCGGCGCAGGCCAAGGTAGGGCAAATGCAAGAGTTCCCAGCCAGCATCTCGGTTGTACCATACAAACTGGCACACTCCACTGAGGAGCTTCTTGCTTTTGAGCAATTGTGCCTGGACGACGGCTTTGAGGGCGTAATCATCCGCGACCCCAATGGCAAGCACAAATCCGGGCGTGCCACTGTGAAGGGCGGGAGCTACCTGCGAATCAAGCGGTTCATCGACTTTGAGTTCACTATCGACGGTTTTGATGAGGCTCAGGAGAATTTAAACGAGGCGAAGGTTAATGAGCTTGGATACACCGAGCGCAGCAGCCACAAAGAAAACAAAATTGGCAAGGGTATGGTGGGCTGCATTCACGGCACGCTACTCGAAGATGTAGTGTTCGAGGGCAAAGTTCTCAACGGCATGGGGAAAGGCACACCTGTTGACGTATCTCCAGGGGCTTTGACACATGGCGAGCGCATTGCAATTTTTAACGACCCGACAGGATTTATCGGCGCAATCGGGAAGGGAAAGATGTTCCCGAAGGGCCATAAAGACAAGCCAAGGTTCCCGCAATTCCAAACTGTTCGGGCCAAGGAGGATATGTGATTACAGTGATTGTAGATGACTTTACCCGAGACGGTTTGTGGGTGAAGCAGATGTGGACAGAAGGAGAGAAGCACCTTACTCGGGCATATCTTCGTTGGAGGGCGATGAACAACCGCTGCAAACCTGGCGGGTGTACGCAGCGCAGGTCGGTAACATATATTGGTTGCTACATGTCTCCAGAATTTCAAGACTTTCAACTATTTACGGGGTGGTGTCAGCGCCAACCCGGCTACGATAAGGTGGGGTGGCAACTCGACAAGGATATTCTTATAAAAGGGAACAAGTGCTACAGTCCTGATACGTGCGTGTTTGTCCCGCGCGAATTGAATGCGCTGACACTGAAGCACGACAAACTGAGGGGTGAGCTTCCGATAGGAGTCAGCCGTAAAGGGTTGAAATTTCAGGCGCAGTGCAATGTGGAGGGTAGGCGAAAGTGCATCGGGATATTCAACACAGCGGCAGCGGCATTTCTTGCGTACAAGAGCCTCAAAGAGGCTACAGTACGGTGTATGGCAGAGAAATACAAGAGCGAGATTGACCCGAGGGCCTACGAGGCGTTGATGAGCTTTACAGTGGGCCTTGACGACTAGCCGACCTTCCTCTGCATCCGTGCTGAAGAGGATATGTCCGAGTAAATCTGTCAACTACATACCTCGACAGAGGTTGCTCACCACTAACAACTGGGGCCGAAAGGCCCCATTTTCATTTGGAGGTTTCGTGAACACTGAAGAACTTAAGCGGCCTGTTGTAAAGGCTCCAGAAATGATGGACATCATCGACTACCCGCCACCGATAGGAAACAACTTGCTCGCCATCAGCATCGGTGGTAAACTTTGCGAAGTTACATGGAAGCGCGGAGACGAAAAGCACTTTGTCTCTTGGATGCCGTACCCTAGAATTCCAGCCAAGTCGAAGCAAAGGATGCATGACCTGTACTTCAATGGCTGGCGAACGTGAAGAAAGTATGAAAAATGCGCGCAGTTATCGTTACAGTTCTCGCAGCGGTAGTAAGTTTCGCCGCTATTGTCGCAGGGCTTTCGCATTGTCAGTGAAGTCTGTTATAGTGGCAGCATGCGTGCTCTACATGCCGACGTTTGCAGAGGCAATTCCAGAGCGCCACGAGAAGTGTCTGGCGTCTGCTGTTTACTATGAGGCCCGTGGAGAGCCCCTCGGGGCTCAGCGTGCAGTCATTGACGTGATCGTCAATAGAGCCGTAGAATCTGGGCAGACTTACTGTCAGGTTGTGGCGGAGAAGCACCAGTTCTCGTGGTACAGGCGCAACGGCATAAAAAAGTTTGACTCTGCGCAGAAAAAGCTGCTACACTCTGCACTGTCTCACAGGCTGGTTCTCAAGTACAAGAACTTCAAGTTCTTCTACAGTGGTAGGAAGCCTTACTGGGCAGTTAACATGGCTTGCAAGCCAATAGGGAAACTGACGTTCTGTAAGGAACGAGATTACCGTTATAAAGGCGGTTGACTTTACAAGGAGAATTTTAATGCTGAATGCAAAACTAATCGCTGTCACTGCACCCGTCGTTACAGGTATTCATGATGCTTCTGAACTAATTTCATACTGTGCTCGGGTGAGTAATCCAAGCAACCAGTTCAATATGGACACTGCGAAAAAGCTTGTTGCATATCTTAAGAAGCACAAGCACTGGTCTCCATTTGAAATGGCAAATGCTGTCGTCGAAGTTGAAGCCCCGCGTGACATTGCACGACAACTTTTACGCCACCGGAGCTTCTCTTTTCAGGAGTTTAGCCAACGATATGCTGATGTGCGTGACCTTGAGGCGACTTTCTGCCTACGAGAGCTTCGTCTTCAAGACGTAAAGAACCGCCAAAACAGTCTTGAAACTTTTGGAGAAGACGCTCACGGACTGAAAAGTGAGTGGGAACGACGACAACGCGAACTCCTGGCTGCCGTAAAAACTCATTATGAGTGGGCTATAAACAACGGGCTAGCCAAAGAAGTCGCGCGCGTAATTCTGCCAGAAGGTCTTACGATGAGTAGGCTGTACGTGAATGGCACTATCCGGTCATGGATGCATTACCTAGAAGTACGCACAGAAGACGGCGTTACGCAGAAGGAACACGTCGAACTTGCAAAACTTATCGCATCACAAATTGGTGCAGCATTTGAGGTGGTGAGTTGCTAAGACTTATTGGCGTTTTCGTAATAACTTGGCTTCTCTCGTTTCTGTGCTACACTGCGTTGCGTAGTTCAACTTTCAAACAGAAGCTGAGCTTTGCAAAATGGGCGCTAGTCGCCCTTCTCACCGCATCTGTGGCAACCGCTGCACTGGCAGCGATTGTCATTTGTTTCTAACCAGTACAAGGAGAAAGTCAATGAAGAAGTTTTTCGCTGCTACCGCAATCGCTGCCTTGGCAATCATGTCCGCTGGATGCACTCGAATCGAAACCGGCGAAGTCGGTGTGCGTATTGGCTATGACAAGCAAATCAAGCAGGGCGAGCTACTGCCAGGCAGCTTCAACCAAACCTTGGTGGGATCGATCATCACGTTCCCAATCAAGGACGTGTCGGCTGTCATCGAGAACATGACCCCGATTGCAAAAGACAACAGCACGATGAAGGACTTTGACCTGTCTGTCATCTACAGCATCAATCAAAGTCAGGTCGCGGAACTGTACAGCTCGAAGAGCCGTAGCTTTCACGCTGAAGCGAACGGCGACATCTACTTGATGTACAATTACGTCACCCAGACGGCCCGAAACGCCGCGTACAAGTCTGCGCGAGAGTACGAGGCCCTGACGATGAACGACAATCGCGAGGCGATGGAGACGCAAATCAAGGCGATCATCAACGCAACGCTGCAAGCCGAAGGTCTTGGCAACTCGATCACGATTTCTCGTGTTCAAATCCGTGGCGTTGTCCCGGCAGATTCCATCGTTGCAAGCGCAAACGAGCTTGTGCGCGCCAAGAACGGCCTGCTGCAAAAGGAAGTCGAAGTTCGCACGGCAGAGGCCGAGAGCCGGCGAATCGCTGCCCTGAATGCCAATACTGGCGCGATCCAATACATGCAGGCAGCGGCACAGATGAAGATTGCGGAAGGTATCGCTGCTGGCAAGGTCCAAGCAATCGTTGTGCCCTACGACTTCCGAGGTATTGTTGACACCCGTAAATGATTGAGATAGACTACGAAAAAGCTAGTGGGAAATTTTACTACGACGAGACGAGTACCTCTTGCCTTCGCCATATGACAGGCCAACCGGCTGGTTATCTGTGTAAGACAAGTGGGTACTATAAAGTCACTATTGCAGGCCAAGACGTTATGGCTCATAGGGTTGTCTTCTGCCTTAATAATAGAGGCATACCAAACAACTTAACTGTAGATCATATAAATGGCGTTAAAAGTGACAACAAAATAGAAAATTTGCGTTGCGTCCCTCAAGTAGTAAATACTCACAATACGGGTGTAAGATGTGATAACACATCCGGAGTAAAAGGCGTCCACAATAAAGTCAGGGAAATCCCAAGCGGAAAGACATTCAGCTATTGGGTAGCGACGTGGATGGAAGGCGGAAAGGTCAAAGAGAAGGCGTTTTCTATGCTAAGACACGGAGATAGTGCTTTTGATCTTACCGTTAAGTTCAGACTCGCCAAGCTAGATGCCTTAAACTCGACTGGTGCTGAATACACTGCAAGACACAAGGGCATCATCAACACCAAGTAAATCTTGACAACTTGCCGAAGCCGCATACAATAGCGGCTTCGGCTCAGAAACAACCAGAAAGGAACTTACAAGATGGCGATGTCCCTCAACAAACTGATTTCCAGTGTCCAATCTCGAATTGCGCAGCGTGCAAACTCCATCTCTGTACGTGAGCAAGACTACCTACTGTTCAAGTTTCTTAGCCAGTACCAAGTGACCAAAGCAATTCGTGAAGAATTGAAGGTGATGGGCAAAGATCAAAAACTGGACAAGGACGTTCTGCGGGAGCTTTGCTGGACTCGCCAGCGACGCCTCGCTACGAAGCGTTTGATTTCACTGGCGTGACCTGATGACGACACCAGCAGAGAAATACGGGATTGACACGAGCTATGCCCATAAAACAGCATGCCCGCGATGCCGACGTAACGGCCGCGATAACGCTGGTAACAATATGCATGTATATGGCGCCGGTAACGGCGCCTTTTGCTGGTCTTGCAATTTCACTATCCCTTCAGATGAGCACATGGCTAAGATGGGGTGGGATGCCGAAGAGGAAGAGGATCAAGAAGTAATGACCAGAGAAAAAATCACAGACGAACAGAACGCTGAAATCAAGAGCTACACCGGGACGAAGGGCCACGGCTACCGTGGAATCCGGGACGAAACCAACAAGTATTTCGGAGTTCGCTACGAGTACGACGCCGAAACTGGCGAGCCATGCAAACAGTATTTCCCGACCACAATAGACGGCCAGCTAGCTGGATATCGCACTCGCGTATTCCCTAAAGACTTTTCTAATCCGATTGGGCAGGTCGGCAAGGAATGCGATATGATCGGCGAGTTCCGCTTCAAGAACTCGAAGCGCACAGTGATTATCGTAGGGGGTGAAACCAAGCTCCTGAACACGTACCAGATGCTCAAGGACGACCTCGAACGTCGAGGGAAGTCTGAATTTGAACCACCTGCTGTCGTTTGCTCCACGCTCGGCGAGAGCGGCGCATACAAGCAGGTGCAAAGTCGCTACGAATTCTTCAACCAGTTTGAAAAGATCATCGTCTGCATGGATGCCGACAAAGCTGGCGAAGAGGCTGCTGAGAAGATAGCAAAAGTCCTACCAAAAGGTCGAGCCTATATAATGTCTATGCGCTTCAAAGACGCTGATGACTACGTTAAGGCTGGAAAAGAGAGGGACTTCATTCAGGACTTTTGGAATGCAAAGCAGCATGTACCAGCCGGGATTGTCGGTAGTGGCGACCTTGGTAAACGCCTGCGGGATGAGGTGAGTTCGGAGAAAATCCCCTTCCCGCCGTTTATGAAGGAGCTAAACGAACTGACTGCGGGAGGCATCTCACTCGGAAAGATCGTTAACTTGGCATCTGGGTCAGGGACCGGTAAGACGACATGGGTTGATACGATGATTTATCATTGGATTTTCAACAGCCCGCACAAGATCGGGGTAGTGTCGATGGAATTGAATGCTGGGCAGTATGGGTTATCAATGCTATCTAGGCACATTGGCAAGAAGATCAATAATATCCAATCAAGAGAGGAGCAGCAACGCTTCCTGGACTCGCAGTGGGTAAAAGACAAAGAGCGTGAGTTGTTCTTCAATGAAGATGGTTCCCATCGTTGGCACCTCGTTGACGACAGGGATGGCTCTGTAGACGATATAAAACGGCTGATAGAGGAACTCGTCATTGGAATGGATGTAAAAGTCATCGTTATTGATGTTCTGTCAGACGTACTAGACGGGTTATCGATCGAAGAACAGGCGCTATTCATGAAATGGGAGAAAGGCATGGTAAAGAGTCACAGTGTTACGTTCTTCAACGTGAGTCACATCAGAAAAGCAGGGGCTGGGGCGACAAGTGCCAGTAGGGGTGGCATGCCAGACGAGGAATCCATGATCGGCAGCTCTACTATTTTCAAGTCAGCCGCATTGAACATTCTTCTGCAACGTGATAAGATGGCCGAAGATGAAATAGCTCGCAACACTACCAGTGTGTACCTGTCCAAGAACCGGGACAACGGTAGGACTGGCCCGTGCGGAGAGTTTCTGTACGATAATGACTCGCACCAGTTGATGCACAAGGACGACTGGCTTAGTAAGAATACTGCTGAGTATTGAAAGGTGTCGGATGAATATAGAAGACTTCAAGACTGAAAGTGGAGAGTGGGCGGGGACGGATACGTTAGGCGGAAAGACCGTATTCACTATTGGCGGACGGTACTACCATAATATGCGACAACGCTGCAAGGCGGGTGGGGCTAATCAGGGACGAAGGCCGACATACACTAGCTGCACTACAACTTTCAAGTCTTGCCATGAGTTTATTGAGTGGGGCAGGAAGCAAGTTGGGTACGGGACTGGGGGAGTTGGACAAGGACATTTTGCTGAAGGGCAATAAGGTCTATTGCCCAGAGTTGTGTGTATTTGTCCCTAGACAGGTAAACCTGCTACTTGTAAGCTGCAACAACAGCAGAGGAGCCTACCCGCTGGGCGTCTCTTACAACAAGAAGGCTGCTAAATTTGTTGCTCAACTGCGTTGCAACGGACGGGTGGAGTACCTTGGGCTGTTTCCCTCGCCAGAAGCCGCATTCGCAGCCTACAAAGTTGCAAAGGAAGCTGAAATCAAGCGTGTTGTCAATTTACACATTGATAGTCTTGATTCGCGTGTGTCTACGGCTCTGATGGGCTATAATGTTGATATCAACGACTGAAAGGAGAACGATGAGTCTGCATCAAAAAGAGGCAATCAACAAGATTGCGCAACTAATTGCAGAAGCGCAAGAGAAGATTTCTGAAGCTGAGGCTATTGCTGACGAGGCACGCGTCGGCTTCAACATGAGCATTGCCGGCTACGGTATTGTCGGACACTACTCCCCTCATACACAAGAGTGGGAGCCTTTGTATTGCTGACAGATATGGAACAGCTCGAACTTTTTGAGCCTATTCCTGAATTCCTAGTTGGCGTTCGCGTCGGCGACGAAATTCAGCAATACGAAGTAGGCGAACTGACGCATGAGACTGCGGCGGATTTCATCAGGAAAGAGATTCCGCAAGCAAGTACCGTGTTGGTGAGAGTGAAGTGAATCCGTACTACGCGGCTATAGCATTCACAGCTCCAGTGCTTGTATTCTTTCCATTCTTGATCTTTGGATTTGAATACAAGCAAGAACAAACCCTCAAAACTGAAAAGGAGAAATCTGAAAATGGCAAAGACTGAATTCATTGTTGGTGGTATTGACCTCAACGAGTACAAGAAGGCAAAAGAAGCTGTCACTCAAGTGGCTGTTCAAGCCGTCGCTGAGCGCGTCGAGAACATCAAGAAGCTTCTCGGAGAAATCAAGGACATCCAGCAAGCATCCGGTATCGATGTGGACCTCTATAGTCTCAGGTGGCCGCTGGAAGACATTGATACCGTCAACGACTGGGACTCTTCGTCTGCCCACTGCTGAGAGGTACACATGAGCAAGATCATTCTAGGCGGCGTTGACATCGATCAGATTCAGGCTCAACGCTCAGCAATGCGAAAAGATGCCGTCAAGTTTATATCCGACGGCATCGAAGAGGCTACGAAGCAGTTCAACGAACTGATGATGTTGGGAGCAGGCTCTGAAGCAGAAGCAGAGGCTCTTGCTGACCACATCAACAGCCTTCTCAAAGATGTCGCTGTCGTCTCTGACGCTTCTGGTGTGTCGTACCAACTTCCGTACAGTGGTGAGGACTACGACGAACGCCCGCTATCGTATCGCCTAGAAGACCCGAGAGACGAGGGCGCGGCCGTCGATGCATATATGTCAAGGACTATGGTAAGGCTTCTTGACACTCTTCAGGAAATGGAAGCTCAGTGTCGGGCCTGGTACTCAAGCAACTGCTGAACAGGGCGACAGATAGCCCAGAAGCCCGGGCTGTTCTGTAACTCACGAAAGGATGGTATGATTGTTATCGGATCAACTGCACTGAAGCATCACGGATTTGATGTAACGCCGAAAGACTTAGACCTTGTTGGAACATACGAGGAGGTTATGAACTTCAAGCATAAGTTCGGAGCAGTTTCATACTATCCAATCAACAGCGGCGCGTCAATGTACATGCGCAACGCTCGCGGAGACGTGTGTGAAATCGAGCTTGCATGGGAGGGGTCAAGGGCTTGGAAGCTCATCAAATTCGTGCAAGAGCAAGGCGGGAGCGCATGGCGAAACATCGTTGACATCCACGGGAACGCGTGTCACCTTCCGACGACAGAATTGCTGTACATGCTCAAGATGTCGCACAGATACCTGAGAGACTCTCCGCACTTTCTAAAAACAATGCGAGACATTCAATTGCTTCGTAGCAAGGGTTGTGAAATCCCGCCGAGTTGGAATGACTTCTACCAAGAGCGGATGCGAGACACGTACACGTACAAGCATCCAAACTTAAAAGTCAACAAGGGGGTGTTCTTCGATGCTACAATGACCGGAGTTGTCCAAAAGTACGACCACGACACTATGCATATCGCTGTTGCACACCTTGACAAACCGGCCTACCTGTATTTCAAACCGGAAGACGAAGAGGTGATGTGCAGTAGGGAAATGTTCCTTGCATGTGACAGGCAGATTCAGCTATACTCTATCGTAGAGGAAGCGATGGTGCTTGCACTAGAAAGAAGCCTCGTGCCATACCCCGGAAAGAAAACCCCGAAAGAGGCGTTTACGCTTGCCTTGATGAAGGTCTGTACGTCCATTACGTCAGGCTGGTGGAGGGAATTTGCATGGGAGAACTACGATGCAGCTCTCGCCCTGTACTCTGATACCTACGTTGAGCGTTTCAACGCTGGTGTCGCAAACCAAACCGTCAAACTGAAGGAGAATTGATTTGAAGAAGTTTTCGACTTTCGCCGTTGCCGCTCTGCTGGCTGTTTCGCTGACCGCTTGCGGTGGTGGCGAGTCCTATGCTGCGGCGCCTCAACCTGTCGCCCCGCTGCCAGTTGCCGTTGACGCCTCAGGCGTGCCGCTGCCGCAGCAGGGGCGTTTGATGGAGAGCAGAGATGCCTGATACCGAAGCGAAACCACTGGTGATTTACCACGGCAACTGTGCGGACGGCTTTAGCGCCGCCTGGTGCTTCTGGCGCTACCACCGCGACACCGCTGACTATGTGGCCGGCGTGTACCAGACCCCGCCGCCCGACGTGACCGGGCGCGACGTGTACTTGGTGGACTTCAGCTACAGGCGCGCCGTGGTAGCCGACATGCTGAACAAGGCTGCGCGGGTGACGCTGATTGACCACCACAAGACGGCCATTGAAGACTTGGCCGGGCTTGAAGGGCTGCGCCAGTACACAGACCTTGACCGCAGCGGGGCAACGCTGGCATGGGACTTCCTGTTTCCCGGCGAAGACCGGCCGTTGCTGCTGGGCCACGTTGAAGACCGCGACCTGTGGCGCTTCAAGTTGGCCGGCACGCGCGAGATTCAGGCGCTGGTCTTCAGTTACGAATATAGCTTTGAGTTGTGGGACAAGCTGATGAGCGCCGATCAGGTGGAACTGCTGAAGATGACCGCCGCAGGCGCTGCCATTGAACGCAAGCACCACAAGGATGTGGCCGAGCTGGTGAAGGTGTGCCGGCGCCGCATGGTGATCGGAGCCTATGACGTGCCGGTGGCGAGCCTGCCTTACACGCTGGTGAGCGATGCCGCGCACTTGATGGCGCAAGGTGAACCGTTTGCGGCCTGCTATTGGGACACGGCCGAGGGGCGCGTGTTCGGCCTGCGCGCCACCGACGACGGCGTGGACGTGTCGGATGTGGCCAAGCAGTACGGCGGCGGCGGGCACGCCAAAGCGGCAGGCTTCAAGGTGCCACGCGGGCACGTCTTGGCGGTGGCGTGAGGAAGCGCCATAACTGCATCAAGGGCGTTGTGCTCAGCTTGGCACAAAAGCTGTGGAACGAGCGGACCAAGACCACTAGCCCTGTGCTTGCAACGCACGACACGGATGCACCGATTGTACGGTGTACTTTCTACGTTCAAGAAAAGGAGAAGGATGAGAGGCGTATTTGACATCGAAGCCAACGCACTTCTTGACCACACTACAATCGACTACTTGGCTAGCCCATTCAAGCTCAAGCCTACGTTCATGGTTTGGTGCTTGGTTGTTCAAGACATCGACACTGGAGCTGTGTACAGGTTTGTAGGTGACGAGGTTCGGACTGAATTTCCCCGCCTGCTGGCAAAGATGACGACCATCATCGGCCACAACATCATAGACTATGACTTGCTGGTGCTAAAGCTCTGGCTCGGAATAGACTATGAAATCGGCGAGCAGTGCTACATCGACGGCAGACCTGTTGAAATTATCGACACACTGGTTTTGTCCAAAGTGTTGAACCCAGACCGATACGGCGGACACTCTCTTGACGAGTGGGGTAAGCGCCTAGGACTCGACAAGATCGACTGGCGTGCAAAAGCAATTGAGCTTGGGCTTATCCAGTACAACTCGCCAAAGGGTGCAGAGTTTGCCCAGTATCACCCAGAAATGCTTGTGTACAACGAGCGTGACGTTGCAGTTAACGCTAAACTCTATTTCAACCTTGTGGATGAAATGGGCAGTTGGAACTGGCAAGGCCCGTTTGTGCTTGAGCAGATGACACGGGACATTATCACCCGACAGTCGCACAGAGGGTTCTGGTTCAACGCTGAACTCGCAGAGGCAAATGTCCGAGAACTTGACGCCAAGATGGAAGAGATTAGGCTGTTGGTCGAGCCGCTACTGCCGCCGAAGCCGATGGGGTTGACGAAGCTGAAAGGGTACATTCCTCCGAAGATTCAGTTCAAGAAGAATGGCGAGCCTTCTGCCGTTGTTTTGAAGTGGGTGGAGCGCCACGGGGGCTCGATTTGGGAGGAATCAGGGCACTGGTGGTACAAGGTCTACGACAAGCAGGGTAAGATGCCAATGCCAGCCGACGAGGCTGTTGTGACGCACGAGCCAGCAACTGTCAAGGACACTACCCACATCAAGGGGTGGCTTGTTGAACTCGGGTGGCGTCCTACGCAATACAAGGAGCGTGATATAACCTGTGACAGCAAGAAGAAAAAGCTCACACCAGATAAGTTTGCCGACACTGTTGAACGCTACGTAGAGCAAACGCTGTCTAGTCCATTCAAGCGTGACCGTTGCAACGAACTTGACGTGTCTGCTTCGAGACTCAGAGACAAGTTGCTTAAGCACGACCTGAAGAGGCCGCTGAAGGTCTACACCAATCCCACCATTACCGTGGGTATGGAAAAAGAAATCGACCCTGCGCTTCTTGAGCTTGCAGACCAGTTCCCGCATGCGAAGCTTGTGTCAGAGTACCTGACGTATGCTCACAGGCGTAACAGCATCCTGGGCGGAGGGTTTGATCCTGACGACCTAGACGATGATGACGAGTTCGCTGGTAAGGGTTTTATGGCCGCTGGGCGCATTGCGGAAGACGGCCGTATCCAGACCCCTGCGGACTCCTGCGGAGCTGGCACAAGCCGTTTTAAGCACCGTCTCGTGGCTAATGTTCCGCGTGTGACCAGTTTGTATGGCAGGAACATGCGGGCTCTCTTTGGAGTTGACAAGGATGACGGATTTCTGCAACTGGGTTACGACTTTGATTCGTTAATGACTGGCGAATGTAAAACCTGTTGAATTGCTGGGACACCCTAACGTACAATGGCGAGGGCAATCAGCAGCGAAGACGTGAGCTACCTCTTATTTGAAAGGAGGTAGGTATGGAAAGAAAGACTGTGCGTTGGTCGCCGTCTTATGATGTTTACGAGGATGGCAGGGTTTGGAGCAGGCACACAGGGAGGTTATTGAAGCCCTTCTTGTCCACACAATCTGACGAGTACTTGTCAGTGAAGCTGTGCGAAGACTGCGAAGAACGGACAATCAGTGTGCATAGGCTTGTAGCCGAGCACTTTGTCCCTAATCCTGACAACCTAGGAACTGTCAATCATAAAGACGGCAACAAACAGAACAACCATCGTAGTAACCTAGAGTGGATGACTCAAGGCGATAACAAGCGGCATGCGTTCCAAACCGGAGTGTCTGTTGCTTGGTGGCAAGGAGATACACACTCTAGAAGCACTTTCACCAACGAAGAAGTGCATGAGATTTGCAGCCTGTTCCAAAGCGGTGTGAAGCCGCTGGACTTGGCGAAGTCCACGACGCTCTTGTACCAGAAGCTGTTTAGAATCTGGAACAGAGATAACTGGAAGTCGATTTCTAAAGACTATAGTTGGTAGCTCACGTAACGTTCAACGACTATCGAAACCACGCAGCAATGCGGAAGGGAGTAGAGTAGGAAGCAAGCCTATGGCTTCCGAAGTGGCAGGGGACGAAAGTCCATGATATAGTCTGAACACGCAGGAGACTGCGTGCGGAGGTTAAATCCTCGGGTGGTTGTTGCGAAGCCACTGAACAAATTGTGGAAGCGAAGATCGAAGCCCACTACGTCTACCGCTATGCGGGAGGTCCGGAGTATGGGGTGAGTCTGACGGCTGAAAAACCGAATGACTGCCATAGCGTTCTTGCGCGTAAGATCACGGGAATACTCGGACGTGAGTTTCCTCGGTCAACTGCGAAGAACGTCAAGTATGGGTGCAGCTACAATGCTCAACCAACGCGTGTGGCTAAGACGGTGGGCTGCGATCTGGATACAGGTCAGATCATCTTCGATGCGTTCTGGGAGCAGGCTAGCCCGCTGAAAGAACTCAAGGAAAAGATGCAGAAATACTGGGAAGGTCCGGGCCAGAAGAAGTTCCTCATGGGCATCGACAACCGAAAGTTGCCGATCCGCGCAAAAGGGAACGTCATCAACACGGCATTCCAGTCTGCTGGCGTCATCTGTGCTAAGCGGGCGATGGTTATCCACGAAAAAATGTTGAAAGACGAGGGTTTGTGGGTTGACTTTTTCCGCGATGACTGGAAGAATAAGGACTTCTGCCAACAACTGATCGCCTACCATGATGAGGCGCAACTAGAGGTTCGCCGTAGCATGGTGACGTGGAAGAAGTTCAGTAGCGAAGCTGAGTGCAAGGCGTTCAAGAGCGACGACGGAAAGGTGTGGAGCGACCCTGTTCACAATGACAAGGGCTGGTTCCGTGGCTACTGTCGTGCTGGCGAGCTTGCAACAATCGCTGTAAGAGAGGCTGGACAACACTACAAACTTAACGTAGAATTGTCGGCTGGATACATGCTAGGCACCGACTGGGCTAGCTGCCACTAAAACTGCGCGTCTGTAGTTCAATGGATAGAGCAAGAGTGTTCTAGGCTCCGGGCTCCGGGTTGTGGGTTCGAGTCCTACCAGACGCGCAAATCTCAATGACGAGAAAGGAGAAAGAGTGAATACAGTTCATACCGAACTAACTGCCCGTTTTGAAGCCTTTGATGCTGAAAATCCGCAAGTCTACGACCTGTTCAAGCAGTTCAGCTTCGAGCTGATTGCAACTGGCAAGAAGAAGAGCAGCGCATGGCTTGTTGCGAACCGGCTTCGCTGGGAGACTGCAATCAAGACGACTGGCGGAGACTTCAAGATCAGCAACGACTTCATCGCGCTGTATGCCCGCAAGTTCATGCGAAACTACCCGATCTATCATGGCTTCTTTGTGACGAAGCCGATGAAGCGGGCTTGAGCAGACGACTATCCAAGGCAGGCACAAGAGATTACGAAAAACTTGTCACTGCCTGTCTGACGGCGTTGCTTTCAGGAGAGAAAGACGTTAACATAGCTTTCTCTACTTGGATTCGCTTTCCAAAAGACTTCCCAAAGGGAGTTCTAAGTAGCGGCAGCGGCGACGTGCAGGTTCGTCGCATCAAAGCACTGAAATTACTTGCATGGCTGAGAGAAAGAGGCTATACTGATGTAACATCAGAGCACATACGGGTGCAGCGGATTCAGTTCACAATGTTTGAAAAGGAGATTGCAAATGGGATTTTTGGGCAAGAGCCGTGACTTCAGCGTTCTGCGTGGCAAGGTTATCAAGGAAATTAAAGTGCAAGACGCCAACAAGATCATCTTCTACACTGAAGACGGCAAGACGTATGAAATGTACCACGACCAAGAATGCTGCGAGGATGTCTATATTGAGTCGATTGTCGGCTACTTGGACGACCTGATTGATTCCCCGATCCTTGTGGCCTCAAAGGAATCCCAAGAAGACCCAACATACCGCATCGGTACTTGGACCTTCTACAAGCTAGCTACTCGCCACGGCTACGTTGATATCCGCTGGAACGGCGATAGCAACGGCTTCTACAGTGAAGATGTCAGCTTCTATGAGGTGTGAGCGATGCTAAAAGCTACGAGTATGGCGGGATGGGACATCCCTCTGAAGGTGTGGAAGTTCCCGTGTGGCGAAGTCGGCGTAAAGATTGAAAGCGGGTTCGCTAATGGTGAAGTGGAAGTGGCAGTGACGCTGATGTGGGAGGGCAATGACGACCTGATTGCGCTTGGGCAGTTAGTCGATGCGCTGCGGCACGCGGGTGTTGAACGTATCTCACTGAACATTCCATACTTCCCCTATTCACGCCAAGACCGCCGCTGCAATTCCGGAGAGGGTCACGCCCTTAAAATGGTTGCCGCCTACATCAACAGTCTGAATTTCTCCACCGTCTACACAATGGACGCTCACAGCTATGTGCTTGAAGCTGTCGTCAACAACCTGCGGGTGACTGAACAAGAAGATTGTGCATTTATGCTGCCGAGCTTTGATGTCTTTGTGGCCCCTGACGCAGGCGCCAGCAAGAAGATTTTCAAGCTGACTTCCACCTTTGAGGGTGCGGAAGTTCTTGTTGCTGACAAGAAGCGTGACGCTATTGGAAGGATAATTGAAACCCGCGTCAGCGGTGGAGAGTCCATTACCGGCAAGTCAGTGTGTGTTGTTGATGACTTATGCGACGGCGGCGCAACATTCGTTGAGCTTGGCAAGGTGCTTAAAAAGTACGAACCGGCCTCTCTCAACTTGTACGTGACACATGGGTTTTTCACGAAGGGTGTTGAAATTCTGACACCGTTCTACGAGACAATCTACGTCTCAAACTTGATGAACAACGCGGCAAAGCCGCATGTAAAGGAGATTTGATTTGAAGAGCTTTCCACTGACCCAAGCCGACTTCTACAAGCTGTCGCACAAAAAGTTCATGGTTGATGGCGTGACCAAGATTTACGCCAACTTCACGGCGCGTTCTGGCAAGTATGCAAAGTGGGCAGATGACAGAAAGCGAGTAGTGTTTGCTGGCCTTCAGCACTTCATCAAAGACTTCTTGATTGAAGAGTGGAATAGGGAGTTCTTCAAGAAGCCAAAAGCGCAGGTGATTGCCAAATTCAAGCGACGCGTTGAAACGTCTCTTGGCGTTGGCTCAGTGAGCATGGCCCACTTTGAAGCTCTGCATGACCTTGGCTACCTGCCACTGAAGATCAAGGCTCTGCCTGAAGGCTCGAAGGTTCCTTTCAAGGTTCCTCTACTGACCGTTGTCAACACTGACGACGATTTTGCATGGCTTGTCACGTACATCGAAACTGCCCTTTCGACGGAGCTGTGGGCTACTACCACTGCTGCGACCACTGCGTACCAGTTTCTGACTCTGTGCAACAGTTTTGCAGACCAAACAGTAGGCAACCGCAATCATGTCATGTTCCAGTGTCATGACTTCTCTGCGCGTGGTGTCATCGGTCGCAATGGTGGGGCTCTAACGGGTCTTGGACATTTGATGTCGTTCAATGGCACAGATACTATCGCGGCAATCGACCTTGTTGAAGACTATTACAACGTGGATGCCAGCAAGTATTTCATTGCTGCATCGGTTCCTGCCAGTGAGCACAGCGTAACGTCGCTCGGAAGCAGCGTTCTCGGAGAGTTCGGTACTATCAAGAGCTGGATAACCGAGGCCTACCCGACAGGTATTGTATCAGTTGTGTCGGATACCTACGATTATTGGCGTGTTCTCACCAAGTACCTACCACTGATGAAGGACGATATCAAGGCACGTAAGCCGAACGAGCTTGGACTTGCAAAGGTTGTTGTGCGCCCTGACAGCGGCGAGCCTGCACGAGTCATTGCTGGATATCGACCCGACGAGTTTTACTCTGAAGTGAAAAACATTCAGCGAGACGGCTGGACTGAGTGTGTAAGCGTGTTCACTTGCAAGAGCACTGGAAAGCAGTTGACTGAAGATGAAATCAAGGGTAGTATTGAGATTCTGTGGGAGACATTTGGTGGCACGACTAACAAGTTTGGCTACCGTGAACTCGACCCGTGCATCGGTTTGATCTACGGCGACAGCATCACGCTGGAGCGGGCTGACGATATATTCCGCCGATTGCAGCAGCGAGGGTTTGCAAGTAGCAACGTCGTGTTTGGCGTAGGCTCTTACACATACCAGATGGTCAGCCGCGACACGCTTGGCATGGCAGTTAAAGCCACTGCTGCTGTTGTTGACGGCGAGCTGAAGGCACTATTCAAAAACCCGGCGACTGACGACGGGACGAAGAAGTCTGCACGCGGCCTCATGCGCGTCGAGCTGATCGACGGTGAGTACGTGATGTTTGACCGCCAAACCGAGGCTCAGGAGGCTTCTGGTGAGCTTCGAACTGTGTTTGAAGACGGCGTGCTGTTGATTGACGAAACATTTGAGGTCATCCGGGCACGGGTCCAAGACATCGTGCTTGAAAAGGCGTAACCGGCTAAGGAAACTATGATAAACTACGCACTTGCTTTCACCTCTTCATTCATTTTCGTTGCGTTAAAGTCGTGGCAGCAATTGAATGTAGTCCACAAGAAATACTGGTGGATTCTTCCGACAAGCATGGCGATGGCGTTGTGCGAAGTTTATGTAGTTGCAACAGTGGCAAAGAATGGCTGGGGCATTATTGCCCTGGCTATTGGCCTAGGAGCTGGACTTGGCTCAATGCTTGCAACATGGTTACATAGTAAGTTAACAGCGAAAGGAGAGTAATGGTGGCTAAACCCCAGTCAATCCAGGCTCAACTCGGCTTTGGAGAAGTCGATAAGAGCGCATTTTTTGCACTGCCAAAGCCAAAAATAATTGGGCTGTCAGGTAAAGCGCGAAGCGGCAAAGACACTGCTGCTGGCATGCTTGAGGCGGCATTCAACGCAAAAACAGTTGCATTCGCCGACCCTATTCGAGACGCAATGCGCGCCATTTTTGGCTTCAATGAGGCTCACTTCAATGGGAGTCTGAAAGAAGTTGTCGTTCCATGGATCGGCAAATCTCCACGCCAACTGATGCAAACACTCGGAACCGAGTGGGGTCGCAACATCGTAAACAACGATCTATGGCGAACTCTTGCGGCTCGGAAAATCGAACAAATCACTGACAGCTTTGACCACGCAGTTGTGACTGATGTGCGGTTTGAAAACGAAGCCGAAATGATCCGCTCTATGGGTGGCCGCGTCTGGCACATCGTTCGAGACAACATTCCGACCGTCAGCGCACATGCTAGCGAACGTGGCATTGATGTTCACGCCGGTGACGTTATCATTTACAACAACGGGACGATGGAAGACTTGTTAGACTCTGTGTGTGGTAACTTCTGAAAGGTCGCATGACTAAACCTATCGTGAAGTACGCCAGCATGTACTTCTTCGGATTCACCGATCCAATCGGACATTCAGTGTTCGTCGTACCCGTTGACCACCCCGGTCACGCGTCAAATGGCAAGTTTACAACCACATCGGCTGTTAAGTCTTATGACGAAACGACTGGAATCTTTGAGACGAAGAATACTGTCTACGTGCCTGCACCGAACATTGACAAGAAAGGCAAAACGTAATACAATGACTGACTCAAACATTGCAGCTCGCCGAGTGACTGAATTGTCACTTCGAATGGCAGATCAGGTCTCGCAAGACAACACTATCTCGGAAGTGTTTAACGCCCTCGGCCAGACCGTTGTCGCGTTTGTCATCGACTACCTCGTTGCAAACGGCAAGGCGCTCAACAACGAAAATGTTGTTGGCGAGCTGAACAGGTTCTGCGCACTCGCATCTATGCAGGCTGGATTCATTCTCAGCAAGCCTGAAATTCACCAGCAAAGCGCTGAGTACCGAAGTTCTCAAGCTTGAGAACAACCAAAGGAGAATTAAATGCTGAATACCATCTTCCCGACCAAGACCGTTGACTCTGTTCTGTCTACATTCAACAAAGTGGTCACCGACCTGCAAGAAGTCGTAGCAAAGAATGAAGCTGAAGTCTCGAAGCAACACCAAGTCATTTTGGATGCTCAAGCACGCTCGCGCGCTGCTGAAGACCAAATCTCTCGTGCAAACGCTGTCGCAGACAAGATCAACGACATGCTATCGCCCTGGCCGCTGGGCAACTAAGTGCTTCAGGACGAGAGTAAAGAAACAGAAATAAAGCGATGCGCAGAGGTATCCTCTACGCTGCTTGACCCTCGCGTCAAAGACGCACTACTGGCGTACAACGTCCAACGAAACTGAAAGGAATTTATGAGCTTCAAACCTGTAAATGCTTCGCGTACCTCTGGCGGCAACTTCGAGCCGAGCAATTTCCCCACCCCGCGTGCTGGTAGCCGCAAGGCACGAGTTTCGCTGATCGTGGATATGGGTGTCCAGAACCGCGAACCTTTTGAAGACCCGAACACCAAGGAAATGAAGGAACAGAAGCCCTGTCAACAGGTTGCTGTGTTCGCTGACCTTGTTGCAGACACCGTTGACTACGGTGGCTCGATTGGCAAGCAACACTACCGCCTGCTTCTGAACAAGAGCTTCCAAGGCAATATCCAAGGCGTCAACTTCGTCGCTACTCCGCCGAAGGATGCCAAGGGCAATCTGATCGCTGGCAAGCCGTGGGGTTTCCATCCTGCGAACCTTCTGACCAAGGTTGCCAAGGCTGTCGGTCGCCCGGATGTCATCGAGTCGATGGACGTTGAAGAGCTGATGGGCCTGCCCTTCATGGCTCAAGTTGAAGTCAAGGAAACCGAAGACAAGAACGGCAAGAAGGACAAGGACGGCAACGTGCTGGTCTACAAGAACGTCAATTTCAAGGGCGCTGCTGAAGTTCCTGAAGATGACGACGGCAATCCGCTGCCTGTGGCTGAGCTGAACAACCCGGCTCTGTGCATCACGTTTGACAACGCTCGCAAGGAAGACATCAAGTGGATTCGTGCAAGCCTCGTCAAGCAAATCAAGCTGGCGAACAACTACGCTGGCTCTGCGATGCAAAAGGCAATCGAAGCCTTTGAAGCTGAAAACGCTCAAGGCGGCGACGAAGGTGAAGACGAAGCGCCGGCTCCGAAGCCTGCTGCAAAGTCGGCGCCTGCGAAGAAGACGGCTGCAAAGCCGAAGCCGGTCCCTCAAGACGACGCTGATGACGATGTGCCGTTCTGATATGGAGTTTCATCGTTATGCCCGAAAGGGCTTTGCTGAAGCCCGCAGCCTTTCAGACGGTGAGGGCCTTCAAGAGCTGCGAAACGCAGGTATCAGCGTCACGACTGAAGACGCAATTGCATTCGATTCGCTTCCGGCTGGAATGGTTTTCAGGAACCCTGTGAACCACTCGGACCAGTGGTACGTCGCCCGAGCGTTCTTCGACAAGAACTACGACACGACGCCAGCGTAAAGCTGCTGCCCGCTACCTTCACGGGTAGCGGGCTTTTGTTTTGAAAGGAGAAGAGATTGGTTGTTGAAGATTTCAAGAATGAAAAGGGCGAGTGGGTATATGGTAGACAGATACAGGGGAAGAGATCAATTACAGTTGGAGGTGGGTACTTCAACAGCATGAAGACTAGGTGCAAGAGAGTCGCCGAAGAGTACAAAGACCAGATTGATCCGCGTGTGTATCTGGCCTTGCTTGATTACACTGTTGAAATTGACGATTGAAAAGGAAAATGAATGGCAACCTTGTGTTTTGACTACGATTACGTTTTATATGCCGCTGGGTTCGTCGGGGAGACTCGTTCGATCCGAGTAGTCCACAGGGCATCAGGAGACGAATACGAGTTTGCGAACAGGACGGCTTTTTTCGGTCACTGGAAAACTAAGTCTGGCGGTTGGCTGTCAGAGTATAATGCAGCCAAGAGCGAAGGCAAAAGGCGTGCAGTAGACGAGTTTGACATTACAGATGTACAGACTCCTGAACCATTGTCCAACTGCCTGCACACGGCTAAACGTATTATCGAGGGAATTGTAGAGACTTTAGGAGCGGATTCGTACTATGGATACTCTGGCAGGGGTAAGACTTTTAGAGAAGATGTCTCGACTGTCATTCAGTACAAAGGGCAGAGAAAAGACTCTCTAAGACCCGTACACTTAGATGCTCTAAGGGAGTACCTTGTAAAGCACCACTCTTGTACAGTCGTAGAGACTATTGAAGCCGACGATGCGTGCTCAATTGACAGTTACACGGCATATCAGAAATGGAAAAAATCTCGAAAGGATTCTGACAAGCTTGTTCTCGTTGCAGTAGATAAAGACGCTCTGGGTACAGCCTGTCACTTGTATAATCCGAACGAGCCAGAAAAAGGCATAGACTCTTACGAAGGCTTTGGCAGGCTGTACCTAAACGAAAAAGGTGCAGTCAAAGGCCGTGGCAGAATGTGGCTCTATCAACAGGTTCTGAACGGGGATGATGCTGACAACTACTTTGCCAACTCTGCTAGTGACATGAGTTGGGGCGAGAAGTCAGCGTATGCTCTCTTGAAGGACTGCAAGAACGACAAGGAAGCCTTTGAGGCGCTTGTAAAGGGCTACAAGACCCTCTACCCTCAACCTAAGACAATTACGGGCTGGAGAGGCGATACGCTCGACATTACGTGGCTAACGATGCTGCAAGAGAACTTCACGCTGGCGCACATGCTGCGCCACAAGGAAGACAAGGTAGACGTTGTTGCTACGATGAAAAAGCTCGGCGTGGAGTTTGAAGACTGATGAGCAAGACCTTTCAACAACCTTGGGAGGTCTTCCCAGACATCTGGAAGACTAAGGCCGCGTTCTTTTCGTACCTGCGCGGCGGTCTGCGGATGATTTGGTCAAGATACCCTGCAAAGCTGGAATGGAAGAAAAAGCAGTTGACACCTGAGCGACCTCCGGGTTACACTGGGCGTGGCAAGAGCTTTGGGAAGTGCCACTACTGTGGGTGCATGTTCACCGGGTCTGCTCTCGAAGTTGACCACGTAGAGCAGGTGGGTTCGTGCAACTCGTGGGAAACTGCTGGGCACTTCATGGAAAATCTGCTAGACTGTAATGACAACTGGGTGCTGGCTTGTAAGCCGTGTCACAAAGTAAAATCTCACGCAGAAAAGACTGGCGCCTCATTTGAAGAGGCCGCAATCCAGAAGCGAGTGATTGCCATGACGAAGAACAGCAAAGATTTTGTTGTTGACTTCTGCAAGAAAAATGGTTATAATGCCGACCAACTCACCAACTCCGAAAAGCGCAAAGCCGCGTTGACGGAAATTTTCACAAAGGAGCTTCAATGACTTTCCAAGTAGGCGACATCGTTCGTGTCACGTCTCGCGGCACCACTCTTGACCCGAACGGTATGGGGGAAGGCAAGGTGTGGAACAACGTCTGGGTTCCCGACATGGACGAGGCAATTGGCAAGACCTTTGTGATTGACTCAATCGAGCCTGAAGGCATCTGTTTCGATCCTGATGGGTATATGTTCCCCGCGAGCGTTCTTGAACTCGCAAACTGAAGGGAGTTTTATGAGTAACGATTGGCAGCAAAAAGCTGCTACACTAGCTCAAACAAATATACTGTCGTGGCGTCAAATTGCCGGTGCGCTGCAGGTGCCGAAGAGTACCGTTTCAGACTACCTGCGAAAAAACTCCGGCCTCACTGAAGAGTCTGTAGAAGTCAAGGAGCCACCGACGCACGACAACTCTCGCATCCTGTTCATCAGTGACATGCACATCCCATACCAACACGAAGGTGTACTCCCCTTCCTTGAGGGACTGAAGAAACGCTATGAACCCACACGAGTTATTTGCCTGGGCGATGAGCTTGACAAGCACGCAATGTCGTTCCACGACAGTGACCCTGACCTCGATAGTGCAGGCCCTGAGCTTGAAAAAGCTTTGCCTGTTATCGCTCAAGTTGAAAGTCTTTTCCCTGTAATGGACCTGATCGACAGCAACCACGGCTCGATGGTGTACCGAAAAGCAAAGCATCACGGTATTCCGCGCCGATACCTTCGGCCGTACAACGAAGTGCTTGGAGTCGGCGAAGGATGGAAATGGCACATCGACATGACTCTGACCCTGCCTGACGGACAGAAGGTCTACGTGCATCACGGCAAGTCGACTGACGCTATCAAGGTCAGTCAAGCAATGGGAATGTCGCACGTATGTGGACACTATCACGAAAGCTTTGGCGTCAAATACTGGGCAAACCCACTTGGCCTGTACTGGGCCATGAATGTGGGTTGTCTTATTGATGACAAGTCACTCGCCTTTGCGTACAATAACGCAAATCTGAAGCGTCCGATTATTGGAACTGGTCTCATCATTGATGGCATTCCAATTCTGGAAGCCATGCCACTTTAAGGAGAAACATAATGCTACAACAAATTCAAATCCCCATCCGTGGTCTTCCGATTCACCTTGTTCTCTTGAGCAATGGTATGGTAGTCTTTGTCAGGGTTGCAGCATTCACTGCTATCCTCGAAGCTACAAAGCTTGACGGCTCGCCTTATGGGTACTTCTTTGAAGAAGACTTCACCTTGTACGCCGACAAAGAGAGCAACGAATTCTCGTACAATACGATGTACGCCTACAAAACAATCCCCGTAATGCTCAAGTGGCTGAAGTCCCAAGAGCTGCAAAACCCTTTCTGAAAGGAATAGACATGGAACAAAAATGTATTGTGTGCGGTGCAGACGCCACTACCTATTTCGCAGGTAATCCGGCAATTCAACTTTGCAGCAACCCGGTCTGCGAACAAGTCATCTTGGACGACATCAACGCTGAGATTGCAGCAGAAGAGGAGGATGCATGAGCCGAGTGTTTTCGTTCCGCGATCTACGCCTTATCCCTGCTTTGTCAAAGTTCAATGAAATCGATCTTCTGCAAATATCAAACGACGCTCTAGTCAACTCCTACCTTGCGCAGCTTGGTTTCAATGTATCACGCGCTATCCTATATGTTCCCGCGAAGCACCGTGACCTGCAAGGAAATGTGGGCATCGGATTCCGTGCAGTAGGAGAAATCAGCCGTGACCGTGGATTCCTGACAAGCCGACTTTGCACGGCGACCGAGCGCCTGATTGCTGCATCGTACTACGATATGTCGCTGACCAAAGAGCTGGCAAAGCTTCTTGGAAATTCAGTTGACCTGAGAAGTGACGTTGGCGACGAAGAAGATTCAAACTTCCCAGCAGAGCTTATTGAGCCAGATTACAAGGAAGTGACGATTGAAATTCTCACGCTTGAGAAGATTCGTGACCGTATCAGAGGAACCCCGTACAACGATGCAGGCTCGCTGAAGACGCCTGAAGAGTACGCTGAAACAGGGAGTGTAAAGTGAAGCTGTTCGCAGTTCGTAAAGACGGCGGGCCTGATTCAAACGTAACTGGGTATTGGCTTGTTGAGTGCAAGCCTTTATTCTCAATAGCCCTGTTGAAGTTTGAGAAAGGCTCTAGAGAGGCGTTTCACTCTCACGCATTCAACGCAGTATCTTGGATACTGAGTGGCGAGTTGAAAGAAGAGCGCATCATCGACGGGCAGAAGGTGCTGAAGACCTTCAAACCAAGTCTAAAGCCGATCATCACGACTAAGCATAATCTACACCGTGTACACGGTATCACAGCAACGACGTGGGCACTCTCATTTCGAGGCCCTTGGGACAAGACGTGGATTGAAATGTTTGACGACGGATCAACAGTCACACTTACAAATGGCCGCCGCATTATTGAAAGGGCTAAGTCACAATGACTCTTAATCAAGAACAAATGACTCCGTGGGAACCTGAGCGTGACCGTCTGACGTTGAAGATTCTCGGCAAACAACTTGAAGAGCTGAATGAACTCGGCTCTGCAACTGCCCGGTGCATCATTCAAGGCATCGAGGGGCGCGAGCCGGTCACAAAGAAGCCGAGTGCAAGAGAGTAGCCGAAGAGTACAAATCCAAAATTGACTCTCGTGTATACAAAGCACTGCGGAGTTACACTGTAGACATTACTGATTAAAGGAGTAAAATGCTTAGAGCAATTCGTAAACGAAGTGGGGAAGTTGTCTGGTTTGATGCAAACAAATTAAATCGCTGGGGAGAATGGGCCGCTGGGATCGGAGTAGACTGGAGCGGAGTCGCCCTTGAAGCTACCCGCAAGTGTTTTGACGGCTGCACAACTGATGATCTTCACAAGGCATTGATTGCTGCTTGCGTTGACCGAGAGACTACCGCACACCTGAAAATGGCTGGGCGCCTGTATATCGGCGCAATCTACAAGCAAGCCTTCGGCGATTGGCGTGAAATTCCGAGTGTGCAGGATATGTACCGCAAGATGTCCAAACTCGGCCTATGGGCAGAAATGGACTACGCGGAAGAAGAGCTGAGCTACTGCAACGAGTTCATCAACCACGAACTCGACATGCAGGCCACGCTGACGGAAACCAAGCAGATCATCGACAAGTACGCTATCTCAGACCGGGTTGACAAGAAGGTCTATGAAACTCCGCAGTTTGTGTATATGCGGATGGCCCTCGGCAACATGGAGAAGATGCCGAAAGATCGACGTATGCAGGACGTGAAGAAGCTGTACACCTTCCTGTCACAGAAGAAGATCAATCCGCCTACGCCGTTCAGCCTAAACCTTGGGACTGAGAAGAAGCAGTACGCTTCGTGTTGCGTCTTTACAACAGAGGACTCCGCTTCGAGCCTTGCTGCTGCTGACCACATCGCCTACATGATGACCTGCGCATCGGCTGGCATTGGTGGGCACATCAAGACCCGTAGCAAGGGCGATAAGGTCCGCCAGGGCGCTATTCAGCACATGGGTAAATATTTGCCCCTGTAAGCCGGAAGGTTTACAGAAAACCTATTGAATTGCTGGAAGGCTAAGGCGCAAGCTATGCTAATCAGCAGGGAAGGCTTCAAGTACGACCTTTACGAAAGGAGGTTGTATGCGAAAATACTGGACGACAGAAGAGATAGAGCTACTGACAGAGTTTGCCTCGTGTGGCAGGTCATTTATTGAACTTGCTACAATGCTTGGGAGAACACTGCAAAGCGTGCAGCATAAAGCTAGCAAGCTGTCAATTACGTTTGTACGAAAACCTGCCAAAACACTGTACGGTGAAGTGTGGGCGAAGTCTTACGTAGATGATGTTCTAGTCTCAAATCATGGAAGATTCAAGCGGGCCAGCACCAACTCTCTCCTAAGCGGAACTGTTCTTCAAGACGGCTACGTTCAAGTAGAGGTTTCCAGAAGTGGAGGCGCGGTCAAATGCTATGCACACCGGCTTGTTGCAGAGGCGTTCGTGGAGAACCCAGACAACAAGCCAGAGGTCAACCATAAGAATAGGAACAAAGCTGACAACTCGGCAGAAAACCTAGAATGGGTGACAAGAAGTGAGAACATGATTCACGCCCATGCTACGGGATTTATCCGTAGGTAGGCTATTGTCGTACTTGAAGCAACCTTCAGAGACTATCGAAAGCACGCGAAAGCGGAAGCGAGTAGAGTAGGAGAGCGAAGCCGATGCGCCTCCGAAGTGGTAGGCACCTGTTTACAGGTGATGATATAGTCCGATCCTACGCGAAAGCGTATGGCAGCACGTTATGGTGCGGGGCACACTTGCAAAGTGTCCGAACTTTGAAACTTCCATACTACAAGGTCCAGCAAGCGGCTGTATCGGCCAATTTGCAGGCTTCCCGTGGTGGTGCTAACACGATGCACTTCAACGTCATGGACCCGGAGATTTTCGACCTGCTGAAGTTGAAGAACGTCCAGACCATTGCCGACAAGCGTATCAAGGACATTGACTACTCTGTAGGGTACAATGACGAGTTCGCCCGACGTGTAGCTGCGAACGAGTCTTGGATGCTGGTCAGTTACGGTGACGCCCCAGAGTTGTACGAGGCCATGTATGACGGTGACTCGAAGAAGTTTGTCAAGCTCTACTCTGAGGTAGAGGTAGACGAGAGCATTCAGAAGCAGTTCGTGAGCGCAAGAAAAATTGCCATCACGTTCTTGACTGAAGCTGTTGAAACTGGCAGACTATACGAGCACAACACAAGCGAGCTGAATCGTCACACGCCTTTCAAGGACACTATCTACTCTAGCAATTTGTGTTAAATCTAGCACCCTTGCACGGTGACGTGCATTGAACAACCCATTGAACTCAGGGGAAACGTAGGAAACGTAATCCTGATCGAAGCCTATTTATAGGAACGAGCAACGACTATCCCGAAAGGGAGTACACCCAAGCGGGTGGAAGCGGTGGGCATCTCTAAAGGAGATGATGATATAGTCTGGTCTGCATAGGGATATGCAGCAGCCGAAAGGCGGGAAGTGATTAGCGACCACTTCTGAACTTACGCAAGAAATCGGCCTTCCGACTCTGGGCTACAACTCAGTGTATGACTTGTACCGGCCTGTGCCGGCTGCGTTCCAAGTTATCGAAGACATGGGCGAAATTGGCCTGTGCTCTCTTGCAGCTATTGCCGCAGGGCTAGTCAGTGACGAAGAGTATGAAGAGGTTGCCTATTATGCTTCGTTGATGATTGATAACGTCATCGACATCATGGAATACCCGTTCCCGCAGTTGAAAGTCACAGCTCAGGCTCGCCGCAGCATTGGAGTAGGCATCACAAACCTCGCCTTTGCGATGGCCAAGGAAGGGCTGAAGTACAGTACGCTGGAAGGTAAGCAGTACATTTTCAGGCTTGCAGAGCGCCACAGCTATTACCTGCACAAGGCCTCGCTGCGGCTTGCCAAAGAGCGCGGCATCTGCGAATGGGCTGACCGAACGAAGTATTCTGAAGGCTGGCTTCCCATTGACACGGCGAACAAGGAAATCCAGCGTCTGATTGGACAACCTCTGCTGTGTGACTGGGAAGCACTCCGCTCTGAAATGAAGGCTATTGGCGGACTCCGCTTCTCGGTACACGAAGCGCATATGCCATGCGAGTCCAGCAGCGTTGCTGGTGGGCACACGAACGGCCTGTACCCGATCCGTGCATACAAGGTTGTCAAGACATCTGGAACAAACAAAAACTTGTTCATTGCTCCAGAACTTGATACACTTGCATCGAGCTATGAGCTTGCGTGGGAGATTCCTACGAACGACATGATCGACGTGTATGCTATTGTCCAGTGCTTCACTGGTCAGGCTATCTCTGCCGACCTGTACATCAAGTACGACAAGGAAGGCAAACGAGAGCTGTCGGCGAAGACGCTGTTGCAAGAGTGGCTGCGACGTGTTAAACTTGGCATGAAGACGAAATACTACACTAATTCTTCCACAGGTGTAGAGTTGGACGCTTCTCCGAAAGAAGAAGAAGCCCCGGTGTGTGACAGTTGCTCGCTTTGACGGAAAGGGCTTCGGCCCTTTAACAGTTAAGAAAGGACAAAGGACAAGTGCCGAAGGCAAAGGACACATCACACATTGACTGGACCACTCACTTCTACTACGATGAGATCAGTCCTTCTAAGTTGCGCTGGGCGAGGAATGCCGGCCAAAGGGCACCGATTGGCAGTGTTGCCGGGTGCCTGAACAAAAGTTCACCCTACTACCGAGTCAGACTTGATGGGCAGACCTATCAAGTCCAGCGCATCATATGGGAGCTGCACTTCGATGGACTGAAGCCTGAAGATGTTGTTGACCACGAAGACGGTAATAGCTTGAACAATTTAATCGGCAATCTTCGGAAAGTGACTACTGAAGTCAATACACGTAACAGGCGGGCACGTACAGACAACTCATCTGGTGTCCAAGGTGTATCACGTACATCAAACGGTAACGGCTCTTTCTACTGGACCGCTTGCTGGTGCGAATTGAACGGTAAGGCGTGCAGGAAAGCCTTTTCAGTCAAGAAGTACGGTGATGAAAAAGCATTCAACCTAGCTTGCGATTTCCGCGCTACAGTGATAGACTCCCTCAATGCAAACGGTGCAGGATACACCGACAGACATACCAACTCTTCGACTGGTGTCGATCTTCTGATCGAAGAGCCAGAGCCTGTTTGCGATAGCTGTTCACTGTGATACACTGCGGGGCGAAAGCCCCGCCCATTCAAGGAGAAACCAATGCCTGTGACTATTCACCGAAACGACTCCCGCGTTCGCACTTACGAAATTGAAGACCTGCAAGACGGGGACGCATACGAGTGCGACGGAGACATCTACATCATAAACAAGCACCACGGGGCCGGTGTTGCCGGATTCTCAATCGACGGCAATAGCATCCTCTGGGAAGACAATCTCCATAGCGCCAAGCTGATCCCTATCAACCTCGAAATCACCGTCTGCTAATGACTGTATTCAACGCACAAAATACTGAATGGAAGAGCCACTTCTACTACGATGAGACGAGTCCGACTTGCCTGCGTTGGGCGAGGGAAGTCCGCAGAGGAAAGGAGCTAAGAATTCTATTCAAAGTTTTTGGTGATGTGGCAGGTAGCGTCTCGAAGGGCTACTCTCAGGTCAGTTTAAGTGGGCGCAATTACAAGGCAGCCAGAGTTGTGTGGGAACTCCACAACGGCCCGATAGAGCTTGGGTTGGACATTGACCACATAGATGGGGACATACATAACAACCGTATCGGAAATCTCCGAGCGGTGAAAACCGTCGTAAACACCCGCAACTGTAGGCTGCGCATAGATAACAAGTCTGGTACAGCCGGTATCTCCAGAGTAGTTAAAAAAGGATATACATACTGGCGCGTAGTTTGGTATTCTATAGAATGTAAGCGACATGAGTTATACTTCTCTGCGCTAAAGCTTGGAGAGTGTTGGGCAGAAGCCTCTGCAACTAAATTTGCACTCGATAAGAAAATAGCCTTGAATGCTCAAGGTGCAGGGTACACAAATCGTCACGGAAAGGAAGTAAATGCCTGTCTTCAATTGCAATAATACTGAGTGGGTTAGCGGAGAGGGTACGCTGTTCCTCGGGCAACAGCCTGGGCTGCACGACACTATCAACACGCGGTTCCCAGAGATTTCAAAACTTGCATTGCGGCAGGTATCTCAACGCTGGGTATTTGATGAGTTTAACCACGAGCAGTCCAGGCTCGACCTACTGAACTGCCCTGAATCAGTGTACAAAGTAATGCTGATGAACTTGGCGTACCAGTGGCACGCCGACAGTGTAGCAAGCCGGGCTATCGCGCCACTGTTTGCACCGTTTGTGACAAACTCTGAACTATGGGAAGCACTGTTAGAAAATACCAACATGGAGATTACCCACGCTAAGACGTACAGTGAAATCGTTCGGCAGTGCGTTGCCGACCCGAGTGAAGTTTTCAAGATGGTAATGGAGAACGAAAAGACCATCGCCCGATCTTCCACGGTCAACAAGGTGTTCGATGGCCTTGCTGTTATTGGCGCCCTGCGCACGCTGAAAGAAAATGGCGTCAATCAGTTTGCTGTCGGAGAGCAGACGCAGTACAATACGGCGTTCATGGCCGTTGTCGCTTTGTACTGCCTTGAGCGAATTCAGTTCATGGCGTCATTTGCTGCAACCTTTGCTATTGTCGAGCAAGGCTACTTCCAGAGCATTGGCAAAGCTGTCCAGAAGATCATGCTTGACGAAATTGCAGTGCATGCAGCACTTGATGCCGAAGTGCTGAAGGTCGAACTTTCTACCGAACGTGGCTTGATCGCTCGAAAAGAGTGTGGTAAACTGATCCACATGATGCTACAAGAGGTTGTTGACCAAGAGCTTCAGTGGTCAGAATACCTGTTCAGCGAAGGCCGAGCTATCGTTGGACTGAATCCTGCGCTGCTGAAAGACTGGGTACGCTACAATGCTCAGCCTGTGTTCGACGCCTTGGGCTATGATTTGGACTGGGATCGCATCACTGTCAACCCGCTTCCGTGGATGTTATCATGGATAAATATCGATAAAACCCAGAATGCCAACCAGGAGGCAGATGGGAACAATTACGCACTTAATGTCGTTAAAAACGACATTGGAATCAACGAGGTGTTCGATTTTGAGTTGTGAGTTTAATGAGTATTTCTACTACGATGAGAGTAGTCCGTCATGCTTGCGGTGGAGAATAGAAGTACGTTGTGGTAATGGGTATAATCGTGCTAAAACAGCAGTTGGCGACGTAGCTGGAACGATTCGTGTATGTACAAACGGTAGACGGTACTGGCAAGTAAAGGTGGCCGGCAGAGCATACTCTGCGCACCGGATAGTGTGGGAGATACACAACGGTACTATACCTAATGGTTGTGTCATTGATCACGAGAACCAGGATTCGCTTACGAATAATATAAGCAACCTCCGCGCAGTAACTCAGGCAGTAAACTGTAGGAACATGCAGCGCAGTGTGGCGAATACCTCTGGTACAACAGGAGTTTGCTTGAGCACAAACTCCCATGGGACTAAAAGTTGGATGGCAAGCTGGTATGGTCTGGACGGTGTACGGAGGTTCAAGCAATTTAGTACAGGGAAGTTCGGTTACGACGAAGGCTACCGCCTTGCATGCGAACACCGCGAAGCAATGATTCGACAACTAAACCTGCAAGGGTGCAGGATACTCTCAACGACATGGAAAGGAACTGATACAATGATTTTTGTCTACAGCAAGGGCGCCTGCCCTCAGTGCGACAAACTGAAAGCCGAGCTGAAGATTCACGGAACTGAGTACACTGAGGTCCGCGTCGATCAAGACTCAGACGCAATGAAATTTGTCCGAGAAGCAGGACATCGCAGCGTTCCGCAGGTATACTCTGCGTATTGCGGTGGCGAATACATCGGTCAACGCATGGTTGACGTTGCCCGATTCATCTGAAAGGAGAACCATGTTCAAGTCGATTGCAGCTTTTCTTACTTCCCTAGGCGCGTTTGGAGTCCTGGCTTTCGTAGTCATTTGGATTCTGGCAATCGTTGGCTGGTTTATGAACGTCTACAAGCTGTTTGTGCATCTGCCGCTGTTCGACATCGAAACCATCGTCCGATTGATCGGACTCTTTCCGTCAGCGGGTGCAATCGTCGGATGGTTCTGATGCGATACATCTTTAACTGGCCTCAGAAAGAAGGTAACGACCTCGCCCCGTGGTACACTGTGCTGCGTCGGATTGTTGGCCTTCCGTTCGTGTATACTGGGCTGACGCTGACATTTATCGGTGGAACCATCGGGTGGGGTCTTGACTACGCCCGCGACTGGCTCTACAATCAATCCCGTTGAACTGAAAAGGAGAAAGCAATGTACTTCCGCGATATCGAATCGAAGCCCGGCTACAAGGCCGCCCATGACAAGCTCCACAAGGAGCTGTCGGCTGAGCGACTGAAGAAGGTCGTTGCGAAGAAGCGAGCCAAGAAGGCGGGTTGAGCCGTAACAGGCCCGTGCCCAGCGGACACTGGGCATTTCTAGAAATCCAAACGCTTCTGATGTTTGGATGCACCTGTGGCAAGCTGCCAAAACGACTATACCCAAAGGAGAATACATGACCGCCATCGCAATCCAGACCACTGAAGGCACCGTCAACGTCAACGCTGAACTGCTTCGCGCCTACTACACCGAAGCCAGCGAGCTGCTTCAGAGCGAAGCCGACGCAAAAGAGCAATTCAAGGAAGTCATCGAAGCGCAAGCAGAAGCGATGAACATCGACAAGAAGACCTTGACAAAATACTTCAAGGCTAGGTTCAAGGAAGCCACCAAGGAGGCTTCTCAACAAGGTCAAGTTTTCGCTCAACTGGACGAAGCTTTCGAGTAAGTAGTTGTGCTAGCCCGCAAATTGCGGGCTTTTCTTTATTTGAAGGAGAGAAAATAGTTGGTTGAAGACTTCAAAAACAATCGCGGGATGTGGACCTATCAGCCAAGAATTAACGGGAAGCAAGTGTTCACTGTCGGAGGCCAGTATTACAATGCGATGGCTAATAGGTGCAAACCAGGAGGATACGTTCAGAAGAACCACCACACTTACATTGGCTGCACTACTACTTTCAAGTCTTGCCACGACTTTATTGAATGGGCAAGGAACCAAATTGGGTATGGATCAGGGCAATTAGACAAAGATATTCTGTTAAAAGGAAATAAAGTGTACTGCCCAGAGCTTTGCGTGTTTGTGCCAAAGGCAGTTAACGTGCTTTTTACAAAACATGATGCCGCGAGAGGTAACTGGCCGATTGGCGTGAGCTGGGATAAAGAAAAAGAGAAGTTTCAGGCAGGTTTCAGAGTCAAAGGAAAGCGGAAACACCTAGGCCGCTTCTCAACTCCAGAGGCAGCTTTCGCAGCTTATAAAACTGCCAAAGAAGCCGGATGTAACCGGCTCGCAGTAGAATATAAGCCACAAATCGACCCTCGTGTATACCAAGCCTTGCTTAACTACACTGTTGAAATTGACGACTAAAAAAAAAAGCTAACCCTTTCGAGTTAGCTCTAAATGCTTACCACAGCATAATCATTTAGCCCACCATGAGAAATCGTGGTGGGCTTTTGCTTTACTTGGCTTGTTCTTTTGCTGGCAGGATGCCTGCACTTTCGGACGTTACCCACGTCAGTACGACGTTGACTACGCTTACAAGTCCTGCGCAGACCGACGTAATAAGGTCAGCGTCAAGGTTAGCCGGGATATGGTAGCCATAGGCTTGGGCGACGTTAACTGCCGCGACAACTACACCACCGACAACGGTTGCCGAGATTTGGCCCGACTTCCACGCTCCTTTGTTTGCAACAGCCTCGCCCTTGCGGAAGAGGTCTGATATTGCTACTACTTGAATCAGATTCATTTGTGTGTTTCCTTTCTAGTATGCCAAGGGCACAACGACCAGTACAGGCTGCCCTAGAGGCGATTTTAGCCACGTAACGGAGCTGGCCTTACCAGTGTCATACCTAAGCCAAGAAAGCCGCTTGGCGGGCTTCTGAGTCGCTTTTGAGCCTTGTCATAGCATTGATTAAAGATGGTAGACTCCCCCACCACGCGTCTTCACATGTGGTATAATTGAGAGAAGCCGAGTCAACTAACGCCGGCTTTGTTTACTTTTCTTCCTTGTCGTCAATCACGTTGCGGACAATCCTGAGCTTCATGGCTAATGCAATGAGGGCTGGAGTTCCCATGTGAGCTGCAACACCGCAGAGAACGCCGACTAGCGGACCAGAAACGCCTGCGTATTCACACCCGAAGAATGTCATCATGCCTGCAAAGGATGCAGAGCTAAGATGCGCAATCAGGTTGTACCAAGAGAACTTCTCCTTCTTCTCAAAGTAGGATACAATCCCACCCCAAAGAGAAATACCAAGAACTCCGAGGTACGTCAGGATACCAGAATGAATGAGTTCGTTTTTTGGGTCTAAATTGTCCATCATGTTAGACCATGTAACTGCCGTTGATAAGGAGATCGCCAGACGTGGCCACTGGCAATGCCGTTAGTGTTGGAGCAGCGGACGACTGCTGTGCCAGCGTTACAACGCCAGCACCGGAGCTGATGTATGCAACGAGTGTCCCTGTGTACGTGACATTGATACCGATCACGCTGAGGGGTGATGTCGGAGCTGCCCCGCTCAGCGTAAATGGCAGTCCAGCGATAGTAAGGCTACCCGTGCCTGTGTGAGCCGTCCACAGCACCCGCAGGGAGAATTCAACACGATTACCAATGCGGGTGTATGTACCTGTCTGAAGCGTGTATGTTCCTGCCCCAGCCGTTGTCAGTCCAACCACTGTCGGTACGAACGTACCCTCTTGGTAGTAGTCAAGTGTGTTGACATCCGCTGACAGCGTTGTGCCGATCTTGTAGCCCGATGCACTCGTAGGTGCAGCGTTAAACGTGATTACGTTCGTCCCACCGCCTGACGTGCCGATGTTGATATTCGTTGTTGAACCAGCAACACCACCTGTACCGATGTTGACTGTCTTTGTCGTGGCTGTTACTGTAGCGCCCGTGCCGATGTTTATCGCTGTGGTTGCCGTAGAGTTGCCTAACGTCAGCGAAGTCCCGGTGACAGTGAACGTAGCATTAGAGTACGTCGTAGGCCCAATGAATGTTTGTGTCAGGTTGCCCAGCGTTGCTAGCTGCCCTGTAATGGCAGGCAGCGCGAACGTGTAAGTCGTAGCAGTTGGAAAGCCAGATACAGCGAACTTCGCTAGCTTTGTTGCGTCTGTAGCGTCTGCGATGCCGAACGTATTCGAGTTTGCAGTGCCGCCAGAAGACGCAGCCAGTATATTAAGTTGTTCGATGTAGTCCGTCTGCCCTATGTAGAATGTTGGCATCAGATTTCCTCAATTTGTAGTGATGTCGCAAACTGGTTCATGAACTGGTATTGCAGCCCCGAAGCTCGCGTCATCTTTCCGTATAGCTGGAAGATTTGCTCTTCCATTGTGTCACTAGACTCTGGGCACAGACTAACAAACACTGGCTTGTACATCCCGTTTCCACGGATGATATTCCACATCTGGTTACGATCAGTCGTAGGCATAAGCCCAAGATCAAAAGTGAGCGTCTTGTAAGAAGCTCCGCGATCTGTACGAAGATCACCTGCATCGCTGCGTTCGTGTTTTGTAGTCTCGTCAACCCCCACCTTTGCACCATACCCGGTGTTTACTGAAGGCGACCAATACTGCCCTACAACAATCTTTGCAGCTTCTACATACCCAAGAGCATTAGCCGAGTCAACTAGGTCAATGACGACCTTCTTAACCGCTGCTGGCGTCAGCCATACATCCGCGTAGGCTGATCCACCGTAAGAGTATGCGTTGACGCCGAGCGGCATCGTGCCCCAGGTTGAGCTACCAAGAGAGCTTGGAGCTGCAAGGATTGTGCCAGAGTCTGTTACTGGCGTTACATCCGCTGTGCCTGTGTAGCACCGCACGCGAATTGTTGCAGTGGATGTCAAGCTGCAAAATGGCAATGCCACTGCACTAACTACCTCCGCTGTGTTCCAAGTCAATGTGATGGTAGCCGAAGTCGAAGTGCTTCGCCATACCTCTGATTTGATATCCGTCAGCATGTTACTAGCTGCCAGAGTTCCTGCAGTAGTTGATGCTATGAGTGTTGCTGCACGGTTTGCAGCGTTGTCGTACACAATACGCAAGTTAGCCATTATACACCATCCATTCAAAACACAAGTAGGGAGGAGACACATAGCCTCCTCCAAGTTACTGGTAGTTCTGTAAACTCTGCAGATTCATTATAGGGACAGGTGGCCTGTCCCTATAATGGCTTCTCATCAACAATTGTTCACAACTATGTGTGTGTTTGAGGTAATCTCAGAGTACGCATCCACCATAGATATTTGATCGCCGAAGGAATTGTACGCTGTAACTACTACCTTGACATACACGTTGTGTGACGTTGTTGTCACATTGTTTATGAACAAAGGTATTGTCAGTGCCACTGTACTTCTTGAGTAGTCTGTTGACCCTATAACTGCAGGGAATACCAAGTCTGCCATAGAGAAAGTTCCAAGATTTGTATCCACTGGGTCTGGATTGTCTACTTGGGCATACACGCTTACATTAAACCAGCTTAGAGTATTTCCTGCGGGTGGAAAAGCCTCTAGTCTGAGCCGTACAGCTGATGTCACGAACACGTTAGCTATGGATGTTGCCCCTGACGGTATTGCAAGCGTGAACGGTAGGGCATACACTCCAGTGAATGACAAAACATTCCCATGGCTTATATTCCCAGAAGAACCTACAGAAGTGCCGGCCGTAGTCAGGTCGCCAACTGTGATCTGACTAGCGACAAGCTTGCCAACAGTAATCTTTGCGGCACTTAGGTTGCCTACTTGGGCATCACCGATAGCAGCACTAGCGATAAACGTGCTAATGTTGGTTCCGGTAATCTGGCGAGAAGAGCTGATCCCAAACCCGGGAGGGTTCCACGGCCCAGCCGCAGTTGCCATCGCCCCAACCTCTTCGAGCTGTACCCGCACAACGAACATAAACGAATCTGTGTTCGGGGACTTTGTAGCATTCTTTCTCAGGCATACCTTTACGCTGGTGCAGCCAGCGGGGGCTGTAAAAGCCTGCTGGTGGCGCTTGTAACCCGCTAATGTCTGCCCGCCATTTGATGCTTCGTCGTTGATGTCTATGCCGGCTCCGAAGCTAGCCATGTTATTTCCGGCTGCATCAAAAGCATATACAAACACGTCTACGCTACAACGAAGCGCCCCTGTGTACGCACTTACTGCGTACCTTTTGCCAGCCACAACAATAATAGGATCGCTCTGAATTTCAAAGTATCCGGTTGTCGTGCTATTAGGTTGTTGCACATGGAGTGTCGTTGTTCCCTCTCCGATGCCTGCGTTCAATGTCCGTGCAGCGCCCGCCATAACGACGTGGCTGGAGTTACAGTAGTCGTAGGCGGCAGCAAACGGGTTGCTAGATACTGTCCAACCTTGCAAGCCGTGACTGAAGTCAGCATTATAACACACGTTTCCAGCAAAGGCAATAACGTCGTTACTGACTGCCGTACCAGCTCCGGAAGCTACGCCCTGAATCTTACCCGCTGTATCTACGGATGTCGTATTTGCGTCAAGAGTACCCGTATACGCGTTTCTGTCTAGGTCTTGAACCCATGCGCCCCACGTAGTAGCGTCTCCAGCCGGGTCTGCTGAATATCTGCGCCAAGTTGTTGTGCCCTGATAGCCATACTGATATACGCCACCGCTCGCCGCCGTTGTAGCCTGCTTGGTAGTTTCTAGCGTACAGAATGCCCCGTTCAAGCTATTCAGGCCGACGTTGGTCGCCGTCTTGAGTTGCTTAGTCATTCCGTATGGGTACTCGCTGGGCGCGTCGTTTCTGGTTCTCGCCCCAAAGACTCCCGTAGCGGCCCCCAAATCAATAGTCGGCAGTGCAGTGACTTGCCCACCACCGGCACCGGAGAGTACCCCGGTAGAACTAATGGAGATTGCATTGTTCTGGAATGCTGACGGTGCAAAGAACTTGACAAGAGGATATTCAGAGCCGTCAACACTCTGCAGGAGAGGTTGCCCAAATTGAAGGGTAACATTCTGCGTGAAAGCTGTTGAACGATACAAGCCCTGGCGAGCAGCGAAGACCGTAGCTGAAGATGCCCAGCAAAAATTAGTGCCATTTACGATTTTGGCACCAGTCAATGCATCATATATACCAGCGTCTGTGCTTGTCATGCCTGATGATCCAGCGGGATACACGTACCCTACAGCAATACCCCAGCGGTCTTGCGTAAGTCCGGCTAGTGATGTTGCAGCAAAATATGCATTATTGCTTAGCGTGGAGGTGTTAAGGTCACAGACGTTAGAGTCAAACTGCTGGACTCCGATATATGCGAAGCCAGAGTCTATATTAGCACCTACGCGCTTAACAGGGATGATGTAGCGATACGTCTTAGCCGGGTCAATAGTGATCCTGCGGGTGAGTGGGCCGCCTTGCCAATTGGCTTGACCTATTGTGCTGGTAACTTGCCACACACGTTGCTGACTACCATCACTTCCAACAGCCATTAGCTGGGTTTGCGTTCCAGCCGTTCCATAGGCTGTCCAACCATCTACGCCGACAGCCCAGCGCGAGGGGTCCACCATGTTCTTGCGAAGAGCTTCTTGGGCGAATCCAAACCCCTGCTGGTCAGCTAGGTTAGTAATCAACAGCGGCGAGCCTGCGGCGAGAATGACATTGCCAGAGGCGTCTTTGATACTGAGTCCACGGGAGTCAATCTTTGTCGCTGTAAGCGACCCGTCAACGACGACAGAGGCGTCGATAGCGTCAACAAGGCGAAGGTTTTGGCAGGCATGCGTGACGAGGTTTGAGCCGACCTGACTGTACTGCATCCATATACCGACTCGAATGTATGCAACATTCACCGGTATCAACCGCGCGGCTACCCCCGCACCAAACTGTCCACCACACTCTACCCACTGGTTTTGAGGCGACACGAGCCCCCCGAAGACGTATCCAGAGTACAAACCACCCCAGCCCGTAGAGCCCACTTCAGTACCCGCTGCCGTGAACATCCGGACATACAGATACATATTTCGATCAGAGCCTGTCCCGGAGAACAGGTTAGCTGTCAACTTGTAAGTCTTGGAAGGATTGATCTGAATATTTCGGCTCTCTGCACGGGAGTCTAGAGTTGTGGAGTCAATATAGAGGCTTCCAGCCGCGCCTGTGGCAGTTGTGTTGCTCTTGTATGCCACCGCGCCGGTCGTGACAGTCCACGCCGCAGGATCAGAGAACGCTGGGTCATCATTAAGTGCGCTACCCTTGCCGGTTACCTTCAGTTTATCTGTAGTTACTTCGTTTGCACCAATTTTGCCAGCCGTGACGGCATTTGCCGCCAGGGCTGCTGTACCAACCGTTCCAGATACCAAAAGGTTCCCGTCAACAACTGTATTAACAAGAACCCATGCAGTACCGTTCCAGAACTTTGTCTGTGAAAAGCTGACAGAGTTGTTGTACTGAACAACAAAGTCATTCATAATAGGCCCGCCGTTAGACGTAGCCGTGGTGGTGGCCAGAGTATCGCTGTATGTGTTTGTACCGCCAGAGAGGGCGACGTAGAAGGTCTGCGAACCTCGGGCACCGGCTGTGCCTGTGGCGCCAGCAGCGCCCGGGGCACCGGCAGCCCCAGCATTCGCCTTCGACACTGTGAAAATCTTGTCTATGGTCGATGTGCCGAAGGTTGCACGGAACGTAAGCGTTGTCACGTTCTTTGCCGTAGGATACCCTCCTGTCACAGAGAATGCACCAGCACTTGCGCCTGCTGCAGTTAAGGTGTACGTCAGGTTATCAGGGTTTCCGCCAGCCACCAAGGCGAACGTGCAGACAGTTGTGACTTCAGTGGTTCCTTGAAATACCTTGAAGTTTCCGCCAGCCCCTGCGTAGTTTGTAACGCTGCCCGAGCTGTCTCCGGGCAGGGTGTGGGACTCGTTTGTCAGGAACCCCGAAATGGAGTCAATACCTTCACGAACCCTAACAACAGTTAAGTCGTCGGAGTATGTCACGCTGTTCTCCACCAGCGTAAGGCGCAGGGTAACAGCGTCCGACGTAAGCTGGGCGGGCGTGAACGTGAATACACCGGCCGTGAGAGCTGGGACAACCGACATTGTGCCGCTACCTGCGACAATTGTCAGTGTAGGTGTAGTAGTCAAATTGCGCACGTTTGCCGTCACTGTGATTGACGCAGGCGTAGTGCTCCCCGCCTTGGGGACTTGGAAAATCTGGGAAGTTGAAGACAGCCAGATTTGCTTAGTACCAGCAACGATAAGGCCGAGCCCAGTCACATTCGACTGGTCTACCTGAATGTTACTGGCCATAGTGACAAGGTTCAGACGTTGGTTCGCTAGCGAGAGCTGCACGTCTCGCGCATTGACTACTGTTACCATTAGATTAACACCTCAAAGTCTACTTTCGGGCTGATCCAATCTTTTGTGATCGAGATAATCTGCCCTGTTTTACCGCTTGATAGCCCGAAACGGCTGTGCCTGATTGTTTGACTATTACCGAGTTCTTCTTGAATCAACGAGTAATATCCTGTGTATTTGTACACCCTGCGCTGTACGTTGAACATATTCAAACGCCTCAGTGCCTCTGTGGTGGCGTCCGACGCTGTGAGAAGCAAAGTCTCAATCATTGTAGGCTCGGTGTACAGATTGTAGTTTGCCGCTGCTGCGGTATCTGCCCGAGTAACTGTTAGCCACTCCTCTGCGTATAGCGCAATATGCGCCGCAGGGATGCCAGTTTCAAGATTACTCTGAACTGTCCAGTTCTTGCAGTATCCTAGCTTTACACTCGCAACCACGGGAACCAGTTGTGAAACTTCAAGTGAACGCTCAACCATGTCTGCCGAGGTTACTGTCGTTCCCGCACTACCTTGAGGTAGCGTAAGTTTTACAATAGACATCAACCCGGCCTGAGACATTACGAGCCTTGCCCCGACACTCGACGCCACCTTATTACAAGCTTCAAGTACGTTTGTTCTGTCCTTCATGTACAGCCCGATTGGCGACGTGTTGGCCGTTGCAAATGCATACAGCTTAGCTGTGTCTAGGTCAGCCGTCGTAAACCTCTGAGTAGCACTTCCAAAGCCCGTTACAAGCCGTTGGACTATGCCAGCCACGTCATTCACATACGTCGTATTCTTGTCACCTTGCACACTGCATGTGAGCGTCCCTACTGGCGGACTGGTCAGTCGGAACTTTCCCGTAGCCAAGAACGGAGTGATCGGCACAGGCACACCGTTGTCACGAACTTCGATGATGCTCTCGATAGGTCCGTTGTGGACTTGGTACTCATACAGCGCCGCATCAACCAATACGGGTGTGATGTTGTGGCACTCCCCAAAGCATATGGGGATGAGGTTATCAGCCAGCGACGAGGTGCCGCCGATTTTTGTTTCTGAAACTGGAGTGTTCAGTCTCTGAAGTTTGTCGCTAATCTTGATATTGATTCTTGTACGTGACCTAGTATCAATACCTGTCGTAATTCCGTTGAAGATTTGCCTGAAGTCTGATCGCAGCCAAGACACGTCTCCTACGAAAATTTTAAGCTGCCTGTTGCTCCAATAATCATCCAGCCAACTGTCTAGTGAGCCATCGATATTGTTCAGTTCAATATCGCCGAAACTGAGTGACACATCGCCGGCCAGAGCTAGCGATTGAGTGTATTTGATTCCGCCTACTACCAAGGGACTGTAGAGGGTGTTGGCAGGGGTGTCTGACGGTCCAGTCACATACCCCCGATTAGAGAGGTAACGTGTTACCACGCTACCGCCCGCCTTCACATCTACTTCCACAAGGATACAGCGAATTGCAGCGGGGTTGTCTAGCCACGCTGCGAATTCTTGATCCGTCATGAGAGAGTTACCTTAGCCCTTTCAGCATAAGAGTTTGCACCAACAGCGTCCATCGTACCTTCCACGACAGCCTGAGCATTACGCTCTTGGGCATCGTAGTTGGCTGCAATGAGCTGACCAGTCTGTTCGCGTTGACCTTCCCGAAGGCTCTGAACCTCTTGGCGCAGGGCCTTGATTTCAGACACAAGAGCTTCGTCAGACTTCCGACCGTACTGAGCGTAGTCCATTTGATATGCCTTGTTTTCAGATGCCGTAAGCACTGCTTCGCCTTGGTGAAGTTCTGCAACATAGCCATCAAATGGGACATACGAAAGCCCGTTTGCGTGGGAGCCATTAATGGTTGATGCCACAACACCCATGCCAACAACAGTCCGCAGCTTTTCAATTGCTTGAGCAACTGTGAGGATGCTTTCGTTGATCGTGATAAGCCCGTTGACTTGCTTGTTCAAGGCATCAAGACTCTGCTGCTGGACAGTTGCCCGGCCTGCTGTGCTGGCTTCGAGTGCCGTCGTTTCTGCAAGTACGCGATTAAAGTCTACCGTGTATTGGTTGCCAGAGGCAAACATACTGCGCGACATCTTCAGGAACTCTGTTGCTACGCTTTCAAAGTTCGAGATTGCAGTTTGGTCCCCAGCCTTGGCTCGCTTTGAAACTTCGTCGTATCTTGCCAGCCCTGTAAGGTACTTTTCAGTGCCAGACAGCGGTGACATATCTCCGGTGATGAGGGATGATTTAAAGTCTCCGAGAGACTTTGAGAAGTCCAAGAACTTGTCACGAAGGTTCGTGATAGACTCAGCTTCCTTGTCATACGCAGTACGGAGATTGTCTCTGGCAGTAGATACAGCAGCATCAGCGGCGGTTGCCAGTTCAGCAAATGCTCCCGAGAGGGTGAGCACCTTGATCGCAAGGGCTTCCCCTTCAGAGCCAGAGGCGTTGAGCTGGTCAATCAGGGAGCGGAAACCCACTCTCGTGATTGGCATTTCAACACCGAGCTTCTCAAACTCAATACGAAGCTTGGAGAGCTTAGATGCGTTCCGTTCTGCTTCACTGAAGAACCCTTCACTATATGCGTCGAGGGCACTAATCAGTCTTTGCAGGCCACCAGCAGCTCGAATCAGGTCACGGTCGAGGTCAGAGCCAAGACCGACCGCATTAAGCTTATCGCGTGCGCTTACGAGGTCTTTGTACAGGGCTACCATGTCTTCAACAGACCCTGAGAAGTCGTTGATGATTTCACCGATTCCGTTTGCTACCTGATTTTGGAACTCTAGAACATGTCCGAAGATATTGGTAGTAAAGTCTCGCAGCTCAGACTCTTGCTTCACAAGGCTTTGGCGCACAATCTCAGTAGCAACGTCGCCCTGCTTATTAATTATCGATGAAAAATCGACGGCTGCAATGCCAAGATTTTCAAGCTGAAACTTCGCTGCCTCTACGCCCGCTGCAACTCGAATAAGGGTTTCAAGGTATCCTTTACCGACCTTCTGGAACTCCTCAAGACCAGGAATGGCAGCCTTAGCGATTCTATCGCCGGCAGCACTGAAAACCGCGCCCAGCGTTTCCTTGATTTGTTCAGCCGACAATCCGTCAAGCTTAATCTTGCCGATGTCAACAACAAATCCACGCAAGCGTGCTTCGATGTCACTAAGAGGTGTTCCGAGGGATTCTCCAGCACCAGAAACAGCGTCGTTGAACCCACGGAAAATCTTCGTGAACTGGTCAGACGTTTCAGCCCCAGCTTGGCCGTAGGCAGTAGAATTGCTGGTAGATGTCGTGATACCAAACACCTTATTCTTCTTCTCAATGTCTGCGTACACTTGAGCATTATATCCCCTGGATAGAATGCTGTCAAGGTTCTGTGCGCCGCCGTATAGTCCTTGACCCTTAACAGAGGTATTTGTCCCAAAGAGGCCTGCAATTTTCGTACCAACCATGCCGGACAGCATGTCGCCCATGCTGGCAAGAAAGTCTCCAACCCCAGCAATAGCGTTTCCAATCACGCTGCGCTCAAAACCAACATCAATACCCGCCTGCCCGAGATCAATACCCGCTCCGCGTGCAACAAGGTTAGCCAGTCCACCCATGCTCGCATCGATAGACCTCAGGCTCGCAGCCATCTGTGCCGAGTAGCGCATGGTTGTTGTATCAACGGCTTCAAGGGCTGAAATTGAGTTCTCGATACTCTTACTGGCAGCCCCTGGGGAGCCAAATACAGTACCAGTTCCAGTGTTTCCTTGGTCAACCGAACCCCCGCCCCCGCCACTAACCGCCACACCGATGGCCGCTAGCATAGCTGCAACCATGGCAAAAGCAGGGATGTTTTCAGGGAATGGTGCAGCTAATGCACTAGTCAACGCAGTGATTGCATTTGCACCCTGTTTTGCCGCTTCAGCTAAGAGGTGTGGCCCTACGGACCCCTCTTCAGCCGCAGTTTCAGTAGCCTTTGACGTAACAAACAAAGTTGTGAATGCTTCAAGGAGTCCAGACTTCTCTACGAACGACTTGACAGCCATGGCAATTTCAAAAGCACGGAAAGTCTTTTCCGCAGCTTCGAGTGCCTTATATCCACGAGAGCCTTCAGCGAAGTACCCCTTTGCAGCCCCTGCCATATCTCCGTAAGACTTGATTCGAGCTTCGGCTTCAAACTCCGCAGCTTCCTTCGTCATCTTGGCCTTCTTGGTCGGGTCAGTTTCATTGTTAACGAGTTCCCAAGCCTTCTTGACAGTGCTCATGCGTGCTTCATACTTGTCAAAAGCATTCATCAGCGCACCAACAGCCTTGAGACCCTTACCCATCCCGTTTGCTAGGGCATCGCCGAACTTTTCGGCTCGCTTCGGGTCTAGCAGCTTATTAAACTCTGCCTCGACTTGGAGGGAGCCAAGCGTACCAGCCGCTGCGGCAATCCGCTCACGCATGGTCAGTTGAGCCTGAAGAGTCTCCACCAACTTTTGCTCAGCCTGTGACAACGGCCCAGCATTTAGCATCGCTGCAATCTGTTGGCGGGTTTCAGCAGCTTCGAGTTCTTCAATAGCTCCCTTAGCCATACCATAAGTCTGCACCTTGTACTCGATAGCCTTCGCCTCTTCTTCAAGCGTCTTCAGCTTAGAATTGGCTTGATCTTGTCTAGCCTTCTCAATCTTGAGAGTTTCAAGAGTGTGCTCATTTTCTACTTCTATAGCGGCGGTCTTCTTGGCGATGGCGATCAACTCCTGTTGGTGGGAAATAGCCAGAGTTGTGGCGGCACCGGCCTTTTGTCCTTGCAGCCGTAGCAGATGTTCTTCGAGTTCAATAACCTTCTTTTGAGCTGGCCCTACCTTGTCGTAGTCAAGACCGTGAGCTGCAAGGCGCTTGCGAAGTTCATCTTGCTCTTTCAGCTTTGCATTCAGAGCATCCAGCTCTTCGTTAAATTTTTTGGTAGCAGCCTCTGCTGCCTTCAGGGCCTTCTCATCTACGGGGACCTTCGGGTGGGGGTTTGCATTCCACTTCGTCGGGTCCATCTTAAGTGTCGTAGTAGCAGTAGAAGTAGCGAGCTTGTCGCCACCCTTCATGAGCTTATCCAGCTCACCATTACCTGCCTTCAAGTCCTTCACCCAGCTATCAGCAACTTCATGGGCCTTACCGAACGAAGCGATGACGTTTCCGTTGAAGTCCTTCACGCCAGTGGTGATATCACCAATAACACTAGAAGCCGTCTCAAAGCCTCCGGCTAGTCGGTCAGCGCCTACGGCCTTGGCTCCAGCCGCGAGGCCGCTGAAGAGCGATTTAATGGCATCGCCGACCATGCCGATTGCAGACAGCAGCCATGTGAATGGAGCCACGACCAACTCAGCAACGCTGATACCGATCTTTGCAATAACCCATCCAGCAACCTTCAGGAGATCAATGGCACCAGCAATGAGCATGCGTACTGTAAACAGCGCAGCTCCAATCAGGCTGAAGCCTTCACCCGCACCAAAAATAGCACCAATCCAGTTACCAAGCATTCCGCCGATATTCCAGATGTCCTTTCCAAGACCGACAATCTGGTCCCAGATTTCTCCGATGGTGTTCTTGTTCTCTTGCGCCCAGCGCATGACGCTGATGAATGCATCACCGAGGCCCCGGGCCACGGCGGGGATCATTTCTTCTATTACACGGAGAGACTTCGAGAGTTCTTGATTGAACCCCGTGTCTTGCCCCATTTCACCGATAGCCTTTGTCCACGCATTTTTGATTCGTCGCACACCCCCTTCAAATGTCAGCGGCATCTTGTCAAACTGTTCGCGCCACTGTGGAAGGTTTTGTTCGATAGCCTTACCAACAATCTCCATAGAGAGTTTGCCAGTAGAGCCCATCTTCTTCAGCTCTGCTGTACTCTTCCCCGTGTACTTTTCAAGGGCGCGCATGAGCACCGAGCCGTTTTCGGCCACAGCATTAAATTCCGCACCATTGAGCACGCCAGAGCTGAATGACTGAGACAGCTGGAGCATCACTGAAGATGCTTCCGCGCCGTTTGCGCCGCCGAGTTGAAGTGCTGTAGCAATGCCTTCAACCATCTTTCGCGCATATTCCGAGTCCTTACCCATTCGCTGCATAGACGGCGCGAGGCGGGTATACAACTTCACAGAGTCTTCAAGCGGAACTCGCAGACGTTGAGAAAGGGCATACATTTGAGACTGAGCAACCTTTGCATTGTTCATGCTTCCAGTTGCGTTTTCGAGTCGAGCTGTCATCATCTGCCACGAATCGGCTTGCTTGACAATACTCCCAGCAAAATTGAGCGCGGTGTAGACTGAGAAAGCTGTCGTCATCGCCGTGATTGTGCTGGTCATCACAGTGTTAGACGATGAATGACGAGCTACAGCACTTGCAGATTTGTTTGTTGCAGTTGTGGCAGTGCCGATGTCGTTGACCAACTGCTGTAGCGTCTTCGCAGTCGCTGTGGCGTTTTGGTTAATTGACGCCAAGGCCGTGCCTAGGCCAGCAAGAGATTGCGACCATGCAGCCATTGTCGCAGAGGTGTTAGTACCAAGCAAGCTAGTCAATGACGACGTAAGCCTGATAACATTCTTTTCCGCTTTATCGGCAGCCCCAGCCAGCCCGCCCTGACCATTACGGCCGGCCAAGGCCTCTGTGGCCTCTGTAATACCTGTTGACTCAACTACGACGCCAAGACGAGATACGTCCATTGTCATGCTAGCTCCTTAGACTCGTTATCGTCTTCTGCCCGCTTGCGATTGAATCCTCGCAGGACAGCCAGAATCTTGTTTTCAACCGCACTGCGGTCGATTTCCTCTTCATCTTCGACGTGACGGAACGGCGCCGGGCGATCTTTTGCAGTAGCTTGTGATAGCTCACCCACATATTCTTCGCTCAGATTCTTGATCGTCAACCTCTCCCACAAGGACAGATCAAGTTCCGTACATCTAATCCAACTTTCAATTTCAGACCATGAAAGTGGAACTGGCCCCATGCCATTGGATGACATGAGGCCAGCTTCATGCAGCAGACCAACTAGGTATCCAGCCGCGTGTTCTTGTTCTATCTCGGGAAGCCTAAGCGACGGATGATTTTCATCCACCGACTTGAACGTAGCAAGGCGTGGCTTCTTTGAACCTTCAGGCGTAGCATGCAGCCAGCCGAGCTGGCGTACATACAACGAGAGTGACTTGCTTACTGCGCCAAAAAATTTGACGTATCTCCTAGGGCTTCGTCAACTTGGTCCTTGATCCACGAGAGCTTCGGGTCCGAGAATACGGTACGGAATCCCGACTCGTCCTTCACAGCGCTTCCACCGATGCCGAGGTTCTGCGCCCCTGCGACACAAGCCACCAAGAGTTCGATGCCCTCTTCGCGCATCACTTCTGCCGAAACTTTTTCCTTCTTCGCGGTGCGCTTCAGTTGCCGGTTTTGCATGGCAGTAACAGCGTTGCGGTATTGCTTCGAGCTAGTGCCGTATAGAGTGATTGTCACAGGCTTCTGCTTCCCTTCTCCGTCAGCGAACAGAGGCTCGCCCGAAACAGGGTGGCGCAGTTGCAGGTCGAAGGTGTCCTTGAGAGCCAGAGTGGTCAGATCAAACATTATAGTTCCTTTCAGTTGTGGTAAGATGACATCGTTCTCATCAATGAGAATCTTGTTGAGCCTTTGCAATGCACTATCTGAAGTACATTGAAAAGGCCCCGAAGGGCCTTCAATCGATTAGACTTCGATGATATCGGTAGTCACTTCGAGAGTCGTTGTTGCGCCCGTAATCTGGTCAACAGAGCCGACGTTGGTCTTGTAGCTCATCACCACGCCAGTGAAATAGAGCTTCTTACCGTTCTGGAGCGTAAGGCGGAACGTGTAAGCAGTGTCAACGCCAAGCGCAGTTTGCAGAGCGGTTTGCCCGGCATCAGTCGTGTCACGACCCATCTGCACTTGCAGGGAGCCGTTGTTGTACGACCCCTTGAACTTCTGCACGCGACGGTTGCCGAGCGGAGTGTGATTCACAAGGTTGTATTCACGTCCAACTTCGCCGAGGTCAGTAACTTCACCGACCAGGGTATATGTGAGAGCGTTGTAGCCAGTAGCGTCAAACGTAGCAGGCGCTGAGGCCGAGAGTGCTAGTGTTGAACCAGCGGAGGTCATGACAGCCATGATTTTTCCTTTTCAGAGAAGATTAAACGTACAGGTGAGCCGTTAGGCCGGTTCCACCCGTTACAGTGACTGCACCTGTTCCGGCAAGAAACGCCCAGATGTCGTCAAGTTCGAGGAGGGTGCTTCCGCTGGCTGGGACAGTTACTGCCTTGCCGCCTGCGGTTGAGATAGTTCCACCAAACCCGTCTGGGTTGAGCGACACCGGCGCAGTGCCAGTAAGTGTCACAACAACTGGCGAGGCAGTGGTGTTGTACAGAAGCAGAATCTGATCGCTGCCCTGTTGGAAGGTTAGGGAATCTGATGCTGAAAGGGTTGTACGGGTGACGTTTACAGCGCCATTTGCATCCCTTACGCCGTTTACTTGGGTGATTACAGCCATTGGTTTCCTTTGTTATACCGACTCGTATCGATACTTAATGAGAACTGGAACGATGACCCAGCCAGAATCGTCAGGAATCGCCCGTTCAATTGAGGGAGTCTCTTCGACAGATACTACACCAGTCTTCGGCACAATCGGATAAAGATCGACAATGCTCTGTGACAGTGCTTCTACCTGCCTCATCCCGTTGCCTTTCGGTGCCCAGCAGTTGACTTGAAACAACCCCTTCAAAGTCTTTCGACTTCCAGAGAGTTCGTTGTTAACTGTCAGGTTAGGGATAAGAAAGCACTCCAAAAATATAGCCCCGGCTGGCTTAGTGAACGCTATGTTCTGGAACGAAACCGGGATAGGTGTCGGAGTTTGGGAGTTAGCCCAGGTCATCAATCGAGACTCAAGAGCTGAGCGAATTAGTGCGTTGCTCATTTATATTTCGTGGCGATTGCTTGGATTGACAGGGCCACCATACGATACGGACCTACTTGCCCAGACCAGCCATCGGAAATAGGCCAGCCCAGAACTTCGGCTCTATAGGCGTATGAGAGGTTGTTTGTGAGTGTCAACTTTCCGTCTTTCCCAAAGAATTCCCGTCCACGGAGGGCGTTGATTCTGTTGAGGCTATCGGCGCCGCTTGGGCTTTTTGAGCTGCTAAGCTCTTCTGAAAAAGAGCCGGACTCCGGATACCACTGGTTAGACAGCCAGCCGTGGGCGTAGTGCCCAGGATTTGAAGGAGAAGGAGTGAGTTCTACAACTGATGTGAAAAGCTCTTTGGCAATTTGAAAACATTGCCGGTTGATTTTCATCAATACTCTCGTATTGTTGGCCCTCACCGAGTCCGCGAATTGTCCCATCGCTTCCTTTAGTATTTATGATTGTAGCACGTCGTCCTGATATTGTCAAGACTCGCCCAATCCGTTGTTAGAACTACTTCCGCACGTAGAAACTGTACAGAAGTGGATCATTGCCCGTAGGGTTGATTTCCTTTTGGGTAACAATTTTGTAGCTCACACCACGAATCTCAATGACATCTGTAGCAGGGTCTATTGTGATAGGAGTTAGAGTAGTTCCAACCTTGTGAGGTGGGCGGACAAATACTTCTTTGTCGCCTGCTTGAACCATCGTACCGTACTTCACACTATAGCCATTACTTTGGAGTGTAAGGTCAGTCAACACCGCCTGAATCTGGTACTCAACAACTGTGGTAGAAACCTCTCCAAGCTCCGCAGAGTATGTGCTGGCGATGATCTTCCTGTACTTGTTCTCTCCGTTAGATGCCAGCCCGAACTCACCGATTAGGTCGGCCACTGCATCATCAAAGTCCTGAGAATACACCGTGGACCTCTCTGTCAAGCGCGTAACTGTCGTTCCATTGTTTTACAAATGCAATCAATGGATGGTCGCCAGTCGCGTTCCCCGTATATGGTACAGGTGACGTTGACATCATATTTGGGTTCAAAATAGTCAACTTCAGAAACTCTACATAGTTCTTGAACTGTTCTCCAGACCAAGTTTCAAGTTGAGAAATTTTCCGGTGAGTTTTTGCAGTCAGCGTGGCAAGAACATATTGCGCACTGAGGCTCGCAGCACGCGGGACGTTACCTTGACAGTCATCTAGAGCAGACTGTATAACGCTATCCGGCAGAATGGTAATGTCGCGCCAATCCCCAATTCTGAGACGAATCTTCCCAATTGGGGTTGAAGGATCAATGACGGGCATAGTGGCTTTCAGTTTAATTGGTTAGTTGTCTAACAGAGGCTATTAGTGCTTGTAGCCCATACAGCGGGGCAATTGCTTCGCTCATAAATCCTCCAATAGGCGAGAGGCGACCCCATTGCTTGAGATCGCCTCTTCAGCCAGCTCCCGTAGACTCCTCGGGAGTTAGACTACACGGTCAGCTTCAATTGCCCCGATGGTGGGCTTAGACTGCCGTCGGCGTCCGATGGCATCAAACATTGGCTGATACCCAAGCGCGTAGCCTGCCATTGATAGCGGACTGACAGGTGTAGGATACACACTGTCCGACTTAATCCTTAAGGACACAGCAGTACCGTCAACGTCTCCGCCGAGAAGGACAGCTCCGGCGCCGCCAGAGAACATCCCTGACGCGCAGTTCGTCCACGCATTGTACCCGACGCGGGTTGACGCACCGGCGCGGATTGCGCAATACGCGGAGTTCTTGCCGACGCCGATGACTAGATTGTTATAGACATCAATGACGTTACCAGTACCCCAGTTGAACACACCGAAACAGTCGGAAGTTTCCCCGCCATTTACAAGGAATGTGTTGTTGTATATGGAGGATTGTCGGCTATCAGATGTCCAAGTACCACCGCTACCACTACCAGTGGCGTACCCAGCCTCAACAGCGCGTGACTGTCCTCTACTTGAGACAGATACGACGTTGTTGTAGAACTGAACTCCAGCAAACAAGTGGATTGCAGTACCCAGGCTAGTACCACTGTATTTGGAGATAAACACGTTGTTGAATACCTCCCCGCTAAATCCAGACAAGTACGCAGCAGGAATACACATTAGCGGATCATCTGTTCCTACCTCAACACTGTTGAATGCAATTATATATCCAGTAGAGCGGAGACTACGTAAGTTAGCATCCATCGTCGATACTTCAGGATTGATAATCAGCCCATGCTTGCGTGCCGTGTACTTTGTGATCCTGTTATACAGGAAGTATAGGCCAGCGGTGGGTGTATTCCCATTGCCGTTGAGAAGTGATGAGTTAATTTGCGCGCCGTCCCCACGCTCTCGGTTTGGATACACTGTAGTGGCATAGCCCCCGTTATAAGAGGCGCAATGGCACATTGATAGGTTTGAACCGATCAGCCAGTAGGCATCATCCCACTGATTGTTTACCCGACAGCCGTACAAACTGTTATTTGCGCCAGTCAGCTTGATACCGTTTACGTCGAGGCCAGTTTCAGTCCGAGTTGCAACACTAGGGTGAAAGTCAGAAACTACGCAATTAAAGACATGTACACTTGTGTCTAATGTCGTGTACGTGCTAGGATTTGCAGTATCACAGATTCCCCAGATTGCCCCACACTCGGCTGTATTATCCGCCCCACCTACCCCGTTAACAACAGGAGAAGATACAGCAATATCTTGGATTGTGATATAGCCGTTGATGCGACTTGTAGTAGAGTATGCTAGTCGAATTCCAAACCGAAGGCCCGTGGCGTTGATTAGCGGAGCCGCGCCGGTGCCGTATGAAATTACAGACCGATAGTACGGCGGTACAATGCTGGCGTCACCACTGGCTGGGCGGTCGATATATAGACGGGCGAAGTTATTGCTGTATTGATCAAATTTTACGCCTCGTGAGAGGGCTACAGCACGTCCAGACTGCAAACCCGTAAGGATTGCGCGTGGGTCAGATTTTGGGTCCGCTTGTGTGCCGACACCTGCATTGTTTCCCTGAACGCCAGCAACGGTTGACGATGAAATACATGTAATGTTGAACAGTCTCCACGTTACCGTGCCATCAACAATTTCATAAGTCGCTGGGAGCGTGTGGTAATCGTCTACTGTTGACGTAGGCCATACCGGCTCGGTGTTACCAGTTACTCCCGGTACGACACAGCGCGCAATTTTATAGCCCGAGCTAGTTCCCCACACGTACCACCCACTCGGTAGCCTAGCTCCGTGCAGGCCGACAGCTTGCTTTGCCTTCCAAGGTCTGACTTCAAAGGCCTCTAGGCGCTCTGCCGCGATTGCGGAGTAGTATGTATCAGCCGATTTACTCCATTCCGCATAAAAACTGTTTGCATCGCCAGCGGGATACCTGTCAGCCCCACCCCCGGGGTACGTCAGACCAGTAAGTTCCTCTGTATCTGTGTTGATGATCCCGTGCAATGGTACAACGGCTTCTGCCATTTCTACTCCTTTAGTAGGCCAGCCGCTTTGGCTGGCCACGTCCGTAGCACCCCCTATAGGAGGTGCCATCGGATTAGTTGGACGATGTCAGTTCCACGACCAGCGCAGGGCGCAGCAGGGCGTTGACGAAGTTCGATTCGCTTTCGATTTCGATCTTCGTGCCCTTGGCGTCAGCCGTTTCAAACACGTAGACTTGTTCGCCGAGCGTGTTAACCAGGCCGAAGCGGTTTGCAGGCGAGAAGTACGTCTTGAACGCATCGGTTCCCATCGGAACCATGTAAGCCTTGCCAGCAGGGATCAGGCGCTGACCAGCATACGTGTCACGCATTTCAACGAACTTCGTGCCGCCGAACTCAAACTGACGGTGGAGAGCCGAAGCGCCACCCAGACGTTGACGCAGGGGCTCTTGCGTGCTCATGTAATACTGATACGCAGTCTTGACAGAGGCGTGCGAAATCAGCTTGGCGAAGAATTCCGGCGAAGTCAGAACAACAGTTCCGGTCACCGAAGCTCCGAAGGCGTTGTCTTGAATCTGGGAGATACCAGCTTCAATCTTCGCGATCATTTCAGTCGTGCCAGTTCCGAGCAGGAAGTCAACAGATGTACGGGTCACACCGAACTCAGTGTTCCAGTTCTGCGACACAGTGCCGTTCGGCGAGTACACGGTAGCGCCCGTGACTGCTTGTGCGCGGGCGAATTCCAGCGTCCAAGCATGGTTTTGGCGAATACGCTCAAGCTTGCGTGCGCGCACAGCTTCGAGAGTTTCAACACCGGCAGCCGAGCCATAAGCGCGCTTGCCCTGAAGGTCTTGCGGGCTGATGTAGTCGTCATACGGGAAGTGAGGAACCGCAAAGGTATGCAGCTTGCGAGTTGCATCCTTACCTTGCGATCCACGGTCGCCACGAACGCGGTCAACGATGAGTCCGCCATCCTTGATGATTTCTTCAAAAACCACCACATGCTCAGCGACAGATTCTTCTTGGAAGAGTCCGAGCTGGCCGATTGTGCCCCATTGGTTAGGGACTACGTTGACTTCTTGGGTCCAATCGGCCACTTCAAAGCCGTTTGCAAAGCTACGAATAATCATGATTTAAAATCCTTTTTCACAGTTAGTGTCTGAATCCAGCCCAGCCATTCGTGGTCTATAAGCGGGTTCCAATTTTGTTTAAACTTACGATACATTCCTTGTAGGGCATACTTATTCGGAAGACCGAAATGTTTACCCAAGCTTGTGTATCCCAAGTGAGAGTTGGCTTGCCAGAACTGGAATATTTCAGCCGCCCTGGCCCACAACGATTTATCCGCCTTAGATACTTCCCACGGTAGCCTGTCTTTAGCAGCCTCCCGCATCTTTATTTTGGCGTCTTCAGATCGTTTTATTCCTGATCTGACTTTTGCAGCAGCTTGTCTCGCAGGGGAGTTAGAGCTTCGTCTAACGCCTTCTGCTATCTTCGCCTTGGCTTGTTCGGAATGTTTGACGTGTGCAGGCGGCTTTCCACCACCTTGTACCACATTCCAACCAATCCGTTCTTTAGGGCGCAATCTTCGCTCTGTCTCTAAGCAGTAGTCTTCGCTTCCTGAGACAAGAGTTGTTAGAACAACTTCGTCACCATACTTACGAATTGCTTTGTACAGTGTGTTAGAATTACCCCGCTTAGCCTCGCTAAGATGCTCCGCAAACCTGTCACTAGGACTACGCGAAGTAACTCCTATGTAACCCTCAGTCAAAAGGTTTGTGTGCGTTGGCAAGTGAATCCAGTAGACACAGCCCACGAGATTAGTTAGATTGCGGCTTCGACCAGAAGGCCGGCGACAGCGAGAGCAGTCTTCACGGAGGTCACAGTATGACCAGTTCCGAGTTGCAGACCAGCGTCAGCCAGAATCACGGGACCGCGAACAAGAACAACTGCCTTGGCGTCAGTACCGCTGGTAAGGGTGATGTCGGTCGAAAGACCAAGACCGTCAGCGATGAGAACCGCAGCCGGGGTTTGTGAGCCATCAGCAGCAGCCGAGAGCGAGAGCTTGTACTTGCCGGTGGCAGTTACCTTGCCGAGAACAGCACCAACCTTCAGGTTGAGGTTAGCTGTGTCATTCAGCACCACCGATTCACGGCAGTATGAAGTAGCAGGTTCAAACTCGTACTTCACGACGCCAGACAGGCGGGTTGAGTCAGTTGCAAAAACAGACATTGATTTTCCTTTTAGCTAAAGAGGGTGCGCTTACTTTGCGCTGTACTTTTCACGAAGAATCTTCATTTCAGCAGATTCTTCGACCTTCGCAGCGTTAGCCTCAGCAGCTACGCCGACTTCTTTGAACATGCCCGTCTTGCCCTCGGCATCAACAGACAGGCTCAGAGCCGACACAACAGCGTCAAACGCTGCGTCATCAAGCGTTTCAGTTGCAGCCGTAATGGCGCCAGACTTTGACGTTCCTACGGCAGCTTCAATCTTTTCCTTGCGAGCTGTGAGGCGCTTTGCAGCGGCTTCAGCTTCAGCGGCAATCTTCTCGGCGTTTACAGCTTCGAGTTGTGCCTGGAGTTCTGCTACCTTGGCGTCAGCCTCGGCAACAGCAGCGACGGCGGTTTCAAGGGCTGTAGATATCTCTTGAAGCTGAGTAGTAGCATCCGCAAGCGCAGTTTCTGAAGACGCCTTGAAGGCATCAAACTCTGCCCGAAGGGTTTCGACGCTGGTGGATACAACAGGCTCAGAAGCTCCAAGTTTCGCCATCAGGCGAGCAAGCATTGTATTTTGCTTCATTGCATTTCCTTTTGAATTTGAGAGACGTATGCAGCGAACTGCTTATTCGTCATGACAGCATTTGCAAGCCCCTTCTCAACTGCTGTTGCAGCATCAAATATTTTGGCTTCAAATCCGGTGATAGTCTTTACATCAAGACCAGTGTACTTGCTGACGTGTGTGGCAAACTCTGCATTGAGCCTGTCTACGTCAGACTGAATATCTACAAGGAACGACTTCTTGAATGAGCCATCCTCAGCAAACGGAACCTTTGATTCCCCAGATGTGACGAAGATTCGCTTCAGTCCGGCATTTTCCATGGCCTTCGACGTATCGAGAAGGGCTACAACGCAGCCGATTGATCCGAGGGAGGCAGATGGGTTAGCGATTACTTGATCGCACACACAGATGAGGGCGTAAGCCGCAGACGCTGCGATAGTGTCTGCATATCCGATAAGTGTGATATCATTTTCGTCGCAAATTGCGCGGATGTCTTCACAAGCCTGGAATACGTGAGAGGCTTCGCCGCCACCAGACGTTACTTCCATGACAATGGTCTTTACGCCAGCTTCGGCCATGTCTTCGACTTGATTTACAAGAGACTGGTAGCTAGTACCAGCTTCCCCGCAGAGCGTCATCACAGGCTTGTATGTCAAGCTTCCATCTACACGAAGGACGCCGAGGCCGTTTGCGTACATCGGCTCTTCTTGATCGTCTTCAGGCTCTGGGCCGTCAAAAATGTCCATCCTGTAATCCAGCGAGTTGCGGGAATCAAGGTAGTCGAGCACTACGCTGAAAGCTTCTGTCGTGATTAGATGTGGGCGATTCCAAATGGAGGCGGCAAACCTATGAAGATGATGCGCCATAAATATCCTTAAAAGCTAACCAGTTTAGATCACTACTTGGAATCCAACCGGATTTGAATTTTTGAACGATTGCAAACAACTTGGAAGCTTCTAATCCACTCATACGTGACAGCGTGTAGTGGCTCTTTCTCGTCAACTCGCAAAATAGCGAATATAGAGTGTCTGCCGAAGCCCATACAGACTTGTCGGATTTGGCATACTCCCAAGGCTTGTGCCTAAGTTTGTCCTTTGTTTCCACAGAGTGCCGCTTACCAAAGAACGGATTCTTGTCGCCAGTCTTACCGTAGAGACCATTCCTGCGACCAGAGTTGGCTACACCTATCTTTGCTCTGGTTTCGTTTGATAGAGACTTCCCAAAGTTAGGGTGGGCCTCTCCTGTAACACCGCGCATCGGGGACTTTCCTCCACCTTCGGCTATGTTCCAACCGATGTGCCTAGACGGTCTAAGCTTGGCCTCAATACAATAGCAATACTCTTCATCCGCCTCAAGTAACGGTTGCACAATCAAATCACTTCCGTACTTTCTAATCGCGTTGTGAACAGCGTAAGTGCTACCGCCAGCGGCTTCCTTCTTATGCTGCCTAAGTCTCTCGGACAACGTGTGTTTAGTAACGCCTATGTAGCCTTCCCTGAACATGTCTATGTGCTCAGGGAGGTGTATCCAGTAAACGTACGCCATGCTATGCTAAGCGGCATTGTCGGCGTTAGCCGTGGAAGTGTCCTTGCCGCCTTGCGGGTTCTTTGCTGTCCCATTTCCAGTCGTGCCTACTTCCATTCCTGCGCCAGACTTGCTAGAATTACCGGCAAGGGCAGAAGGAAGGTTTTCTTTGTCAACAGGCTCATCGTCTGGCTTCTCAGGAACTCCAAGAACCTTGCGGACGCGGTTGAGAACAGAGCGATCAACTTCAATGGCACTTGTGGAGAACACTCGCTGCACTGCCTTGCTGAATTCTTCGAGGCTGACTTCTTCGATGTCAGAGTAGACAAACTTTGCCATCTTGCTTGTGTCCCAGCCATTCATTTCGTACAATGTACGCATGAGGTGAGAGTTAAGCACTTCAGCGACTTCACGAAGGCGGTAGTCGATTGCAAGCGCAAGAACAGAACTCTTACTCTCGGCGAGAGAAAATGAGCCAGAACCTTCAGCGCCGAGCTTGAGGATATCGACACTGAGAGCAGAAAGGATGTCACCTTGTAGGCGACGGATAACAGACTCTGTATCGTATTTCGCACCGCCCTTGGACTCCATCAAGTCGTAGGTAAACAGCGGAAGCTTAGATTCCGGGTCGATCATGTTCGGGACAAGCAGGCCGCGCTGGGTGCCAGCGTTGTAGTTGTCGATGATCGTCTGGAATGCGGCTACTGCAGCTTTGTCTTCTGGCGAAGCATTTGGGTCAAGATATCGCGGAGGAATTGTGATCTTGAGAATACCTTGAACATCTTTTGCAATACCCACCAGCTCTTGATTTTGGAGCAGAGAAAGCTGCTTGAATGCGAGGTAGATGTTTTTGTAGATCGAATTGCCTTCTGGGTTTCCTTTTGTCGCGCTTGCCGAGAATAGTAGGAACTTCTCTCTGTCAATTTCAAGGCGTCCATTGACATTTGTGCGATTTTGGAAACGGTAGGCGTTTTCAATGTGGGTGAGCGACTGTTCTACTTTGATAAGGTCTGCACCATCCTCAGAGAACACCCACCCACAGATCGTGTCTTGGCTGCGAGGTGCAAGCTTTTTCAGCCCAATGAGTCCATCGTTGTGCTTAGACCCGTTGCGCTTCAGTCTGCGTCGCAATACAATCTCGTTTACAGCAAAGCCATACTCAAGGTACGGGACGACACTTTCAATGAAAGACGACCAAGAGCCGTCCATGTCGTGCATCATCGTGTGGATAGCCTCTGCCCGAGCCTTGTCTTGGTCGGTGGCATCTTCAGCAGGCTCAACGCTCCACGGAACACGCGCCATCATCATTCTGTAAACATTCATAGCCGCACCAACCGTAGGGTTGTTGCGCATTTCGTTCACTGTTGAAATGAAGTTAGGATAGCGGAAAGCTTGTTGAGCTTCTTCGAGAATTCGCTTGTTGCTGGTCTTAAGACCTAGGACACCTTGCTCGCCGAGCTTGAGTCGCGGGACGACTGCTTGCGGGTCTGGAGCCAGGGCAGCGGGGTCTACGCCCTCCGGCGTATTCGCTTCAGGCATGTAATTGCTCCTTTGATTGCCGTGATTGTAGCACGGCTTTATGTATTTGTCAAGTCCTACACAGTTGGCACAGGACTTGCTTGTGAAAGCACGGGTACTGCGAACGTCGGGAGTTGAACTTGACGCGACAATGTGTTGAATGCGTCGGATGTGGCGTCCACCATGTCGTCATGTTGATTGCGGGAGCCTTCAAAACATTCCAGCTCTGAGAGGAAGTCCTCGTTCCAGTCTCCTCGGACTACACGGACGGCTCCACTTTCTGCAAGCGAGCAAAATGGTAGGAAGCGCTGTATCTTGCCAGATTGACCAGACACTACAACAGATTTTGCTGCAACGCCGTCCTCCGCCAATGCCCTGATGAAAAATGCATTAGCTACTTTACCACCCGCCCCAGGATCACGAGGAATAGTAACTTGACAGTCTAGGCCATCAAAGTTTCTTGCCGTGTCGGATATGTCCTTGAGAACCCCGTCAGTCAACTTTCTGGTACGATGAACATGCTCTATGTAATAGATGCCGTATTTATCTCTAGACATCTTCACTCCCGCAGTCCAGTCCGGGTCTGGTGTAGACTCTGAAACGACGCTTGCAGCGATATCCCATGCTCGGACTACAGCGACTGGATTAACAGGCGGGAAGTCAACAATCTCAACCCAGTCCCTGCGGAAGAACCCAGAACCCTCTGCGCGTGCAGTCCAAGACCCATGTAGGTATCGGAGCTGGTTTACACGCGGCTGTGACAGCAGGTTTGCAAGATACCCAGGGTTGTTCTTCAGCAGAATCGGGTTATCATACACCGTGAGAGGGATGAACCTGAAACTCTTTGGAAGGAATGTGATCTTGCCTTTAGACGGGTCACGATTCTTGCCTAGAGGTTGTCCAGGCTTTTCCCAAAGCTCTTCAACACTGTCTGCCCAGTACATTTTACCAGACTCGTTGAAGAAGTACCGGCGAATGTTTTCAGTTCCGTTGGCTGGGATGCCATCTGCTTCATTAAGTGAATACTTAACCCAGTCGTAAAGGAATGAGTCACGCGACGGGTTGCACGTCATCGTGATGTTCATGTGTCCCTTGTACTTTGCACCACGAAGACGTGAGAGTAGGAACAGGATTTCCTCTTGTGTGAACTCTGCGGCTTCGTCAACGAGGATGTTCGTTGCTTGCAGCCCCTGCCACTCGCCTAGGTTGTCAGGGATAGCCGCGAACTGGATTGTAGCTCCGTTAGGAAATACCCATGTCAGGGCTTGAACCTTGAGCACACCCCCGAAGTGTGTGTAGATGCCCTTAGATTCGTCTACAAGGCCCCCAGACAGCTTCAGCATAGGGTAGCTACGTCGGACGATCATGACACGCGCTGCGGGGTCATTGATGTACTTCAACGCCTTGGTAAGGCATGCGTGCGATTTCCCGCCTCCTGCCAATGGTGTTCAAAAAGGCTTGCTATACCTTCCCCGCCCAAATGGGCCGCTGCATGTCGCCATGCAGATCAGACTATATCTTTACCTGTGATAGCAGGTAATCCCCGTTTCCACCCGCTTAGGTGTACTCTCTTTCGAGATAGTCGTTACACGTTCCGCCATTATAGCGGCTTCGCTCGGTATTGTCTCGCAGAGAGTTTCACCGAGTTAGAGGATTGTTTTTAACGTGGAGGCACAAGTTTACCACCACCGCAAAGCAGAATATCTGTATCATCATCCAGCAGGATCATCTGCTGCTTCAGACTACATGGTGCAAAGATTAACCTGTCGTCACTCATTTATTACTCCCGTGAGATGGTTCATATACTATACCATTCGAGTTCAGCTCTTTAATCTTCATCTCCCTGAAGGCGATGGCCATCTGCATAGCTACTTCATATCCGTACTTGTCTACACTGAAGTCTTTTGTGCGCTTTCCATTTTCTGGGTCGGACCAGTTGGCACTGATAGTAGTGTAAATTCTGCCTGAAATCTCCCTACGACGAATCTGGACACCTGTAATACCGCTAGTATTGTTTCGCTGTTTTGAATGATTTCTAGCCTGCTGTTCGATACGCTCCCATCGGATATTACCGTATGTGTACCAAGCATTGTTATCTATCCTACCAACACTCCAACCACTTCCTTCAGGCTTTTCTCCAATTTCTTTAAGGAAAGTAGGGAAACTTTCAACGAAATCACGATGGACAGATATACCCCTCTCGGCATAATCCTTGTATCGTTTATTTTTTGGATTGAAGCAGCGTTTTTCCATATCTTTCCAATTACTGTAGGCAGGATTCTTACTCATTCCATGAGTCGTATTTCTCTTAGAGAGAGCAATACTTCTGCCATTTGGAACTCTAACTTTCATATAACCTCCGCAGGTAAGTAAATATTCTGAGTTCAACACACCAAGCCACCTGCGGACAGTGTTTACGCTAGATGCATTGAACTCAGAATACAATGTGAAAAACCCCGCAGCAGAGATACCTCTGAGCGGGGCCGTGTTATCATTTAGCTCTACCTCCGAGCCCAAGGAGAAGGAGAAACAGCCAAGAGGTAGAGCTAAATGATTATGGTCTGGATGGGTGGGCTCGAACCATCAACACTTGCGTGTTTTTGCCAATACTGGTGGATTCTACAGGGCTCGAACCTGTGACCTACGCCTTGTAAGGGCGCCGCTCTACCAACTGAGCTAAGAATCCGTATTGGTTGCGTGAGGTGGGATTTGAACCCACGACCGTCAGCTTAAATCAGGTTAAATACTTTGTATTCGTCAGCAAACTTGATCCCTGTTCGTTGACCATTAGCCGGTTCGGATATCCTCAACGTAACTGTTTGGCTACCTTCCATCGGCAAGTAATAGTAAGACTTCGTAGTCGGACAATATACTGCAATACCGTCTACGTCGTCCCTAGAAAGAGGAACCTGAGCAATCTTCCCTGATGAAATAATTGCTCTGCGGAGCTGAAAAGAAATCCTGCCATTTACGACTTCTCTAGACTTAACTTGAAGTCTAGAGAACTTCCCGCAGCGATAAGCTACGACATCGAAAGGAGATACTGCGGATACTGGCATCATTACTTCATAGCCCTGACAAAGCAAGTCAGCAGTAACCATTGCAACGCCGATGTCCCCTTTTGTGGTGGTATGATGCACCTGTAACCTCCTCTGAATTGCCCTTGTATAACGCTGTTCTACCGGACTGAACTACTCCGCATCAATTCTGGTGCCCACCGCTAGAATCGAACTAGCGACCTATCGCTTATAAGCGATTGCTCTCTCCAGACTGAGCTAGGCGGGCATGACATGGCTTTGTACTCAGTTTTAATTCTTGTATTCTTCGCTCAGAAGAATACTCGCACTGATACTGTATGTCAGTGGTTACACTGAAAAGTGCAAACCAGCGTATGTCAAGTCGTAGAAATGTTGTGGACTTACGACATAGTGGTTTGCAGTATTATTGCACTAACGGAACGGAGTGGAAAGGGTCACTTTCTTGACTCCACTTGTTAATCAACAATGCTTGGCGCCCCGTAGCGGACTCGAACCGCTGACCTTCCCCGCGAAGGGGGGTTGCTCTAGCCAACTGAGCTAACAGGGCAGAATGTTGGCGGAGAAGGTGAGACTCGAACTCACACACCCCTTTTCAGGGTCTTCGGCTTTCAAGGCCGTTGCCGCTAGGCCAGCTCGGCTAACTTCCCCATTGACAGTAGTTTACTACCTTATGGCCTGACTGTCAAGGCCGCAAATCCTCAGTAGTTTTGGAGCTAGTCCCGACCCAGGACTTCGCCATCTTTCTCGTAAAGAGTGGTCATCGAAAATTCTTTGGAGCAGATTGCGGGGATCGAACCCGCCTCATTAGCTTGGAAGGCTAAGGCCCAACCACTAGACCAAACCTGCATAACACTTGGTGCGCGAGGTGGGAGTCGAACCCACAGAACCCGGCTTCTTAGGCCGGTACGTATGCCAATTCCGTCACTCGCGCATAATATTTGGTGCCCCGCGACTGGATCGAACAGTCGATGCTGGGTTACAAAGCCAACGTTATACCACTTAACTAGCAGGGCTACGTGCCAAGACGTTCGTAACGCTGTTTGCGCTCGACCGGGCAGTATGTTCTATTTGCTCTCTTCCAAGCTCGTGCTGTTTCCAGGTGAGCTTGCTTCGCCTCTTCCCTGCTGTCGTACTTCCGATTACCCTTCGCGTCAGCAAAGTTGCAGGATTGATGACTGTATCCGATGTTCCCTATGTCGAAAAATTTTCCAACAGGGTTGTCGCTATCTAACCACGGCTCAACGTGCTCGATTGAGAAATCTTCTCGCGTCATCGGCTTGCCACACTTGCAACAGTTTGACAAGCCTGCGTTGACGATGAAGTTCCACAAAAGGTCTTTCACAAGCCTGTGGCTCGCTGTACTGTGGTTCATGCCAAGCTGGTTAGACTTCTTTTCACTACTTGCTTTACTCAAGACTAGCCCTCGCTGTCGTTTGTATTTGTTGATGGTGGACTGTGTGGGAATCGAACCCACCGATAACTGCTTGCAAAGCAGCCAAGAACCCCAGCTCAATCACAGCCCATTTCGTCATTGTACATGACAGTGCTGATTTGTCAAGTACATCATTGTTTGGTGGGCGCCATAGGGATCGAACCTATCATGGCCCGTAGGCCGGCGGGGTTACAGCCCGCTCCCGCACCATTGCGGGGAGACGCCCATGTCTCTTACTTGTAGCTATTCTACACGAGAATCGCTGTATGTCAATAGCTTCTGAAGAAATTTATTCAACAGAACGAATTGTCGTGAAGTCCACCAGTGGGCGAGACTTCTGTTCCTCTACGGGAACTAGGTTGCTCTTTGGACCCTTCACCAGCTTGACCTCTGCAATGAGGCGCTGCATCTGGTCAGAGCTAAGTTCCTTTGCAACCGACACCTGAAATTCTAGCAGCTTCGTCGCTGCTGTCAACTTGATCTTTGGATCAGAGCTGTCTAGCATCGACACCAGTGCGTCGATAGCAGCCTTCGAGTGCTTCTTGATGTCTGTGTGCAGCTTCTTCAGGTCTACACTGTTCGTCAGGAAGCTCGGGGCTTCCTCTTGCATCACCACTACAACAGAGGTAGTGGAGCCGTCATGATTGCTCATTGCTACCTCCATTTTGGTCAGGAATGGATTTTAACACGCCGCAGAGGTTCTGTCAAGAGCCGTGGGCCTCTCTAACGTCGTCCCTCTGGTGAAAGTCGACTAAAGCACACCCACACGACACGGTCGTGCCCTTCAGAAGGTGGGCTCCTCGCACCGTGGTCGATCCACCGCACGAACATCTGCACGCCCACATAGCCTGCCCGTGCCGGTCTTTACCGTCCCTGGCCACCACTGTCAGCCTCCCGAACACAAGTCCAACCATCTGAATCAAGGTTCTATCCATCCGCCCTCCCGGTTCATTGCGCAGTCGTCATTGTAGCCTATGCCTAGGCTCTGTCAAGCCCTGTACAGGGCCAGCCCTGCACCCTACGGGTGAGAAGGGTGCAACTCTGCGAATAGCGCCTGTGGCGCCTTCCTTGCACAAACAGGCCGAAGGCCATAGAACGCTCTAGAAGCCCCTGGAACAGCCTCAGGCTACCCTGGCCTAGGCAAGGCTGTTTGGGAGCCTCCTAGGCCGTTCTAGAGCCTTCTAGGGCTATTGGCACCGATGGTGCTGGCTAGCCTAAGCATTGCCACAGTCTTTTGCACCAACCAGCGGCCTAGCCGCCCAACGCCTGCACCGGAAGACGGACCCTGACGGGCCGGAATTCTCAACAATGAGAAATGGCCCTTCTAGGGCTTGACAAGAACGACTTCGTGCTGTACACTCTAGTTATATGACTAAGACAACTCCTAAGTAATACTATAGTAAATACTAAAGTATATAACTTAGACAATACTTAGTTATTTTTACTGAGAGGGTATTTAGTCAGGTAGTAAGGTGTTTACTTAGACAATAACTTAGACAATGACTTAGGTATACCTCTTAATCATTAACTTTGAATGGAGGTATCATCTGTGCCCCGAAATCATGACGAAGCCCCGGAGTGGGGAGACGACGATTACGTTGATCTTCACGCAGTAATCGAGCAACTGACACTTGACGACTACCTCGAAGAGGAGCCGGAAGAGATTGTGAATGAAGAACAGTAAAGCGATCCTGACTGGCAATATAGAATCGTTTGTTGTGCAAATCCTTGAGGCAGCAGACGAAGGCTGGGAACTCGACCCATCAAATCCGCCAGCTATGTTGGGGTACAATTTCGAGTGCGTCATGCTCCGTGACAGCGACATCAAGGACGAAGTAAAGCTCACCCGTGCAGAGATTCTGGCTAACGCCAGAGCGGCAAAAGCCGCAAAGAGGGAGCAAGCATGAGTGCAGCCGTTGCAAAGTTAAAGCAACGCGTAGTTGATGCCGAACAGATGGCAGAGCACTACAGAAGTCTGTTAGAGACGTTCTTCACCGGGGATATCCCCGACAACGCAACATTCGACCACCTCATCCTTGCGAAGTGGGGGCGCAAGCGGCTGGAAGATCAAAAATCACAACCATCGTTGCTGAGAACCGATTGACTCTACCAAGTTCAAGGTGTATACTCAGTTCAGGTCAAAGCCGTGTCGGCTTGAAATTAACAGTATTGGAGGTGAAATTGGGAAGCAAATTTAAGACCCGTCGCCAGACTCGCCGAGAAAAGATCGACGCCACACCCGATCCGCGATTCATCCGGCCACAGGAGTACGCCTCTAACGACGCTCCAGCGCCAACTGCAACAGCAGTGCCGAAGCTGGAGCCGAAGAACAACAATCAGCGTAAAGCCATCGGTCTTCTCACAGACGGTGTGCCCATCATCTTCCTGACTGGAAGTGCTGGTACTGGCAAGTCGATGCTTGCCGCCTACCGCGTAGCCCAGCAGTTACGCAGCAAGCGTATCAAGAAGGTCTTCCTTGTGCGTCCTGCGGTCAGTGTTGGCAAGTCAGTCGGGCTCCTTCCCGGTGACATCAAGGAAAAGCTTGCGCCTTACTTTGCTCAGACGATGAGCCACCTTGAGAAGTTCCTTGGTGCAGGGTACGCAAAGTATTGCCTCGAAAAAGAGGTAATCGAAATGAAGCCTGTAGAGTACCTGCGCGGCATGTCATTTGAGGATTGCATCGTCATTCTTGAGGAGAGTCAGAACTTTACAGAATCTGAGATGGAGATGTGTTTGACTCGCCTCGGTGAAAACTGCCAACTTATTTTCACTGGAGATGAAAAGCAGAATGACTTGAGCAATAGCAGTGGGCTAATGGTGACTGTCGGACTGATTGAAAAAATGCTACAAACCCACCCCAACTACCTTAGCTCGGACGAAATAGATGAACTAGATGCAGGGTTTGGTGTGGTCAGGTTCTCTCCTGATGATGTTGTGCGTTCGGGGCTGACTAGGGCACTCGTCAAGATGTACTATAGCAACTGAGATGGTTAAACCAATCCTCTGGCGTAAGGTGCGCGTTGCATGGAACGATGCCAAAAAGCGGTGTTACTGCACTAGCTCCGCTTTTTACCACGACTACGGTGGAAGAGGTATCAAGGTCGGGGACAACTTTGTTGACGATTTTGAATGCTTCTACACCTATGTTTCGTCGCTACCGAATTTCGGCCTTAACTCCGCACTTGACAGGGTAGATAACGATGCTGGCTACATCTTAGGAAACATAAGATGGGCGACGCCTTCAGAGCAAGTTCAGAACAGGCGTAAGATGAAAAACAACACGTCCGGCAACACAGGGGTGACTTGGTACTACAATAAATCTGGAGGTACTAGGGCGATTGCTTGGTGGGAAGTCGATGGCGAAACGAAGAGCAAGTCGTTCCCGGAGAAGAAGTTTGGGCTTATCCCTGCCTACGCGGCGGCAGTCGCCTATAGGGCCAAAATGATAGCGCACTTAAATGCTAATGGCGCTTGCTATACGGTAAAACATGGAAAGTAAAGGAGCATCAATGCGAAAGTTTGGCGTAACGGCCACCACTCAGAAGTCTGCCGATGACTCTGGATACGAAGACGTAAATGCCTTCCGCGTCTCGTATGTGCCAGCAAATGCTGGCGTGTACAACATCTTCTTGTACGGTCCAATCCTTGATGCGTCTCAGTTTGTTGATGCCATCCAAGCGATGAGTATTGCATCTGAACTTGACGTTGTGCAGATTCACTTGTCCACTCCTGGGGGCTCTCTCGATGCTACCGACACGCTGATTCACGCTATGCGCGAGTGCAGTGCTAGGGTCATCGTCAAAGCCTCCGGTGGCGTGCATTCCGCTGGAAGCGTCATCTTGCTGAACGCAGACGAATTCACGCTCTCTGAGAACTTCAACTGCCTGATCCACAACGGCTCGGTAGGCCCCGCTGGGAAGTTCTCAGACTGGCGTGCAGAGACAAAGCATACAGACGCCTACATGGAGCGCGTGATGCGCTCGACCTACGAAGGGTTTCTGTCAGAGGAAGAGCTTGACAACCTTCTCGCTGGCAAGGACATCTGGCTGGATGCAGAGAGCTTCGTTGCCCGCTGGGAAGCGCGCAATGCGGCCTATGAGGATGCTACCGCAGCGTCTGCAGACTAATGAAGAGGGGCGCTTACGCGCCTCGTTACAGCGGCCCGCCGCGCATTTTGCGTGGCGGGCTTTTTTATTGCCTTCACCCCTTGAAAGGACTACAATGAAGAAGGCACTCGCAGCGTTGGCGCTGCTTCTGCCCTTGGCGCTGCCCGTCAACGCACAAGAAATCTGGACAACAGCTATGATCCGGTCTTACCACTCAGACCGTTCTGCACACTTCAACGAACAGAACACTGGGTTCGGCTTTGAGTACAAGGCCAAGGATGAAGATCAGAAAGTTGTTGCAGGCGCATACAACAACAGCTACAATCGGCTCTCGATCTACGCAGGCAAGGCGTGGCTACCGTGGTCACACGGTAACTGGTCTGCTGGCGCGATCTACGGCCTCGTAAGCGGCTATCCTCGTTACAAATATAACCTTGGACTTCTCGGTCTAGGTGTGCTACAGTACGAGAATGGCAAGTACGGTGCCAACATTCTTGTTGTACCGCCAGTCCCCGACCCAAGCGGAGACAAGCCAACAGCAGTAGTTGCTCTTCAGTTGAAGATGAGCTATGATTGAAGTCTGACAGCGCCGTAGGCGCAAAATTCTCCCCGCCAGTGCGGGAAGCTTTCACAAAGGAGAGACTATGAACCGCGAATTCGTCTTTAAGCCCCAAGCCAATGAAGTCATCAGCCTTGACGCTGATGAGGGCTCTTTTTCGACGCCTGTGATGGACGCTGACGTTGCGTACATGTTTGACAAGGATGACAACACCATTCGCATTGACATCCCTGGTATGTGGTTCAAGGCGGGCGACATTGACGACCTGATTTCGTTCCTGAACGCAGCAAAGGCCGCTCTGTGAAGACAAGCACGACGGAATTGAACTTGAGTTCCGTTGCGCACAGGTGATGTGCAACTCTCAAGACGACTACATCAGTTTTGAAGTGACAGACCCAGTTTCAGGCATCTGCATCCTCGATTTTGACATGAGCATGGCCGAGTTCGGAGCGTTGATAGCAGGTTTTGGCAGAATCAGGCAGAAGGGCTCCTTGCGTGAGCTTGACAAGATCGGTAAAAAGTGTGTTAGAGAGCAGCGTCAGCTTGAAGTGGAAGATATGGGCTACAGACAGGAAGTCTACTTTCAGTGGTTGCAAAACAACTACAAGGAAGATGGGTGGAGCGTGGTAGCATACATGGGCGGCCGAGGTCAGCTCGGCCTTGCCAACAACGGTAAACGCATCATCAACTTCTGGGTTGTAAAGTACGTGTAGGCTGTCAGCGCGCTATGAGTAAGCAGTTGACATAAGCTCAAGCCTTTGCTATTATGCTCGCCAGTGCCGAGGTTCAGTTCTTCCCACACGACCAAGACACTGATGCATTTCAAAATCCATCTTGCGCCTACATACCACACGCGGACGTGGTGTTTGGCGTATCTGCAGAAAATGATCCGCTTTTCAAGGAGAAATAACAGTGCGAAAGCTTGCATCTATTCAACGTGTGCTGTCGGTTCGACCGATCCCCGGCGCCGACCTTATTGAAGCAGTCGATGTCCTTGGCTGGACTGTCGTCTGTAAGAAGGGACGGTTCGCTGTCGGCGACCTGTGCGTGTACTTCGAGATTGACTCGTTCCTTAACGCAGACGATGAGCGTTACGCCTCGTTTGAAGACCGCTTCACTAATTGGGGCACGAAACGCGGCATGCGTCTGAAGACTATCAAGCTGCGAAAGCAAATCAGCCAAGGGCTGATTATGCCAATCAGCGACTACTTTGAGCTGTCGCCATCTGTCCGTATGAACCCAGTTGTCGAGGGCGAAGACGTTACTGAACTTCTCAAGATTGAGAAGTGGGAGCCGGCCGAAGAAGCAACTAGCAACGCTGGCGGAATTGGCAAGGTTGCCGGCTCCAAGCCGTTCCCGTCCTTCCTGCGAAAGACTGACCAAGAGCGCGTTCAAAACTACATTGGCGAGCTTCCGAAAGTTGCAGACCAGTCTTTCGAGGTCACTATCAAGCTCGACGGGTCTTCAATGACGATTTTCCATGTCAACAAGCTAAGCCCGCATTACGCGCATGCAGCGGAGGATATCGAAGTCCGCGCTGTCAAGCGTATGAGCTGGTTTGGCAAGAAGTGGCACGCAATCAAGAAGGCTGTCGGGCTTGTCCAGACTCCAGCGTTCATTGACGGTCTGTGCAGTCGTAACATTCAGCTCGACATCAATGATGGAAACCACTTCTCGCAGTATGTCCGTGAGCATTTCCTTCTTGAAGCCCTGGAAAACTACGGTCAAAACATCGCTGTTCAAGGCGAACTGATTGCCCCCAGCATCCAAGGTAACTATGAAAAGGTTGCAGGCTTCGAGTTTTACGTGTATGATGTCTTCGACATCGACGCTCAACGCTACCACTCACCTGAAGTCGCGCGAGAAATCGTCAAGGCACTTGGCCTGAAGTATGTCCCGGTACTTCAGCACGGTGCTATGTTGGTTGACTTCGGTTTCGCTGAAGGAACGCCTGTGCGAGACGTTGTTGACAACATCCTGGCATTCGCCGAAGGCGACGGTATGAACAAAGGCGTGAAGCGTGAAGGCATCGTGTTCAAGTCGAACGGCAGTGAATTCAGCTTCAAGGCAATCAGCAACAGCTACCTTTTGCACAAGGAGAAGAAGGCAGCATGACCCCGGTAAATACTCCGCTGACGCTTGACACAGTGCAGTTTCTGAGTAATACTCTCGCAGACCTGAAGAAAGACGCAAACTACGCCTATCCGGGCGAGTTCTACGACTCTTCAAAAGGCCATAACGCGCTCTGCATGGTGAAGGCGAAAATTGAGGTAATCTCTGCATTCCTCGCTGCGTTGAACTGAGACGAACAGGGGCTACGGCCCCTCCTACAAGGAGAAACACATGTCTATCAATACTGACCTGTATTCCCACCTGACTGAAGACCTTGGAATCCC